>Ga0335081_10010434_pt1 | contig 15019 bp, 12 predicted proteins | sample Lox_Sample_35_FD_206713 | JGI IMG/M metagenome (GOLD analysis project Ga0335081, IMG submission 206713) | Soil microbial communities from Loxahatchee National Wildlife Refuge, Florida, United States - Lox_Sample_3.5 | ecosystem: Environmental > Terrestrial > Soil > Wetlands | place: USA...
CACCTGCCGTCTTGCGGAGTGGGCCCTGGAGAAAAATGTCCGCTTCATCTATGCGAGCTCCGCAGCGACATACGGCGACGGCTCGCGCGGGTTTTCCGACGACGCCGCCGTCATGTCAACCCTCAGGCCGCTCAACATGTACGGTTATTCGAAGCAGGTCTTTGACCTCTGGATGCTCAGGCAGAAGGCAGAGAAGCATATCGCGGGGATAAAATTCTTCAATGTCTTCGGCCCCAATGAATATCACAAGGGCGATATGAGGAGCGTCGTACACAAGGCCTTTGAACAGGCGAGGGCCGTGGGGAAGGTCCGGCTCTTCAAGTCGTACAAGCCTGAATACGCGGATGGCGGCCAGATGCGCGACTTTGTTTACGTGAAGGATTGTGTTGAGGCGATGTGGTGGCTCCTTGAACATCCGGAGGCAAACGGGATATTCAACCTCGGGACAGGCAAGGCCCGCACCTGGAATGACCTTGTAAACTCCGTTTTTGCAGCCATGAAGGCAAAACCAAAGATAGAATATTTCGATATGCCCCAAGATATCAGGGATCAATACCAGTATCTCACAGAGGCAAAGATGGAAAAACTCCGGGCCGCAGGATGCCCAGTGAAGTTCCGTCCGCTTGAAGATGCCGTGTGCGACTATGTTGCAAACTATTTAATGAAGCCCGACCCCTATCTATGAAAGTCGTCTGCATCATTCCCGCCCGTTATGCATCCACCCGCTTTCCCGGGAAGGCACTTGCGGATCTCCTGGGTAAACCGATGATCCAGCACGTGTACGAGCGCGTGCTCAAATCAAAGAGCGTATCCTTCGCCGCCGTGGCAACGGATGACAAGAGGATAAAGGCCGCTGTCGAGGGATTCGGCGGTCGCGCCGTCATGACGGCAGCGGAACACAGGTCGGGAACGGACCGCACCGCCGAGGCCGTTTCCGGACTTGATCTTGCCGATTCGGATGTAGTGGTCAACATCCAGGGTGATCAGCCCCTCTTTGAAGCTTCCCAGATCGATGAGGTGGCAGAGCCGCTTCTGGAAGATGCTTCTCTTGCCATGTCCACACTCATTTACAGGATCGTGAGGGAAGAGGAGATTACCCACCCGAATGCGGTCAAGGTTGTCTTTGATGCGGATCATTTTGCACTCTATTTTTCGCGTGCAACGGTTCCGCATGTCCGCGACAAGGGGGCCAGAGTGGCGTATTACAAGCATCACGGCATCTATGCATACAGACGGGCCTTTCTCAAGGTGTTTACAAAACTTCCCGAAGGGGTTCTCGAGAAAGTGGAAGCGCTCGAACAGTTAAGGGCGCTCGAACACGGTTACAGGATAAAGGTCGTGGAGACGCCTTATGATTCGGTAGAAGTCGACACCCGGGAGGAGCTGGAACGGGTGAAGAAAATTCTTATGGCGAAAGGAGCGTAGATCAGGAAACAGGATGATAGACCCTGAGTATTTGAAAAAGATAAGACTTGTGACATCACCCATGGGCCAACGCATCGTCGCCGCCTTCTTGCTTTTTCCCAACTACAGAATATTTGCGAACGTTGACATAGAGGTCGAAAATATCGAGCGCATCCCGCGGGATGAAAACGTGATCTTTGCCATGAATCACACGGACCGTTACAACTACTGGCCCTTCCAGTACAAGCTCTGGAGCATGAACTGTTTTTCTTACACTACCGTATGGGTGAAGGGCAAGTACTACAGGAACGCTGCCCTTGCCAAATGCCTCGACTTCTGCAATCTCATCCCTGTTCCCTCGATGGGATACCTGATCGAGGAATATTACAAGAAGAAATTCAAAGGGCGGCTAGACCGCAATCTATACAGGTCGATCAAGGACATCATTGACGGCAAGTACGAAAGCATAGAGGCCTACCCGAGGAAAGCGGCGGAGGTTATCAATGCCTTGGGCGAGCAGTTCGTGGACTTTCTGAAGGCCCAGTACGATCTCATCATGGAGCGTGTGGCGGAGCTTAGCAGAACAGCCTTGTCTGAAAAGAATCTCAACCTCATCATATTCCCCGAAGGCACGAGAGGCACCCAGCTGGGAGAGGGGAAAACCGGAATTGCACAGCTTGCCCTGGCTACCGGAAAGAGGATCATTCCCGTGGGCTGCAACAATTCGGATGAGGTGTATACGGGAACGCTGCCGTTCGCGAGAAGCGGCAGGATCGTCTATCGCGTGGGGGAGCCGCTATCTCTCGACAATCAACTGCGCGAATATGCGATCAGTGAACCGTTCACACTCTTCTCCAAGGAATCGCAGCGGAAATACAAGAGACAGTTCGACGAGGTGACCAGAATCGTCATGGAAAATATCAACAAGCTCCTCGATGAGAAGTACAGGAGCACCTTCGCCAGCCCCTGACCCCCTTGATGGGCGTTCTCGAACCAGATGGCTATCTCGTCATCGGTTCAACTGAATCACTCACCGGCCTCAATGTACCCTTCGAACCGAGGCGTTATCTCCGGTCGATATTCTATCAGACAAGAGGTCGTTGATAGTCATTGTCATGCCGCAGGCATCGCGGCGGGGATAACTACGGACTTGCCTTCATCGAATCTTGACGCTATAGTCTTCGCCACGTCACACAACTCGCTTGACCCACAGGAGGCAGAAATGAGTGCCATCGCCGTCATTCAGGAACTGATCAAACCTTTATTCCCCGGTCTGATGGGGATGGAACTAGCCGAGGTTGCACCCGACAAGGTCGTTGCCACCATGATGGTTCGTCCGGACCTCTGTACGGTGGGTGAGATTCTCCACGGCGGCGCGCTGATGGCCTTTGCAGACACTTTGGGCGGCATTGCCACATTTATCAATCTTGCGAACGGCACGCGCACAACTACCATCGAATCGAAGACCAACTTCCTGGGGGCAATGCCTGTCGGCACCCTAATCACCGGCGAGTGCACGCCCCTGCATCGCGGCAAGACGACAATGGTTTGGCAAACGCTCGTGAAATCCGAAAATGGAAAACTCTGCGCAATCGTAATCCAGACCCAGGCCGTCCTCTCCGTGTAGGTAAGTCGTCTGACAAAAAAAGAGCGCCCACTGTAGTTAAATGGACGCTCTTCTTAACAAGACGAATGCTCGTCAGACGGTTCGTTAGTCCTTTAAGACCGCACCGGTGCTGGCCGACGTGACGAGCCTTGCATAACGGACAAGGTAGCCGCTCTTTACTGCAGGCGGAAGCGGCTTGAACTTCGCCTGCCTCTTCTTCAATTCATCCACACTCACCTTTAGATTGAGCGTCTTTCTCGGTATGTCGATAGCGATGATGTCGCCTTCTTTGACGAGCCCTATCGGGCCGCCCTCGGCCGCCTCCGGTGAGATGTGCCCGATCGCCGCCCCGCGGGTTCCACCGCTGAACCTTCCGTCGGTAAGAAGTGCCACCGTCGTATCAAGCCCCATCCCGGCGATGACCGAGGTCGGTGCCAGCATCTCGCGCATCCCCGGTCCGCCCTTCGGACCTTCATAACGGATGACGACGACGTCGCCCGGCTTGATCTTCCCGCCCAGTATGGAGGCGATGGCATCGTCTTCAGAGTCGAAAACCCTGGCACGACCTTCATTGACAAGCATCTTCTCTGCAACTGCAGACTGCTTGACCACTGCGCCTTCGGGGGCTATGTTCCCTCTCAAGATGGCGATGCCGCCTTCTTTCGAGTAGGGATTGTCGAGGGGACGGATTACGTCACTGTTTTTCACAGCCGCCTGTTTCAGGTTGACTCCCACGGAATTCCCCGTGACCGTCATGGCCTTGAGATCAATAACGCCCAGCTTGCTGATCTGTTTCATCACTGCCTGCACACCTCCCGCCATGTCGAGGTCTTCCAGGTGGTGCGGCCCCGCCGGGCTCAGCTTGCAGAGATTCGGCGTCTTCCTGCTGATTTCATTAAACAGGTCGAGGTCGAGTTTGATTCCGGCCTCGTGGGCTATGGCGGGAATATGGAGAACCGTATTGGTCGAACACCCTAAGGCCATGTCGACCGCGATCGCATTCTTAAAGGCGGCAAGTGTTGCAATCTTCCGCGGCAGGATGTTCTTTTTCAGTAGCTCCATGATCCTCATGCCCGCATGCTTTGCCATGCGCCGCCTAGCGGCATTTACTGCGGGTACGGTCCCGTTTCCGGGGAGGCCGAGACCCAGGGCCTCCGTCACACAGTTCATCGAGTTTGCCGTATACATGCCCGAGCAGGATCCGCAGCCCGGACAGGCGCAGTCCTCCAGAGCCTTCAGATACTGTTCCTTCATCTGGCGGGATTTTACCTTTCCCACGCCTTCGAAGACGCTGATGAGATCGACCGTCTTGCCTTCCATGGTTCCCGCCATCATGGGACCGCCGCTTACGAAGATGGTGGGGATGTTCAGACGCAGGGCCGCCATCAGCATACCGGGTATTATCTTATCGCAGTTGGGAATCATGACCAGGGCATCGAAGGGATGCGCTACGGCCATGACCTCGATAGAGTCGGCGATAAGCTCTCTGCTTGCCAGTGAATACTTCATGCCTGTGTGTCCCATGGCGATCCCGTCGCAGACGCCGATCGCAGGAAATTCCACCGGCGTTCCGCCGGCCATGCGTATGCCCGCTTTCACATCCTGCGTTATGAGACCGAGATGGATGTGGCCCGGGATGATTTCATTTGCAGAATTTACAACGCCGATGAGAGGCCGTGCAATCTCTTCGTCCGTATAACCCATGGCCTTGAACAGGGATCTGTGAGGCGCTCTTTCAAGCCCTTTTTTCATCAGGTCGCTTCGCATGCTTACCTCCTTTGGTCTTATGTTAAGCGGTCTGCCGTGATACTTATTTCTTTCTTCTCTCCGGCCGGAGCGATCGAACAACCGCCCCAGCCTGCCACATCTCGCTATTTCTCATCGTGTCGAGTTCCTTCTGCAGCTTCTCGCGGTAATCGGGCATGGAGTTCACTTTGAGAACGATGGCCGTCTCCTTGCCGGATGCTACTCTGTCATACAGTTCATCGAATACAGGGGCAACGGCATCGCGGAATTTGTTCTTCCAGTCCAAGGCGCCCCTCTGGGCGGTGGTACTGCAATTGGCATACATCCAGTCCATGCCGTTCTGCGCGACAAGCGGCATCAGGCTCTGGGTCAACTCTTCAACAGTTTCATTGAACGCCTCGCTGGGGCTGTGGCCGTGCTTGCGTAGTACATTGTACTGAGCCTCAAGGACACCGGCGAGACAGCCCATGAGGACGCCCCGCTCGCCCGTGAGGTCGCTGTAAACCTCCTGTTCGAACGTGGTGGGGAAGAGATACCCCGATCCTATAGCGATGCCCACGGCAAGCGCCTTTTCGAGAGCCTTCCCTGTGGCATCCTGGAACACGGCGTAGCTGGAATTTATACCGCTTCCGGCGAGAAAATTATCCCGCACCGTACGTCCCGCCCCTTTCGGCGCCACCATGATGACGTCGATGTCGGCAGGAGGGATGACACCGGTCTGATCCTTATAGACGATCGAGAATCCGTGAGAAAAATAGAGCGCCTTTCCTTTTGTCAGGTATTTTTTCAGCTCCGGCCACATGGCCTTCTGGTCTGCGTCTGACATCAGATACTGGATGATTGTGCCGCGTTTAGCCGCTTCGAAAGGAGGAAAGAGGGTCTCTCCCGGCTTGAAACCTTCGTCAATGGCCTTCTGCCAGTTGTAGGCTCCTTCGCCGACGACGCACCGTATTCCGTTATCTCTCATGTTCAATGCCTGGCCGCGTCCCTGTACGCCGTACCCTATGACGGCGACCGTCTCGTCCTTGAGCACCTTCTGTGCCTTCTGTAGCGTGAACTCCTCCGAAGTGACAACCTCTTCCATGATCCCGCCGATGTTGATCTTAGGCATATCCGTACCTCCTCATTTTATGAATTGCTTTCTTAGAATATTATAGAGCGCGCCGTGATTTCCATGTTTATCTATTTACGTTCGACGGCGACAACACCCGTTCTTGTGAAATCATCCATACCCATCTTTTCCAAGAGGGCAAGGGCATCGTCGATCTCCTTCTTGCCGCCTGTTACCTCGAGTATGCAGGCGTCGGCATCCATGTTTATTACCTTCCATTTCAGCGTGTCGACGGTTTGCATGATTTTCACCTGATTCTCATCGGAGAGCTTCATCCGCACAAGAACCATTTCCCTGCAGGCCGCATTGGCCCGCGTCAAGTCTTTCACGTCAAGGACATCAATCAACTTTGTCAGCTGTTTCTCAAGCTTGATGACCGTTTCCTTGGAGCCAAGGGTCGTGATGATGATCCTCGTTACCTCCGGGTTCCTCGTGATATTTGCCGAGATGCTCTCGATATTGAACCCGCGCCCGCTGAAGGTTCCGGCGATCCTTGCCAGAACGTCAGGCCTGTTGTTCACCAGAATAGAAATCGTGTTCTCCCGCACTTCCATAATCCTTATCACCTCACCGTAATATTTCACAACCTATGTTATTTTGTTCAAGACCATGTCCGTGATCGCCGCACCCGGAGACACCATCGGATACACGCCCTCTTCGGGTTCGACATGAAAATCCATGATGACAGTCTTTGGCGTCTCGAGGCCTTTTTTCAAAGTCGTCTCGACCTCTCCGGGCCGCGTCGCGCGAAGGCCCACGGCGCCGTATGCCTCGGCAAGTTTCACGAAATCGGGCACATTGGCTATATCGCTGTGGGAGTATCGTTTCCCGTAAAAGAGCTCCTGCCACTGGCGGACCATACCGAGGAATCCGTTGTTCAAGATCACGATCTTGACAGGAAGACCATAGTTGACGGCCGTGGCCAGCTCCTGGATGTTCATCTGGATGCTGCCATCCCCGGCGATATCGACCACGACCTTGTCCGGCCGGGCAACCTGCGCTCCAATTGCAGCCGGGAATCCGTATCCCATTGTCCCCAGTCCGCCCGATGATATGAATGAATTGGGATAATCGAAGTGATAGAACTGTGCCGCCCACATCTGATTCTGTCCCACTTCTGTCGAGATGATCGCCTCGCCCTTCGTGAGACGGAAAAGGGTTTCCACGACGAACTGGGGCTTGATCCTGTCCGCCTGGCAGTATGTGAGGGGTGCGAATTTCTTCCACTTGTCTATCTGCTCGATCCACGCCTTTGTCTGTTCGTCTGGGATTGAAAAGTCCTTATCGTCCATCCATTCGTTGAGGAGCGCGAGCACCGGCTTGCAGTCGCTCGCTATCGACAGGTGCGACTTCACAAACTTGTCGATGGATGCGGGATCGATGTCGATGTGCAGCACCTTCGCGTGTGGGGCAAAGGCGTCGAGTCTCGATGTAACGCGATCGTCAAACCTTACTCCGAGCGCGATCAGGAGGTCGCAGTTGCTGATTGCCATGTTGGCGTAATAAGTGCCGTGCATCCCCGGCATGCCGAGCCAGCGCGGATCGGAGGCGGGAAATGCCCCGAGGCCCATGAGGGTCGAGGTGATGGGGACGTTGAGCTTCTTAACGAATGTCCGGAGCTTATCGGACGCACGCCCGAGGAGCACGCCTCCGCCCGAAATGACAAGAGGCCTCCTGGCCTGCCTTATCATGTCGAGTGCCTTCACACAGTCTTCCGCGATGGAGACCGACCTGTGGTTGTTATTGAGACTCGACTCATACGATACGTCCGTCTCCTCGATCGTAGCCCTCGTGACGTCCTTGGGAATGTCGATGAGTACAGGACCGGGACGCCCTGACCGTGCGATCTCGAACGCTTCTCTTACGGTGCGCCCCATGTCACTGATCTTTCTCACGAGGAAATTATGCTTCGTGCATGGTCTTGTGATGCCGGTGATATCGACTTCCTGGAAGGCATCGCCGCCGATGAGAGAGGTAGCCACCTGACCGGTTAGCACTACTACCGGAATGGAATCCATAAAAGCATTAGCGATACCGGTCACCGTGTTAGTCGCCCCGGGGCCGGAGGTAACAAGGCATACGCCGACCTTGCCCGAAACTCTCGCATATCCGTCCGCCGCGTGTATTGCACCTTGTTCATGGCGGACAAGAATGTTCCTGATCTTTCTCCTGTATAGTTCATCAAAGATGTCGAGCACGGCCCCGCCGGGAAAACCGAAGATCGTGTCAACATTCTCCTGCTGCAAGGCATCGAAAAGGACTTGCGCTCCTGTTAATTTCACTGTTCCCTACCCCCTTATTTGTATCCGCTCCGCAAACGCCTTTTTTGCCCGGCAAGACATGGAAATTCCCCCGCGTGACGCAGGCGGATATTTCTCCCAAAAAAAAGACCGTTACCTCTGGCTGGTAACGGTCTTTTAAGTGTAAGCTATGTGCTAAACGCAAACCATCATCCAGCCCCCTTATGGAAGGGAATGATTATCCCGATGATAATTATGATGATATTTGCGACGCTAAATGTGCCCATAAAGTTTCCGATCACTAATTTTCTTTTTTTAACAGGCTCTCACTATGTTGTCAAGGATATTTTCTAACTCTCTATATTTTTCTTTGGGGTTTTACTCTTTCTACTGCAATTGACCCCGTTCTGTTTATCTCCTCCACGCCGAAGGACTGAAATATCTTCAGGACAGCCGCGGTTTCGTCCTGTTGACCCGTCACTTCCAGGACCAGATAATCGGGCGTCATCGTCACGATCCTGCAGCCGAATCTTTCAATTACTCGCAGGACATCCGAATACGCGCCCTCTTTTACGGTTACGCCGATCAGCATCAGTTCTCTCTGAACGTATGACTGTCCAGAGAGATACGAGACATCGAGGACATCGACTAGTTTTTCAAGCTGCTTCTTTATTTTGTCGGTAAAATCGGGATCGGATTCGCTTGTCAGTGTAATTCTGGAAACCTCGGGGTTTGTCGTTTCCGCGACACAGAGGCTCTTGATGTTGTATCCATGACGGCCAAACACACCCCCCACGCGGGAGAGCACGCCGGGCTGGTTGTTTACCAGGATGGAAATAGTCTGTTCCTGTTCGCGTGTCTTTCTCAGCATATCATGACCTCCGCAATCAATTCTTTAGTCAAGTCTGTCGTACATCATCTCCGCGTTCGAGCACCCGGGCGGAATGATCGGATAGACATAGTTTTCCGGGTCGACAATCGCCTCAAGCAAGTACGGGCCGTCGGCCTTAACCATGGCGGCGATCCCTGTCCCCGGGTCCTTGTCTACGACGACAGTGCCTCCGGGGATGCCGAAGCCTTTCGCGACGGCGACGAAGTCAACCTTGTCTCCCAGGGCGATGGTATTGAAGCGGGCGCCGTAGAAAAGATCCTGAAGCTGACGGATCATGCCGAGATGACCGTTGTTGATGACTACGATCTTTATCGGCAGGTTGTAGTAGGAGATGGTGGCCAGCTCCTGGATGTTCATGTAGAATCCACCGTCGCCCGTGATCGCGATGACCGCTCTTTCCGGAGTGCCCACCTTGGCCCCGATCGCGGCGGGCAGGCTGAACCCCATGGTCCCCATGCCGCCGCTGGTTATCAGGCTGCGGGGACTGCGCGCCTGCCAGGTGCGCACCGTCCAGATCTGATTCAATCCCACATCGGCGGTAACGGTTGTTTCACGAGGCATGGCCTCCTGCAGCATATGAATAAAATCTCCGGCCGGTCCGCAGCCCGTGTCGGCAACCTTTCCATTTATGGCATCACGTTCCGACTGTATCCTCTGCAGCCACTCCGACTTCTCCTTTGCATCTATCAGGGGCAAGAGGGCCGCGAGTGCATCGCGAATGTCCCCGACGTACGGCAGGTTGATCTTGACGCTCTTGCCTATCGACGTGGGATCGATATCGATCTGCGCAATCTTTGCGAGTGGTGCGAATTCTTCGATCAAGGCGGTGCTGCGGTCTGAAAAGCGCGTGCCAACGGCGAGGATGAAATCGCACTGATGCACCATGCGGTTTGCCAGTTCATTCCCGTGTGTTCCTATCAATCCGAGGTTGTAGCCATTGACCGAGTCGACCGATCCTATACCCATCATCGTGGTGACGAAAGGGATCTTCGCCTTTTCGATGAGCTCCCTTACCAATTGGAAGGCGTTGCAGAGCTTCACGCCTCCGCCGATGATGAGGATCGGTCTTTCGCTCTGATTCAGGGTCTTGGCGATCTTCTCCAGCTGGTCGCGGTCTTCCTCTGTCTTGTAGTTTGTCTTCAGCGCAGGTGCGGATTTCTTCTCCGCCGGCCGGCATTTCGCCGAAAGTATGTCGCGTGGGAGGTCTACAAGAACCGGCCCCGGCCTCCCCGTCGTGGCAAGCTCAAAGGCCTGCCTCAACGTTGCCGCGAGGTTATTCACGTCATGGACCTGGTAGCTGTGCTTCGTTATCGGCAGGGTGATCCCGATGATATCCGTTTCCTGGAAGGCATCTTGTCCCAGAAGACCCGTGCTCACCTGCGCCGTAAGTGCTACCATGGGAGTCGAGTCCATGAAGGCAGTCGCGATGCCAGTGACCAGGTTAGTGGCACCCGGACCGGATGTTGCGATGCACACGCCGACTTTTCCTGTGGCCCGCGCATAACCGTCGGAGGCATGGGCGGCGGCCTGTTCGTGCCGCATCAGGTAATGACGGATATCGCTTCCCACCAGCCTGTCATGAACGGGCAGGGTGTTCGCCCCGGGGTATCCGAAGATGGCGTTAACGCCTTCCTCTTTTAAGATTTGTATGACAATGTCTGCGCCTATTGTTTCCATAAATTGCCGTTGCTCCTTGCCGTTAGAAAATAGAAAAGCCGCAAGTATTTCGGCTGCGGCTTATCAAACATAAAAAAGCCGCGGGTCTCTGGGGCCCGCGGCTCCTTTTTCTATGTCAATCAATCACAGAAACCGAGCGGCGGTCCCCCGAAGTACAGATACTACTACAACTACGATCGGGATGTTCCTGCTCAGACTGTGAATGTTCATATATATGCCCTGTTCATTTAAATTATACGCTATTTTTATACGAGAGGAGCCGATTTGTCAAGGGATTTTTGCACCCTTCGTCTCGCGGGGCTTTGCCGCCTCGCGTCTGTCGGTGTCTTCCTGCGCCTCTTTATCTTCGATTGCGACGGCCCGCGTCCCAGTCGTACCCTCTAAGAAACTCTCGAATATGGCATCCTGTGTTGACCTCTGCGCGGGAACGCCTGTGTGAGGATCAACCTTGATGAAAACGATTCCGTCCGGAACGGGAAAAACCTCCCGCGGTTTGTTCTGCAGGGCCTTTTCCATGAAGTAGAGCCAAATGGGCGCTGCGGCCCTTCCCCCCACCTCCTCTCTGCCGAGAGATGTCTCCTGATCAAAACCGACCCAGACGCCTGCCACGAGGGACGGCGTAAAGCCTATAAACCAGGCATCTCTCGTATCATCGGTCGTGCCCGTCTTGCCTGCTACAGGCCTGCCGATACTCTTTACGCGTCTACCTGTGCCGCTTTCCACTACGTCCTGCATCACGTAGGATGTTATAAATGCTATCCGGGGGTCTATGACCTCCTCACTTTTTACCTGGGTTTCTTCAAAAACATGACCCGTCCGGTCGACAATCTTCTTGATGAAGAACGGGACGACCCTCTTTCCCTGGTTTGCGAGAACCCCAAATCCTCTCACCATCTCTTGAAGTGTGACTCCAGAGGTACCTAGGGCGAGGGAGAGATTTCTTGAAAGGGGTGAAGTTATTCCCATGTTTGTCGCGTAGGAAGCGGCGTAATCGACACCGATCTCCTGGAGCAACTTTATAGTAATGATATTTCGCGACTGAACAAGTGCGTTTCGGAGCGTCGTAGGTCCATTGAATTTTCCGTCGAAGTTCTTCGGCTTCCAGAAGCCGTCCGGAGACGACCTGTCTTCATAAACGATCGGGGCATCGAGAATGCGCGTTGACGGCGTAAAGCCCTTGTCAAATGCCGCCGTGTATATGAAGGGCTTGAAGGCCGACCCGGGCTGCCTGCGTGACTGTGTAGCGCGGTTGAACTCACTCTTCTTGAAATCTCTGCCTCCAACCATGGCCGTGATGGCGCCCGTCTTCGCCTCCATGCATAGCAGCGCCCCCTGAACGAGTCCTTTCTCGTATTTCTCACGCTCCTCAAGCTCCTGGAGACCTTTCTCCACGGCATCATGCGCGGCCTTCTGCATTTCTATGTTGAGGGTCGTATAGACTTCCAGGCCTTCCTTGTAAAGTACGTCGCTCCCGTATTTTTCCATGATGTAGCGGCGAATGTTCTCGACAAAATAGGGCGCGATCTTCTCCTTCGGCCTGATGGACTTGAGATATATATGCGTAGCAATTGCCCGCTCTTTTTCCTGCGGGGTTATGTATCCGTCCTCAACCATTCTTTCCAGGACGTACGCCTGCCGCTGGCGGGCGCGGTCGTAGTGCAGAAAAGGAGAATAGCTGCTCGGCGCTTTGGGAAGGCCGGCGAGCATTGAGGCCTCGGCGAGGTTCAGATTCTTCGCGCTCTTTCCGAAGTACCCCTGCGATGCCGCCTCGATGCCGTAAGTACCGTGGCCGAGATATATGTGGTTGAGGTACAGATTCATGATCTCGTCCTTGGTAAGATACTTGTCGATCTTGTAGGCAAGGATCGCCTCTTTGATCTTTCTCAGGTAGCTTCTCTCCGAGGACAGATACAGAGACTTCGCCACCTGCTGAGTGATGGTGCTTCCTCCCTGAACAATGCGGCCGGCTTCGATGTTCTTGAAGAAGGCCCGTGTCATGCTTACTAAATCGAAGCCCGTATGGTGATAAAATCTTGCATCTTCCGCAGACACGAAGGCCTCCACGACAGCCTTAGGGACGTCGGCAAGCCTGATGATCTTCCTGTCTTCCATGAAGAATTCGTCGATCAGTTCATTGTTGTCCGCATATACCCGCGTGGCGATGCTGGGACGGTAGTCCTTGAGCGCGTCTATGCTCGGCATCTCCTGCTGCACGAAATACAAGAAGAGACTTCCCCCGACGATCGTCAGACAGAGGAGAAACACCGCAGACGTCAAAAGAAGAGTGCGCAGACGGGAGTGCCCGGTGTACGGTTTCTTATCTCTGGGTTTCATATCTCCTTTTGGCTCTCCTTCTTTTCTTCCTCTCTGGGACGTTTCTTCTCGGCCAGCCTGGCGACAAGTATGCCGATCTCGTAAAGACCTATCAGAGGTACGGCCATGACGATCTGGGTGAATGCATCGGGAGAAGGCGTCAGGATTGCGGCAGCAATGAATATCAGGAGGATTGCGTATCGCCTGTTCTTTGACAGCATCTTCGAGGTTACAACACCCATCTTGGCGAGGAAGAAGATAACCACCGGTAGTTCAAAGGATACGCCGAATGCGAGAAGGAGCTTTAATGACAGAGAAAGATACTCCCGCAGTGTGAACATGGGCTTCAGGAAATCGGATGAGAATTCCACAAAAAAGCTGAAGGCCGGCGGGAGTGCCAGGTAATAACCGAACAGTATGCCGCAAATGAAAAGTATCGTCGATGCAATTACGAACGGTAGCATGTATTTCTTTTCCGATCTGTAGAGACCCGGCGATACGAATTTCCAGACCTGATAGAGGATATAAGGGCTTGTGAGGAAAAGGGAGGCGTAGAAGCATATCTTCATGTAGTTGAAGAACGCCTCGGGGAGGCTCGTATATATCATGTAGCTGTTCGGAGGGAGGACTTGGTACAGAGGGCGCGTGATGACCTGGAACAGCCACTCCTTGAAATACCAGCAGGCACCGAAGCCTATTGCGGCTGCGATAAGGATACGAACGATCCGTTTGCGCAATTCCTCCAGATGAGAGGTAAAGGGCATCTTTTCTTCGACAGGCTCTTCCATAGATTAAATATCATTCTCCCCTTAAGAGTGAGGCAAAGTTGATTTGTCGAGTCAGGATTGATTCTTAAAGGTGGAATCTTTGCGGGGGTCTTCTCCTCTTTCGTCTTTAGCTGTCGAAGAGTTCTTATGAGACTCCTGCCCATTTTTGCCGCCGAACAGGAGCGAGTCTTTAAAGGCATCGACTTCTTTTCTTACATCATCCGGCTTCAGGGTTTCCCTGAAATTTTCTCTAACATCATCCGCTGCCCTGCGAAATTCGGAAAGCCCTTTGCCCAGGGACCTAGCAAGGTCGGGCAGCTTCTTTGGACCTACGACGATCAGCGCGACAATCGCTATAACGATTAGCTCAGGCAAGCCGATGCCGAACAAATTTTCAACCTCACGTTCCTACAAAATGCGTCTTGAATATATATACATTTATGTATTTGTCAATGTTTTTCCAAGAATAGGAGCGCGGCCGGAGTCGGAAAATTTTTGCGTTCCCCCTGCTTTTGTGCTAATGAATTTTAACTGTGCTAATAAACCCTTCCAGGGATGGTGACCAATGTCTCGAAAAACGGGTATCGTTAAAGATGAAAGGTATTTAAAGCATGACGCCGGATTTGGGCATCCGGAATCTCCCCAGAGGCTGGGAGCGACCTATGCGATGTTGGAGGCCCCGGATATGGCGGGCAACTATGTCGATATAGAACCGCGCTACGCAACCCATGAAGAGATTGGAATGATTCATTCTCAGTCCTACATAAAGCTTGTGGCCTCGACGGCCGGACAGACGTTCGTTCCCCTCGACCCGGACACAGCAGCCACACCCGAGTCATATGATGTTGCGAAGCTCGCGATAGGCGGCTTATTTAGCGCAATTGACGGCGTGGTCACAGGTGAGGTTGATAACGCCTTCGCCCTTGTCCGTCCTCCCGGGCATCATGCGGGTGTATCGAATGCGGCCGGCTTCTGCCTATTCAATAATGTTGCTATCGGCGCCATGTATGCTATTGCCAAGTACAGGATGGAGAGGATTCTGATCGTCGATTGGGACCTGCATCACGGTAACGGTACCCAGGCGCAATTTTATGAAGACCCGAGGGTGTTGTATTTCTCTACCCATCAATATCCGTATTATCCGGGTACCGGCGCCGTAGAAGAAATAGGAAGGGGCAAAGGATTGGGTTACAACATAAATGTGCCATTAAGACCGGGCACAGACAGCTCTCAGTACGTCAAGATATTCAAGAAGGTCGTCTA
>Ga0335081_10010436_pt1 | contig 15018 bp, 10 predicted proteins | sample Lox_Sample_35_FD_206713 | JGI IMG/M metagenome (GOLD analysis project Ga0335081, IMG submission 206713) | Soil microbial communities from Loxahatchee National Wildlife Refuge, Florida, United States - Lox_Sample_3.5 | ecosystem: Environmental > Terrestrial > Soil > Wetlands | place: USA...
CCCGTGTAGGCCTTGAGGGTATGCGGCGAGGCATTACGCCCGCGCAGCGACCCCAAAAACTGGTCGGCGGCTTTCTCAACAATCGTGCGCTTGGTGTTGCTCGCCATTTCCGTTCCCTTCGTGTGTCCGTGGTGAATCATCTCGCCTTCGCCCGCGGATGATGCTTCTGATACACCGTCTTCAGCCGATCCAGCGCCACATGCGTGTAGACCTGCGTCGTAGAAATGTCGGAATGGCCGAGAATGGTCTGAACTGTTCGTAAATCGGCGCCATTTTCCACCATGTGAGTGGCACAACTGTGGCGCAACATGTGCGGACTGGCGTGCCGGCCCATTCCTGCCGACGCTGCCTTCACCATCTGCCACACCCGCTGGCGAGTCAACTTGCGGGCGCCACGTCCCACAAAAAGCAGCGGCGAACTCCGGCCCTTTGCCAGCAGCGTCCGTGCACTCTTCATATAGCCGGTTAGCGATTCCTGTGCCGATTTTCCCAGCGGCACAATTCGCTCTTTGTCGCCCTTGCCGCGAACCAGCACGTAGCCGAGGTCCAATTTCAAGTCCTCCAGTTTGACGCCGACGATTTCCGAGACCCGCAGCGCCCCGGCATAAAACACTTCCAGCATGGCGCGGTCGCGCGCGGAAATTGCTTCGGCAAGCGGTGTCGAAACCCGCTGCGGCCCACGCAGTACGCTCGCCACTTCATCATGCGCCAGCGACTTCGGCAGCACCTTCCACTGTTTCGGCGAGTCGATATTCAACGTCGGATCGTGCTCAATGTGCTTGTCGAGCAACAAATAGCGATACAAATGGCGCAACGCGGAAAGTTTTCGCCCCACTGACCGCCCATCAACCGAATTGCCAAACAATTCCTGAATGAAGTCGCGCACCTCGCTGCGACTGGCATGGAGTAGTGTGCGTTTATGCTTTTCGAGAAATGCGGAGAACTGACCGATGTCGGTCGCATACGCTGAGACCGTCAGTGGCGCCAACCCCTTTTCGACTTTCAGGTAATCGAGAAAGCCAGACACAATACGAGAATTGGCCTCAGACGGCACCCAAGAAGTATGCGCGTTATCGGACGCTGGGAGTAGTAATCAAACGGGTGCTTCAGGCTTTCTCCGCGTTCTCTGCGGAAATACTCTGCGATCTCTGCGATTTAAGATTTACCTTGGGCGAACTCCTTCAGCAACTCCACCGCGTACATCGCGCCCTCCGGCGTCTCTTCGTGCTTGAAATAGGCAAAGACGTCTTTTCCCGCCGCCAGGCGTTCGCGAATTCGCCCGATCATCGTCTGCCGCTCTGCCGGCGTATAACTAGGCTTACGGTAACGGTAGTAGGCGAAATCCGCGGTGGTCACGTCTGGCGTCACCCGCTCCTCGGTCTCTGCGACGCACAGCGCCCGGTTGTTCTTCTTTAGGAGTTCGTAAACCTCATCCGCAAACCACGAAACATGGCGAAACTCGAAAGCCGCAGGAACAGCACGCGGCAAGCCGCGAAGAAATTCTTCGAGCAATGCAAGGTCCACTTTCAGGTTCGGCGGCAATTGGAACAACAACGGTCCCAGCTTCTCCGCACGCGCCAGCGGTTCCACCGTACTCAAAAACCGTGGCAGAAAATCTTCCGTCTTCTGTAGCCGCTTGATGTGGGTGATGACCTGATGGGCCTTGACGCTCAAGCGAAAGCCCGCCGGGGTCTGATCGATCCATTTCTGCGCCGTGGTTTCTTTCAACAGCTGCCGGAAGGTAAAGTTGACTTCGACGGCGTTCAGCTGAGTTGAGTAGTACTGCAGGAATTTTGTCTGCGCCAGCTTGGCCGGATAGAAAGCGGGCTTCCAGCTTGGATAAGCCCATCCCGACGTGCCTGCATAGAGTCTTGCCATGGTTATCTCTTTCGTGTCTTCTTCTTCGCGGTGGCCCGTGAACGCGCCGCCGCCTTGCTTCTCGCTCGCCCGGGCGACGGACCTTCCGCCTGCGCTGCAATGTCAACCCTCGCGTTCGTTTCCATTGCATCTAGCTTCGGCAATTTCTGTTTCAGGCTCAGGACCGGCGCAAACAGATCTCCAATTTTCTCCACCCGCTTCAATACCTGACCCGCATCGAATACCAGCAGATCGGCATCTTTCTTTTTGAGCGCCAGTTCGACCTCCTCCCACTTCACCGGAGTCGACACCGTCGGACGCTCGCGCGCGCGCAGCGAATAAACCCCAATCGTCGTCTTGTGCTCGTCGTTCTGGCTCCAGTCGACCAGCACTTTGCCGACACGTAGTTCTTTTTTCATGTCGGAAACCACCAGGCTGCGGTGATCGTGCTCCAGCAATCGCGCCAGCGCGTGAGCAAAAGGCTTGGTCTGGTCATAACTGGTGGGCGTGTTCAGCGGAACATAGATTTGCAGGCCTTTCGATCCCGAAGTCTTGGGAAAACTCTGCAACCCAAAATGTTCAAAGATCTCCCGCAGCCACAATCCCACTTGGCAGCACTGCACAATATTTGCCGGCGGCCCGGGATCGAGGTCGAACACCAACATGGTCGGACAGCTAACGTCCTTCGCCAGTGAGAGCGAAGGGTGCAGTTCCAGCCCGGCCAGATTCGCAATCCAGATTAGCGTAGGCAGATCGTTGGCGAGAAGATAATTGATGTTGCGCGCATTGTGTTCGCTCCACACGGGAGCGGTCTTCACCCAGTCCGGCCGGTGCTTGGTGGCGTTCTTCTCGAAAAAATATTCTTTGTCAACGCCTTCGGGATAGCGTTTCAGCGTCAGTGCCCGTCCCGCGAGATGCGGCACCAGCGCCGGCGCGATGCGGGCGTAATAGTCGATGACCTGGCCCTTGGTGAAGCCGGCGGCAGGGTACAGAACCTTGTCCAGGTTGGTCAGGCTGAGGTGCCGGCCATCAATTTCGACAATCTGTGGTTTGCTCACACTCGCTTCCTGTCTTACGCAATCATCGATCGTGATTGTAGCCTCAGCCCCTCCCCGTTTGACAACCCTCCCCTCCCCCACGTAATTTCAAACTTCTGCCCTACTCATACGTCCAACCGGCTGTGGAGGTCCAATGAAACACCGTTTCCCAATATCTCTCGTCATCATCGCGCTAACTTTGGCAGTTTCTTCCGCCGCGCAGGACGTCGCTTCTTTCGAGAAGCGCATCACTGTCAAGAAGCTCGACAACGGCCTGACCGTCCTGATTTGCCTGCGTCCCGAAGCCCCGGTGTTTTCTTTCTACACTCACGTCGACGCCGGCTCCGCCCAGGATCCGCTCAACAAGACCGGCTTGGCTCACATGTTCGAGCACATGGCCTTCAAGGGCACTGATAAGGTCGGTACCAAGGACTACCCCGCAGAAAAAATCGCGCTCGCTAACGTCGAGACCGCCTACGCCGCTTATCTCGCGGAGCGTGACAAGCGATTTGGCCGCGACGAGCAAAAACTCAAGCAACTGGAAACTGCCTGGCAGGACGCCATTAAGGCCGCCAATCAATACGTCGTTCCCAACCAATTCGATGAGATTGTCGAACGCAATGGCGGAGAAAACATCAATGCCTCCACTGACCTGGATGAGACCAACTACTACTATTCCCTGCCGCAGAACCGGCTCGAACTATGGGCCTATCTCGAATCCGAACGCTTCATGCATCCGGTGATGCGCGAGTTCTACAAAGAGCGCAACGTGGTGATCGAAGAGCGGCGACGGAGCGTCGACAGCAATCCCACCGGGCGATTGGTCGAGCAGTTCCTCACTGCCGCTTTCCAGGCCAGCGCCTATCACCGCCCCACCATCGGCTGGATCTCTGACCTGAATTCGTTTTCCGCCACCGACGCGCTCCAGTTTTTTGACAAATATTACATACCCTCCAACATGGTGGTCACGGTGGTTGGGGACGTGAACGCGTCAGAGGCAATGCCCCTCATTGAGAAGTATTTCGGGCGTATCCCGTCGCATGCTAAACCGGATGAAAGAGTCACCACCGAGCCGCCGCAGAATTCCGAGCGCCGCATTGTGCTTCACGAACAGACCCAGCCGCTCTATCTCGAGGGTTATCACCGCCCCGATTACCGTGATCCCGACGACGCCGTGTACGACGCCATCACCGATCTGATGTCGGAAGGACGCACTTCGCGCCTGTATCGTGCGCTGGTGCGCGATCAGAAAATCGCCTCCGCCTCTGCCGGCTTCAGCGGCCTGCCCGGGAACAAGTACCCTCACCTTTTTGCCTTTTATGCCTTCCCGCTCCCCGGGCACAAACCGGACGAAATGGCCGGCCCCATTCACGCGGAAATCGAAAAGCTGAAGAAAGAAGACATCAGCGACGACGAATTGAAGATGATCAAGACCCGGGCCAAGGCGAACCTGATCCGCAGTCTCGACAGCAACTCAGGCCTGGCTTACGAACTCGGCCTCAACCAGGCACGCTACGACGATTGGCGCGAGCTGTTTCGGGAAGTCGATCGCATCGACAAAATCACCAAGGCTGACATTCGCCGCGTCGCCAACAAAACCTTTACCGACAACAATCGCACCGTAGGCATCATTGAGACCACGGTTCCCGCTCCGGACGACGCTGGCCAGGGAGGTGCGCAATGAAGAAGCACCATTTCCTCCGACTCATCGCACTCGTTGCCGGACTCGCCGGAATCATGACCACGCCTCCGGCCGCCGCCCAGGCCGCCGATTGGCAGCAGATCGCCATCCCTCCCTTGCCCGCGTTCCATCCCCAGGAACCAAAGCGCATCGAGCTTCCCAACGGCATGGTGATTCTGCTTCAGGAGGATCACGAACTTCCCCTGATCGACGGCACCGCGCGCATCCGCGGCGGATCCCGCTCCGAGCCTGCAAGCAAAGCCGGCATGCTCGATATGTACGGCGATGTCTGGCGCACCGGGGGAACCAAGTCGCAGACCGGCGACCAACTCGACGACTATCTCGAAGTGCGCGCCGCCAAGGTCGAGACCGGCAGCAGTGCGGATTCGACCTCGATTTCCTGGTCTTGCCTGAAGGGTGATTTCGACGACGTTTTCAAGGTGTTCACCGACCTGCTGCGCGATCCCCAATTCCGCGCGGACAAGCTTGACCTCGCGCAAAAGGCAATGGACGATTCCATTTCCCGCCGCAACGATGATGTCGGAGAAATCGCCGGGCGCGAGGCCGCGAAGCTGGCTTACGGCCCTGATAGTCCCTACACTCGCCAGCCCGAGTACGCTACCGTGGCCGCGGTCACCCGCCAGGATCTCATCGACTGGCACCATGCGCACGTTTATCCCAACCGCATCATTCTGGGGATCGTCGGCGATTTCGATTCCGTCGCCATGGAAGCCAAGCTCCGCCAGGTTTTCGGCGGATGGCAAAAGGGGCCGGCGGTAAAAGAACCCGAAATCGAGTTCCACCCGGCCAAAGCCGGCTACTATTTAATCCCTAAGTCTGACGTCAACCAGAGCAACATCCGCATGGTGGAACTCGGCATCCGCCGCGACAACCCTGACTACTATGCGGCGCAGGTCTTCAATCAAGTGTTCGGTAACGGTTTTACCTCGCGTCTGGTGCAAAGCATTCGTACTGCCAAGGGTCTCGCTTATACCGTGGGCGGCGGAATCGGCAGCGCATTCGATCATCCTGGCGTGGTTCGCCTCAGCATGGGCACTAAGAGCGCAAGCACGGTCGAAGCAATCCAGGCGCTTTATGAAGAACTCGACCGCCTGAATGCCAATCCCATTTCGGATGACGAAATCAAACGGGCCAAGGACTCTATCTTGAATTCCTTCGTCTTCAATCTGGATTCGCCCGAGAAAGTCTTACACGAGCGAATGACCTACGAGTTTTACGGCTATCCCGCAGATTTCCTGGAGCGCTTTCGCTCCGCGGTAGAAAAGGTTCAAGCCGCCGACGTAGCCCGCGTCGCCGCCAGATACGTCCACAAAAACCAGTTGGCGGTGCTCGTAGTCGGCAACACCCCCGACTTCGACAAACCGCTCTCCACTTTGGGCGAGGTCAAGAATATTGACATCACCATTCCGCCGCCCCCCGGAGAGAAAGAAGAAGCCCCGGCGGTCAAGCCCACAGCCTCCAATCCCGAGGGCAAAGCGCTGGCGGCCAAGGTTGTGGAGGCCATGGGCGGCCTGACGCAGCTGCAATCCGTGAAGTCGTTGCACGCGGATCTCACGGAGCAGGATGCCCAGGGCGGTCCGCCCACCAGCGTGCATATCACCATCGCGTTTCCTGATCGCATGCACGTGGAGGTGCAGACTCCGCAGGGCCCGTTTGTCATCGTTGTCACTCCTGACACTGGATTCATGTCAGCGGCTATGGGAGTGCGCGATCTGCCTCCCCCTCAAAAAGCCGAAACTGTGAAACAGATTCACCGCGATCTGGTTTATATCGGACAGCATTTGAACGACCCGGCATTCATCTTCGCTGCCGCAGGAACTGAGACGGTCGGCGGTGTCGAGACTCGCATCGTTGACGTCAGCGCCGGCAACATGGCCATCCGCTGGTTTGTTGACCCGAAAACCGGCCACGTGGTTCAGGAAGCCTACGAGGCCGTCGGCCGATCCGGAGAAATGCACGGCGAGACCATCCTTTCCGATTGGAAAACCACGGACGGAATCACTCTGCCCGCGATGCACCGCAATAAAGAAAATGGACAAGACTCGAGCATCGTGGAATTCACCCGGGTGCAGTTCAACCCCACCATCGATCCCAAGCTGTTTGAGAAGCCGGCAGCGGAGGCAAAGCCAGCGCAGTAGGGTCGATGAAGTCTTCGCAAAATCGATTCTTCCTAGTTTGCCTTCCCTGCGAACTCCGCGGCAGTTCTCTGCGACCTCTGCGATTCAAGGCTTTTTCATCTCCGAGATCCGCAGCCCAGCCTCCTCGTTTGACAACCGAAACCTCCGGCCATATCATATGGCGAACAAAAGGCGAATCTCGATATGGCCACCCTGCCCTTGCTTCTGAACTCCGCACCCAAGCTCGTCGGCATCGCCCGCCTCGCAGCCGAAGGCGAATCCCTGCGCCAGGGACACGACGTCGAATACTTCACCCTCCCCGTTCGCTCACTGCTGAACCGCTGCACCTCCGCCCGCATGCCCTTCACCTGGACCATCAATCCCTACCGCGGCTGCGAATTCGCCTGCAAATACTGCTACGCGCGCTACACCCACGAATTTATGGAAATGCGCGACGCCGCGGACTTCGAGCAGAAGATTTTCATCAAACAACACACCGCTGAATTGCTGCGGCAGGAGTTGCGCCGCGTTAAGCCTGGTGAAGAAATTGCCATCGGCACCGCCACCGACCCCTATCAGCCCGCCGAGCGGCGTTTCGAGGTCACGCGGGCAATTCTCGAGGAGTTCGCCCGCCACCGGGGTTTTCAGATCGGCATCGTCACCAAGTCGAACCTGGTGGTTCGCGATACAGAACTGCTGCTCGCAGTCGCCGCCCACAACAAACTCTTCGTCAACCTCACGATCACCACACTCAACGCGGACCTCGCCCGCATTCTTGAGCCAAGGGCACCGCGGCCCGACTTGCGGCTGGAGGCCATGCGCAAACTCAATGAAGCCGGCGTCCCGGCTGGCGTGATCTGCGCTCCTGTGCTGCCCGGCATCACGGATTCTCCACGCGATCTGGAAACTCTGGTGCGCTCCGTCGCCCAAGCCGGTGGAAAATACATTTTCGCCAATTCCCTGTTTCTGAAGCCCTGCTCCGCTGCTGTGTTCCTTCCATTTCTGGAAAAAGAATTCCCCCAGCTTGTCGAAAGCTACCGCCAGCGGTTCAAGGACCGCGCCTTCCTCTCCGCGCCCTATCGCAAACACCTGTCCGAACTGATGGCCCGCCTCCGCCGGAAGTACGGCATTCGCACCGATTATGACCGCTACAGCGAGCGCAGCCATCCCACCCCCGATCCAGAGACCGGCGGCCAACTGCCACTCTTCTGACCCGAGCAGGCCCCTACGTCGTACAATCGGTGCTGCCCGACTCATGCAACCCGCCATCCCCAGACGAAACCTGCCTCCGCCCGCATTCCAATACGTGTGCCTGGCAGTTCTTTTCACAGGGGCCATGCTGTTTCATGTCCGCTACGCCCAGGACATCTGGCGCGGAGAAAAGATAGACGCCGGCTTCGTCGCCCCGGCCACGGCCAGCGCCTCGCTGGAAATCGTTCGACCGGCCGCCGAACAACTCGGCCTGCGCCCCGGCGATATTCTGCTGGCGGTGAATGGACAGAAGTACACCGGGACCGCGCTCTTGTCGGAAGCCTACGCCACGGCTCGCCCCGGAGATCACATTGTGCTCACCGTCAAGTCCGCTGCCGGCACACACTCTGTGGTTCTCCCCGTTACTGCGGGAACCCCCACGCCGAGCCAGGTGGTGTTCGACGTTCTGCTAAACATCGCGGCCCCCATCGGATGCGTCCTGCTGGCATCCTGGGTGGTGCTGGTCCGGCCACGCGACGGACTGGCGTGGATCCTGCTGGGGCTGATGTTCTGTTTCTCCCAGTTGTTCAGCTCCTTCAAGATTGAGAGCTGGGGGCCGGGTTTCCGCGACGTAGCCATGGCCTATCGCTCGGCGCTCGCGGCCGGGTGGCCGATTTTCATGTTCTTGTTCGGTTTCTACTTCCCCGAGCCGTTCCCGTTCTACACCCGGATGCCCGCCTGGCGGAGGTGGATCCCGCTATTGATAATTGCGCCCATTCTCGTGAACGTCGCCACTTTTGTCACGTTTTCGATCACAGAGATGACGGACTACGCCCGGGCCCAACAAATTATTCAGAAGTTCCGTCCTTCTCAGACACCTTTCACCATTTATACGTTTTGTGTTGTCGGTTTCGGCTTTTTCAGTTCCATCTTCACGAAGTCGTCGATGGCCATCTCTCCCGATGCCAAGCGACGCCTGCGGCTGCTGTACTGGGGCTCGACCGTCGCTCTATTTCCGTTGTTCTTGATCTCGGTGACTTCGATCATTCGCCGGAAACCCATGTATGACTTGTTTCCCGACTGGCTGGTCGCCACGGCGCTGATCATGACCGTACTTTTCCCGCTGACTCTCGCCTACGTCATTGTGGTGCAGCGGGCGATGGACGTTCGCGTCGTGTTACGCCAGGGCTTGCAGTATGGATTGGCAAAGAACGGAATCCGGGCGCTGCAGTTCATCGCCATTGCCGTCGTCATTGCCACCGCATTTGCCTTAGGCAGTAAATCGAACCAGGTGGGCAAGATCGTTGTGATTGCCATCTCGGTGACCGTCGGTTTCAGCATCCCCAGGCTGGGAGACCGCCTGCGCACCTGGACCGACCGCCGCTTCTTTCGCGAAGCTTACAATGTCGACCAGGTACTGGGTGACCTCAGCGATCAGGTGCGCAGTATGGTCGAAACCCGCCCCTTGATCGAGACCGTCGCCACCCGCATTTCTGAGACGTTGCACATTCCTCAAGTTGCGGTTCTGCTCGGAGGCGGTGGTCCCTATCGCCCCGCGTTCGCTCTGGGATTCGGCACTCCACCCAATGTCTCTTTCCCGCCGGGCGCGGGAACGGTCAAAGTCCTGCAAGCGCAAAAAGACCCTGCCCGCGTCTATTTCGATGACCCGGGCTCCTGGCTGTACCGGAATCCGGAAATCAACGAACAGGAACGCAGCGGACTGGCGGACCTGCATGCCGAACTTCTTCTTCCTCTCAGCACTCGCCACCAGTTGCTGGGATTCATCAGCCTTGGGCCGAAGCGTTCGGATGAGCCCTACTCCGGCACCGATGTCCGCCTTTTGAAATCCGTTGCCGCACAGACCGGCCTGGCGCTCGAGAACGCGCGCCTCATGTCGGCGATCGCCGATGAAGTCGCGCAGCGCGAGCGTCTGAACCGTGAAGTGGAAATCGCTCGCGAAGTGCAAGAGCGGCTTTTCCCTCAGACACTGCCGCCCATTGCCGGCCTCGAATACGCGGGCGCTTGCCGGCCGGCGCTCGGTGTGGGCGGAGACTATTACGATTTTCTCGCCCTGCCCGGTGGCCAATTAGGCATCGCCATCGGGGATGTTTCCGGCAAAGGCATCGCCGCCGCGCTCATGATGGCCAGTTTGCAGGCATCACTCCGCGGTGAAGCCACGCGCGGGCCGGAGAATCTTGCAGCGCTGGTGAGCAACGTCAATCGCCTGGTGTACGAAGCTTCCTCTTCCAATCGTTACGCGACTTTTTTCTACGCTCAATACCATCCCGCCTTGCGCCAGCTCACTTATGTGAACGCTGGACACAATCCTCCCATGCTGTTTCACCGCTCGGCAGGGGCGTGGCAGGTTTCTCGCCTGGAAACCGGCGGCACTGTGGTTGGCCTGCTGGAAAGCTTCCCATACGAGCAGGGGACCTTGAAGATCGAGCCAGGAGATGTGTTCATCGCCTTCACCGACGGCATTAGCGAGGCCATGAACAACGCGGATGAAGAATGGGGCGAGAGGGCGCTGATCGAGATCGTCAAGACTTGCTCGGGTCTCAGTCCATCCGAGATCATCAGCCGCATTATGCAGGCGGCTGACACCTTTGTCGCCGGGGCCAAGCAGCACGATGACATGACTCTCGTCGCGCTGCGGGCGAAGCCAGAAGATACTTGATCCTAGCCTCGGCATTATTGCCGCGTGAAGACGTATTCCCCCTCCGGGTCGCGTTCTTTGAGGGCCTTCACCTGCCCGTTCTCCATCACAAACTCAAAAATGTCATCCGCGAATTGCGGAGTCCTGAATTGAAGGCCCTTGAGCGGTCTGAGTTCGTGCGCAGGCCCGCCCGGAAATACCAGCGAGAGACCTGCTCCCGGCTGATACAGCACTTGAAACTTAGTTTTGTCGGGCGTGAGATAAGTCCCCGCCAGCTTCTCCAGAAGGCTGGCTTCGAGCGTCGGAGGTTTACGAGTGAAAGTTACCTCGGCTTCATCCATCGAGCTGACAATGCTGTCGATGTCTCCCTCAGGATTCGTGCGGAAGTTGATCGAAAACCTGCCGTACTGTTCGTCGTTGGGAGTGTCGAAGCGGTCGTAATGGAAATGGCTCAAGGGAAACTGAAATTCGTGAAACCCAAATTGCAGCTGATCGTCTTTAATCCCGATTTTCAGGATCCCATATCCAGGATTCTCATACTCGCCGACATAATCCGCCAGGGCGTGGGAGGGCTTGGTGTTGGGCACGCGGTCCGCACCAGACTTGGCCCGGGCTTCCGTGCCCGCCTTCTTGTCGGCAAGCCGCTGCGCCAGGCGGCGCTGACTCCAGGGCGTTTGGTCCATTCCGAGCAGCCGTTCGTACACGTTGTAGCTGACCACGTTGTACAACGGAGCGCTATGATCGCTGATCACCAGCACGATCACGCCGATCTTGTCATTCGGCATGAAGGAAATCTGCGAGTGAAAGCCGGGAAGATCACCGCCGTGAAAGGTCAGCAGTCGTCCCCGGTATGCGCCAGTCTCTCGTCCCATGCCGTAAGCGGGATTGAGCAACTCCCAGAACCCTTGCGCCTCCCCAAGGGTATTGGGCAGTCCAACGGCGGGTTGCAGCGTGGCCTTTAGAACATCGGCCGGTAGAACCTGCTTGCCATTGTATTTCCCGTCATTCATCAAGGCGATCAGCCAATGCGACAACTCGTCAATATTAGAAATAACCGCTCCCGCCGGAGCAACGCCCTCGGTGTCTTCAAAGTAAGGAATCTTGTAGATCTCGAACGAGTCGCGTTTTTCCCGGAAGGGCACGCCATGATCCGGGCTTTTCACCATTTCGGCGATGGTGTAGGTGGTGGTGTTCATATCGAGCGGCGTCAGTATGCGTTCGTGTACGAAATCCTCCCACCTCTTCCCCGATTTCAATTCGATGATTTCCCCCACGGCCGAGAACATGAGGTTGTTGTAGAGAAAGGTCGATCGCATGGGCTGTTCCGGTTCCAGATACTTCAACTTTTCGAACAGCTGCTTTCTGGTGAAGTCGGATTTGAACCAAATCAGGTCGTGCCGCGTCACACCGGTCCGGTGTGACAGCATGTCGCGCAGGGTAACGTTGTTGTTCAGTTCGTCGTTGTAGAACTGGATGGTCGGAACCGATTGGCGCACCGGCTTGTCCCATGTGAGCTTCCCCTCCTCCACCAGCATCCCTGCCGCCACTGCCGTGAACAGCTTGGAGTTGGAAGCAATCTGGCACAGCGTTTTCGGTGTGAACGGCAGTTTTTTCTCATAGTCACGATAGCCGTACCCCTTGGCGAATACCAGCTTGTCGTTGACCACAATGCCCACGCCGATCCCCGGCGTGTTCCACTCTTTCAGGGTCTGCTCCATGTAGGAGTCGAACCCTTGCAGTTTGCTCGTGATCTCCGCGTCCTGGGCACGAGCAGCTGGCCCACAAACCACGAGCATCAGGACGAGCGCAGAGATGACGTCACGAACAGAGTTAGTCACGCAAGCCGAGCGAAGCTGTGTGCTGAAGGACATGGCGGGGAGTCTCCTTGCTCATCGAAATTTGCATAGGATTGCGACAGCCGATTGCAGTAGAGAAAAAATCGCTTTCATTGTACTCCGCTCACCGGCTGAGTCGGAGGCTGGCTCGCGCGATCCGTGCAACCTGATACTGCAAATGCAGCTTATAATGTCAGTTCCACAGGTTGCATGAACTCTTCCCCCTCCCAAACCGTTCCGGCTCCGCCCAACCGACCACACCAAGGCGTGGTCGTCCACCTCCAGCAGTTCTGGTTCCGGGTGACCGAAGGCCTCGAACTCAGCCAACTCTGGAGACAATTCAGCACCGACGCCCGCACCAGCTATCGATTTTACGAGCGCGACTTCAAGGCCCGGGCTCCCGAGGAAAAGAAGCGCGGCTTCTGGCCAACCGCACAGGCATTCGCCTGGGCGATTCTCGAGAAGCTGACGCCGGCGCGGCGCGTGCTTCTGCTGTTGGGTGTGGTGCTTCTGCTGTTTCCCGCCGGGGGATTCAGCTATCACGGAAAGGCCGGGGATGTGGAAGTCGTCGAATTCGATCTCCGCTTTCTCGGTGGGGCCTCGCTCTTCATCCTGCTGATGCTCGAAATTGCCGACCGCGTGGTGATGAAGCGGGACCTCGAGATCGCCCGCGACATTCAGCGCTGGCTGCTCCCGGCCACTCCGCCCCAGGTACCGGGTTTGACCATGGCATTCGCCGCCCGGCCCGCGAACACGGTGGCCGGCGATTATTATGACGTCTTTGCACGTCCAGGGCATGAAGGCGAGCCCCTATTTTTGTTCGCCGTGGCCGATGTCGCCGGCAAGAGCATTCCCGCCGCGCTACTCATGGCCACCTTTCAGGCTGGCCTCAAAACTCTTTCTGCAACTCCCTCCTCGCTTGCCGAATTGGTTGCGGGAATGAATCGCTACGCCAGCAGCAATAGTCAGGATGGCCGCCGCTTCACCACCGCGTTCCTGGCTGAATATGATTCCCGCAGCCGCACTCTCGCCTACATCAATGCCGGACACAACGCTCCCATTCTTCGCCACAGCTCCGGCGCCATCGAGCGCTTGACCAACGGCGGACTTCCTTTCGGCATCCTGGCGGACGCGCCTTATCAATCGGGCAGTGTCAACTTGCAGACCGGCGACTGGCTGGTCATCTTCACCGATGGCGTGGTGGAGGCGCTTAACGCCAAGGGCGAAGAATACGAGGAATCGCGGCTGCTGAACGTGTTGCAGAACGGAGTCACAGCCACTCCCGACGAACTGCTGCGCCGGCTCATGGCCGACCTCGACGCCTTTGTCGGCGTCACCCCGCAGCATGACGATGTCACCTGCATGCTGGTGAAGGTCGGGTAAGCCCCCGGCTTATTTTTGTCATCCCGAGCGAAGCTATCTGGTTCGCCTGCGAACCAGATGCGGAGTCGAGGGACCTGCTTTTCGGGCGGAGCACGACAGATGCCTCCTAGCCAATTACTAAATCGCGCGATCCGCGCTAGAATTTCGCCTCAGTGACGAAGAACCAACTCTATTACGGCGACAACCTTGTCGTGCTGCGTGAGCACATCAAGGACGAGTCGGTAGACCTTATCTACCTCGACCCGCCGTTCAACAGCCGCCAGGACCACACCAAGAGCAGGTTCCTCGACACATCCTCGGCGCGTTTCGCGCCTACAGATGGCTCGGAATGACAAGGTTTGAAAGGCCCGTGCTCATCCCTTCATCACGTCCGCATACATGCGGTGAAACGCGTGCACGCCCCGCTCCTGCTTCACACTGTAGCGGCCACGTTCGTAACTCCGCGAATGCAGGTTCTTCTGCACCCGCTCGCAGATGGCCACATCCTCCAGTTGAATCTGATGGCTAAACTCGACCGAGTCTCGCGCTGCTTTGCTGTGCAACTCCTTGTCTGGCAAATACCACTCAAAGATCGCCAGGGTTCGTTCGACCTCCAACGGGAGAATAATATTTAGCGAAACGTTGTCGGGATAGCAGTTCAACATCCAGTTGGGAAAGATCCAGAAATAGTCCGTGGTTAGATCTTCACGCGCTTCCTGATAGCGGCGCGGCGTGGCGTCGCCCGGCTGCGCTCCCCGAATCGGACTGAATTGCCGCACATGCCGCTCGTACGGCTCAACCATGTAGGCGTTATAGTCTAGCTCGCGATTCAATCCCGGATGCACGCTGGGCAGGTGATAGCCCTCGAGATAGTTGTCGACGTACGTCTTCCAATTGCACTTCATGTCGTACGTCCGGCGCTCGGAGAGCTTCATGTCGGGGAATGGAAAGCGCGCCGCCTGTCGCGGCAATTCACCCAGGCTCTTCACCAACGGCTCGGCGGAAGGATCAAGATTCACAAAAATCAGGTTGAACCACTCCTCTACGCGCACCGGCCGCAGCGCAAATTGTTCGGGGTGAAACTCCTGCGCTCCTTCGAACTCGGGTGCGCTGATGAGCGCTCCATCCAGTCCGTACGTCCATCCGTGATAGCTGCAGCGAAAGAGCTTCTTCGAACCGCACCCCTCCGCCGGCGGACCCCCACGATGGCGGCAGACGTTGTAGAAGGCTCGCAGGTCTCCCTTGTCGCCACGCACCAGCA
>Ga0335081_10010437_pt1 | contig 15017 bp, 12 predicted proteins | sample Lox_Sample_35_FD_206713 | JGI IMG/M metagenome (GOLD analysis project Ga0335081, IMG submission 206713) | Soil microbial communities from Loxahatchee National Wildlife Refuge, Florida, United States - Lox_Sample_3.5 | ecosystem: Environmental > Terrestrial > Soil > Wetlands | place: USA...
GATCGTGTAGAAACGCGGTGGCGTACCGGGCGCAGGTTCGCGTGTGCCCGCGGGGCGCTCCTCGATCATCGCGACTTTCATGCCTTTGAATTCCGGAATGAACTTCGAAATCGGATCCGTCAGGCGGAGCTTGCCTTCTTCCATCATCATCAGAACCGCCGTGCCCACCACCGGCTTGGTCATGGACATGATCCAGAACAACGAATCCTTGGACATCGATTTCTTGGCATCGATGTCGGCCAGCCCGTGGGCTTCGAAGTGCGCCACCTTGCCGTTGCGGGCCACGAGTGTCACCGCGCCCGAGATGTCATGCTCGTCGATGTGGCGCTGCACCATATCGTGGATGCGCGCGAGACGTTCCGAAGAGAAGCCGGTCTGTTCGGGCTTGGCCGTCTGGACAGAAGCCGCCAGCGCAGGCAGGGCGGCGGTGAAAATCACAGAGAGAGCAAATGCAGAACGTCTCATAGGCAACTCCTTTTCAGGTAACTCAACGTCGCCATTCTCCGGCGGGAATCTCGTTGTCCTTGTAGATCATCTTCCGATTCGGCCGAGCACCGGAGGACATTGTACCGTGAAAAAATCGATCGCTTCCGATGATTCCATCGTTATTACTGATCGTGGCTTGACCCCTGCCTGCGGATTCCCGCCGGCTTGGCTGCGTCCCTTCTATGAACACGGCAAACGCAACCCGTTCATTGTAGTCCCACCTCTCATGTGTGGTTCGACCAAACCCGCTCAAGCGTTGACATCCCCGTGGAGTGGCGAATAGGATGAAAGCGATTGAAGGGGAGTAATCGATGACGCAAGTGACCGAACGCCGCATCACTTTCGGAGTGATTGTGGGCAATCGCGGGTTCTTCCCCGATCACCTGGCCCGAAGCGGCCGGGAGGAGATCCTCGCGGCGCTTTCCAATGCCGGTTGCGGTGTGGTCGCGCTAGATCCTCAAGACAGCAAGCACGGGGCGGTCGAAACTCGCGCCGAAGCAGTTCGCTGTGCCGAGCTATTTCGAAAAAACGCCGACTCGATTGACGGTCTCATTGTCACTCTGCCGAATTTTGGAGACGAACGCGCCATCGCCGATACTTTGCGGATGTCGGGACTGAAAGTGCCGGTTCTGATCCAGGCAACTCCCGATACACCCGGGAAGATGAGTATCCGTGACCGGCGCGACAGCTTCTGCGGCAAGATGTCGGTGTGCAACAACCTTAAGCAATACGGAATTCCGTACTCGCTCACCACGCTTCATACGGAAACGCCCGATTCGGATTCCTTTCGATCGGACCTGTCCCGTTTCGCCGCCATCTGCCGCGTCGTGCGGGGGATGCGGGGGCTTCGGATCGGCGCGATCGGAGCCCGGCCCGCCGCCTTCAATACCGTCCGCTACAGCGAAAAGCTGCTGGAGGCCCATGGCATCTCCGTCGAGCCGATTGACCTTTCCGAGATACTCGGCCGGATTCAGCGCATGCGCGATGATGACCCCGCCGCGCGCGAAAAACTCGATCAGATCCAACGCTACGTCCCCACCGGGAGCGTGCCTTGCGAAGCGTTGATGAAAATGGCCAAGCTCGGCGCGGTGATCGATGAGTGGATGCGGCAGACCGATTGCCGGATCAGCGCCGTCCAGTGCTGGACCTCGCTTGAGGAGTTCTTCGGAGTCGTACCGTGCACGGTGATGAGCATGATGAGCAATGATCTGATGTCCAGTGCGTGCGAAGTCGATATTTGCGGCGTCGTTGGGATGCATGCGCTCCAACTCGCTTCCGAGACACCGAGCGCCTTGCTGGATTGGAACAATAACTACGGCCACGATCCGGACAAGGCCGTCTGCTTCCATTGCAGCAACCTGCCGAAGCACTTCTTCACCGATGTAAAGATGGACTTCCAGCAGATCATCGCAGGCACGGTTGGACAACAGAACACGTACGGAACTTGCGTTGGGCGCGTCAAACCGGCGCCGATGAGCTTCGCACGATTCTCAACCGACGACCGGGAGGGGACGATTCGCGGCTATGTCGGGGAGGGCGAGTTCACAAACGACCCCCTCGACACCTTTGGCGGCGCCGGAGTGGTTCACATCCCGAGAATGCAGGAACTATTGCGATACATCTGCGAGCAGGGCTTCGAGCACCACGTCGCGGCGAACCTGGCCACCGTAGGCGCGGCCGTGCATGAGGCGACCACGCGCTATCTCGGCTGGAGTGTCCGTCAGCACAACTGAGCCATAGTGAAGGCCATGAGCATCGTTGCAGGTGTGGACTTCGGAACGCTGAGCGTACGCGTGTCGATTTTTGACAGCAAGCGCGGCAAACTCGGCGCGGGTGTAGCCGAGTATCCCCTGGTTCGCAAAAAGGACGATCCGGATCACGCCACGCAAAGTCATGCCGAGCATATGCGGGCGCTCGCGGAGGCGATGCGGCACGCCTTGGCCGGCGCGGGGGTGGACGGGAAATTGGTCGACGCCCTGGCTGTGGATACGACGGGATCGAGTGTCATTCCTGTCGATGATCGCCTGCAGCCGGTCGGCGATTATTATCTCTGGTGTGACCACCGCGCATGGAAGGAAGCTGGGGAAATTACCGCGGCTGCCCACGCGCGAAATCTTGAAGCCATTCACTGGTGCGGCGGCGTGTATTCAGCGGAATGGGGTTTTGCCAAACTTCTGCATTGGCTGCGCCACAACCCGCAGAAGCGCACCCGATTCGCCACCGCGCTCGAGCATTGCGATATGGCGGCGGCGACGCTCTGCGGAATCACAAATCCCGCCGAGGTTCGGCGCAGCATCTGCGCGATGGGCCACAAGTGGATGTGGAATGCGGCGCTGGGGGGCTTGCCTCCCGAAGAATTCCTGATAGCGATCGATCCACTGCTCGCGGGAGTGCGCTCCAAATTGGACGGTCATTACTCCACGTCCGATCAGATCGCTGGCCGATTGGCGCCCGTTTGGGCGGAAAAGCTCGGATTGCGTTCCGGCATCCCAATTCCTGTTGGCGCTTTCGACGCGCATTGGGATGCGATTGCCGCCGGCGTGCGCTTGGGCGACGTAGTGAACGTAGTGGGTACCTCCACCTGCATCATCGCGATCGGCGAACAGCCCGGCCTGATTCCCGGCGTTTGTGGCGTCGTGCCCGGCTCTGTCGATCCGGCGCGAGTCGGGATTGAAGCGGGGCTCTCGGCCACGGGCGACATCTTCGAAGCCATTGCGCGGCGAGCCGGGCGCACGGTGGCCGAGTTGTCGGAGGGCCTGGACCGCTACCGAGCTGGTGAAACCGGCCTTTTGCGTTTGACCTGGGACAACGGGGACCGCACGGTTCTGGTCAACGCGGAACTAGGCGGCGTGACTCTCGGCTGGCGTTTGATCCACACCGCGCAGGACGAATTATTCGCGGCGATCGAAGGTACGGCGTTTCATACCCGTGTGATTCTGGAACGCATGGAAGAGCACGGGGTACCGGTGCGGCGCATTATCAATGGCGGCGGCGTACCACAGCGCAGTCCAGTTCTGAATCAAGTCTATGCCAGCGTAATGAACAAGCCGATTCTGGTGCCCAATGGTGACGTGACCAGTCTGGGCTCTGCGATTTTTGCGTTTCTGGCAGCCGGCGCCTTCCGAACAATTGAGGATGCGCAGGACGCATTGTGTCCGGGACACATCATCATTGAACCCGATCCCCGCGCAGCGGCCACATATGCGCGTTTGTACCCGCTTTATCGGAGGCTGTACTTCGCCCTGGGCCGTCCCGGGTCGGATGCCGCTGCGATTGGCGACGTGCTACCGGAGCTGCGACGGATCGCCGGGGACTCGCGGGGAGGACCGATTGCTACAAACGCTGCGGATTGAAGTTTACGAAGCCAACCTGGAGCTGGTCCGCCGCGGCCTGGTGGTTTACACTTTTGGCAACGCGAGCGGCGTGTCGCGTGAGGAAGGGCTGATTGTCATCAAACCCAGCGGCGTTCCCTACGAGTCGATGTGCCCCGATGACATGGTGATTACCGATCTCGAGGGGCACGTCATCGAAGGTTCCCTGCGTCCGTCGTCCGATCTGGCGACGCACGCCGCCCTGTATCGCGCCTTCCCGTCGATCGGCGGTGTCGCCCATACGCATTCGCGCCACGCCACCGCTTGGGCACAGGCTTGTCGAGAGATTCCCTGTTTCGGCACTACTCACGCGGATTACTTCTGCGGCGCTGTGCCGGTCACCGCCCCCCTGACTCCCCAGGAAATCGACTCCGACTATGAAGGAAACACGGGGGCCGCGATCGTGCGTGTACTCGAAGGCCGCGATCCGTTGGGATGCCCGGCTGTTCTGGTGGCCGGCCATGCCCCGTTTTACTGGGGCAAATCGGTGAGGGATGCCGTTCACACCGCCGTGGTTGTGGAAGAGCTGGCTGCCATGGCGTGGCAGACCCTTACCATCAATCCGGACGCGCGGCCGCTTCCACCGCCATTGCGCGATAAACACTATTTTCGGAAGCACGGCCCGACGGCATACTACGGCCAGAAGTGATGTTCCCCATTAGAGCTGACCGCTGACACGATGCGGAAATGCCGTTGACAATCAGCTCATCATTGATCGTCGTCTGAACCTGGGGCAGTAGCTGTTGGCCCCGGGCTTAGACGTGCCGGCGGCGCGGTCGCGGCGCGAACGACCTCACGTGCGGGCGGTGGCGCGGCGCTGCGGCCAGCGCGAGGGCGTTCTCGTCGTTTTCACTATTCGCCGCGACACCGTGGCGCACCAGTTGCGTCTTCAGGGTTCGCTCGATCCGCGCCACGTCCGCGCGCTCCGATCGCGATGCGAACGTCGACGCGGTTCCGCGCGCTCCCGCACGTCCCGTCCGTCCGACGCGGTGAATGAAATCTTCCGGCGCCTGGGGCAAATCGTAGTTCACGACGTGCGCAATGCCATCAACGTGAATCCCGCGCGCTGCCACGTCGGTGGCCACCAACACGCGGAAGGACCCCTGCTGGAATCCGCGCAGCGCCTGGTTGCGCTGGTTCTGGCTGCGGTCGCCGTGGATGGCCGCCGTCTTCACACCGTCGTGAGCCAGTCTCTTCGAGAGCCGATCGGCTCCGCGCTTCGTCCGCGCAAACACCAGGAACGAGCCGTTCTGTTCCCGCAGCATGCTCTGGAGCAGCCCCAGTTTGCCGTCGGGCTCCACTTCGTACAAATGCAGGTCCACTTTCTCGGCTGCCCGTGTGGAAGGCCCAATCTCGATCCGCACCGCGTTCCGAACCTGGGTGTCCACCAGGTGCTTCACGGAATCTTCGACGGTTGCAGAGAACAACAGCGTCTGGCGCTCGGACGGCAGCGCCGCCAGGATTCGTTTCACGGTGGGCAGGAAGCCCATGTCGAGCATGCGGTCGGCCTCATCGAGCACCAGCATGCCGGCGCCGCTGAGATCGACCAGCCCGCGGCTCAGAAAATCGTACAGCCGCCCCGGCGTGGCGATCAGTACGGACGCGCCCTTCCGGATCGAGTTTAATTGCGTGCTCTCGCTAAGGCCGCCGACCACCACTGCGGCACGCAGACCGCTGCCCTGCGCCATACGAGCGAAGGTTTCGGCGATCTGTAAGGCAAGCTCGCGAGTTGGCGTGAGGATGACGCCGCGGACTCCGGGCCGCGCGGGCGGCTGCTGCAGCCGATGGATCAGGGGCAGGACAAATGCCAGCGTTTTGCCGGTGCCGGTTTGGGCGGTTGCCACGACATCTTTGCCGGCAAGCGCCGGCCCGATCGCCTGGGCCTGTACGGGAGTGGGTTCGGTAAAGCCGTGCTTTCCGAGGTTGCTCTTCAACAGAGCGGAGAGGGGGAGTTCAGAGAAATTGTTCATTCAGTCGTTTGTGTGGAGGAGGAAAATCGGCGGGCCAACTACCAAATCGGGAGCGGGGTTAGCGGATCAACTTCCAGCAGCCTTTAGTATAGCAGTTGCCGGCGCACCCCATGGGATACTACTGCTATGCGCGATGGCGCCGCCATTCCGGAAGCCACTCCGGCAGAAATCCAGCAACGCCTCCAGGCCGGCGAAGATCTGCTGCTGGTGGACGTGCGCGAGCCGGAAGAGATTGGCATCGCCGCGCTGCCGGATGCGCTGGTCTGCCCGATGAGCCGAGCCGCCGAGTGGATCGGCCGCCTGCCCAAGGAGCAGCCGCTCATTGTCTTCTGTCACCATGGAATCCGCAGCATGCAGGTGGCGATGGCACTGGCCCAACGCGGGCATCGCAATGTGACCAACATGGTTGGGGGAATCGACCTCTGGTCTACGCAAGTCGATCCGGGCGTGCCGCGGTATTAGGGGGCACGCGACGCTTGATCGATTTTGATCCGGCCCGATCCGGCGCGCCGTCATCCCTTTTCGAATCGCGCGGTGAGCTTCGTTCAGAAGTCGATCACTTCTGGAGTCCCTCCCATGACCAGCGCGGAATGGTGAGACCATCAGGCACCGCGTCCGCGGACCGGGGATAGCGGGCCATAGTTGTCGTGGTCACCCAGGCGAAGTAGTCGTGCAGCAGTTGTCGCAGCGCAGAGTCGTTGGCCAGTCCGACGTCAGCCAGAGCCTGGTCGAAGCAAGAAATGGCGCGGCGATCCATCTCGTCGTGCACCCCGTTGCCGCTGTGGATCCGGACGACGGCCGTCTCGTCGCCATAGGACTCGGAATACATGTTCGGTCCACCGAGTGCCTCGGCCCAATACGCGGCCAGGCGCTCGACATGCTGAGGATGGAAACCGTGGCTGAACGCATGGCCGACTACTTCGTCGGCCATCACTCGACGATGCCAGGCCGCGGCAAGACGGCGTAGCCCGTCGATGCCGCCCGCCGCTTCGAAGACTGTGCGCATGCCTTCATGATGACAATCGTTCCGCGCTCAGGCAAGAGGGATGCGGCGCCGACAACGCGCAACTGTCTTACGACGAGGGAAGAACTCGAGACGCAGGCGTTCTCGGCGCCAGGGGCCACCGCGCCGAGGTCCGGCGAACACGGCCGGCACGCTGGGTGGCCGTCGCTGCGCGATTCAGAGGACTCTCCGCGGCCGCCGTTTTGAGGACAGACCGCAACCACATCGTTCCGGGGTCACTGTCGCGTGACCGGTGCCACTGCATGAATTCCTCAAATCGGGGAATCTCCAGAGGCGGAGAAATGATTCGCAAGGGCAAGTGGCGCTGGTAGAAATTCGCCAGCCGGCGATGGACCGTCGCTATTCGCGATGTGCCAATGAGCAACTGAGGAACAAGATTGAAAGCGGTCGTAACTACTTCAATTTTTCTCTCGTGTCCCAGATGCCGTGTGAACCACTCGTCAAACGTGGGAAGGTCGCGCTGTTTTCCAAACCGCACGACAACGTGCCCCAGTGTCAAATAAGTGGCGAGTGAGAGGGTCGATCCGACCTTTCGATTCCCGGACCACGTGAGGCAAATGAATTCATCTTCAAAGAGCCGTTCCGAGGGATGCCCCGACGAGAGATAGCTGGCGGGTCCGATTGCCAAATCAATTTCTCCCCGGTCCAGTGCGTCGGCATCTCCTCCCATAATCGGGACCATCTCCAGCGTCACGCCGGGAGCCTGGCTCTGTAACCGAGGCAGAGCTTCCGTCATCACCACCGTCTGCGCGTAGTCTGACATCAACATTCGGAATTTACGCGTTGATGTGGCCGGGTCAAATCCGGGACTGTTGTTGAGAATCGCTTCCGCCTGGATGAGAAACTCCCTCACCGGCTCAATCAGCCCCTCGGCGACAGGCGTTAACGCCATCCTTCGGCCCACCTGCACCAGAAGAGGGTCGTGAAAGGCTTCCCGCAAGCGGGAGAGCGCGCCGCTGGTGGCGGATTGGCTCAAGTGCAGACGCTCGCCCGCTCGCGAGACGCTTTTTTCCGCGAAAAGAGCGTCCAGAGCTACCAGCAGATTCAGGTCTAAGCCGCCGAAATCCATAAGGGTTCACCAATCGGCCGCAGCGATACCTCCGGCTGATTGCATCTATAATACAAAATCTGTTTCGGCGGGAGTGTTTCCCGGACTAAGCCTCGGATTTGGCGAGGCGTCTCGATGAATTTCGAGAAGCGCGGACCAGCTCAGGCGCCCCCGGGAACCGGAGCGCGGCCCGGCGCCAGGATCTTGTTAGGGTCGACGTCCTTGTCGACCACTACGCCGAAGAACGGGAACATCATTTCCTCCCAGGTCATCTCGCCGTAGTACACGGTTTTGTTCGGGTTTGGATTCCACTTGTTGCTGACGGAGTTGTCGTAGTGGGCATCCACGTGGAGCTTGGTTCCCTTCGGAACTTTCAGCGTGGTGTTATATCCCAGTTGCCAGTTGAAGTCGTAATGCGGCACGCTGAGCACGATTTCCTTCCGCCCATCGGGATAGATCAGTGTATACGTCATGTCCCTCCCGCGGACATGCATGTGCGGCATCATGTAGACCAGCTCCGCATCCTGAGTGAAGGTGACCTCCGCCGGGGGGCTCTGCCAATTCGGGTCATTTGGGGGAATCGCAAAGAGCTTGGGATCCATGGGGGCTGAAGTACTCAGCGAAACGTACCGCCGCTGCGGCGGTTCTTTGGTAACCGTGAATCCGATCAGGACGTGATCCGTCACCGCTGTCCCGTTCGGCGTGTAGTGCAGGTTGATCGTGATATCGCTTCCGGCGCGGATCAATTTTGCCGCGTGGAAACCCCGGTAATCGGCAACCGGGTTCCCAGGGAGATAACAGTCCTCCGCCATGCTGCGGAAGCGATGGTTGGGGGTGGCCGGACCGAAGGTTGGCCCGTTGCCGGGGATCGCGCTGCCCTCAGCGTCCCGCGGCTTGTCGTCCCAGTACGGCTTGAAATATTCCACGTCGGGAGTGTGCGGATTGAAGCCCAGGCACATATGGTGGGTCACTTCCCGATGCTCCGGCCGAATTTGTACGGAGGTAATCCAGGTATCTTCTTTAAAGCCGGTCGGCACCGTGATCGAGACCCACTCCACGACATTGTTCTTGGTACGCGCGGGAACGTCATAGGTCGGGCCTTGGACAATCACATCGGGTTGGATCTGCCAGCCTTCCGGCCACTTGACCGGCGGCGGAGCGTCCTTTGGGTCGCCCTCGGGAGCCCCTGCGTCAGCCCATTTGGCGATCGTTTCGATTTCGTTCGGCTGGAGCGAGCGATCGTTCAGAAAGTGCCCGAATTGCGGATCGGCAAACCACGGCGGCATTTTCCGCAAAGCCACCGCGGCTTTCATGGCTTTGGCCCACGGCCGGACGTCTGTGTAAGTCAGAAAAGACATGGGCGCCGCTTCGCCCGGTCGATGGCACGTTTGGCAATTCTTCTGCAGAATCGGGAGAACATCCTGGCTGAATGTTACTGGTTTGGAATCGGCGGCCGAGAGAGTTGCTGCGCCCGCGAGCGCAACCAGCAGCGCATGTCTTGACATAAGTCCTCCGGCTTCCGTTGGAGCCGAATCCAGTATCCGCTCAGCGGGCTAACCGGTCAAATAGATTCTTCCTATCGCCGATAGGGTGCCTGAATCGCGCATCAGCGCTGCCAATACGAGCCATCCATGGGAGCGATTTCGAGGGCTGCGCTGCCGAGCATATAGTGGATAGGGAATTTTGTGCTCAGCCGCAAGCTGGAATACCTGATGGCCCTCGCTAAAGAAGGCCATTTTGCGCGTGCCGCGGCCGCGTGTCATGTCTCCCAGCCGACGCTTTCCGCGGCAATTCAGCAGCTGGAAGCGGAATTGGGCGTGCCGATCGTCAAACGCGGTCACCGCTTTCAGGGGCTTACGAAGGAGGGCCGGATTGTCATCGAGGCCGCGCACCGCATGGCGCATGAGCGCGACCGCCTGCGGCAGCAATTGAGAACGCGCCAGGACGGACTTTCGGGAACCCTCCGCATCGGCGTCCTGGGTTCGACCGTGCCGCTTCTGAAGAGTTTGACGCTACCGTTCTGCGAGCGCTTTCCCCAGGTCAACGTGAATGTTCTGCTGCACAGCCCGTTTGACGTACTCCAGGCATTTGAAGCGTCTTCTCTGGATGTTGCTATCACCTATTTAGACCAGAGACTCCGGCGTCATTGCCGGGCTCAGGTGTTGTACGCCGAACAATACGATCTCCTGATTCGGAAAGGTTCGGCTTTTTCGGGCCTCACCTCGGTATGTTGGGAAGACCTGACGAAGGTGCCCCTCTGTCTCTTGTCTCCCGATAGCCCGATCTTCGGTAAGGCCGAATCAGAGACCCTCGCCCAGACGCTGACCAAAATTCCGCACATCGTCACCAACGCAATTTGGATGGTGATGGATCACGTCAGGACCGGCAAGTGGGCGTCGGTTCTTCCGCGGCCGGTCCGGATCATGGTTGCCGATGATGACGAATTGGAGGCGATTCCGCTCCCAAACCTCGGCAAAGCCAACTCAGTCGGGATCGTGATCGCAAAACGGGAACCCGTATCTTCGATCGCGCAAGCATTTTTTGAACTCGCGACGTCGGAGGCGATCTTGCATAAGTTGCGGGCGCTTCTGGGAATCACGGACGCGGAACAAGCCGCCGTGGGCGGCTGACTTTACTTGCTGAACTCGAATGCCGTCGCGGCGGGAGTCGATACGGCGACGCCGGTTCCCGACGACTGCACATCTCCGCTGACGGCATAGAAGCGGTTTCCGATTACCGCGCCGGCCACACCGTGGCGGGGCGTCGCCATCGGCGGGAGTGCCGACCAGGTATTCGTTGCCGGGTCGTACGCTTCGAATACCCGGAAGGCCGTTTGCACGACCGGATCTTGCCACTCGCCGCCGGCTACATAGATCTTTCCGTTGTAGACCGCGGACGCCACCGCGCTCCGTGCCGTCGGCATCCGGGCGCCCGGCGGTTCCCAGATATCGGTAGCCGGATTGTATATCTCCACGAGCGAAATATCGGACGCGATGGAGATGAACGCGGCCCCGACGCGGCCGCCAATCACATAGATTTTGCCATTCACGGCGCCCACTCCCATATGGTTGCGTGGCGTGGGCATGGGTGTACGGGTGCGCCAGGTGTTCGTTTTGGGATCGTACTCTTCGACCGTTCCCACCACGTTCTGGCGCGTTGTGAAATTGAGGTAGGGTTCCTTCGCGCCCGGCGCTGTCGTCGCTCCGCCGATCACATAAATCTTGCCATCCGCTTCGGCGGCGACGGCCGCTCCGCGTTTGGTCGGCATCGGAGCCAGCGCTTTCCAGGAATCGTTCCGGGGATCGTACTCCCACGCATTGTTGATCGGCACCCAACCGGCGGGAGCCGGAGCTTCCGGATAGACAAAGCCGCCAAAGGCATAAATCTTGCCGTCATGTTCGCAAAAGGCGACATGATGAGACGGCAACGCCATCGGCTTCTTTTTGGTCCACTGATTCGCGGCTGGATCGTATTCATAAACCAGCCCGGCCGGATGCCACAGCGGGATCAGGCCCGAGAAAATGTACAGCTTGCCGTTGGCGGCCTCCCCCATCACCTCCTCTCGCGGATCGGGAAACGGCGTCAGATCCACCCATTTCCCTTGGGCGCGACTCAAAGGCACCCACAGGGTGATGAGAAGCAATGGGACTATTTTCAGGCTCGTTGTTGTCTTCATCACGCCACATCCACGACGGATTTCTCCGGATTGATGAGGAAACTCCAAATCAGGGCGCCAAGCAGCATCACGCCCGCGGTGATTAGAAAAGGAACGGTCCAGGAACCTTTTCCGAAGTAGTAGCCGAACACCAGCGGAGTGATCGAAGCCGCCAGCGCGCCGGCCATGTTCATAATTCCCGTGACGGTGCCGCTAAACGCCCCGCCGACATCCATGGGAACCGCCCAGGCCGGCCCGATGACGAATTCCAGGAAGAAGAAGGACGCGGCCAGGCATAGCACGGAAATCGATGCGCTTCCGGTCATGGCGGCGGGGATCAGAAAAACGCCGGAAAGAAGAAACCCCGGCGCGGCAACAACGCTGCGAGCGAGCCGGGCTTTCCCTGTCCGTTTGAAGATGAGATCCGACAGGGATCCGCCGACCAGATCACCGGCCATTCCGGCAAACAGCGGGATGGCGCCAATCACGCCGAGCGCCTGCAACGTCAGATGCCGGTACTCGCGGAGGTAAGTCGGATACCAGGTCAGGTAGAAGTTTGTCCCAAAGAAGAAACAGCAATATCCGAACGCGATGAACCACATATTCGGCGAGCCAAGGATGCGCTTCCATGGCGCGGACTGCCGCGAGGTAGGCGGGCTTTTCAGAGAGCCGTCCGGATTGAGCCCGCGAATCTGCGCCAGTTCCGCCCGGTTGACGTGCGCGTGCTCTTCGGGGTGGTTCCGATAGGAGATGGCGAAGAGCACGGACCAGATCAAGCCAAGCGAGCCGAAGATATAGAAGATCGCCCGCCAGCCGAACGTCAGCATGATCGTGCCGGCGACAAAGGGCGTCACCGCCACGGCAAGGCGGCTGAAGAAATGGGTGGTGCCTTGAATGCGGCCGCGTTCCGATCGGGGAAACCACAACTGCATCCCGCGGCTGGCTACCGGAAACGCGCCGGCCTCGCCCAATCCGAGAAGAAACCTCGCGGCGAAGAGCGAGCCCAGCCCGAGGGCCGCGCCGGTCAGCATGGCGGCGATTGACCACCAGGACATGATCGCGGTGAGAACGCGCTTTGGGCCGAAACGGTCGCCCAGCCATCCCGCCGGAACCTGCCCCAGCGCGTACGACCACGTGAACGCGCTCAGCACCAGCGCCATCTTCGTTTTGCTCAACCCGAATGCCTTCGCGATCTCCGGTTGAGCGACCGAGATGTTGCTGCGGTCCATGTAGCAGATCAGGTACATGAGGCTGATCAGCAACAGGATCAACCAACGCGTCTTCGTGGGCGCCGCGCCGTTGCCGGTGGTGGCCTGGGTTGCGGTCGTGGGACTTGCCTTCAACACGTAGAGTCAGTGGCGCCGGCGATCTTGTCGCCGGCGGTTTCTCCCTCGCCTAAGCCAGTGACGGAACCTCGGCCGGCCGCTCCTTCACCGTGATCTCCACCGGTTGCCCCGTCTCCGCGGAAAGATCGGCGGCCTGGTAGACCTGCATGACCATGCGCGCATGCTCCGGTGTCACCAGCGGCTGCTGGCCGGAAACGACACACTCCAGAAAGTGAATCGTCTCGGCCGCCATCGGGCCGGCATAAACGTGACCGACGCTCTCGCCCGGCATCGAGGAAATCGGAAACTGAATTCCTTTCTGCATGGTCGTCACGTAAACGTCGCGATGAGTGTCATCCACCATCACGGCGCCTTCGGTGCCCACCATCTCGATCCAGCAGCTCGAAAAATTGGGGTACGCCGGCGGGAGCACCCACCCCGCGCCGATGGTGAATGCGGTTCCATCGTCCATCGTTACGACGATCCAGGCACAGTCAGGAACGTTGTACTCCGCTCCCATGATCTTGCGAACTTCCTGCGCATACACACGGACCGGTTTTCGCGGAGCCAGACACCACAAGACGAAATCGATGTCGTGGGTTGCCTCCATTGCCGCCGGCGACAGCTTCACGCGCCCCCCGATCTTTTTGCCCAGGTTGCGCGTGATGTGACGGCTTACGAGCGCCGTGACCGGCTGGCCGATGCTGCCGTCGTCGATCGATCGTTTGATGTAAGCGAATTTGGGGTTGAATCGCTGCGAATAGCCGATGGTGAAGAGAAGCTTTTTCGAGCGCGCCAGGTCGATGAGTTCATCGGCTTCGGCAAGCTCCAGCGCGATCGGCTTTTCCAGGAAAACATGTTTGCCGGCCAGAAGGCTTTCCTTGGCGATTGGATAATGTGTCGGTTCGGGTGTTGTGGAAATGAAAACCGCGTCGATGCTCTGGTTGTTGAGAAGCTCCCGATAGTCGGCCGTGGCGGTTTGAGGCTTGGTGAGGTCCGCGACTTCCTGCAGCCGCTCCGGTTTGATCTCCGCAATGTGCAGATCGCCGACGAAAGGGCTCTTGGCGCACGCCTGGGCTCGGATCCCGCCACACCAGCCGGTACCGATTACCGCAACATTGATTCGGGAAGCCATATCCTTACTGTTATCTCTCAATTTGTGGGTCCTGCCTTCGGCGGGTTTTTCAGGCTGGTATAAACCGCCTCCACAAAGGTGTCGGTCGCCCATGGGCCGGACGTCGCGCCGAAGCGGTCATCATAATCCGCCGTGACTCGCGCCGCTTTGACCTTTTCCAGCGTGGCGCCCTTCTTAATGAGGTCCTGGACGCGATCGCGGATGATCACGAGCATATCCCGATACTCGGCCACCTCCCACTCATCGCATAAGCGCCCGTGTCCTGGAATAATCAGCGTCCCACCTTCTTCATCATGTTGATAGACGGTGCGGTCGAGAATGTGATTCAACGCCACAATCTCCCCCTGTATGCTGCCACCGTTCTTGACGTCAATACTCGGGTACGAAGTCGTAGAAAAAATGTCTCCGGTTGCGATCACATCGGAGCGGCGAAAATGAACGATGGTATCGCTGTCGGTGGTCGCATTGGGTTCGTAAAAGATCTCGACAGCTTCGCCGTTATGAAATTTCCGCCTCCGGCCTGTCAAGAAGGTATCGCTGGGCCAACCATCCGCTGCTTTCTTCAGAGCGAGCAAGTGGTTTTGAACGTTCTGATGTCCAATGATGGTGGCGCCCCGTCCGGCGTCGGCGAACTGCCCGGAGAAGAATGATCCTTCCACGCTCGGATCGTGACCGGCGGCGCGGAGCTTCACATTGCCGCCGGTAAAATCCGGCCCGAAGCTGGTATTGACGATAAATTGAATCGGCCTGTCGCTGAGCTTGCGAATGGCTGCAACCACTTTTTCAGTAAGCTGGCCAGCCCCGCTGTTCACCACGAGCGGAGCCTCTTCACCCACTTGAACGGCGATGTTTCCGCCGTCGCCCACCAGCATATAGAGGTTGCCCTGGACCGGAAGGACGTGAATTTCACCGTCGTGTGGATTGGGGTCGACGGCCCGGCTGGCATGCGGCGGCCCCGGCCCAGGAACCACTTCCGCTTTGGCGGCTGTCTCCGCCGCTTGCG
>Ga0335081_10010438_pt1 | contig 15015 bp, 11 predicted proteins | sample Lox_Sample_35_FD_206713 | JGI IMG/M metagenome (GOLD analysis project Ga0335081, IMG submission 206713) | Soil microbial communities from Loxahatchee National Wildlife Refuge, Florida, United States - Lox_Sample_3.5 | ecosystem: Environmental > Terrestrial > Soil > Wetlands | place: USA...
TGGGCGATGAGGTCCGGCGCACGCAAGGCGGGAATAACAACGCGTATTGCCAGGACAACGAGGCGAACTGGTTCGACTGGGCGCTGGTTTCGAAGCATGCCGGCCTGCTCCGTTTCGTCCGGCTCCTGATCGAGCGCCGTCTCGCGCGCGATATGGCGGCGGAACCGGGCGTGGAATCACTGATCCACCTTCTCCGCGAATCCAACAAGTCCTGGCACGGCGTCGCCCTAAATCAACCTGACTGGAGCCACTCGTCCCACAGCATCGCCCTGACTGCGGAGGTCGTGAAAAACCGGCTCTTCATTCACTGGATCCTTAACGCCTGGCGGGAGCCGCTCGATTTCGAATTGCCGACGCAATGCGGGCAGTGGAACCGGTGGATCGATACGAGCCTCGAGCCTCCGGAGGATATCCTCACATGGGAGGATGTGCGGCCTGTCCTCGATCGGTCCTATCGCGCCGCTCCTCATTCGGTGGTCGTGTTGTTCTCATCTAACACCGGTCGACCTCTAAGCTGAGTCAACCGGCCGCCTTTCGCCACAGCAAGCAGCAGGAACCGCACACGTTCCCTGCCCTAACTACCTTATTCACTTTTGCGTTGATGGTTGTTAGCAACTCGAAGCTTCAAAGGCACCAGGCGTGCCGTTAACAGTTCCATGAGACGCAGGCTCTCGAACTTCCCAAGAGCCGCGACAATTACCGTGCTCATCGGCTGTCTTTCAGTCTCGGGCCATGCGCAGTCGCTCGACACAGCCCGACTCATGGGCTAACAGCCCATACATGCTTGGCGATTGGGCGGAGAGCGGACCCGGCTGGCCAATCTGGGACTTACGTTCAGTTTCGTCACTGATCGGCGCCGGACTTGCGGGGTTACTCGTTCGACTTGCCATCTTTAGGAGCGAAGGGCGGTGATGCAATGCGGAATGTACCGGTAGTCGTGATCGTCGGTGCTGCCGCACGGGTTATCGTGATCGACCGCACCAACCATCACGTTTTCCAGCCGCTGCTCTACCAGGTCGCCACATCGGTTCTCATTCCCGGCCAGATTGGCTCTCCGATCCGCGGCATTCTGCGGAATCAGCCTAACACCAGCGTTTTAATGGGCGAAGTGATCGCGGTAGACTCCACCGGGCAGTTCGTCGTCGTTAACGGCCTGGATCGCGATCACATGCGAATCCACTATGACTATCTGATCCTCGCAACGGGCGCTTCTCATAATTACTTCGGTCACGGTGAGTTTGAAAAGTACGCGCCGGGTTTGAAAAACCTCGCTGACGCGGTCGCGATCCGGAATAAGGTTCTGCAGGCGTTCGAGCAGGCGGAGGCCGAAGAGGACCCCGCTCGTCACCGGGATTTGTTGACATTCATCCTTGTCGGCGCCGGCCCTACCGGCGTTGAAATGGCGGGGGCGATCGCAAGTCTTTGCCGGATCACTCTTCGCTCGGAATTCCGCCGCATCGATCCGGCGTCGGCGCGGGTGGTGCTGCTCGACCAGGGTTCGCGTATTCTCGCATCCTTCTCCGAAAACCTCTCCACCGCCGCCCGTAAGCACCTTGAAGAACTGGGGGTCGAAGTACTGCTCGGGCACGCCGTCGAGCAGGTCGACGAGGACGGCGTGATCGTTGCGGGGAAGCGTATCACGAGCAAGACCGTGATGTGGACGGCAGGCGTAACTCCGTCACCAGCGGGAACATGGCTGGATGCGGAGACGGACCGAAGCGGGCGCGTGCGCATCGGAAAAGATCTCACGGCGCCAGGGCATCCTGAGATTTTCGTCGTCGGCGACACGGCGACCCTGGATCAGGACGGCAGACCGCTCCCCGGAGTAGCGCAGGTCGCGATCCAGCAGGGACGTTACGCGGGCCGCTCCATTCGCTGCCGTATCGAGGGTAAAGGCGCGCTGAAACCTTTTCGCTACTTCGACAAAGGCAACATGGCAGTGGTCGGCAAGGGCTACGCCATTTTGCAGACCGGCGGTTTGCGCATCAGTGGTTTTCTTGCGTGGCTTGCCTGGGCGGGAGTGCACCTGCAGTTTCTGGCGCAGTCCAGCCTGCGTGTCAGCGTCTTTGTGCAATGGGTCTGGACCTACCTGACGGGACAACGCGGTTCGGTGCTAATTGTAAATCACCTCGCCAATCGAAATGCCGATGTCCGAACCGAGGCGCCCGCTCCGCAATCGAGCGCGCCGGTCCGAAGCGGCTCGGCGTACCTCGTGGGAGTGTCCGGGGAGCCGCTACCGAGATCCGCCGCCTAACGTTTCAACGGTCCACGGCGGATCCGCAATATTTTTCGAGCGCCAGCCCTCTATCGAACCCACCCTGTGCGGTACGATAGCGGTACGGTATAGGAGGAGGCCATGAAGAGCATCCTAGCCCCCATTTCCCTCGCCGGCTCCCAACTCGGTGAAACCCGTCACGTCTGCGCCTTCTTCCACAGCGATGAGGAAGAATATCGCGTGTTGCTTCCGTTCATCAGGGAAGGATTGAAACGTGGAGACAAGGCCGTCCACGTCCTCAACCCGGAGCAGCGTCCGGACCATGTGCAACGCCTGGTTGCCGCCGGTATCGATCCTGTCGCCGCGCAGCAGAGCGGCCAACTGGAGCTCCGGACGAACACCGAAGTCTACCTTCCCGACGGCCGCTTCGACCAGGATCGAATGCTAAACGTATTCGAGCAGCTCGCCAGCGGAAACGCCGAGGGGGGATTTCCGCTGAGTCGCATCTGTTGCCGCATGGACTGGGCTGTGGAAGATCGATCTCATGTCGATAACGTGATTGAGTTCGAGTCGCGTGTAAACGACGTCTGGCGCCGTCACGACGACGCGGTCATCTGCACCTACCACCTTGGGCAGTTTGGAGGTGATGCCGTGATTGACATCATGCGGACGCATCCGATGGTCATCGTCGGCGGCATTCTTCAGCACAATCCTTTCTATGTGCCGCCGGATGAGTTCCTGCGGGAATTTCGCCAACGGCGGGCTGGTCGCCGTGGCTCGCCTGCGACGGCCTGAGATATGGACGTGCAACCCGGAGACCTCGCCGAAGAGATCAAGCGTCTTCAGCGTTGCATTAGTGATCTGGTCAGCCTTTTCGCCCTTCCTGCGATGTGGAGCGGCGCCGAGCCGTCCCAGATTGTCCATACCTTGCTCGACGCACTTCTGCGTATGCTCCAACTGGATCTCGTCTATGTACGGGTTAAGGACCAAGGTGGTCGGCTGCCCATCGAGATAGTTCGGTTCGCTCCATGGCGAAAACAGAAGATTCTGCCTCAGGAGATCGGCCAGGTCCTCGAACAGTGGTTAGACGCCGATCCACAGCGATGGCCTCCGCAGATACCGAACCTCATCGGAGAGGGAGACCTTTCGATCGTGCCCTTGGGACTAGGGCTCCAGGGTGATCTTGGCGTAGTCGTAGCAGGATCGCAGAGAGCGGATTTCCCGAGGCAAACCGAGAGACTGGTCCTGAACGTAGCCGCAAATCAAGCGTCCATCGGACTGCAAGGGGCACGGCTTGTAAATGAGCAAAAGCAAGTGGCGAGCGAACTCGATCGACGCGTCGCGCAACGAACCGCGGAACTCGCCGCGGCCAACGAAGAGCTGCGAAAGGAAATCGCCGACCGCAAGCGCGTCGAGGACAATCTGAGAAGTAGCGAGGAAAAGCATCGCGTTCTAGTCGAAGCGGCCAACGATGCCGTTGTCAGCATGGACGACAATGGCACAATTCAGTTCGCTAATCCCGCGACCGCGAGAATCTTTGGCTATGATCCGACGGAGTTGGTTGGGCGACCACTGACGGTTCTCATGCCGGAATCCATGCGGGACCTTCACGATCGTGGGTTCAGGCGCTACATAGCGACGGGCCATCGGCATATCAACTGGCAAGGGACCGAGCTGACCGCGCTGCGCAAAGATGGCCAGGAGCTCCCGGTGGAAGTTTCGTTTGGTGAACGAGCGAGAGATGGGCACAAAGTATTTACCGGCTTCATCCGCGATATCAGTGAAAGAAGGCAGGCTGCCGATAAACTTCGCGCGAGCGAGCGTAGCCTGCGTGAATTGACAGAGACGATTCCGCAGATGCTGTGGAGTGCGCAGGAGGACGGCACGGTGAACTATTGTAACCAGCGTACTCTCGACTACACGGGACTGTCTGCCGGGGAAGTGCGGGGCTCCGGCTGGCTCACAGCAGTTCATCCGGACGACGTTGAAGAGACTACTCGCGCATGGTTGGGCTCGGTTACGAGCGGGGAAGCATTTCGGTGCGAGTTTCGCTTTCGGCGGGAGCCAGGGGGTTACCGTTGGTGCATTTCTAATGCCGTCCCCCTGCGCGATCTCGAAGGGAAGGTCATCCGCTGGTTCGGAACCATCGTGGATCTGCACGACTGGCGAGAAGCACAACAGGCATTGCATGCGATTCAGACGCGCCAGGTCGCGGTCCGCGCGGATGTGAGCCTGGCCTTTGGACATACGGAGAGTCTTGAGGCGATCCTGCACAAGTGTGCGGAATCCATGGTGCGGCATCTTGATGCGGCATTTGCGAGAATTTGGACGCTGAGCCGTGACGGGAAAATGCTGGAGTTGCGGGCCAGTGCGGGCCTTTACACGCACCTCGATGGGGCTCACTCACGGATACCGATCGGCCAACTCAAGATTGGGACGATCGCACAGGAACAGAAACACGTTCTCACCGACGACATCGCCAATGATCCTCGAATTAGCGATAAAACGTGGGCGGCAAAGGAGGGAATGTCGAGTTTTGCCGGATACCCACTACGAGTGGGAACGCGAACACTTGGTGTAGTGGCAATGTTTTCTCGAAGGCCGCTTACCACGGGGACAGCGGAAGCATTGGCATCCATCGCTGACTTGATCGTACAGGGTATTGAACGCAAACATGCTGAAGAGAAGCTTCGCGAGAGCGAACGCGATCTTAGTTTGATCATTGAGACCATCCCCGGGTTGGTGTGGTGCGCGGCTCCGGACGGCGAACTCAACTATTTGAATCGGCGGATACTGGAGTATACCGGCACGAGCCCTGAGGCTTGGATGCAGCAAGGCTGGGCCAGACTCCTCCATCCGGATGATGCCGAGCCAACCGCGCAAGCGTGGGCGCAGGCTGTCGCCACAGGCGAGCAGCATCAAACTCAGTGCCGATTCCGCCGGTTCGATGGCAAATACCGCTGGTTTCAGGTGCTCGGTCAGGCCGCGCGCGACAGCACGGGCAAAGTGCTCCGCTGGTACGGATTGCTGATCGATATCGATGACCGGAAAAATATCGAAGAAATCCTGCGCACGAACCAGGAACGATTGTCGCGAGCCATCCGGACGGCCACGGTTGGCGAATTTGCCGCCGCGATCGCTCATGAAATCAACCAGCCGCTGGCTGCGGTGGTCGCGAATGGTCAAGCCTGTCTGCGCTGGCTTGCGGCACACCCCCCAGGCATCCCCAAAGCGCAGGAGGCCGCCGAGAGGATCGTCCGTGACGGCAAGGAAGCCGGAGATATTGTGCGCCGCATTCGAGGGCTGTTCAAACATTCGGCCGCCGAGGAAATTGAGCTCGACATCAACGAGGTCATCGGCGAGGTGCTTCACCTTCTGCGTGACGAAACGGCGAGAAAGCGCGTTGTCGTGGAAACGGATCTGGCCGATGCTTTGGGGCCGGTGCTGGGCGATCGCGTACAGTTGCAGCAGCTGATTTTCAATCTGCTTCTGAACGCGATTGAAGCCATGGACCCGGTCGTGGACCATCCCAAGCAACTACTTATTACTTCGAAACGACCCAGCCCGGAAACGGTTCTGGTCGAGGTGCGGGATTGCGGCCCCGGGATAAAGGATCCGAACAAAATCTTCGACGCTTTCTTCACTACCAAAGAAAAGGGTATGGGCATGGGGTTGGCGATTTGCCGCTCGATCATCGATGTTCACCGCGGCCGGCTATGGGCCGCGTCCGCTGAAGGCATCGGTACGACCTTCTCTTTTACGCTTCCGACCCGAGTGTAACGTGACGAACTCCGACAGCCCGGTTGTCTTCGTCGTGGATGACGATCATCGTGTTCGAGAGGCTCTGTCCAGCCTGCTTTCCTCGGCGGGATTTCAAGTGGAGGTCTTCGGCTCAGCTGCCGAATTTCTGGAATTCGAAAAGCCGGATGCCCCCGCATGCCTGGTCCTGGATTTGCAGCTTCCGGGGATCAGCGGCCTGGAACTCCAGCAGCAGTTGCTGGACGGAGATGCCGCGCCGATTATCTTCATCTCCGGGCATGGAGACATACCCTCTTCCGTGCGCGCCATCAAGGCCGGAGCGATTGAGTTCCTTTCGAAACCATTCGACGATCAGGAACTGCTTCGAGCGATTCACGCCGCCATCGATCAGGATCGAATGGCCCGGCAGAAAAGATCGGAACTAGTCGAATTGCAAAGGCGCTACAAGCTTCTCACGCCCCGCGAACGAGAAGTCCTTCCTTTCGTCGTGGCTGGTTTCGCCAACAAGCAGACCGGCGCCGACCTGGGCACCAGCGAGATCACAATCGCGGTTCACCGCGGCCAGATCATGCGGAAGATGGCCGCGAAGTCGCTGGCGGAACTGGTCAGAATGGCCGACAAACTCGGAATCCCCCCGGCCGCTGCGGCTGTCTAAATAAACCTATAATAGCCAGACTGCGAAATGCCGGATATCCTCAGGACACGGGGATGCTCTGCAACAATGGCGAACGAATTGACACCAGTCGTGGTGGCGGTGGATGACGATTTTCGAATTCGAGAATCTATAACAAGCCTTTTAGAATCGGCAGGGTACGCGCCTGCGGTGTTCTCATCCGCCGAAGAGTTCCTGGGCTCCGCGGCGATGACCACGGCAATGTGCGTGATTACCGACGTTCGGATGCCTGGAATGGATGGCATCGAGTTACAGCGCCGTATTAAGCTTCAGCGTCCGACGTTGCCGGTCATCTTAATGTCGGCCCACCATGACGCGGGAACCCGGCAGAAAGCGATCGACGAAGGCGCCATCGCTTTTCTGTACAAACCGTTCGATGCTACGGACCTCCTCACAATTGTCCAGTTGGCTCTGAGCAAGGCTACTTAAACCTCCGGCGGAGCGCGCTAACAGTCTTTGAATTCGCCACCCTGGGATCTTCGGAAAACAACTCGCCAATTTGATTGAAGCTGGCATAAATAAATCTATAATTGCCAAGCTTCGACTCCACCCCTATCATCGGTATGTATTGAGACGCATTTCGGAATAACAAACGTCCTTATATATCAAATGTCCGCTTCAGAGCATCTGCTGAAGGAACCAGGGGTGGCTTTGGCGAATACTTGAGAAATAGACAGTGTTTCCGAGCGCAATCCAACAAGGAGTAAGACAATGGATTTGATCGGGTCCAGTCCGAAATTCCAGGCATTACTGACAGAAGTGGCGAGGGTCGCACCAGTGGACTCCGCTGTCCTCATCCAGGGTGAAACGGGTACCGGAAAAGAACTGATCGCCAGAGCCATTCATGAAGCCAGTCCTCGCCGTCATAACCGCTTTATCGCCCTCAACTGCGCGGCAATTCCGAGCGCGTTATTAGAGAGCGAACTGTTCGGCCACGAAAGAGGCGCGTTCACCGGCGCCTGCACACAAACCAAAGGTCGCTTTCAGATGGCCGATGGCGGCACGCTCTTTCTCGACGAGATCGGCGATATGCCGCTCGAGCTTCAACCCAAGCTCCTGCGCGCTCTGCAAGAGCGTGAGTTCGAGCGTCTGGGCAGCGGCCAGGCGATTCGCGTCAACGTGCGGGTGGTGGCGGCGACGAATCAAGATCTCGAGCAACTCGTAAGCAAGAAGCTATTTCGCGCCGACTTGTTCTACCGATTGAACGTCATTCCACTGAGCCTGCCTCCGCTGCGGGAGCGCATTCAGGACATTCCGCAGCTGACCGAGTTTTTCGTCGCCAAATTCGCCGCCTGCCTCAACAAGCCCATCGATTCGATTCCCGATGAGGTGATGGAGGTGCTCAAGGCGCACGACTGGCCCGGTAATATCCGCGAACTCGAGAATTTTGTCGAGCGCGCGGTGCTGTTTTCACCCGGCTCAGTGCTGCGTCTGCCGCTGGACCTGAAGCAGACGGTGAAGGCGAACTCGGAGAGCGCGGCACGCACGCTGGCCGAAGCCGATCGGGATCATATTCTCGAAACATTAGAGCAAGTCAACTGGGTGATCGGGGGGCAGGATGGAGCGGCCAATCGGCTGGGATTGCCGCGCACCACGCTGATTTACAAGATGCGGAAGCTTGGAATTGAAAAACGTCAATTGCCAAGGCCGCGCCGGGTTCGGCAGTTGCCGGATGAACGGTGCGACGCCACCGCGAGCTTTGAGGCTGCCTCAAGATAGCCCCAAGCTCCAGCGTTTGGGATGGGTTGGCCATGGGCCCGGCTATTGATTCTTTTTCCATAAGACACCTTCATTTGCGCGTATCTACGCGTCGCGAAAATCGAGTTTCCTTGATTCCAAAACAGAAAACAAAAATCGACCGCTCTACTCGCGCGATGGATGGATGCGCGAACGCGCGCCATCCCCGCGACTCCACCATCGCACGCGAGTTCGAAAAATCGCGGTGCACCAGGATCTCGCATTCCGTGGACAGACGCGTTGGAACGCCTCACTATTTCTCGAGCGAGGACACGCATACGCCTATTTCGCCTATGGTTCGTCTTTCATGCCGAACGTAACGAGCGAGGCGGCCGGCGCTGGCGTTCTCCTGCGTGCCCTCGAACCACTGGACGGAATCGATCTGATGAAACGTTTTCGCCTCGGGGCCGCCCTGCTCGATTTAGCTCGCGGGGCGGGCCGGCTAACGCGGGCGATGCAAATAGATTTCCAGCAGGATGGCCCTGGATCTGTGCGCCGACAGTCCGCTCTGGCTCGCGGCGATCCTGCGGAAAACGGGAGCCATCGGCGAAACTGTACGCATCGGTTTGACCCGCAACGTGCATCGCAAACTGCTCTTCTTCGAGCGCGGCAATCCTTACGTAGGCGGTCCGAAGAGTTTACCCGCGTAGCTCTCAGAGGTCAACTTCAAGATCGCCAGAGGGTTTGGAACAGCAGATCAGCACGTCGCCGGTGGCCGGTGGCTCGAGTGGAGCGGGCTCATAGTGGACATTTCCCCCGATCAATGCACACTCGCAGGTATGGCAGACGCCTGTGCGGCATGACCACCGTGCGGGAACGTCGCAAGCCTCTGCGAGTTCGAGCAAACTGGAAAACCTTGAATCCCACGGAACCGTGAGCCCGCTTCGCGTGAATGAAATTTGAGGGCCGGAGCCGGGCTCTCCCGTGGGAGGATGCGCTGGAGGCCGGGAGGATCGCACCATCCCCGGCGTGATCGGCGCTTCCGAACCAAACACTTCCGCGTAAATTCGGGCGGAGTCGACGCCCCACGTCTTCAAACCAGCGGTCACGTCCCGGAGGAATGATGATGGACCACACAGGTAAAATTCCGCGTCGCGAGTTACCCCCAGCCGATCGAGCAGCGGCAAGTCAACGTGCCCGACCGAGTCGTAGTCGACACCCGGCTTATCCTCAGAATCCGGCTTGCTGTAAACGATGTGGCTCCGCCCGTTCACCAGCGTTTGAAGAAGTTCACGCGATTCTTTCGCAAACGGATGTTCTGCCCGGTTGCGCGCTCCGTAGATCCACCAGACCTCACGTCGCGATGCCGCGGAGGACAGGGAGTGTAACATGGCGAGTACGGGCGTTGCCCCGATGCCGGCACCGAGCAAAACGACCGGGCCATCGCCAGATCTCAGCGTGAAACCTCCGCGCGGCGCGCTGATATCGAGGATATCGCCGGCTTGTACATGATCGTGAAGATAGGAGCTGGCAGCCCCGTTGACCTCACGCTTCACGCTCACGCGATACTCTCGTGCGCCGGGCATTCCCGACATTGAATAGTTGCGAAGAAGCGCCGGTCCGCCGGGTCTCGTGCGCAATCGGAGTACCAGATACTGCCCGGCGAGAGCGGCCGGCAAGTGTGCACCCTCAGGTTGTTCGAAGTACAGCGAGACCACGTCGGCCGTCTCGTGCTCCACTTGGCTGACGCGCGTGGGTCGAAAGCCTGGCCATGCTGGTGGCGGCTCGGTTGAAGATTTGAGCCCGGGATTGCCTGTCTCCGAAGTCTTCTGCTCCGCGATCGCCTTTAAAGACGTTTTCCAGCCCTGGCTGAGCGCCGGCACTCGCAGGGAGCGCTCCAGTTTTTCGCGCGAGGGGTTTGACAAATACAGCAGGGCGTCCACGTCTGCCACGCTGATGCGCTCGGGGCCATCTGCGACCTTCACGATTTCATCCCCGGCGCCGACCTCACCTTCCTCCAGCACGCGGAAGTAAAAGCCCGGCCGGTGATGTGATACCAGCAGAGCAGCCATCGCCGGCTCCGACATCCGGATGCCCACGCGATAACATGTGACGCGCGGCTGGGTCACCTCGAACAGCGCGCTCCCAATGCGGTATCGATCGCCGATGCAAACCTCGTCATCAGCTAAGCCGGCTACCGTGAAATTTTCACCGAACTGCCCGAATGAAAAATCGTTGCGGCCGAGCTGAGCCTCCCAGTAGCGATAAGCGTCCATCTGATAGACCATCACCGCGCGGTTCTCGCCTCCGTGGCCGGCGAGATCCCCTTGTCCGTCCCCTTCCAAATTGAGGCGAAGGGCCGCAACTCTGCCCTGCACCGGCTGCTTCCAAATCGCGGTGTGCACCTTCTCACCCCGCCATGCGATGTCACGAGGCAGCCCCACATTGACTGATACAAGCCGTGCCATCAAATCCTCCGTCGAATGGATGCGGAGCAAGCGAGAGACCGTAAATCCGTTTAAGGCATCTATCTCTCAAACGTGCGCGGCAGTGACGGCAGGAAGTGTCGGTACATCGACGCACGGCAAGGCGAGTGTTATGCGCGGACCTGCGTCGACCCGCTGAGTCGGTCCGCGAACAATCGCGTGCGATCGTCTTCGCTTCGGTCTTTCATCTCTTTGTCTTCGACCTGGTGCGCGACGTGCCTTTGCAAATACGAGCAATCGTTGAAAATAGCGCTCCGAAGGAGAAAAGCATGAAAATACTGATGATGCTCACGTCGCATGATCGATTGGGTAACACGGGCCGCAAGACCGGCTTCTGGCTGGAGGAATTCGCGGCGCCGTACTTTGTCTTCCGGGACGCCGGTGTCGAACTGACGCTCGCCTCGCCGAAAGGAGGACAGCCCCCGATCGACCCAAAGAGCGATTTGCCGGAAAATCAAACTCCTGCAATGACACGTTTTAAGCGGGATCCGGAAGCACAGAAGCAGCTATCCCAAACCGTGAAGCTCTCGGACGTGAAATCGGAGGATTTCGACAGCATCTTCTACGTGGGTGGCCACGGCCCAATGTGGGACCTCGTTGACAACCCCGATTCCATCGCCTTGATCGAGTCGTTCTACAACTCCAGCAAGCCCGTCGCCGCTGTGTGTCACGCGCCCGGTGTGTTCCACCGGGTAATGTATCGGGGTGAGCCCCTCGTTAAAGGGAAACGCGTCACCGGCTTCACGAACGGCGAAGAAGCCGCGGTCAACTTAACTCACGTTGTGCCTTTCCTGGTTGAGGACGAGCTAAAGAGGGTAGGCGGTCTCTACGAGAAGAGAGGCAATTGGGCGCCTTTCGCAATCGTCGACGGTCGAATCGTGACCGGCCAGAATCCGGCTTCGTCGACTGCCGCCGCCAGAGCACTGATCGAACTGCTCGCGGCTCGGAAGGTTGCTTAGCCAACAGAAGCCCCCGGCGCTTGATGAGGTCGAATCCGCTTTCGCAAAGGATCTTCAGAAAGGGAGTGCGCGGTGACATTGGCGCCTTTGGAATCGGACAGGCTATCGAAGTCTCAAGTAAGCGGCTTTGGGCTGCCGGGCGCCATTCACCTGCGTTCGCCGGCACCCGAGCGGTCAACGTTCCTGCTGTACGCCGGCGGGCAGGACTATGTCGGGATTCACAGCTACGACGGCGCCAGTCAAACGGATGAATAAGGAGCCATCATGATCAGTCTCGCGCACTCGAAGCGAATCACCGTGCCTTCTGAGCCAGGAGCGGCATCACTTCGCCCGCCGATGCGCAGGCCCGTCGCGTGTGGCGGTCGCAAAGCCCAAAGGTTGATCGGAGCTTGGGCGGCCCTGTTCGCGAGCTCGGCGCTGGTCGCGCAACAAAGTCCGTTTCAGGGCAGTGTCCCGGCCGGTGTAGCTTCTCCCACTCCCCTCGCTCTGACGCTTCATGACGCCATCGATCGGGGCTTACGAGCAAACTTGGGTCTGCTACTGAGCGGCCAGGCGAGCGAAATTGCGCGAGCTGAGCGAATACGCTCCTTGAGTGCTCTCCTGCCGCAAGTGACCGGAGTGGTCAGCGAAAACGTCGAACAGGTAGACTTGCCAAGTCGCGGGATCGACTTCCATCTCCCAGGGGGCTTCACGACTCCCACAGTCGTGGGCCCCTTCCACTACACCGACGCGCGCGCGTACGCTTCGTTGAGTGTCTTTGATTACGGCGTCCGTAAAAACCTCCACAGTGCCCGGGAGAACGAGCGCGCCGCCCAGCTTTCGCTGGAGGATGCCCGCGATCTGGTCGTGCAATCCGTAGCTAACGCATACCTGGTCGTGATTGCCGGTTCTTCACGAGTGCGAGCCTTACGCGCGCAGGTGGAAACCGACCAAGCCATCTACGACCGAACCACGGACCAAAAACTGGCCGGCACGACGGCAGCAATCGACGTACTTCGCGCTCACGTGCAGCTTCAGCAGGAACAGCAAGAACTGATTGCGCAGGAAAATCAGGTTGCGAAAGACAAGCTCGCGCTGGGACGAGTCATCGGCCTGCCGCCTGGCCAACGGTTTACGATCGCCGATACCGAACCGTACTCATCGTTGGGCGCGATGACCCCGGAGCAGGCCCTGCGCACAGCCTACGAAGGCCGCGCGGATTTTCAAAGCGCGAAAGCCTCCGTCCGGGCCGCCGAAGATTCCGTCAGTTCTGCTCGCGGCGAGCGCTACCCGAGCGTCGGAGTTTCCGCGGATTACGGCGATATCGGAGCAACGCCCGGCAACTCCAACGGGACGTTCACCTTTCAGGCTTTTGCTAAGTTCAATATCTTCGACGGTGGGCGAATCAGCGCCGATGTCGCTCAAGCCCGGGCTTTGTTGAAGCAGCGCCAGGACGAGCTGGCCGATCTCAGCGGTCAGATCGATTATCAAGTGCGCGCGGCGCTGCTCGACCTCCAGTCGGCCGCTGAGCAGGTCGCCGTCGCCAGGAACAATCTCACCCTCGCAAATCAGACACTGACGCAGGCCCAGGACCGATTCACGTCAGGAGTCAGCGACACCATTGAGGTGGTGCAGGCGCAGGGAGCAGTAGCCGTCGCCAATGACTACCTGATTGCTGCCTTGTACGCCCACAACCTGTCAAAGGTTGAACTTGCGCGCGCCCTTGGATCTACCGAGCAACGAATTCAACAATTCATGGAGGTGAAGTAGCCGTGGCCAACGTCACAACAATCGAAACCGAAGCTCTAAGCAAGCGGTCGCCCGATTCCTCAGGCCCCAAAGCGCCGCAAAGAAAACGCAAAATGCGGGGTGGCCGCGGGCTCGTATTACGCCTGGAAGTATTTCAGCGCGTACGAATCCACGGATGACGCAGAAGTCGACGGCCACATCAGCGCGATTAGCGCGCGAATCAACGGCTACGTCCTGGATGTGCCGGTTGACGACGAACGTTATGTGAAGGCCGGCGACGTCTTGGTTCGTATTGACCCTAAGGACTATACCGTGAAGCTGGCTCAGGCGGAGGCGGACTTGGCCGCGGCTGAAGCTAGCTTGCAGAGCTCGCGCACCGACGTGCCCGTGATCTCGACCACCACCAGCAGTCAATTGACTTCGGCGCGTTCCGGCAAAGTGGATGCAGTCGCGGCGTTGCTCGGAGCTGAACGTGAGTTGAGCGCGGCCCGCGCACGTCTGGTGAATACCCAAGCCAATGTGCGGGAGGCCGAAGCAACTTATAAGAAAAATGCGGATGATGTGGTTCGCTACAAATTGCTGGTGGACAAGGAAGAAATCTCCGAGCAGATCTACGATAGGGCGGTGAACACCGCAAATTCCGCGAATGCAACGGTGGACGCACGCCGGGCAGCCGTCGCCGAGGCCGCGGAAAATGTGAGCGTGGCCCAAAGCGCCGTGGACCAGGCCAAGGCCCGCATCGCCCAGGCCGACGCCTCCATCCAAGCCGCGATGACTGCGCCGCAACAGGTAGCCATTAGTCAGTCGCGCGCCAAAACGTCCGCGGCACTGGTACTTCAAAAACGTGCCGTCGTCGATCAGGCGCGCTTGAATCTCAGCTATTGCACGATCGTCGCACCGGTAAACGGCATTGTCGAAAAGAAAACTGTCGACGTAGGAAGCAATGTATCACCCGGCCAGGAGTTGATGGCGGTGGTACCTCTGGATGACATCTGGATCACGGCCAACTTCAAAGAAACTCAATTGCACCATATGAAAGCTGGCCAGCGCGTCACATTTAGTGTGGATGCCTACGATCGCGAATACCAGGGTACAGTCACCGGAATCGGCGGTGCAAGCGGGTCACGCCTCAGCCTGCTTCCGCCGGAAAACGCTACGGGAAATTACGTTAAGGTCGTCCAGCGCGTCCCTGTCCGGATCGATATCGATTCCAACCAGGACAGCGATCATCGGTTGCGGCCCGGTATGTCCGTGGAGCCCAAAGTTTATGTCCGATAGCGCCGAGGTACTTTCGGCGCCCGCGCCTCCCTGGCGGCCGAAATACAATCCATGGCTCATCGCTGTCGCGGTTGCCATGGCAGCGTTCATGGAGGTGCTCGACACGAGCATCGCCAATGTAGCTTTGCCGTACATGGCGGGAAGCCTCGGCGCCAGCAACGATGAGAGCACTTGGGTCCTCACATCCTATCTCGTTTCGAATGCTGTCGTTCTTCCGATCAGCGGCTGGCTGGCCGGCCT
>Ga0335081_10010439_pt1 | contig 15015 bp, 10 predicted proteins | sample Lox_Sample_35_FD_206713 | JGI IMG/M metagenome (GOLD analysis project Ga0335081, IMG submission 206713) | Soil microbial communities from Loxahatchee National Wildlife Refuge, Florida, United States - Lox_Sample_3.5 | ecosystem: Environmental > Terrestrial > Soil > Wetlands | place: USA...
TCGCCCCGATGAACCTCACGTCCATCATCGAGGGACATCCCGAGGTCTTGGGCGGCATCGTCACCGATCGGCGTGGCCAGCCGCGCGAACGACCGGTGGGCACCGGAGCGCCGGGCGAAGAGGTGGCCGCCGCCTGTGCGGTGACCATCGCCCAATTGGCCGAAGCCGGCCTCGCCCTGGGGCTCAAGGACCTGAAGCTTTTGCAGATGCGGAGCGAGGGGCAGGCCCTGGTCGCCGTGGTGCGACCGGACGTCTTCCTCCTCGTGACGAGCGATCCCGGGCGCATCGGCCAGGTCGAAAAGCTGCTCGAGAGCTGGCAGCCCGGCCCCCTCGCGGCCGTACCATCCGCCCGGCCGGCGGCCGGCGGGTCCACCCCACCGGCCCTGCCGCAGCGCCGTCCTTCGTCGGGCGACGCCTGGGCCATCCTGCGTCGTGCCTTGGTGCGCGGCGACCTCACCGAGGTGAACGCCCGGCAGGGTGAGCTCGAGGCCGCCTCTGCTGCGGGCCGTCCAGGCAGCGAACCGGTGCCGGCCGCGGAGTGCGAGCGCGCCCTGCAGCTGCTGCGCGAGGGCCTCGGCGCCCTCTTGTCGGGAGACGGTGGGGGCGCCGCCCGCGCCGTGCGCGAGCTCGCGGCCGCGAGCCAGCCGAACCAGAGTTTTCGATGGCTCGCTCTTCTCTTCGGAGTTCGGGCCTCCATGAAGTGCGGCGCCCTTCTGGAAGCCGGTGCCGCTGCCAAGCAGGCCGTGGCCCTCGCCAAGCAGCTCGACGACGAGGCCCTGGCCTTGACCCAGCTCGCCATCGGCGATCTGCTCGCCCACACCAAGGATCGGGAGCGCGCCCTCGCCTGGGTGAACGAGGCGCGGGCCTTCTTCGAGCGGACGAAGGACGCCTGGGGCCTCGGGCAGGCCTGCCTGGCTCAGGCCCGGGTACTCGTCCAGCTCGACCGCGAGAGCGAGGCAGCGGAGATGGCCCGCCAGGCCGCGGCCAAGGAACCGCGCTGGGACGAACCCGCCCTCTTCCTCTCCGAGCGAGCGCTCCACCGCACCGACCTGACCGCGGCCGAGCACCTGCTCCATCCCTTCCAGACCCATGGGGCCGATCGGGTGCGGGTTCTCATCGAGGCGCTGCGGCAGGGCCTCATCGGTCAAGCCGACGCGAGCGAGTACCTGCGTGAGAGCAGCGCTCCCGCGAGCGCGAATTCGGTGCGGGTGCTCGAGCGCATCGCTCGAGCCGCACCCCGCTTTCCCCAGGCCAAGGTGGCGCTGGCCTGGATGCTGCTCAACCAGGGCCGCTATCCCGAGGGGGCCCACCTGTTCCGGGCGCTCATGCCGCTCGAGCTCGCGCCGGCCGACCGCTTCTCGGTCATGCAGGGACTCGACGCCATCGCCAACGCGGACAAGGCCGGCCTCACGCAGGGAGCGAGCGCGCTACCCACCGTGACCCCGGCGGCGTCGGACTCCTCGGCGGGCTCCTCCGCGATCCCGCTGCCGGGCGGAACGCTGGGATCGAGCTCGGGCAAGGCCTTCTCCGGCGATCTCAGCGATTTCTCCCTGCCCGATCTCCTCGAATTCCTCCGCAACGGCCGCCGCAGCGGCCTGCTCGTCTTCACCTCGCAGAAGGGAATCGGCTCCTTGCACTTCTCCGAAGGCCGGGTGACGAGCGCCACCTCCCCGGCAACGCCGCCCATCGGGCAGGTGCTGGTCGAATCGCAGCAGCTCGCGAAGGACGTCCTCGACGCCGCGGCCGGCGCGCTCGGCAGCGCTCCGGACGACCCCCTCATCTGCGATCACCTCCTGCGCGAAGGGCTGGTGGAGAGCGCTGCTCTGCAGGTCGCCCTCGAGAAGCAGCTTGGGGTCACTCTCCACGAAGTCCTGCAGTGGAAGGACGGGGAGTTCACCTTCGACCGCGATGGGGAGACGGGGGCGGCGAAGCTCGGCAGCGTGGTCTCGGTGGACGTGCAGGGGCCGCTCATGAGGGTGTTCCAGGAGATGGACGAGGCCGCCCGGGACACCGGGACCGCCTCCACGCGCTAGGCGCGAAAAGCCATGAGCCCTTCGTCCACCATTGCGAGCCGCGGCGAGCCGGTCGATCTCGCCAGCCTGGCCGGGCAAAAGCTCGGCAACTATCGGCTGGAGCAGCTCGTGGGTCGCGGGCGCATGGGGGTGGTCTACCGGGCCACCGACGAAGCGCTTTTGCGGCCCACCGCCGTGAAGGTGCTCTCCTGGGCGGTGGCGGAGGCCGCCGGCCACGACCCGGTCCAGTGGTTCTTGGCCGAGGCGCGCATGGTCGCCCGCATCAATCACCCGCGGGTGGTGCAGATCTACGGCGTGGCCCGCCAAGGCGAGCTCTGCTACATCGCCATGGAGTACGTGGCAGGCGAGTCGGTCGAGGCCCTCGTCGCGCGCGGGGGACCCCTCGCCCCGGAAGTCGCCACCGACTTCCTGCTGCAAGCGGCCTCGGCGCTGCAGGCGGCCCATGTCTCCGGGGTCGTGCACCGCGACGTCAAGCCGGGCAACCTTCTCGTCGACCGGAGCAACCTCGTCAAGCTGGGCGACTTCGGGATGGCCCTCGGTCCTCCCGACGCCCGCATCGGCAACGCCCAGGTTCGGGTGGGCACACCCTACTACACCGCGCCCGAGGTCTGGCGGGGCGAGCCGGCGAGTCCCGCCTCGGACATCTACTCCCTAGGGGCGAGCTACTTTCAGCTGCTCACCGGGCGTCCGCCCTATCCAGGCCACGACGTCCCCGCCGTGGAGCACGGACACCTGCGGGCGCCGGTCCCCGATCCACGCACGGTGAGGCCGCAGCTGCCCCCGACCTGCGCCGCCCTGGCGACGCGGCTCCTCGCCAAGACCCCTGCCGGGCGCCCGGCCTCGGCGCAAGAAGTCATCTGGGAAGGCCGCAGGGTCCTCGCCGAGCTGCAATCGGCCCTCGCCGCCGCGCCCACCGCACGCCCGGCGCGCTCGCTTTCGACGCCCCACAACGGAGCGCCCGCGCCGGGTCTGGCCGAGGGCGTCGCCGGCCCGAGGCCCTGTGCCGAACTCGCCGAGGCCTTTCAGTTCGTGCGGCGCCCCTTCTTCGAAGCCGAGCCCGCCACGCCACCGTACCAGGGCGAGCCGTTCGCGACGGCCAGGAAGGCCCTCCTCAAACAGCTCAGCGCCGAGAAGGCCCCGGTGGTGGCGCTCACCGGCCCGGCCGGTTCAGGGCGCACCGTGCTCTCGCGCGGCCTCGCCGCCGCCCTCGCCGCTTCACGCCTCGCCCTCGTCCTCGATCTGGCGCGCGGGACCGACGGGGACCTCCTGCAGAGGCTCTGTCGGGCGGCCGGGGCAGTGGAGCTATCGGCCCAAAGCAGCCTGGAGGCGCTGGTGGAGCGGCTCGGTGAGGAGCAGCGTCAGCGCGGCACCCCGTTGCTCGTGCTCGACGGCCTCACCTTGAGCCTGCCTCCCGGGAGCGACCTTCCCGCACTCCTGGCCGCAGCACGCGGTACGCGCGCCTTTCAGGTCCTGCTCGTCGGCCCACCGGGAATGACGGAGGTCCTGACCCCGGCCGGCAGCGAGAAGATGCCGGAGATCCCTCTCGTCCCGCTGCCGCGCGAGGCGATCGGCGCCTACCTCGAGGCGTGGCTCCGAGTGACCCGAGCGCCCACCGCCCCGTCCATCGTCATCACCCCCGACGCGGCGCTGCTCGCCGGCCTACGAACCGACGGGCTCGTGAGTCGGCTCGACTGCCTCGCCGAGAACATGCTGCTCCTTGCGGCGGCCGGCCGGGTCCGCACCCTGTCCTCCTGGCACGCCTGGGCGGCCGTCGATCGAGAGCGCTGGGCGGGCCGCCCGGCCTCGGCCTTGCCGAGGCGGCCCACGCTCTGGCCGCCGTCCGAGGTGGTGGCGGTGCTCGACACCTGCCGCCGCAGAGCCGGTCTCGCTCCCTGGCCTCGGGGGTCGACATGAGAGCCAGCCTCCACGTTCCATGCGAACGGTTTCTCAAGCGAAGGCGTGGCCTCGCGGCCGCGCGCTGCCTCGAACCCACGCAGGGGTGAAGCCATGTCCGCACTGTCCGCGATCGTGAAGCTCCCTGAAGTCCGAGGCGCCGTGCTCGGCGATTTCGCCGGTGTGTTCCTCGACGCCGTGCGCGAGCAGGATGGCGAGAACATCGCCGCGGTGATGGGCTTCGTGGCGAGCGCGCTCATGCAGGCCGGCGAGCAGCTCGGCCTCGGCACACTGCGCCGGGCCGCGCTGCTCGGCGAGGCTCGGGCCTCGCTGCTCGTCCTCGACAAGAAGCACGTCCTCACCCTCAAGATCGAGCCGCCCAAGGCGCTCCCCGCTGTCGAGAAGCAGGTCGAGACCTCCATTCCAGGACAGGGTTAGACATGGAAACCATCCTACAAGGCTTGCTCGACTTGTCCGGCGTGAACGCCGCCCTGGTGGTGGACGCCCGCGGTCATTTGGCGGCCTTCCGTGGAAAGGCCATCTACGACCGTGCGCTCTGCGAGCAGGTGGGCGCCACCCTGCTCAAGGCGGTCGATTCCGTCCAGTTACACCAGGAGGACTGGGACACGATGACCGCTCAGTTCTCGGAGGGCAAGCTGCTCCTTCGCAGCCTGGGTTCCAAGGGCGACAGCGCCTGCTTCCTGGCGGTGGTGGCGGATTCCACGCTCAACGCTTCCTTTGCCACGGTGGCCATTCGGGTGGCGGCCAACAAGCTCAAGAAGGCCCTGGAGACGGGCACCATCAGCTCGGCACCTTCCCTCGCGAGCGCCTCGGGCACCGCGAGTTCACCGGCGGGGACGCCGCCGCCGGCCGCAACGACCGCACGGCCACCCTCCGACTCCTTCGTGGTGGCCAATAGCGGAATGAGCTGGACCAAGGCCAGCTCCAGCCTCAGCCTGACCGGTATCAACGTGGCCGACCCGGCCTCGGCCGCCTTCCTCTCCCGCTGCACGAAGGAGCTTGCTCGCGCGGTGGGACCCATGTCCAAGGTCTACGTGCAGGAGGCGGTGCGGCGCCTCTCCCCGGAGGCGACCTACAGCATGGCCCTCAGGGGGAAGCTCATCGAGGAGCTGGCCGGCCAGATCGAGGACGGAGACGACCGCAACCAGTTCATCTCGGTCCTCGAGAAGGCTTAGTGCCGATGCTTGCAGCGGAGCCTGACCCGCTCCGCGCCCTTTGGGCAGTGAGGAAGGTTTTCGCTGTGGAGGTGGCGGATGTCCATCGTGGAAGGCGTGAAGAAGAGCCTGAGCGCGAAGATCGCACTCAAGCTGGCCGTGTTGCTGCTGGTCCTGCTGAGCGTGGCCATGTTCGTCATCATCAGCGAGCAGGCCCGTCACCTCAGGCAAGCCACCCTGGAAAAGGCACGCATCACCGCCACCATGGGTGCTCGCCAGTACGGTGACGTCTTCGACGACGCCATCGACGCCGGGTTGCTCGGCGTGAACGACGTCTTCGACACCAATTACGTTCAGATCAAGGGCTGGGACTGGGGCGACGTGCCCAAGTTCCACACGAAGTACGACACGTTCACCGATCGCGCGGTGCTCGTCTTTCAGGACAAGCTCCTCGAGCAGAACGACGAGTTCCTCTACGCGCGCGGCATGGACGTGAACGGCTACGTGCCGACCAACAACACCGTCTCCCAGCACCCGCTCGACGGCACGGCGCGGGACAAGCTCGAGAACCGCACCAAGCGCCTCTTCAACAAGACCGAGGCCGAGGTGAACCGGGCCAAGAACACCGAGCCCTTCTTGCTGCAGGTCTATCACCGCGACACCGGAGAGACCCTGTGGGACGCCTCGGCCCCCATCTACGTGAAGGGCAAGCACTGGGGTGCCTTCAGCGTGGGCGTGTCGATGAAGAAGATCGCGGCGCGCCAGAGATCCCTCATTCTCACCCTCACCGTCGTCTTCGCCCTGGCCATGGCGGTGACCCTGCTCGCCATCTACCTCATGGTGCGGCGGGCCATGCGGCCGGTGCTCTCCCTGGCGGCGGTCGCCGACCAGATCAGCATGGGCGAAGGGCTCGAGAATCCCATCAAGACGGGCGCCATCGACGAGATCGGGGTGCTCACCAAATCCATCGACCGGCTGCGCGCCAGCATGAAGGCCGCCATGACCCGGCTCGGCGCGTGACCGCGGAGGACATCGACATGACCACCCGAGTTCGAAACGGCCTCATCCTGCTCATCCTGTCCCTGCTCGTCGCCCCCGCCTCGAGCCTCGCCCAGACGCGCCCCCCGGCCGGCTCCGAGGGCCTGTCCAGCCAGGACCGGGAGATGCTCGCCCTGGCGGTCGAGTTCAGCCGGCGCTGCGGCGAGGTGCTGGAGAAGTGGATCGACACGAAGGAGATCTCGGAGGCCCGCCTCTTCAGCTTCCTTTACTACCCGATCCCCAGGACCGATCCGCCCAAGTTCACCACCGACTGGGACAAGCTCTCCGATCGCGACATCCTCCCCATCGAGGAGACCTACCTCGCCAAGTCCCCCACCCTCAACGCCACCGTGCTCGTCGACAAGAACGGGTATTTGCCCACCCACAACCAGCGCTACGCCCAGCCCCTCACCGGCAACAACGCCGTCGACCTCGTCAACAACCGGACGAAGCGCATCTTCAACGACCGGATCGGCCTGCTCGCCGCGCGCAACGAGGCACCCTACATCCTGCAGCGCTACCAGCGCGACTCGGGTGAGAACTTCGTCGACCTGGCCGTCCCCGTCTTCGTGAAGGGCCAGCACTGGGGCGCGGTCCGCATGACCTACCGGCCCGCCGAAGGCCACTAGCCGCCGCGCTCCCGGGCGGTCCGCGAAGTCCCGAACACATCCGTCGGCGGTTGGGTCGATAAGCCCGGCGGCCGACGGCGTGTGCGGATGGAGCTTCGGTGCTCAGCGGCGGACAGGGCATGGGACGAGGGCCGCTCGCCCCATTCTCAAGGGGCCGCCACTCCGCGGGTGTGAAGGATCTCGGCTCGTCCGACCCGCACCACCGTTCCAAGGCGCGCCCGGAGCAAGAGCGAAACCGGCTCACCGGAACTTGCGCATGACCTCGTCGATTGGGACCGAGATGGACTGAAAGCGGTCGCGGTACTCCCGCTCCTCCGCTCGATACTTGCTGGCCTCCCAGTCCTTCTGGAACTGCAGGGTGTCCGCGACCCAGGTTCCGCCGAGGAACCTCCTCGCCTCGTCGTAGACGGGCGCGGTGGCCGCATGCCAGGCCTCGAGCTCGGCCGGGGTGGGGATGTGCACCTGCATTCCCTTGGCCTCGAGCCGGCGAATGAACTCATCGTCGGCTTCCCGGTTGAGCTTGCGCTGGAAGTCGCGCACCTCGATAGCGGCGGCTTCGATGACCCGGCGGATTCGCTCGGGCAGCCTCCACCACAGATTGCCGTTCATCTTGAAGATGAAGACGTTGTAAGTATGCTGATCGCGGATCATGTACGGTTGCGACTCGAACATCCCGGCCGAATAGATGTTCACCGCAGGGTTCTCCTGGCCGTCGATGACGCCTTCGCGAAGGGCACTCGGGATTTCCGAGTACGCCATGGGGGTCGGGGTGGCCTTGAGCGCGCGGACGATGCCCATGTAAACGGGGCTCTCCATGACCCGGATCTTCTGCCCCTTGAGATCCTCCGGCCTGCGCAGGGGATTCTTCCTGCTTGTGAAATTGCGCCACCCGTTCTCGAGGAAGGCGAGGCCGTGGATGCCGCGGCGATCGAGGAGGGCGAGCAGCTTCCGACCGTGCTCGCCGTCGAGGTAGGTGTAGGCCGCCTCGTAGCTCGGAAAGAGGTAGGGCAGGTCGAGCACGTGGAATTCCGGGGCGAAGGCCCCGATCGCCCCGGTCGTAGTAAAGGACATGTCGATGGTCCCGAGCTGAACCCCCTCGATGATGGCGCGTTCGCCCCCGAGTTCGCCCCCTGGGTAGACCGCGATCTCCACCTCGCCGCGGGTGCGCTCTCTCACCAGGTCGGCGAGCCGCCGGGCGCCGACATCGATGGGCGTCCCGGGCCCGATGACGTAGCCCAACTTGAAACGGTACCGGGGCTCGGCGCGGACGGGTCCGGCGCCGGCGAGGGCCAGGACGAGCAGGGCCACTCCGGTGGCCTTGTTCACCGTTCCTCCGGATTTCGGCCCGCCAGCACGGCGGAGACGAGCTCGGCCACCGATCCGACCGCCATCTTGGACATCACGCGTGCCCGGTGCACCTCGACCGTCTTGATGCTGATCCCGAGCTCATCGGCGATGAGCTTGTTCGGCTTGCCCGCCACCACGAGCCCCATGACCTCGCGCTCCCGCTGCGTGAGGCTTTCCAGCCGTTCGTGTCGCTGGGCCCGCTCGTCCTCCCGGGCGCGCCGCCCGCGCTCCGCCTCCAGGCACTGGTCGACGAGGCGCAGCATGTCCTGGTCGGAGAAAGGCTTCTCGATGAAGTCCGTCGCCCCCTTCTTCAGGGCCGACACGGCCATGGGAACGTCCCCGTGGCCGGTGACGAAGATGACGGGGAGGCGCGAGCCGCGAGCGACGAGCTCGTCGTGGAGCTCGAGCCCGCTCATCCCCGGCATGCGGACGTCGAGCACCAGGCAACCGCGCATGCCTTCGGGCGAGTTCTGCAGGAACGCCTCCGCGTTCGGGAAGGCCTCCACGCTCAGACCGTGCGACTCGAGAAGCCAGACCAGGGAGTCGCGCATGGCGTCGTCGTCGTCGACCACGTAGACCCGCTGGGAACTGTCGCGCAGGGTGGCCACGGCTTCACCTCTCGACCGGCAATGTGAAGGTGAAGATGCTCCCGCCGCCCTCGTTGGGTTGCGCCCACAGCCGGCCGTCGTGGAACTCCACGATGGAGCGGCAGATGTTGAGGCCCATCCCCATGCCGTGCTTCTTGGTCGTGTAGAAGGCCGCGAAGAGCTTGCCCGCCTGGTCTGGGCTGATGCCGGTGCCCCGGTCCGCCACGGCCAGCTCGACCGACCGTCCGTCGTCGGCCCGCGCCGAAACCGTGAGGCGACGCCGATCGGAGTGCATGCCCTCCATGGCCTCGATGCCGTTCTTCACGAGGTTCAGTACCACCTGCTCGATCATGACCTTGTCAGCGTAGACCTGGGGCAGGTCGCGCGGGATGTCGAGGCGGATGTCCACCCCGACCTTGCGGGCCTCGATCTCCACGATCCCCAGCGCTTCCTCGACGATGTCTCCGATGGGCACCGCAGCGCGGTTGGGTTCCCGGGTACGGACGAACTCGCGCAGGCGGCGGATGACCTTCCCCGCGCGCTCGGCTTGCGAGCTCGCCTTCTGCATGGCGGCGAGGAGCTCCTCGGGCCGGTACGAGCCGGACTGGAGCCGGTTCACGCAGCCCGTGCAGTAGTTGGCGATGGCGGCGAGCGGCTGATTGAGCTCATGCGCCAGCGAGGAGGCCATCTCGCCCATGGTGATGAGCCGCGAGGTCTGCTGCAGGCGCTCCTGCTGTTGGCGGGTCAGCTCCTCGGCCCGCTTGCGATCGGTGATGTCGGTCCAGGTCTGCATGCGCACCACCCGCCCGTCCACCCAGCGGATGGCCCGCTCGCGCAGGTGAAACCAACGGCCGTCCCGCTCGTCGCGGACCTCGCCGTCGTACAGCCCGCGCGGCAGCTCGTGGCTGAGCTCACGGGGATCGATGATGCTTTCGGTGACCGCGGCCTCGGCCAACGCGAGGCTGCGCAGCCCGACCCCGCTCGCGCCGTAGATGCGCTTGAAGGCGTCGAGACCGTCGAGCGCCGCCACGAACCTCTGGCGGGAGGCTTCCAGCTCCGCCCGCGCGCGCTTCTGCTCGGTCATGTCAACGAGCGAAGCCATCCAGCCCGTCTGTCGGCCATCGGCCCCGAGGAGGGGCGAGACGTACATGCGGGCAAAAAAGCGCTCGCCGTTCTTGCGGCGTATCCGAATCTCGAACCCGTTGCTGGGGGTGTGGCCCCCCATCCAAGTCCTGGTGGTGCGCTCCAGTGCCTCCCGCTCTTCTTCGGGCCAGTACGGGTAGGGCTGGGTGGCACCCGTCAGCTCCTCGGCGGTCCAGCCCACCATCCGGCAGAAGGCCGGGTTCACGAAGGTGATGCGCCCCTCCAAGTCGACCGCGCGAAGGCCGGTGATGACGGATTCCTCCATCGCTCGCCTGAAGGAGGATTCGGTGCGGATGGCATCCTCGGTGGCCTTGCGCTCGGTGATGTCGTGAGCGACGCAGTATAGGCGCTCCTCCTCGATGGCCGGGTTGGCGCTCCACGCCAGCCAGCGGTAACTGCCGTCGGCGCAGCGACAGCGGTTCTCAAAGCCGGTGGACGGCTCGCCCCGCGCGAGCTTGTGCACCTGGGCGTGCGTCACCTCCATGTCGTCCGGGTGCACGAGATCGAGCAGGGCGGTGCCATGAAGGGCCTCGGGCGAGGTACCGAGCACGCGCTCGAAGGCCGGGTTGGCGCGCAGGATCGAGGCGTCGAGGTTCAGGACGCACAGGGGGTCGAGCGAGAGATTGAAGAGGCGATCGCGTTCCTGCTCGGCTTCCAGCCGGCGACGCATGTGCGCCATGAGCCGCCACAAGCTCCACGACATCAACGCGACGAGGCCGCCGATGAGGAGCAGCAGCATGTCTCGCGCCACGTATGACTCCGCGGCGTAGGCCGAGACCCTGAGGCGCAAACCCTGGCCCGGGGGATCGAGATTGACGAGCTCGGTGAGGTCGGTGTGCAACCCGACCTTGGAGTTGGCGCTGATGAGCTGTTCCTCCGTCTCCATCACCACCCGGTACTTGTTCCAGAACCAGGAGGAGCTGAGGAGGCGCAGTACACGCCCGGCATCGTAAATGCCGACCACCGCTCCCCTCGAGGCGCGATTGTGCAAGACCGGCACGTGGATCTCGATCACCGGTTGCTCATCGGTGAAGACCTCGGGCATCGAGTAGGCGGGCACTCCCGTCCGCTGCGCGCGCTGGAACGCGATCTCCTGTTCCGGGCTGGACAGCCGCTCGCCGACATTCCAGGCGGTGGTCTCGAAGGGCGCCACCCAACGCACCACTTGATCGGCATCGATCCAGGCGATCTGGGTCAGCTCGGGATGAGCGCCAATGTAGGCAGCCGTCCGTTCCCGGAAGGCGCTCAAATCCTCCGCGCCGGCCGCGATGTCATTGGCGAGCGTCTGCAGGAAGTCTTGATTCGCCGAGAGGCGTGTGTGAATGGTATGCTCCGCCCATTGGATGTCGCGCGCCAGCTCGTTCTTGCGAGTTTCCGTCTCGTGCCTTCCCAGCACGAGCAGCAAGGCGAACAGCGCCACGACGAACAGCCCGAGCACCAGGTTGGGCAGGACCCAAACCCGAGCGCTCTTCGAGATCGCCCGGCGGAGATTGGCTAAAGCACGCGATGCGATGCTCATGGAGTGCGATCTCTGGCCCGGCGGGCGGGCCCTGGGCACCGCACACCAGCGTAGAAAGTATTACGGTTTCCCCTGATAGGGAAAGACCTAACTGCCTGCGCCGCCCCGTTTACGGGACGATGCGCCCGGAGGCCGACACATGACCTGGAACATGGTGACGGATCCTTGCGGCAACGTCTATCTGTCCGCCCTGTTGGCGGCTTTGCCCCTGCTCTTCTTGCTGTGGGCCTTCGGCATAAAGCGCATGAAGGGGCATCATGCCTCTCTCATCGGGACGCCTCTCGCCATCGTGGTGGCCATCGTCGCCTTCGGGATGCCAGTCAAGCTGGCTCTCCTCGCGACCTTCCAGGGAGTCTTGTTCGGTCTTTGGCCAGTGGCGTGGATCGTGGTCAGCGCCGTCTTTCTCTACAACGTGTCAGTGCAGACTGGGCAATTCGAGATCATTAAGAATTCACTTGCAGCCATCTCGGACGACCGTCGGCTTCAGGCGCTCCTCATCGCCTTTTCCTTCGGTGCCTTCTTGGAGGGGGCGGCGGGCTTCGGCGCTCCGGTCGCCATCACCGGTGCCATGCTGGTGGGCCTCGGTTTCGAGCCTCTCTATGCCGCGGGTCTTTGCCTCATCGCCAACACCGCCCCGGTGGCCTGGGGAGCCATCGGCATTCCCATCGTCGTGGCCGGACAGGTCTCCGGGATCGACCCGATGGTGGTCTCGCAGATGGTGGGGCGTACGCTGCCCTTCCTCAGCGTCACCATCCCGTTCTATCTCGTCATCCTGATGGCGGGCTTCAAGAAAGGGTTCGAAGTCTGGCCGGCCGCGCTGGTGAGCGGGCTGTCCTTCGCCATCGCGCAGTGGATCAGCTCGAACTACCTGAGTCCGCTCCTGCCGGACGTCATTGCCTCGATCGTCTCGATCATCTGCCTGACCATCTTCCTCAAGTTCTGGCATCCCAAGACGAGCTGGCGCTTCGCCAGCGAAGCGGTGAGCCAGGGCAAGGAGAGTCTGCGCTATACGGGCGGCCAGATCGTGCGCGCTTGGATGCCCTTCGTGATTCTCTCCATCTTCGTGGGCGCCTGGGGAATCGCTTCGGTCAAGACGGTTCTCGACCGGTTGGTGCTCGTGCAGTGGACGATACCTGGTCTCAACAAGGCCATCATCGATCTGGCCGGCAAGCCGAAGCCCGCCATCTACGCCTGGAACATCCTGAGTGCTGCGGGCACCGGCATCCTCCTCTCCGCGCTGGTATCGATGCCGGTGATGGGAGCTTCCTTCGCTACGGCAGCGAGGACCTTCGGCAAGACGCTCAAGACCCTGCGTTTCTCCGTGCTCAACATCTCGCTCATGCTTGGCCTCGCTTACATCATGACGAGCTCCGGGATGGCGAACTCCCTCGGCAACGCGCTCGCCGCGACCGGGGCCGTCTTCCCGTTCTTGGCCCCCTTCCTCGGCTGGATGGGCGTGCTCATGACCGGGTCTGACACGTCGGCCAACGCCCTCTTCGGCAAGCTGCAGGAAGCCACCGCCAGCAAGCTCGGTATCGATCCGGTGATCACGGTGGCGGCCAACACCTCGGGGGGCGTGTGCGGCAAGATGATCTCGCCCCAGTCGCTGGCCGTGTCGACCGCGGCGGTGGGGCTCGTCGGGAAGGAGTCCGACATCTTCCGCTTCACCTTCAAGCACTCGCTCATACTCACCGCCGTCATCGCGGCGATGGCCTACGGGCACTCGAACGTGCTCAAGTTCTTGGTCCCGGTCTACGCGAAGGGCGCGGCAGTGGCCAAGGCTGCGGCACCCTCGGCCGCGGCGGGCCTCACCTTGCTGGCGGTGTTCGTGGGCGTCTCGGTGGTGCTGGCCTGCATCGCTATTGCCGTGGGACGGGCGCGTTCTGCCGAAGCGAGCGTCAAGGTGACAGTCGCCTAGCCCGGCGACAGCGAGGGGGCGGCGCTGTGTTCGGTCAGTTCAAGGCTCGGGCCGAGGCGGTGAGTGCTGTCGTCGACCGCGTCCCGACCCGGCAGAAAGCCCTTGCCACGATCGTGGCGCTCCTGCGGGACGAGGGGGTGGCCAACCAGCCCGGGTCCTACGCCGTCTGGGCGGCCGGTCCGTTTCTCGACGGACTCGACCGAGCTGCCCTGCAGGCCGAGGTCCCTGGCCTGCGTTTCGATCTCTCCCGCCCACTGGCGGCGGAGGCACGGGTCGGTATCACCGAGGTGGACTTCGCGGTCGCAGACACCGGAACGCTGGCCGTCGCGGCCGACGATGTCGCGCAGCGCCTGGCCTCCACGCTGCCGAGCCTCCACATCGCCCTGGTGGCCACCTCCCGGTTAGTGCCAGACCTCGCGGCGCTCTTCCAACGGCTCGGCCCCGCGCGGAGCCGATACCTCGCGCTCGTGACCGGGCCCAGCCGGACCGCGGATATCGAGCGCGTTCTCACCATCGGGGTGCACGGACCGAGCCGCTTGGTCGTCATCTTCGTGGACGCATGGGAGGGGGCCTGATGCGCAAAGGCTTCAGGGAGTCGATCGAGCGGGCCCTCAACGATCCGACCCTGGGCGGTGCCCTGGGACGTTTCTCGGAGGCCTACCGCATCAGCCGGGCCAAGGCCTACGAGGGCCACGACTTCGAGGCGCTCCGGCGCCAGGTCGCGGCGGTCAAGGGCGATGCGGCCGGGCGCTTGGAAGAGCTGGCCACCCAGTTCACCCGTAGCGCCGAGAGGAATGGTGCGACGGTCTACCGGGCCAACAGCCCGGAGGCCGTCACGGCCTACGTCCTCGCGCTGGCACGCCAGCGCGGGGTGCGGAGCGTGGTGAAATCGAAGTCGATGGCCTCGGAAGAGATCCATCTCAACGCAAGCCTGGAGGCGGCCGGCATCACGGTCAAGGAGACGGACCTCGGAGAATGGATCGTCCAGCTCGCCGGCCAGCGCCCCTCGCACATGGTCATGCCGGCCATCCATCTCACCAAGGAACAGGTGGCCGAGCTCTTCAGCAAGGAGCTGGACCAGCGGCTGCAAGCTGACATCCCGCGGCTGGTCAAGGTGGCGCGCGAGAGGCTGCGCGCGAGTTTTCTCTCCGCCGACATGGGCATCACCGGCGCCAACATCGCGGTGGCCGAGACGGGAAGCCTGGTCCTCATTACGAACGAGGGGAATGCCCGCCTGGTGACCACCCTTCCGCGCGTGCACGTGGCCATCGTCGGCCTCGAGAAGCTCATCGGACGTTTCGATGACGTCGTGCCCATTCTGAAGGCCCTGCCGAGGAGCGCCACCGCCCAGCTCCTCACCAGCTATGTCTCGGTCATCTCCGGGCCCACCCCCAATACCGATGGAAGCCTCAAGGACCTCCACATCGTCCTGATGGACAATCGCCGCAGCGAGATGGCGGCCGACCCCAAGTTCAAGCAGGCGCTGCAGTGCATCCGCTGCGCCTCCTGCCTCAACGTGTGCCCGGTCTACCGCATCGTAGGCGGGCACGTGTTCGGCAAGACCTACACCGGGGGTATCGGGGCCATCCTGACTGCTTGGTTCGACGCCCTCCAGAGCTCGGATGAGGTGCAGGGGCTCTGCATCCAGTGTGGGAGCTGCAAGGACGTGTGCCCTGGGATGATCGACATCCCCGAACTCATCCTGGAGATCAGGCGACGGCTGGTGAAGGAGC
>Ga0335081_10010441_pt1 | contig 15014 bp, 11 predicted proteins | sample Lox_Sample_35_FD_206713 | JGI IMG/M metagenome (GOLD analysis project Ga0335081, IMG submission 206713) | Soil microbial communities from Loxahatchee National Wildlife Refuge, Florida, United States - Lox_Sample_3.5 | ecosystem: Environmental > Terrestrial > Soil > Wetlands | place: USA...
CGGGGACAACGTGAGCCTGGCGATCGAGTTGATTACGCCGATCGCGATGGAGAAGGGGTTGCGGTTCGCGATTCGCGAAGGCGGGCACACGGTGGGCGCCGGTACCGTGACAGAGGTCATCCAATAAGGAAGCACCCGGATTCTGATCTGGGTGCTTGGGGATCGCAATGCGAGAAATCATTACGCTGCAATGCGGCGACTGCAAAAATCGGAATTACACGACGACCAAGAACAAGAAGAAGAACCAGGATCGTCTGGAGCTGAAGAAGTTCTGCCCTTCGTGCCGAAAGCACACAGCGCACAAAGAGGTCAAGTAGACAGGGCTGGTAACCGGTGGACGCAAATCGGCGTCCAAGTATCAGGTGCAGGGGCGTCAGATCAACGGTTAATCTGCCGGTCTCCAAAACCGGTCATGGGGGTTCGAGTCCCTCCGCCCCTGCCAAGAGACATAGGCAGGACGTTGTTGCAGCGCCGAAGTGAGTGCTGAAGCTGACGACTGAGACTAAGCATGGCTGACGAACTGTTAATCGAGAAGAACCCGTGGCGACGCTTTCGTGATTACGTCGCTTCGATACGAGTCGAGATGAAGCGCGTTACGTGGCCCGGCAAGCAAGAAGTCTACGGGACCACCATGATGGTGATTGTCACAACATTCTTTTTTGCCGTTTTCTTCTATATCTGCGACCAGGTGTTTTCGAGTACGGTGTCGAAGATCCTGAAGTACTTTCTGGGCCGTTAGGGAGCGGGCGCGAAGTGGCTGTGGAAGCGACGATGAGCGAAGGCGTGATCAACACGATGAACTGGTACATTATTCACACCTACTCGGGTTTCGAGAAGAAGGTGGCGGAGACCCTGAAGAGCCGTGTCGAAGCCGAGGGCTTCGCCGGCCAGTTCGGCCAGATCATGGTGCCCACCGAGAACGTTATTGAGTTGCGCCAGGGTAAGAAAGTGGTGACCCCCAAGCTGTTTTACCCCGGCTACGTGCTGGTGGAGATGAACCTCAACGACGCGACCTGGCACCTTGTTCATTCAACCCCGCGCGTCACCGGTTTCGTAGGTTCCGGTCAAATGCCGTCGCCTTTGACCCCGGAAGAAGTGGATCGCATTGTGAACCGCGTGGAGGCGGCCGCCGAGCATCCGAAACCGAAGCTCAAGTTTGACAAGGGGGAGACGGTCAAGATCGCAGAAGGGCCGTTCAAAGACTTCACCGGGGTCGTGGATGAGGTTAACGATGACCGGTCCACGTTGCGAGTCATGGTGACGATCTTCGGACGCGCCACGCCGGTGGAGCTTGACTTCGACCAAGTCGAGAAGAGCTGAGATTCGAAACTCGAAACTGGAAACTCGAAAATCGGTGACTTCAAATCAGTTTTCGATCTTCAGTTTTCCATTAAACGAAGGCTGGGTTCATGGCAAAAAAAGTTACGGCGATGGTTAAGCTGCAAATTGCAGCGGGGAAGGCGACTCCGGCTCCGCCGGTAGGCCCAGCGTTGGGCCAGCACGGCGTGAACATCATGGAGTTCTGCAAGGCCTACAATGCGAAGACCTCTGCCAAGGACCAGGAAGGGCTGATCATTCCGGTTGTCATCACTGTTTATCAGGACCGGAGCTTTACCTTCATTACCAAGACGCCCCCGGCCTCGGTGCTGCTGAAGCGCGCCGCGGGCATCGCTAAGGGATCCGGTGAGCCTAATAAGAACAAGGTTGGGAAAGTGACGGAGAAGCAGGTGGAGGAGATCGCCAAGACCAAACTTCCCGACTTGAACGCGCGGGATGTCGCGGCCGCTATTGCGACGGTAAAGGGAACGGCGCGCAGCATGGGGATTGAAATCGTCCCCAACTGAAACGTTTGGGAATAGATCGCAGGTTCGCTTTTTGGAGTCAATCAGGCAGGGCTTGACGCCCATCTCTATGGTGGATTACGGCGGGCGATCCGCAGAGACCCGCTAGTCAAGTCCTTAGAAGGGGAGTCGAAGGTGGGCAAGAAATATAGTGCATCAGCTAAGTTGGTGGCCAAGCCGGCATATAACCTCGTCGAAGCCATGCCCCTGTTGAAGCAGGCGTCGTTTGCCAAGTTTGACGAGACCGTGGAACTGGCGATGCGACTGGGTGTGGACCCCAAGCATGCCGACCAGATGGTGCGCGGCACTGTGGTTCTGCCGCACGGCTTGGGCAAGAGCAAACGTGTGATTGTAATTGCCTCCGGCGAGAAGGTCCGTGAGGCGCGTGAAGCCGGCGCCGACGAGGCGGGCGGTGATGACATCGTCCAGAAGATTCAGGGTGGCTGGCTGGATTTCGACGCCGTCATCGCGACTCCGGACATGATGAAGTCCGTCGGTCGTCTGGGAAAAGTGTTGGGACCGCGGGGCCTCATGCCCAATCCCAAGACCGGCACGGTGACCATGGACGTTGTCAAGGCCGTCCAGGAAGTCAAGGCTGGCAAGGTTGAGTTTCGCGTGGACAAGACGGGCATCATTCATTGCCCGGTGGGCAAGGTCTCATTTGACGCCCAGAAGCTTACGGATAACGCGCAGGCGCTGATATCGAGTATAATCAAAGCGAAGCCCGCAACCGCGAAGGGCCAATACGTAAAGAGCGTCGTTATTTCATCGACTATGGGACCCGGGATTCGAATCGACCTCGCGTCGCTTGTGGAGGCAGCTTAGAGTCGAAGCGGAAGAATGTCTCGCTGAACCGCGAACGAACCCATAAGGGTAAAGTGCTTTTTGTCGATGAAATACCTTTTGGACGAGGGCTGACGAACTCAAAGTATCGTTAATTCTTTCAACGGCTTAGACGGACTTCAGGGCTGGTTTCAGTGGATTTTGAATGGAATGGCCTGCTCTACATTGCCGATTCGAGGACGGATTTGAGGATCTGAAGCGATGAAGAAAGACGACAAACAGCAGAAAGCGCAGGAACTGCACAAGGATCTGGAGAAGGCCCGCGGCGTAGTCTTCTCGGGCTTTGAGGGGATCACGGTGGCGCAAGACACCGAGTTGCGTCGCAAGATGGCGCAGGCGGGATCCACCTACCGCGTGGTGAAGAACTCACTGATTGAGCGGGCGGCGCAGGGCACATCGGCGGCACCAGTCGCCCAGAAATTGCGCGGGACGACTTCCCTTGCGTACACTGAGAGCGACCCGGTGGCGTTAGCCAAGGCCATCTCGGCCTATGCCAAGGATCATCCGATTCTGGTGTTCAAAGCGGGAGTGGTGGAGGGCCGCGTGGTCTCCATGGCGGACCTGACTTCGATCGCCAACCTGCCTTCGCGGGAAGCGTTGCTCGCCAAGGTCCTGTATCTCATCAGCGCTTCGGCGCAACGTACGGCTTCCTCGATTGCAGGTGTAGCCCGCAACTTGGCCGGCGTGATCCAACAGGGCGTGAAAGAGAACAAGTTTCAAGCAGCCGGCAGCTAGTTTTGCGAGGTCGGTTGGGAATTCTCAGGAGGATAACAAAGCGATGTCGGAGAGGATTGATAAGATCGTCGAGGAAATCAAGGGCTTGACTCTGCTGGAGGCGGCTGAACTGGTGAAGAAACTGGAGGAGACCCTTGGGGTCTCGGCCGCGGCTGCCGCCCCCGTGGTGGCGGCGGGCGCAGCGGCTGGCCCAGCGGCGGCCCCGGTTGAGGAAAAGACGGAGTTCACCGTGGTGCTGACAGGCATCGGGGCTAACAAGATCAATGTTATTAAGGCGGTACGGGAAGTCACCAGCCTCGGTCTGAAGGAAGCCAAGGATCTTGTGGACGGGGCGCCCAAGCCTATCAAAGAGGGCGTGAATAAGGAAGAGGCCGAGGCCATTAAGAAGAAGTTCACGGATGCGGGCGCAACCGTAGAAGTGAAGTAGAGACTGGTTCGGCGGGGCAGCCCAAGAAGAGCTTCGAGACCATCGCGCTGTTTTGCGCCTCGCCGAGTTTCCTCCCAGTGCGGAGGATCGACCATCCCATTCGGCGACGCCTGCTGGGCGTCGCTCCCGGACAGCGGACTGGACCATTTCATCGTTGCCGGGCTGAGGGGATCTACTGTGCATCCTCACGCCCCAGTTCCGCATCTACCATATGCGGGTGACGTGTCGCTACCTCCCAATAAGACGTTGAAATCTCAGTCAAGGAGTCATACGAATGCCTAATGGCGGAAACGGCGCTGTCCGTCAGCGCATTAATTTCTCCAAGATCCCGACGGTGATCAACATCCCTAACCTCATTGAGGTCCAGAAGCGCTCCTACGAGCGCTTTTTGCAGATGAACCTCATGCCCTCCGAGCGTGAGGATGGAGGCCTGCAGGCGGTGTTCAACTCGGTGTTCCCGATCACCGATTTCCGCGGCATTGCTCAACTCGATTTTGTCGACTACTCCATCGGCAATTGGGAATGCAAGTGCGGTGCCCTGCAGGGGATTCACCACCTGCGCCGGACCTGCAAGCACTGCGGCTCCACGGTCATCACCGATCCGTTCAAGGTGGGCGACGTCCTTTGCACCAAGTGCGGCACGTTTAACAAGAACGAGGTCGATTTCTGCCACAAGTGCGGCGACCCGGTGGCCTTGCAGTTGAAGTATGACGTGGCGGAGTGCCAGGAGCGCGGCATGACCTTTGCGGCGCCCCTTAAGGTGACCATCCGGCTCACGCTCTATGAGAAGGACAGCGACACCGGCCACAAGAGTATCCGCGATATCAAAGAGCAGGAAGTTTACTTCGGTGAGATCCCGCTGATGACCGAAAACGGAACTTTCGTCATCAACGGGACGGAGCGGGTGATCGTCAGCCAATTGCACCGCTCGCCGGGCGTTTTCTTCGAATCCAACGCCCAGAAGACGTATTTCCTGGGGAAGATCATCCCCTACCGCGGTTCCTGGGTAGAGTTCGAATACGACACCAAGAACATCCTCTACGTCCGCATCGACCGCAAGCGGAAGTTCCTCGCCACCATCTTCCTGCGTGGCCTGGGACTCAAGAACAACGCCGAGATTATCAAGGCGTTTTACAAGGTGGAGCGAGTCCACATTCGCGATAAGAAGCTGTACTGGGAAGTGTCCGACGGACTGCTCGGCATCAAGCTTTCCAAGGATATCCGCCACCCGCGGTCCCACGAGACCCTGCTGCCGTCGGGCAAGAAAATCACCACCCTCGTCCTGAAGGAGATGCAGAAGGCGCGCATCACCGAGGCGGAAATCGGGTCTAACGACCTGGAGGGCGCCTTCTCCGCGGCGGACGTTGTGGACACCACCACCGGCGAGGTGCTGCTGGAAGCCAACCACGAACTGACACCCGGCGCCGTCAACTCGATCCTCGATTCTGGGATCGCCGAGATGGAGGTCTTCTTCCCCGAGCGCGACGACGTGAGTAACATCATTAGCCAGACGGTAGCGCGCGATGCGCTGAAAACCCCGCAGGAAGCTCTGATTGAGCTTTACCGCAAGATGCGTCCGGGCGACCCGCCTACCCTCGACACGGCCACCGCCCTGTTCAACGGCATGTTCTTCGATCCCCGCAAGTACGATTTTTCGCGCGTGGGAAGGTTGAAGTTTAACATCAAGCTTGGGTACTCCACGAAGCTCAAGGTGCGGATGAGTGAGAACGCTACCGAGTTTGAACTCGAAGACGCGAGGAACCTGCCGGCCGCTCCCTTCTATGTGGTGGTAGATCAGGAGAAGATTTACGTCCGCCAGCGCGAGGGCAATATCTGCTCCGACTTGGTGCGCGGCTGCGAAGGAACTCTGGCCACGGACCACTCCGAGGCGGCCGTGGTCCAGTTGCCGCTGGACAAGAGGACACTGGATCCCGAGGACTTCTACCATTGCATCCGCTACCTGCTGAAGCTGCGCAAGAATCCGGGCGGCGCCTACGGCGTGGATGACATCGACCACCTGGGTAATCGGCGCGTCCGTGCCGTGGGCGAGCTGCTGGAAAACCAGTTCCGCATCGGCCTGGTCCGCATGGAGCGTGCCATCAAGGAAAAGATGTCGGTTTACCAGGAAATGTCGACGGCCATGCCGCACGACCTGATCAACGCCAAGCCGGTGATGGCGGCGATCCGGGAGTTCTTCGGTTCTTCCCAGCTCTCGCAGTTCATGGACCAGACCAACCCGCTCTCGGAAATCACTCACAAGCGGCGCTTGTCCGCCCTGGGGCCCGGCGGTCTCTCGCGCGAGCGTGCCGGGTTTGAAGTGCGCGACGTGCACCCGACTCACTACGGGCGGATCTGTCCCATCGAAACCCCGGAAGGTCCGAATATCGGACTCATCTCGTCGCTCTCCTGCTACGCGCGCATCAACGAGTACGGTTTCATCGAGAGCCCCTATCGCAAGGTCAAGGGCGGACGAACTGTGGACTACGTCACCATCACCCACGGCGGCGACAGCCTGTGGAAGGTGGGCGAGCACGTTGAAGTGGGCGAGGTGGAGAGGGTCAACCAGGAACTCCGCGAGAAGAAGCGGAAAGCGGTCGAGTACGAACCGTTTTCTTTCTATCAGTCGGCGTGGGAGGAGGATCTGTACATCGTCGCCCAGGCCAACGTCGCCGTGGACGAAAAGGGGCGGATCATCAACGAGCTGGTTAACGCCCGCCAGGCCGGCAATTTCGTGCTGAAACACCGCGATGAGATCGATTACATCGACGTCAGTCCGAAGCAACTGGTCAGCGTCGCCGCCTCTTTGATTCCCTTCCTGGAGAACGACGACGCCAACCGCGCCTTGATGGGTTCCAACATGCAGCGGCAGTCGGTACCGCTGCTGCGAGCCCAGGCGCCGCTGGTCGGCACCGGCATGGAAGAGGTTACGGCGCGCGACTCCGGAGCGGTGGTGATCGCCCGGCGCAACGGGATCGTCGACAGCGTCGATAGCGAGCGGATTATCGTCCGCGTCGAGGGTGACGGCCACAGCCAGCAACTCTCGCGTGAGGTCGGTGCCGATATCTACCAGCTCATCAAGTTCCGGCGGTCCAATCAGAATACGTGCATCAACCAGAAACCGGTGGTGCACAAGGGGCAGCGCGTCAGCGCGGGTATGGTGCTGGCGGACGGTCCCTGCACCGACCGCGGCGAGCTGGCTCTCGGCCGCAACGTGCTGGTCGCCTTCATGCCATGGCGCGGGTACAACTTCGAAGACGCCATTTTGGTGAGTGAGAAGCTGGTGAAGGAGGATTCCTACACCTCGATCCACATCGAAGAGTTCGAGATCGAGGCGCGGGACACCAAGCTGGGGCCGGAAGACATTACGCGTGACATTCCGAACGTTGCCGAAGGGTTGCTCAAAGACCTGGACGAGAGCGGCGTGGTGCGGATTGGCGCCTACGTCAAACCCGGGGATATCCTCGTCGGCAAGGTCACTCCCAAGGGTGAGACCCAACTGACTCCGGAAGAGAAACTCCTCCGCGCCATCTTCGGAGAGAAGGCGGGAGACGTGAAGGACGCTTCGCTCACCTGTCCTCCCGGCATCGAGGGGATCGTGGTCGACGTCAAAATCTTTTCCCGTAAAGGCGCCGACAAGGACGAGCGCGCCCTGTCGATCGAACTCGCCCAGCAGGGGCGAATGGAAAAGAACCTCGAGGACGAAATCCGTATTCTGAACGACGAGCGGCTGAAGCGCCTGTGCGCTCTGCTGGCAGGCGAGAAGCTGCTGGCCGATCTTCACGACGAGAAGACCAACAAGAGGTTGCTGGCCAAGGGGGTCGACCTGGATGCGGAGGTGCTCTCGCGGATTTCCGCCCGCAACCTTAAGCGCATCAAGATCGCCAAGAAGGACCCCACGCTGATTGAGAAGATCGACGAGATCGAGGAGATGACCTCGCGGCAGATCGACATCCTGCGGAAGATCAGTGAAGAGAAGATTCAGAAGCTGAAGAAGGGTGATGAGTTGCCGCCGGGCGTCATCAAGCTGGTGAAAACGTACATCGCCATGAAGCGCAAGCTTTCGGTGGGCGACAAGATGGCGGGGCGCCACGGCAACAAGGGCGTCATCGCCCGCATCCTGCCGGAAGAGGATATGCCCTATATGCCCGACGGCACCCCCGTGGAGGTGGTGTTGAACCCGCTCGGCGTGCCCTCCCGCATGAATGTGGGACAAATCCTCGAGACCCACCTGGGATGGGCCGCCAAAGTGCTCGGCGAGCGGCTTCGCGACCTCGTCTCCAATGGTAATCGAGCCGAGGCCATCCGTGGCCAAGTGAAGGAGATTTTCCAGGGCAGTTCGATGTCGTCCAAGATCGACGAGCTCACTGACGACGAGCTCATTCACTTTGCCCGATCCTACCAGGATGGAATCATCTTTGCGACGCCGGTTTTCGACGGCGCCAGCGAGCGTGAGATCAAGGGTTACCTGGAAAGGGCTGGGCTCAACATGTCCGGCAAGATCCAGCTTCGCGACGGGATGAGCGGCGACCCGTTCGAGCAGCCGGTGACGGTAGGCTACATCTACATGCTCAAACTGTCGCACCTGGTTGACGACAAAATCCACGCCCGTTCCATTGGGCCGTACTCCTTGATCACCCAACAACCGCTGGGCGGTAAGGCGCAGTTCGGCGGCCAGCGTTTCGGAGAAATGGAAGTCTGGGCACTCGAAGCCTACGGCGCAGCCCACATCCTGCAAGAACTGCTGACCGCGAAATCGGACGATGTCTACGGCCGCGCCAAGATCTACGAGGCCATCGTCAAGGGGGAGGCTGCCATCGAGCCCGGCGTACCGGAATCGTTCAACGTGCTGGTTCGCGAACTCCAGAGTCTTTGCCTGGACGTCGAGTTGCTCAAGAAACCGAAGGAGCCGATGGAGCCCGTCGGGGTTGAATAGGTGCCAGGGTCGGGGGAAGAAGCCTGCAGCTATCAGCCGTCAGCAGTCAGCTAGAAGCGGCACAGTCGAGCTGATAGCTGACGGCCAAGAGCCGAGAGCTTTTCGAAAAACGAAGCCACCGATTTGATTGAAAACAAAGGACCGGCTCTTAGCAGAATCAGGAACGAAGCCACCGATTAATGGGGAGCGCCGACAGGAGCAACACATGGCAAGACGCACAACCAATGGCAACCGTCTGGAAGAATCGATGGCAACGCTGATTAACACGCAAGCTTCCTTTCAGGCCAACTTCTTGGCCATGAAAGCGAGGATAGACGCGCGCTTTGCCCGCATCGAAGATGAGTTCGGCGAGCTAAGGGCAATCCTCGTGCGGCACGAAGCGATCCTGCAAGCCTTACCCAAAGCTATCCTGCAAGAGATCGGCTTCAAGCCGCCGTGGAAAGTAGCAGGCAGTCGGCAGAAGGCAGCAGGCAGCCAAGCAAGAGGGTACTTCGTTTGCCCGTCGCAATGGGTGCCGGTCGCGGGGGGAGACCAAATAGCTGACGGCTGAAAGCTGAGAGCTTTTTTTGAAAAACGAAGCCACCGATTTGATTGAAAACAAAGGATCGGCGCCCGGCGGAATGAGGAACGAAGCCACGGTCGGGAGGCCGAAGGGAGCCATGCAGTCCCTTGTGGGCTAAGGGCCCATCGTCGGGGAAATCGGGGGTTTACCGGACGGTACAGGTGTTACAGCACGTTACGACAGGCGGGAAGCGCACAAACGCCGGTCAGCCGAAGGACGAACGATCGTTGATTTTTCAAGGAACGAAGCCAAATTTTGTTGATATCAAAGGACATCTTGGGTTGGGTTTCTGGACCGAACCCAATTAGGCCACTATGTCTATGAAAACAGATGGCTTGCTTCATGGAAAGCCACTAAGCGATTGAAAAACATATGAGTTATCAGTTTTCACTCAGAATTCTCAGTAAAGCTGGGACTTGGGACTGAGAACTGGAAACTGAGAGCTCATAACTTTTTACCCGATTTAATCCACCTCAGAAACGAGGAGGCCCAAATTGTTTCGAAGCAGCCCTTATGACCGAGTAAGTTCCATTGCCGAGTTCGACAGCATTCGCATCAGCCTCGCCTCGCCGGAGAAGATTCGCTCCTGGTCGCATGGCGAGGTCACCAAGCCCGAGACCATCAACTACCGCACCTTCAAGCCGGAGCGCGACGGTCTGTTTTGCGCCCGGATTTTCGGTCCGGTAACGGACTGGGAGTGCTTGTGCGGCAAGTACAAGCGGATGAAACACCGCGGCGTGATTTGCGACAAGTGCGGCGTCGAGGTCACGCTTTCCAAGGTAAGGCGCGAGCGCCTGGGTCACATTGAACTGGCCTCGCCCTGCTCCCACGTCTGGTTCTTCAAAGGTCTGCCGAGCCGGATCGGGCATCTCCTCGATATCTCGCTCCGCGACCTGGAACGCATCCTCTACTTTGAAAGCTACGTCGTGGTGGACGTGAGTCCGGGCGAAGAGTTTGTGAAGGAGAGGGAGTTGCTAACGGAAGAGCGCTACCGGGAGCTCCAGCAGCAGCATGCCGGCAAGTTCCGCGCCGGGATGGGCGCGGAGGCAATCAAGGAACTCTTGAAGCGCGTTGCCGTCGATTCCCTCGGGGACGAGTTGCGCGAGAAAATGAAGAGCGACCCCTCGCAGCAGAAGCGGGTGAAATACGCCAAGCGGCTGCGGGTGGTGGAGTCCTTTCGCAAGTCCGGGAACAAGCCGGAGTGGATGATCCTGGACGTCATCCCGGTGATTCCTCCTGAACTGCGCCCCCTTGTGCCCCTCGACGGCGGCCGGTTTGCCACCTCGGACCTGAACGACCTATATCGCCGGGTGATCAACCGTAACAACCGGCTGAAGAAGCTGATGGAGCTTCACGCGCCCGACGTCATCGTGCGCAACGAAAAGCGCATGCTGCAGGAGGCGGTGGACGCCCTCTTTGATAACGGCCGGCGCGGCCGGGTCCTGCGCGGGACCAACAACCGGCCGCTCAAGTCGCTTTCCGATACCCTCAAAGGGAAGCAGGGCCGTTTCCGTCAGAACCTGCTCGGCAAGCGCGTCGATTACTCCGGGCGCTCGGTGATTGTGGTCGGACCCGAGCTCAAACTTCACCAGTGCGGCTTGCCCAAGAAGATGGCGCTCGAGTTGTTCAAGCCGTTCATCTACCATCGCCTCGAGCAGGCCGGCCTGTGCACCACGATCAAAGCGGCTAAGGAGATGGTGGAGCGCCAGGAACCCGCGGTCTGGGACATCCTGGAAGAGGTGATTCGCGACCACCCGGTGCTGCTGAACCGGGCCCCTACGCTTCACCGGCTCGGCATTCAGGCCTTCGAGCCGGTGCTGGTGGAAGGCAAGGCCATCAAGATCCACCCGCTGGTTTGCACGGCCTTCAACGCCGACTTTGACGGTGACCAGATGGCGGTTCACATCCCGCTCTCGCCCGAGGCCCAGATTGAAGCCTCGGTTCTGATGTTGTCGGCACACAACATCCTGTCGCCGGCGAGCGGCCAGCCGCTGGCGGTTCCCACCCAGGACATCGTGCTGGGTGTCTATTACCTGACCAAGGAGCAGAAGGGCACGCGAGGCGAGAACCGCTCGTTTGCCAATCCCGACGAGGTCCTGCTGGCTTTCGAAGCCGGCGAAGTGGAGATCCTGACCCCCATCCGTTTGCGCTATACGGGGCGCGTGATCGACCTAACGACGGCCTACGACGATCAGGACCCGCTGCACACCGAGCCCATTACGGTAAACAACCAGTTCATCAACACCACCGTGGGCCGGGTGATCTTCAACGACCATCTGCCCAAGGGCATGCCCTTTGTCAACGGCTTGCTGCGCAAGAAGGGCCTCGGCGCTCTGGTGAACTACTGCTACCTGCGCTTTGGCCTGGAGACCACGGTTCAAATGCTCGACGGAGTCAAGTCGCTCGGGTTCCTTTACGCCACCCGCGCCGGGATCTCCATCGGCATCGACGACCTCGTGGTGCCATCCAGCAAGAAGAAGTTGGTGGAGGAAGCAGAAAAAGAGGTGATCGACGTCGAAAAACAGTACCAGGACGGTGCTATCACCCACGGCGAACGCTACAACAAAGTGATCGCAATCTGGGCGAAGGTCACGGACAGTGTCGCGGAAGAGATGTTCAAGGTGATGGAAAGCCAAGAGAAGTCGGGCCAGCTCAACCCGATTTACATCATGGCCGACTCCGGAGCGCGCGGCTCCAAGCAGCAGATCCGGCAGCTTTCGGGCATGCGCGGCTTGATGGCCAAGCCCTCGGGCGAAATCATCGAGACGCCCATCACCGCCAACTTTCGCGAAGGCCTCAACGTGTTGCAGTACTTCATCTCCACCCACGGCGCGCGCAAAGGCCTGGCGGACACGGCCCTCAAGACGGCGGATTCCGGGTACCTTACCCGTCGCTTGGTGGACGTGGCCCAGGATGTGATCATCTCCGAATTCGACTGCGGGACCATCGACGGCATCTTCGTCGAGCCCATTGTGGAAGCCGGAGAAGTGGTCGAGCCGCTCCGCGACCGCATTGTGGGCCGCGTGTCGCTGGAGCAGATCAAGGACTACGAAGGCAACATCATCGTCGACGTCAACCAGGAGATCAACGAAGACTTGGCGGCGGCGGTGCAGGCGGCGGGCATCGAGCGGGTGAAGATCCGCTCCGTGCTCACCTGCGAGTCCCGGCGTGGCGTCTGCATTCGCTGCTACGGACGCAACCTGGCGACCGGCAAACTGGTGGAGATCGGCGAGGCGGTGGGTGTCATCGCCGCCCAATCTATCGGCGAGCCCGGCACCCAGCTCACGATGCGGACGTTTCACATCGGAGGTACGGCCAGCCGCGTGAGCCAGCAATCGCACCTCGAAGCCCGCAACAACGGCTTCGTCAAATATCAGAACCTGACGGTGGTGAAGAACCGCGAAGGAGACTTCGTGGTCATGAACCGCAACGGCGCCGTGACCGTGGTGGATGAGAAGGGCCGCGAGCGCGAGCGCTACATCGTGGTGTATGGCGCCAAACTCAAGTTCTCCGACGGCACGCCGGTGAAAATGGGCGACATCATCGTGGAATGGGATCCCTATACGTTCTCCATCCTCACCGAGGTGGGCGGCAAGGTCCAGTTCAAAGACCTCGAGCAGGGCGTCACGCTGAACGAGGAAGTGGATGAGGTCACCGGCCTCTCACGCTGGGTGGTGGCGGAAATCCCGGACCCCGAGCGCCAACCGCAAATTATGATTCGGCCCGCCGCGGGCAAGGGCGGCTCCAAAAAGTATCTCATGCCGTCACGCGCTCACCTGATGGTGCAGGACGAGGACGAGGTCAGCCCCGGCGACGTGCTGGCCAAGATCCCGCGCGAAACCACCAAGACCAAGGACATCACCGGCGGTCTGCCGCGGGTGGTGGAACTGTTCGAAGCGCGCAAGCCACACGAGCCCGCCGTCATCACCGAAGTCGACGGCGTCGTGAAGTACGGCGAAATCGCCAAGGGCCAGCGCAAAATCATGGTTGCGCCCGACAAGGGCGAGGCCAAAGAATACGCGCTGCCTCGCGGCATTCACGTATCCGTTCAGGAGGGCGAGCGAGTGAAGGCCGGCGAGGCGCTCATGGACGGCCCGCGCAATCCCCACGACATCTTGGCGGTTTTGGGCGAGAAAGAGTTGCAGAAATACCTGGTGGACGAGATCCAGGAAGTCTACCGGCTGCAGGGCGTGAACCTGAACGACAAGCACATCGAGGTGATCGTCCGGCAGATGATGCGCTGGGTGAAGGTGGAAGAAGTGGGCGATACCGATTTTCTTCTCGACGAACAGATCGACAAGTTCAAGTTCCGGGAGGAAAACGACCGCATCTTGGGTCAGGGCGGCAAGGCGGCTACCGGCCGGCCTTTGCTCCTCGGCATCACCAAGGCGTCGCTTTCCACCGACTCCTTCATTTCCGCCGCCTCGTTTCAGGAGACAACGCGCGTTCTCACCGAGGCTTCGGTTCGCGGCGCCGTCGATCAGCTTCGTGGCCTCAAGGAAAACGTCATCATGGGCCGCTTGATCCCGGCCGGAACCGGACTCGAGCTCTACCGGAACTTCAAGCTGCTCACCGAAGTCCACGTGCCGCAGCGTGAGCCGGAGACAGTGGTCGAGGAGCCGAGCGAGGCGGCCTTGCCCGCCATCGGCGCTGAGGTTGGCGACGAAGACGAGGCGAGACCTCAGTAAGAAAGGCAATCAGCTATCAGCGGTCAGCTTTCAGCATGAAGAGCGAAACTTCTTCTTGCTGATTGCTGACGGCTGTAGCTGAGCGCTTTACTGAGACCTGATAACTGATGACCTTTCGTTGCTGGAAATGCGGAGCCACCATCGACCTTCCGGCCGGCGGCCGCGTGGGTACCCGCGATAGCTGTCCTCGCTGCGACGCCGATCTTCACTCCTGCCGTAACTGCGACTTCTACGATCCCTCCAAGAACAATCAGTGTTCCGAGCCTCAGGCGGAATGGCAGCGTGAAAAAGAGGCCGGCAACTATTGCGATTACTTCCGCCCGGCTGCCGGCCTGAGTTCGGGCAAAGGCGGTTCGCGAGCCGCTCCAGCGGTTTCTGACGCCAAGAAGAAGTTCGACTCGTTGTTCAAAACTTAATGAACCGCGGCGCTTGGTACGACGTCATCGCCGACGGTCGCCAGCAACTTCGCCGGGCTTTCCGCCATCCAACCGGTTGAAGGATCGGGCGGGCCTGCTCTGAGCGAAGCAAAGGGATGCCCGCGCTACTTGGAACCGAGGCGAGGAGGTTCACATGAGGCGCGAGTCAGGATCGGTCTTCATTCTCATCTCTCTGGTTGGCTTCGTGTTGCCCTCCTACGGCAGACCGCTAGCCTGGGGCCAGGGGCTGCAGACGCCCCAGCAAGCGGTCAGCGAGAACGACAAAAAGAAGGGTCCGGGCAAGGAAATGGCGCAGGGAGGGAAGGATGTCGGCAAAGGCGCGGCGAGGGGAACCAAAGACTTGGCGGTCGGCACGGCTGGCTCCGCTGGAAATCTCGTAACCGGTCACCCGGTGGGTGCCGCGACATCTTTGGGTAAAGGCGTCGGCGGATTCGGGAAGAACGTGGGCGTCGGCGCAGGCAAAGGAAGCGTCAAGATCGGCAAGGGCGTGGGCGGTGGCGCGAGAAAATTGGGCCAGAAGATTGTTCGGAAGAAGAAAGAATAAGGGG
>Ga0335081_10010442_pt1 | contig 15014 bp, 10 predicted proteins | sample Lox_Sample_35_FD_206713 | JGI IMG/M metagenome (GOLD analysis project Ga0335081, IMG submission 206713) | Soil microbial communities from Loxahatchee National Wildlife Refuge, Florida, United States - Lox_Sample_3.5 | ecosystem: Environmental > Terrestrial > Soil > Wetlands | place: USA...
GGCGGTCGATACAGTGGACGCGATCGATCGCACGGTCGACACGATCAAGCTCGCCAACCATCCCGAAGAAATGTTGGCTTTCGACGGCGTCAGCGTGCTGTTCGCCGATGGTCGCGTGGTTATTTCCGAAGCAACCGTTGAGATCGATCGCGGCGAGCGCGTGCTCATTAGCGGCGAATCGGGCGCCGGCAAGAGCACTCTGTTCCGCGCCATCGCCGGCCTATGGCCCTGGGGCAGCGGCACCATCCGCCATCCCAATCCGCAGCACATGATGTTCATGCCGCAAAGGCCATACCTTCCGCTCGGCACCATGCGTGCTGCCATTACCTATCCCGATCCGCCCGGCGCTTTCGCCACCGACGACGTCGAAGCCGCCATCAACCGCGTCGGTCTCGCCGACTTATTGCCGACGCTCGACGCTACCGGGCGGCTTGATAAGACTTTGTCGCTTGGGCAACAGCAACTCGTCGCCTTCGCGCGTCTGCTGCTACACCGGCCGGCCTGGGTCTTCCTCGACGAGGCGACCTCTGCTCTCGACGAACTAAGTCAACGGCGGGTGATGTCGATATTCGACCGCGAGCTCGACGACACTACTGTTCTAAGCATCGGACACCGGCCCGGGTTGGAGCAGTTCCACACGCGCGTGCTGCATCTGGTGCGCACGCCGGCCGGGGCTATGCTGCACCATGCCGCAGACAGCGCGTCGACTGCGGTCGATCTCGGTGGACTGCGCGCCGCGGCGCGCGCTTGAATTCTAGGCCGTCCCCGGCGGCGGGAAATATTGATAGAGCCAGGTCTCGGTCAGCGTCTTGTCGCCAAGGCTCAGATAACAGCGCAAATCGATCTGCTGCTTGCCGGGAGCAAGCACATCAAACAGGGCGCGCCAGCGATCGGTGCCAACCACTTTGATCACATAAGGGTTGACGATCTTGCCGCGCGAAACGGTGACCACCGGAGTCACATCGAAACGCGCCGCCATTTGCGACAGCGGCCCCCCTGCGAAATCGATGACGAATTTCCAACTATCTTTATCATCAGGTTTCGGTTGCCCCGGCACCCCGCCGCGGCCGATGCGGGTCGCGGTCACGCGGCCGATGTCGATCGGCGGATGTGGCTCATCGTTTTGCCAATACAGACGGTACGCTACCTCGAGCTGGTCGCCGGCTTTGATTGGACCCTTGGGCAGCCAATAGGCGACGATATTGTCGTGAATTTCATCCTGGGTCGGGATTTCCACGAGCTGGACCGCCCCCTCGCCCCAATTTCCATCGGGCTCTACCCACATGCTCGGACGCCGGTTGTAGAACGCGCCGTCGTCTTGATAGTCAACGAAGCGCCGGTCGCGCTGCATCAGCCCGAAGCCTTTCGGGTTCCGGTCGAGGAATGAATTGGTCAGCACCGACGGCGGATCGATAAGCGGCCGCCAGATGCGCTCGCCCTTGCCGGTCCAGAGCGCGAGACCATCGCTGTCATGGATTTCGGGCCGCCAATCCGTGGCATAGCGGCGCTCATTTTCCCCGTACCAATACATGCTGGTGAGAGGCGCAATGCCGAGCTGGGCGATGTCGTTACGAAAAAACAGGTTGGCGCGGATCTGCATGATGGCGCCGTTCTGCTTGGTTGCCTCGAAATGATACGCGCCAGTCAGGCTTGGCCCGTCGAGCAGCGCATAGATCGTAATCGAGGATTGTGCGTTTTCCGGTTCCGCCAGCCAGAACTCGACGAAGCGTGGGAATTCCTCTTTCGATGAGGTCGCGGTGTCGACCGCGATCCCTCGCGCCGAGCCGCCATATTGATTGTCTTGCCCCGAACTGCGGAAATAGCTCGCGCCTTGGAACGCCAGCCAGTCAGTCTTGGCTTGCGGCCCGGCCATGACGCGGAAACCAGAAAAGCCGAGATTGGCGGGCAGTTTCTGCGCGAGCCCCGTCGTGCCGTAGTCGAAATCCTGCACCGAATAATTGACGCGGCGGGCCATACCATCCGCCACGACATTGATTTTTACCGGCAAGGGATTGAACTTGTCGAGATGGAACAATCGCACGGGAAACTGTCTGTCAGGGAAAAGTTCCCGGTCAGGCCAAAACTTTATGTGTTGGACCACATCGAAATCGATCTCGCCAACGAGATTCGGGACCGGGGGCTTTTCCGCGACATAGGATTTCGCGGCCAGCGCCTTAGCCGCGTGCCGTAATCGATCAAAATCGAACGGTCCCGGCGGCCCGAATTGTGGCAGCACCGCTTGCGCATTGCCGCGCGACCCGGCGAGACCGACGACCGTCAAGGCCAAGGGCGCGCCGGCGATGACAAATTGTCGACGGCTAATAGGTGGCATCTTTTTGCCTACGTAAGAGACCGATTAAAAAAATTTCACATTGCCCGCCAATTGCGCCGTCGGACGGACACCCCTCGCACGATTTGCAGCATAGGCCCGGAAACCATGCCGCTCGCCGCGCGTTCATGAATAGTCTGACGCGCTTGCCTGGGGGTCGAAACGCGCGGCCGGGCATCAGGGTTCCTCCGTGAAGGTTTTTTGATCGAATGGCTCATCAGCTACGATGGCAAAGCCGCTCTCGGACCACGCTCGCGCCGGCGGCCACGCCGCCACGGCGGCCTGCACCGATGCCGCGCCAGAGACTAGAATATTGGACGCCGCGTGCGGCTATTGTAGCGATCCTGGCCATGTTGCGCGACGCGAAGCGCGCGCAACCAGCCGCCCAGCATGTCTCCGTTCCCGTGACGTTCAATGAGCCGAGATGATCTCGCGGTCTATCGATGGCTTATTCTGGGGCTCGCGCTATCGACGACGGCTGCGGCCGGCACGCGACTCTTCGCGATCTTTCGCACCGATCAAATAGCCAGCCTTGAAGCCCTTCTGATCGCGCTTTTTGCGCTGTTATTTTTTTGGATCGCAGTCTCGTTCTGGATGGCTTGTCTCGGCGCCCATTTACTCTGGCGGGCCGGAGCCGACCATCGCGCATCCGAGCCTTCGCCAACACAGAGCCGTTCGCGCACGGTTCTGGCGATGCCGGTCTACAACGAGGACTCCACCGCGGTTTTCGCTCGCTTGCAAGCCATAGTCGAATCGCTGCGCCGTCACGGCGGCACCGCCCAATTCGACTTCTTCGTGCTCAGCGATTCGACCGATGCGACTTGCCGCGCGGCGGAAGAACTGGGCCGGCTAGACCTGCAGCAACGTAATCCGGACGCGCGCATCTACTACCGCCATCGCGACCTCAATACCGGCCACAAGAGCGGAAATATCGCCGACTTCTGCAAGGATTGGGGCGCCTTGTACGACTACATGGTTGTACTCGACGCCGACAGCCTGATGACCGGCGCCACGCTCATGCGCTTGGTGTCGCTCATGGACACTAATCCGCGCACGGCGCTCATCCAGGCGCCGCCAAAGCTAGTCGGCGGCGAAACCTTGTTCGCGCGCAGTCAGCAGTTCGCCTCCTGGCTCTACGGGCGGCTTTACACGGCAGCGCTTGCCAAATTGCAGGGATTGGACGGCAATTACTGGGGGCACAATGCGATTATTCGCATGAAGCCTTTTATGGACAATTGCGGGCTGCCGATCTTGTCGGGGCGACCGCCGCTCGGCGGCGAGATCATGAGCCACGATTTCGTCGAAGCGGCGCTCTTGCGCCGCGCCGGCTGGGACCTGTGGCTGTTGAGCGACGCCGACGGCAGCTACGAGGCTTCGCCGCCGACGCTGATCGAGCATCTCAAGCGCGACCGACGTTGGTGTCAGGGCAATCTGCAGCATGTCCGGCTGCTGTTTGCGCAGGGCCTGCGGCTGCCGAGCCGCATTCATCTCGGCTTCGGCGCGATGAGCTATCTCGCCTCGCCGCTCTGGCTTTTATCCATCGTGCTATTCACGGTGCGCGCGGTTGAAATGCAATATGCCGCGCCCGTGAGCTATATCGGCCGCTATCCGATTCTAGCCTGGCCGATCTCGCACACCGTCGCCTTCGTCAGTCTGGTGGCCACCGCTATGGCCATGCTTTATTTGCCCAAACTGCTCGCGGCCATCGTTCTCCTGCGCGATCGCCGCGCGAGGCTCGCCTTCGGCGGCGCGCGACGCCTACTTGCGGGCGCACTCGTCGAAAGCGTGCTTTCGACGCTGCTCGCGCCGGTCTTCATGCTGTCACACAGCTGGTTCGTGCTCAACATCCTGATCGGTCATAATATCCGCTGGGCCTCGCAACCGCGCGGCGGCGACGGTCTCGCGCTGTCGCGCGCGATCTCGCATTTCGCGCCCCACACGTTCATTGCCATCGGCGCCGGCATTCTCATCTGGCGCTGGCTCCCGGCCGAGTTCTATTGGTACTTGCCGCTGCTCGTCGGGCCGGCGCTCGCCGTCCTGATTGCCTGGACGACCGGCAAGCCGGCTTGGGGAGAGGCGGCGCGCCGCCACGGCCTATTCCTCGTTCCAAACGAAACAGTCGGCTTGCCAATCGTCGATCGCTTTAATGCGCTGCAAAGCCCTTCTCGTGCGCCTCCGCTTGGGGCGCCGACGTCGATACGAAAATCGGAGGCGTCGCTGAGCGGCGTGTGACATGACCGATCGCCTGAGCGATGACGCACTGCTCGATCTCGTGCAGCGGCGTACGCTCGGCTATTTCTGGGACTTCGCCCATCCGGTGAGTGGCATGGCGCGCGAGCGCAGCAATCCCGTTGCCGGCTACGATTATCTGGAAACGGTGTGCAGCGGCGGCACCGGCTTTGGCGTCATGGCGTTGATTGCCGGCGCCGCCCGCGGTTTCCTGCCGCGGGCGGCGGTGTTCGAGCGCGTCGAGACCATCGTTTCATTTCTGCAGCGTGCGGAAACCTATCACGGGGTGTTCTCGCATTTCATGCACGGTGCAACCGGCGCCGCCATTCCGTTCTCCGAATTGGACGACGGGGGCGATCTGGTCGAAACGGCTTTCCTGATCACCGGCCTATTGTGCGCCCGGCAATATTTCACCGGTGCAGACGAAGCGAGCTTGCGGGCCGGCATCGACCAAGTCTGGCATGCCGTCGATTGGCAATGGCACACGCGCGGGCGCGATGTGCTCTATTGGCATGCGAGCCCACGGCATGGCTTTGCGTTGGAGCATCCCATCACCGGCTGGAACGAGTGCCTCATCACCTACGTGCTCGCCGCCGCATCCTCGACCCACCCGATTACACCCTCCGTCTATCACAACGGTTGGACCAACAGCCCGACCTTCCGCAACGGCGCGGCGTATTACGGCATCGCGCTGCCGCTCGGTCCGCCCAACGGCGGGCCTTTGTTCTTCGCGCACTATTCGTTTCTCGGCCTTGATCCGCGCCATTTGCGCGACCGTTATGCCGACTATTGGCAACAATGCCGCGCTCACACATTGATCAATCGCGCCCATTGCCTCGCCAATCCAAACGGCTTTGCTGGTTACGGCAAAACGGCTTGGGGGCTCACCGCCTGCGATGGCGATACCGGTTACGGCGCATTCTGCCCGGATAATGATCGCGGCGTAATTGCGCCGACGGCGGCGCTCTCATCGATGCCTTACACACCCCGCGAGTCGATGGCGGTGTTGCGCCATTTCTGCGAGAACACCGATGGCGCGTTGTGGGGTCGCTACGGCTTGGTCGATTCCTTCAATGTTTCGTTGAATTGGCGCGCTAGTGGCAACCTGGCAATTAATCAGGGACCGATCATGGTGATGATCGAGAATTATCGCTCCGGCTTGCTCTGGAAATTGTTCATGAGCTGCGCTGAGGTGCAGATCGGCCTGCGTCGCCTCGACTTCCAATGCAAGGCCGCGGCACAATGATCAATATTCGATCGATCTTTCGACGACGCCGCATCGATCGTTCCACCAATTACGCTTCGCAATAGGCAATAGTAGACAACAGCGCGATGTTAGGATGTCGCGAATCGAGCCGCGTGTGCTGCACGATGATCGGCACGCTCGATTCGATGACTGAGGCATAGCTGGTATCGCGCGGCACCGGCGCCGGATCCTGCAAGTCGTTGAAACGCAGGTGCAGCGTGCGTTGTGCGCCGAGCGTGACGTGATAGGGGCCCACCGGTTTGCGGTCCTCGAAATAAAGCGTGATGTCGATTTCGGCGTCGTGCTGCCCGGCGTTCAACAGACAGACCGCTTCGTGCGAAACGAGGGCGTGATCCTGGCTGACACTGCCGCCTGGAATATAGCCTTCGGCGATCGCCCAGCGCCGGTGACCGATCTCAGGCATGACGCGGCTCCCTGACATTGATGAGGGCAAGGCCAGTTTCTGCATCCGACGTCTTCTGCAGGTAGGACGGCTGCTCGTCGATAATGACTTCGAGCGTCGGCCGGACTCGCGCTTCGCCCAAATGACCTGCGAGCGCCGTTCCATCGCTGCAGCCGACGACCAAATGGATATGGATCGCCGGCTTGCCTTGCGGGTCTAGCGCGACGTCGCCGATCAATGACGCAACTTCGACCTGCTCGCGTACCGGAATGTCGCAATATGTTTTTATGCTCCAGTCGAAATATTTCAACACCACATCGCTTAACGCGCCGATCGCGGTGATCTGCGCAGCCGCAATCCGCTGCGCGCGCGCAAAACCCGAGATCGTCGCCAGCACTTCGTCGCCTTTGTCCATGACCAGCGCAAACGTGCGCAGCCCGTCCCGATCGCTGAGAAGTTTTGCGTGCATTGGATTGTCCCGGTCGCCCGTCCGGGAAAACCGCGGCCAGCACCGTTAGTTCCCCTGGCGTTGGGAACAGTGCCCGGTGTCGTTCGTTGACGCTGGGATACATCATTTATGGTTCTTGCGGCGGCCGGGGCGACGGAAGCCCGCCGGAAACGAGCCTTTTTGGAGGTTTCCCCGATGGCCAAGCCGACCGCATCCGACGTTCTCGTCGAAACCCTGATCCGGTGGAATGTCGATACAATCTTTGGCCTGCCGGGCGACGGCATCAACGGCGTGATCGAGGCGCTGCGCAAACGCCAGGACGACATCAAATTCATCCAGGTGCGGCACGAGGAAGCAGCGGCCTTCAACGCTTGCGCCTACGCCAAATGGACGGGCCGCCTCGGCGTATGCCTCTCCACCTCGGGGCCCGGCGGCATTCACCTCCTCAACGGCCTCTACGACGCCAAGCTCGACGGCCAACCGGTGCTGGCGATCACCGGCCTCCAGTTCCACGATCTCTTGCACACCTGGACGCAGCAGGACGTCGAACTCGACAAGCTGTTCATCGACGTATGCGTCTACAACGCCCGCGTCATGGGGCCGCAGCACGTCGAGAACGTGGTCGAGCTCGCTTGCCGTTCGGCGCTGGCTTATCGCGGGGTGGCGCATGTGACACTGCCGGTCGATATGCAGTCGGAGCAGGTCAGCGCCGACATCAAGTCCAAACGCAACGTGCCCAATCATGTCTCCAACGTCATGGCGTTTGCCAATCGCATTCCCGAAGACGGCCAGCTCACTCGCGCAGCCGAAATTCTCAATGGCGGCAAGAAGACCGCGATCCTTGCCGGCCGCGGCGTGCTGGGCTCCGGCAAGACGCTCGCGGCGGTCGCCGAGCGCCTCGCTGCCCCTGTGATCAAGCCGCTGCTCGGCAAGGCGGCCTTACCCGACGACAGCCCCTATTCGGCCGGCGGCATTGGCCTGCTCGGCACACGGCCGGCGCAGGAGGCGCTGGAAAGCTGCGACACGCTTCTGATCGCCGGGTCGAGCTTTCCGTATATCGAATTCTACCCAAAGCCCGGCAAAGCGAAGGCGGTGCAGATCGACATCGACGCGATGCGTATCGGCCTGCGTTACCCGATCGACGAGGGCCTCGTCGGGGACGTCGCTGGCGTACTGCAGGCGTTGCTGCCGAAACTCAAACATCGCGGAGACCGCTCGTTTCTCAAGAGCGCCCAGGATGGCATGAAGGAATGGAACCAGCTGATGACCGAGCGCGGCCAGGTGAAGGACAAGCCGATGAAACCGCAAGTGGTCGCCTACGAGCTCAACAGGCTGCTGTCTGACGACGCGATCGTCGCAACCGATTCCGGCACCATCACGACTTGGATCGCGCGTCAGCTGCAGATTCGCGGCGAGATGATGTTCTCTTGTTCCGGCAATCTCGCCACCATGGCCTGCGGCCTGCCCTATGCGGTGGCGGCGGCCGTCGCCTATCCCGGCCGCCAGGTGGTCGCTTTCGTCGGCGACGGCGGCCTTACAATGCTCATGGGCGAGCTCGCGACCTGCGCCAAATACAAGCTCGATGTGAAGGTCGTCGTCATCAAGAACAATGTGCTCGGCCAGATCAAATGGGAGCAGATGGTCTTTCTCGGCAATCCCGAATACGTCTGCGAGCTACAGCCTATCGACTTCGCAGCAGTCGCGCGCGGCTTCGGCATCGAAGCCTTCAGCGTGGACGACCCGCAGCAATGTGGCGAGGTGCTGCGCCGCGCTTTGGCTACGCCCGGCCCGGTACTCATCGAGGCGGTGGTCGATCCGCACGAACCGCCGATGCCGCCGAAGATTACCCTCGGCGACGCCAAGAACTTCGCCGAGGCGCTGGCGCGGGGTACGCCCGCCGCCGGCAAGATCGCGCTCACTGTCGCTTCCGACACCGTTCGCGAGTTGATCTGAGGGCCCCTCCATGGCGCGCGCCGTAGCTCCGATTGACCGCATCACGGTGCAAAGTCTTCGCTTTCCGACCGATGCGCCGGAGGCCGATGGCACGATTGCGTGGGATCACACGACGATGGTGCTGGTGGAGATCACGGCCGGCGCCGCGTCCGGCATTGGCTACACTTACGCCTCGGATGCGGCGGCTCAAATCGTGCAGAACGTACTTGCCGACATCGTGCGCGGACGCAGCGTGTTCGACATCCCGGCGCTGTGGGCGGCAATGGTCGCAGCGGTGCGTAACATGGGTTGGCGCGGCGTGTGCGCCAATGCCGTCTCCGCGGTGGACGTGGCCCTATGGGACCTCAAGGCCAAGCTGCTCGGCCTACCGCTGTTCGAGGTGCTCGGCGCCGCGCGGCGGGAAGTGCCGATTTACGGCAGCGGCGGCTTTACCACCTATTCGCTCGATTGCCTGCAGAAGCAATTGGCCGGCTGGGTTGAGAACGATGGTTGCCGCTGGGTGAAGATGAAGGTCGGTAGCGAGCCGGACAAAGACCTGCAGCGCGTCGACGCGGCGCGCCGGGCCATCGGCAAGGCAACACTTCTTGTCGATGCCAATGGCGCCTATGACCGCAAGCAGGCACTGGCCTTCGCCGAGAAATTTTCCGGCATCGGCTGGTTCGAGGAGCCGGTCTCGAGCGACGACCTCGAAGGTCTCAAGCTGATCCGAGACCGCGCGCCGGCCACCATGGAAATCGCTGCCGGCGAGTACGGTTACGATCCATTTTATTTCCGACGTATGGTCGCGGCCGGTGCCGTCGACGTGCTGCAAGCGGACGCCACACGCTGCGGCGGCATCACCGGCTTCCTCAAGGCCGCAGCGATCGCGGACAGCTTTTCCATTCCAATCTCGGCGCATACGGCGCCGGCGCTGCATCTCCACGTCTGTTGCGCGGCGCCGCGGCTGCGGCACCTGGAATGGTTCCACGATCATGTGCGCATCGAGCAAGCGATTTTCGAGGGCGCGCCGGTGCCGCGCGACGGCATCATCAAGCCGGATCAGGCGCGGCCGGGCCTCGGCCTCGTCTTCAAACGAAAGGACGCTGAGCGGCACGCCGCCTGACGAAAACGCTATGAGCCATGTGATCGAGATTACCCATCGACGCTCCACGGCCCGCGCTTGGCCGCGCGTCGTCACGCACGCGCCGAACGGCCGCATCGCCAACGCCGCTTCCATCAAAGATCCCAAGCTCTACCGCGCGCTCGGCGCGGCGATCGCGCGTAAAATCGAAGGCGAAGTGCGCTTCGACGACGGCGGCCGCGCGCTTTACGCGACCGACGCCTCGAACTACCGCCAAGTGCCGCTCGGCGTTGTCATCCCGCGCAACATTTCCGACGTGATCGCCACCATGGCGCTGTGCCGGCAATACGAAGCGCCGGTGGTGCCGCGCGGCGGCGGCACCAGTCTCGCCGGACAGGGATGCAACGTCGCGGTGCTGATCGACTTTTCCAAATACATGCACCGTGTGCTGTCGATTGACGCGATCAACAAGCTCGCGGCGGTCGAGCCCGGCTGCATCCTCGATCATCTGCGCGACGCCGCCGAAGGGCATCAGCTCACTTTCGGTCCCGATCCGGCAACGCACGATCACAATACGCTCGGCGGCATGCTCGGCAACAATTCCTGCGGTGTGCATTCGGTGATGGCGGGCCGCACCTCCGACAATGTCGAGTCCCTCGACATCCTCACCTACGACGGCGAGCGCATGACAGTGGGCAAGACCAGCGACGGGGAATTCCGCGCCATCCTCACCGGCGGGGGCCGCCGCGCCGCGATCTATCGTGCACTCGACGATTTTCGCAATCGCTACGCCGATCTTATTCGCGCCCGCTACCCCAATATTCCGCGCCGTGTCTCGGGTTACGAGAATCTCGATCAGCTCTTTGCCGAAAACGGTTTTAACGTTGCGCGCGCGCTGGTCGGCACCGAGGCGACCTGTGTGATGATCCTACAGGCTGAGCTCAATCTGGTGGCGAGCCCGCAACAGCGCGTGCTCACCATTATCGGCTTCAAGGACGTCTTCGAAGCCGCCGACGCGGTGCCGGCGATCCTCAAACACAAACCGATCGCGGTCGAGGGCGTCGACGACATGCTGGTCGACTTTATCACTCGCAAGCATTTACATCCCGATGACTTGAAGATGCTGCCAGAAGGTAGCGGCTGGCTGGTGGTCGAGTTCGGCGCCGACAGTAAGGACGAGGCGGATCGCCAGGCAAACACGGCGCTCGACGAATTCAGAAGCAAGGGACACGACGCCAAAGTCCTCGACGACCGCGCTCAAGAGCAGAAAATCTGGGAACTGCGAGAATCAGCACTCGCCGCGACCGCGCACGTGCCAGATTGGCCGGAAGCCTATCCGGGCTGGGAAGACAGCGCGGTTGCTCCCGACAGGCTCGGCGGCTACCTGCGCGACCTCAAAGCTTTGTTCCATCGCCACGGCTATGACGCCTCGGTTTATGGTCATTTCGGTGATGGCCTCATTCATTGCCGCGTCGATTTCGATCTGGCGACGGAGAAGGGCCTGCGCAACTGGCACAATTTCATGGAGGAAGCGGCCAATCTGATCGTGCGCTACGGCGGCACGCTTTCTGGCGAACACGGGGACGGCCAGGCGCGCGCCGAACTATTGGACAAGATGTACGGACCCGAACTTGTTCAGGCTTTCCGCGAGTTCAAAGCGATATGGGATCCCGACAACAAGATGAACCCCGGCAAGGTGGTCGATCCCTATCCGATTACATCCAATCTCCGCCTCGGGCCGGAATATCAGCCGACCGAATATGGCGGTCACTTCGCCTATAAGGATGACGGCGGCAGTTTTACTCAGGCGACGCGGCGCTGCGTCGGCGTTGGCAAATGCCGGCGTCGCGACAGCGACGAAGGCGTCATGTGTCCAAGCTACATGGCAACCGGCGAAGAACGCTATTCGACCCGCGGACGCGCTCGTCTTCTGTTCGAGATGATGCGCGGCGACCCAATCGCTGACCTCTGGAAAAGTCGCGAGGTGGAAGAAGCACTCGACTTCTGTTTTGCTTGCAAGGGCTGCAAAAGCGACTGCCCGGTGCATGTCGATATGGCGACGTACAAGGCTGAATTCCGCTTCCAACACTACAAGGACCGTCTGCGTCCGCGTGCCGCCTATTCAATGGGATTGATTCATGAGTGGTCCCGCTACGCGTCGTGGTTTCCAAGTCTTGCCAATGTCACGGCCTCGACGCGGCTGGCGAAATGGATCGCCGGCATATCGCCGCGACGGCGCATGCCGCCCTTCGCCAAGGTCACGTTCCGCAGCTGGCATCGCAAGCGCACGCAGCGCGCCCAGGGCCGGCGGGTCATTCTGTGGGCCGACACCTTCAACAACTATTTCCGTCCACAGACTGCGATCTCCGCGACGCAAGTTCTGGAAGCAGCGGGCTTCAGCGTCGACATACCCAAGCAGGCGCTGTGCTGCGGCCGCCCGCTTTACGATTGGGGCCGGCTCGACAGGGCGAAGGCGCTGCTGCGGCAAATCATGCATGCGCTGCGCGACGACATCGCGGCCGGCACACCCATCGTCGTGCTGGAACCGGCGTGCGCTACCACATTTCGCGATGAGCTCGTCGATCTTTTTCCCGACGACGACACGGCCAAACGTCTGTCCGGGCAAACCCTGTTCTTCACCGAATTTCTCGATCGCAATAACTGCGAATTGCCGCACATCAGTGGCGAGGCCTTGGTGCAATTGCACTGCCACCATCACGCTGTGATCAAACCAACTTCTGAGCAGAAGGTCCTCAAACAACTCGGCCTCGATTTCAACGTGATGGCCTCTGGCTGCTGCGGCATGGCCGGTTCATTCGGTTTCGAAACAGACAAATACGATGTGTCGATGGCCGCCGCCGACCGGGTATTACTGCCGAAGGTGCGCGACGCTGCCAAGGAAACCCTGATCCTGGCGAATGGCTTCAGTTGCCGCGAGCAAATCGAACAAGGCAGCGGACGGCAGACCTGCCATATCGCCGAGATCATCGCCGCCAATCTCGCCGTCAAACAGGATTAAGTGATGCGTCCAGCGAAAAGCGAAACCGTCATTATCACCGGCGCCAGCGCCGGCGTCGGCCGCGCCACGGCGCTTCGCTTCGCCAAGGCCGGCTCGCGCCTCGGCCTGATCGCCCGCGACGAAAAATCGCTCAACGAGGTCAAGCGCGAAATCCAAGCGATGGGTCGCGACGCCGAAGTCGCAGCTGCCGACGTTTCCGACGCAGAGGCCCTGTTTGGCGCGGCCGAGCGACTGCAAAACATGCTCGGCACGGTGGATGTTTGGATCAACGACGCCATGGTGACGGTGTTCTCGCCGTTCCACGAAATGACGCCTGAGGAATATCGGCGCGTCACCGAGGTTACGTATCTCGGCTTTGTCCACGGCACCATGGCGGCGTTACGGCTGATGCGGCCGCGCAACCGCGGCACGATCGTGCAGGTCGGCTCCGCGCTCGCCTATCGCGGTATCCCACTGCAATCGGCCTATTGCGGCGCCAAACATGCGATCCGCGGCTTCACCAATTCGCTGCGCACCGAGCTTATTCACGACGGCAGCAACATCCACATCACCATGGTTCATTTGCCGGCGGTGAACACGCCGCAATTCGATTGGGCGCGCACGCACATGGCCTCGCAGCCCCGGCCGGTCGCGCCCGTATTCCAGCCCGAAGTCGCGGCGGATGCGATCTTCCGCGCGGCGCATGAGCGCAAGCGCGAATATTGGCTGGGCCTTAGCTCGGCCGAAGCGATCCTCGCCAATATGATCGTGCCGCAATTTCTCGATCGCTATCTGGCGCGGACAGCCTATGACGGCCAATCGAGCGGCCGTCCGATATCGTCCCGCCGGCGTGACAATCTCGAACAGCCGGTGCCGGCGCTGCACCGCACACGTGGGTCGTTCGGCGCGGAAGCCGCGACGCGCGCTTTCGATTTGCCCGGACCCGCCACGCGCCTGACGGTCGCTACGCTTGGCCTCATCTGCGCCGGCCTTGTCGGCGTGGCGGTCGGCCGCATGGTTCGCGGATAAGGGGCGCCGACGGTTCCTCGCTTCGCAAAGATTTGTACGACGACGCGCGCGGAACTCTTTCCACCTTTGCCCGGTTGCACTCTCAAGCAAGCGTCGGGCAAGGAAAGGTGCGTCGTATGGCGAGAGTGATTATCCGTTGCAAATATACCGGCCACTATGTGTTCACCAGCATCAACACCGACGCAGCGCCCGCCATCGCGGGCGGCTGTGTCTCATGCCCCTATTGCGGCACCGATCACGTGTGGACGATCGAGCGGCCCCAAATCGATGACCCGCGCAAGAAGGAACCGAAGCTGATCGTGCGGCAGGCGAGTTAGCGCCGACTCATTCGAGCGGCAACGCGCCGTCTTCGGCAGCGAGGTGGCGGTAGACCACGAGAAAAACGATCGTGAGCGGGACGGCGAAGAATGCGCCGACCGGCCCCCACAGCCACGACCAGAAGGCAAGCCCGAGAAACACCACCAGTGGATTGAGCGTCAGTCGCCGGCCGACAATGGTCGGCGTGATGACGTGGCCCTCCAGCGTCGCCAGCCCAATGAGCCCCAGCGGCGCGATCAAGGCGTGGCCAACCGAATCGAAGCTGACGAGGCCGACACCAAAAAGAATGAAGACGGTGACGCCCGGCCCAATGTAGGGAAGATAGTTCAGGATCGCGGCCAGCGTGCCGAAAATCGCCGGGTTGGGCAGACCGATCGCCCAGGCGCCGAGCGCCACAAGGGTGCCGAGCGCGACGTTGACCGCGGTCACCACGGTGAGATAGCGGGTAAGATTGCGCTCGATGCCGCGTATGATCTTGAGCGCGCGCAGCTTCGACTCGCGGCTGGAGAACATCATCGCCAACCCGTGCTGCAGCTCGATCTGACTCGCCAGGATGAACACCAGCATTGCGAAAAACAACACGAGCTCCGCCGCAGCCGGCGTGACGAACGAGAGCACCGGAACGATCACGTTGGTCGGCGCCGGGCTGACGCTGATTAATCCGCCGCCCGAACCGAGAACCGAGCGCTCGAGCGAGCGCACCGCGTCAAGCGGCTGGGCAAAGACCGAAAGCGAGTGCGCGATCTTGCTGCCGATTTCCGGCGCGCGCGCGATCCAATGACCGACCGGACCCGCCATCGCCGTCGCCGCAATCGCCACGAGCAACCCAAACAAGCCGACTAGGAAGATCGCGGTGACCCAGGGCGGCACGCCGACCTGCTTGGCGTGCCTGACCAACGGCGACAGCATGGTGGCGATCACCGCGGCCCCGAGCACCGGCATTAGAACTGCCTCGGCAAAATAAAGGAAAGCGCCGAACAGGATCACGAAGCTGCCGACGG
>Ga0335081_10010443_pt1 | contig 15013 bp, 7 predicted proteins | sample Lox_Sample_35_FD_206713 | JGI IMG/M metagenome (GOLD analysis project Ga0335081, IMG submission 206713) | Soil microbial communities from Loxahatchee National Wildlife Refuge, Florida, United States - Lox_Sample_3.5 | ecosystem: Environmental > Terrestrial > Soil > Wetlands | place: USA: Florida...
GAACATGTTGTCGATGCCGTGCGGAACGGAGGTTCCCGTTCCGTTCGTTCCGGTCCACGCGTCGCGAACCAGGTAAGAGTACTGCGGGCCGAACTGCAGTCTTCCGTGCGGGCCCTGATGCAGGCGTATCCAGAACCCAACCGTTCCCTCGATCAGGCGCTGAGTATCGACGCTGCAACCGCCGGCGAAATTGAACCCAGTGGTCGCGGACGAACTCGGCAAGCCCTCGGTGTAGCAACCGGAAACTGAGAGAGACGGAGGCCCGTAACCGACCTCTTTTCCGCTTATCGGGTCCACTGACCACCGTTTGCCTGTATATTCCTCACCGGCGTTCATGTACCAATCAAGTTTCTTCAAATGCAATTCGACTGTGGCCAGTCCCTGGTAGCTGCGAAGCAACCCGAGCGTGCCGGATGGGTTGACGGTCGCGTCTGCCTCGCCACCTGTTCCATAGCGGCCAATGCCCTCTCCGGTTAGGAAGTGGGCGCCGATATCAAGTTTCTTGGCAATGGTGACACGGCCGTTGACGCCAATGCCGCCCGCGGTCTGCGAGTCGTTGTAGGCGCCCAAGACCGACGGTGTGGTTCCGCAGTTGGGTGAGCCGCCGGTGGGCAATTCTTCGCAAGGATAAACGCGATCGCGGAAACGGCTCAAGATTCCGAAGACTTCGAAGTGTCCGAACCCGGGCTCGGCCGCTGCCTTGAAGATAATGTCAGGCATCGCATTGAACGAATAGTTTGCAATGTTCGTGCAGGTCGTGGTTGCAGCGAGGGTGGTGGAGTTGACCGAGGTACTGCAAGCGGAGACCGCGGAATTGTACAGACCGCCGGCGTTGCCTTGGGTTCCCAATGCGAAATTGGAAGCGTTGTTACGAGCCGCGAAGGTCGTCTGCGGATTTTCGACCGAGGCGCCGAGCCAGAAATGGTTGCCGAAGTTCCTGACGAGGCGGACACCGTATTGCCGAGCCCAACTGAAGCCGACGGTATACTGCGGGTCGATGGTCATCGGAAGGGCTTCGGTGCGATTATCTTCACCCTTTTTGGTTTCAGTTACCAAGCTCCACATCTGGCCGCCGGTAAGGGTCCAGGAAGGAGAAGCGACCTGTCCCCAGACTTGCCGCTGGCGGAGAGCATAGCTGTTGCTTTCGTTGTTATTCGACGTTACAGCGGCTGAAAGGAAGTCGGCCTCGTAGTATCCGCCCATCTTCCAAGAATCACCGAGTTTCCCTTCGGCCAGCATGCTGATTCGAGACTGACGGCCGGAACCATAGAATTCAGAGAGGTGATTCGCGGCGGCGCCGGGCATGTTCACGCTATTGAAAGGCGTGTTGATATCAGACCCAAGAGCGCGATTGCGGTAAACAGATTCTGCCGCCAGGAAGCCACCTGGAGTGATAGTGATGCCCTTGTAGTGAATCGCGAGTGGGCTTTCGAGCTGATCGCGCAGGTTCTTTTGCGTTTCCTGAAGGCTCAGCGCATTGGCGGTAGCATTTGTTTTCATGTCAGTGATGTCGGTTTGGATGGCACTGACAGTCTGGCCTTGCTGAGACGCCTGGGCGGCGGCAGCGTCGGCCTTAGCCTGGGCTTGGTTGGCGGCAGCCTGGCTTGCATCGAGCCTCTGCTGCAATTGCTGAATCTGTCCGTCGCGGCTCTGGATCTGCTGACCCAAGTCCTGGATCTGCTTCTGCTGCGCTTCGATCGCCTCTTTCAATTCGTTGAGTTGGGACGCGACCGAAGGGGCCTTCGCGGCCGCTTTTCTTGTGCTTTTAGCTGCAGGAGTGGAAGTGTCCTGCGCGGCAGCAACCATGCCACCTGCTAGCGCCATCGACAGCGCCAAAGCCAACGCTTGCTTCATTTTCATCTCCTCACAAAACTGGATTTACGAACAGCACAGCACTACCGAACACGTCAGATGAATCGTATTTTTGCGTGACGCTTGATATAAAACTGAAAATGTTAATAACTGATGAACGTTCGTTGAATATCGCGTGAATCTCGGGAGTGAGTGTTAGAAGTCATCAACACGCGAGAGGTATATCGGAAAGCGCGGGGAGATGGTGGGGCTTTTTCGCGCGACATTCCGTGAGAAAGTACATGTCACACATGAGGCGATGGATGGACGCAGGAGGATCGTGAAACGCGTCGATGCTGCAACTCTCCCGGTTCCCCCTTCGAACCTGGCAAGGCAACAATCCCCGTGTGGAAGACGAAACGAAGTTATCGCTCCGATCTAGTGAACCTGTTTGATTGCCGCCTTAACCTTCTCTACGACGCTTGCGGGCAATGGCGCGTAGCTGAGTTGGGACGTCATTGTTTGACCATCGGTGACCATCCATTCGAGGAACTGAGCGAGGATCTTTCCTTTGTTGGGGTCTTTGGCTGGAACCGGAATCAGCAGCCAGGTAAAGCTTGATATGGGATATGCGTTCTTACCTGGCGCGTTTGTGATTGAGACACGGAAATCGGCGGGCATGTTTTTCAGTGATGCCGCGGCCTCAGTAACTCCGGCCAATGATGCTCTCAGGAAGGTCCCGGCGGAATTTTGGACGGACCCATACGAGATGTTGTTCTGGAGCGCATAGATCAGTTCAATGTAACCAAGGGAACCGGGCAGCTGCCTGATCTGTCCCGCGACTCCCTCGTTACCTTTGCCGCCCAAGCCAACCGGCCATTTGACAGAGGTGCCCTTGCCTACGCTCGATTGCCACTCTCCACTCACCTTTGAGAGGTAATCGGTCCAAATATATGTGGTACCACTACCGTCGGAGCGATGCACAATGATGATCGCCTGGTTAGGAAACTTCACACCAGGGTTCGCTTTGGCGAGCGCGGGGTCGCTCCAATTCGTGATTTTGCCAAGAAAGATGTTGGCGAGCACCTCAGGAGTAAATTTAATCTCGCCACTCACTCCGGGAACATTGTAGGCAGGAACGTCCGCTCCGAGCACGGTTGGAATATGCAGAATTTTGAACTTAGCTTGCTGCAATTGCTCGTCGGACATGGGTCCATCGGAGGCCCCGAAGTCGACAGTCCCGTTTAGGACCTGTCGGATCCCGCCGCCACTCCCAATTGATTGGTAGTTGATTTGAATATCAGGATGGAGCTTGTTGTAATCGCTGAACCACTTCGAGTACATCGGATAGGGGAAGGTCGCGCCCGCCCCGTTAAGTGTGGTCTGACAAAAAGCAGGCAGGGACAGAGCAAGAACGGCTAATAGCAGCGCGGTTCGCCGGATCACTAGATAAATCCTCCTGAACAATGACTCTCTTTTAATCAGTCAATGACTGGTTCTAGTTGTGGAATGTTAAGAGAAGGTTACAACGCGGTAAATTTCTGATGAACCAGCCTACTTTCCAAACACTTAGGGAGCTGAGATTTTTGTCGAACCGAGCTAGTTCGCGGCCGAACAATGCAACCTTCTCCGACCTCAAGGAACCGAGTGTCTGGGGCTGTTTCTACCAGTTATATGCGCAGCTGGCTGGTATCGCGAACTGGGCCAGCGCGAAAGCATTTGTTCTGGCAAACTGCTTAAGACCACGTTCATGAAAGACGGAATCCGATATGCGCCGGGTTGGCCCGGCATCGAACCGCGTTGGACATCAAGCGCGAAAACCGGTATTGGCACTGCGCTCAACCTCAACAGTAAAGTCTGGTTCACGATCAGCCATGGCATTCTCAATGAAATTTATTTTCCCCGAGTAGATCAAGCGTGTACGCGGGATTTTGGTCTGCTCGTAACCGATGGCCATTCTTACTTCTCAGAAGAAAAGCGGGATTGTGCTTTTCAAAACCTGCCAGTTGAACCGGGCGTACCCGTCTTTCAACTGGTCAATACAAGCAATGATGGACGTTACCGGATCGAAAAGGAAGTGCTGAGCGATCCGCGGCGTAACGTGGTGCTGCAAAAAGTCCGGTTTGTGCCGCTTCGAGGATCGCTGGCCGATTATCGTCTGTACGCCCTGCTGGCTCCCCATCTGGCCAACTTTGGATACGGCAACACGGGTTGGATTGACGACTATAAAGGCACACCGCTGCTCTTTGCCCAGCGAGATGCCTGTGCGCTAGCGCTCGGGTCGTCTGCGCCGTGGGTTAAGCGTTCAGCAGGTTTCGCGGGCATCTCGGACGGCTGGCAGGATCTATCGCGAAACTTTCGGATGAAATGGGAATACGACCGCGCAGAGAATGGCAATATCGCACTGACAGCCGAGATTGACCTTTTTGCATGCGGGGGAGAATTCCTCCTGGCGCTCGGTTTTGGAGGGATCTGGGCCGAAGCCGGGCAGCACGTCATCTCGTCTCTTTTTTCTCCCTATGAAACCACGCGCGCTGAGTACATATTCCATTGGAGGCATTGGCACAAGAGTTTGAAAAAACTCGACCAGCCGCGGGAGAAGGATCTTTATCGCACGAGTGTAGCCGTAGTGCGCTCCCACGAGTCGAAGGACTTTCTTGGCGGGACAATCGCGAGTCTTTCGATCCCCTGGGGATTCAACAAAGGCGATGAGGACCTGGGTGGGTACCATCTGGTTTGGCCCCGCGATCTGGTGGAGAGTGCTGGAGGATTACTGGCCGCAGGCGCTCACGAGGATGCTTTACGGATCCTGCACTATCTTGAGTCGACGCAGGAGGCCGATGGTCATTGGGCGCAGAACATGTGGCTGGATGGGCGTCCATACTGGCAAGGTCTGCAGATGGACGAAACAGCATTTCCAATTCTCCTGGTGGATCTAATGCGACGAGAAGCGCCCCACTGCTTTGGAGAAACCCGCCGCTGGTGGCCGATGGTTCACAAGGCTGCATCGTTCATCGCTGCCAATGGTCCTGTGACGCAACAAGACAGGTGGGAGGAGGACGGCGGTTATTCTCCTTTCACGCTGGCCGCGGAAGTGGCCGCACTGTTGGTGGCGGCCGACGTGGCCGAAGACATGGGTCTGCCAAATTCCGCGCAATTCCTGCGCGAGATGGCGGACACATGGAATGACAATATCGAGCGCTGGATTTATGCGACGAACTCTGACTTGGCAAAACAAGTTGGCGTGGAAGGATACTATGTGCGCGTTGCGCCTGATGATGGCGATGGGGCCGCTTCCCCGCTCCGGGGATTTGTGCCGATCAAGAACCGGACCTTCAAAGCGAATGCTCCCGCAGTCGCAGTCATCAGCCCGGATGCTTTAGCGTTGGTTCGCTTTGGATTAAGAAGCCCGCACGATCCGCGGATCCTGAATACAGTTAAGGTTATCGATGCGTTTCTGCGAACACAGTTGCCGAGCGGCCCGAACTGGTATCGCTACAACGCAGACGGATATGGCGAACACGAAGATGGATCGCCATTTGATGGAACGGGTATAGGGCGTCCCTGGCCGTTGCTAGCCGGCGAGAGAGGTCACTATGAATTGGCGGCTGGGCGAATCTCCTTTGCCGAAGAGCTATTGAATGTCATGGAAAGCTCGACCGGGTTGAGCCGCTTGATTCCAGAACAGGTCTGGGATTCGAAAGACATTCCTGAGCGGGAATTATTTGCCGGCAAGGCGTCAGGCTCGGCCTGTCCGTTGGTTTGGGCGCACGCGGAATATATCAAGCTACGACGATCGCTGCTGGAGGGAAGGATTTTTGATCAGGTTCCGCAAACCGTCGAACGCTATTTAACTCAGAATAAATCTGGTGAATACTTCAACTGGCGGTTTAACAACAAACCGCGCACGATGCCGTGCGGAAAAAAACTCCGGATCCTGCTAATGGAGCCGGCTCGGGTGCACTGGAGCTTCGATGGATGGGTAACGTGCAAGGATAGCGAGAGTGTAGATAGTGGCTGGCGTCTTGAACACGTGGACCTTCCGACCGAGGCGCTTGCTTCGGGCAGAGTAGTGACCTTCACGTTCTTCTGGAAGAAGAACGCGCGTTGGGAAGATCGAAATTTTTCCGTCACTGTGGAGTAATAGTTATCAATCTCTCATCCAAGGAATCTGCATGCGCATTGTCCTCTTATCGATCATTGCCATTTTCACGGTCGCGATTGCAGAAGCGACAACGCTGGCCACGAACCAGGTGATTACCGATCCCAAGCAGATCGCGTCGAAACCTGACGCACGGGTGGAAAAGAACCTTTCGATTGAAAAGCTCTATACGACGCGGCAGATCGGCGGTTCGACGTGGTCGCCCGATGGGAAGACAGTTGCTTTCATCTGCAATTTGAGTGGCCGCGACAATCTTTGGCTTGTGCCATCGGAGGGCGGATGGCCGACGCAGCTGACCGTGAGCGATCAGCGGGAGACAAATCCGACATGGTCTCCCGATGGAAAGTGGATCGCCTACACGTCGGATTACGACGGCGACGAACAGTGGGACATTTTTCTTGTTTCGCCGAAGACGGGGCAGGTGGTGAACCTCACGAACACGCGCGAGATCGCGGAAGTGAGCCCGACGTGGTCACCCGATGGACGTTACCTTGCGTATATGGTCAAGCCGAAAACATCTTCCGTTTTTGAGATCGACATTTATGACATGGCGTTGCGCAGCGTCAAACATTTGACGACGGGAACGGCGAAGGACCGAATCAACTTCTCGCCTTTGTGGTCGCCGGATGGCAAGTTGATCTACTACACGCAGTCGCAGGCAAAAGGTACCGATTCGAACATTTTCCAGGCAGATGTGGAAAGTGGCGAAAAGACGCTATTGACGGCTCATGACGGAGAGAAAACGTTCCAGGCGGACGACATTTCTCCTGACGGAAAACGGCTGCTCGTTACGTCCAACGCAGGCAATGGATATGAGAATGCCGGACTTCTGGATGTGGCAGGCAAGAAGATTCAGTGGGTAACAGACGACAAGTGGGAGATAGCGGGCCGGAGTTTCACTCCGGATGGTCAGTCGCTAACTTACACCTCTAATGTTGAAGGCAACGTCGATATCTGGATGTATGACATTTCATCCGGAAAAGCGCATCCACTGGGCCTTCCAGCGGGTTTGAACTTCCCTGCCGGACGAAGATCGCCATTTACGCAGGATGGTTCGCACATGCTTTATTTGCATAACGGGCCGGCGGCTCCTGGCGATCTATGGGTATACGCGCGGGCGGATGGCAAATCGCGGCAGCTCACCCATTCTCTTGTCGGCGGCATTCGAGCGGAAGACATGGTGGAACCGTACCTGGTTCACTATCCGAGTAAAGATGGCAAATGGACGATCTCTGCATTTGTATACGTGCCTTACAACCTACCGCGAGATGGCCAAAGTCCGGCAATTGTAATCGTGCACGGCGGACCAACAGCGCAGTGGATGAATAGCTTCAATCGCTTTGTGCAATACGCCGCGAACCAGGGTTATCTGGTGATTGCGCCGAATTATCGCGGCTCGAGTGGATACGGAGAAGAATTTCAACGGGCTAATTTGTTCGATATGGGAGGCGGCGATTTCGAGGATGTGCTCGCTGCGGCCGACTGGATCAAGCAAACCGGATACGTGGATGCGAAGAAAGTCGCACTAATGGGCGGGAGCTATGGCGGTTATCTCACGATGATGGGTGTAACCAAGGCTCCCGATGTGTGGGCTGCAGGTATCGCCCTGGTTCCTTTCGTGAACTGGTTCACGGAGATTCAGAACGAAGACCCCATCCTGCAACAGTCGGACCTGGCAACGATGGGAGATCCGATCAAGAACAGAGCGCGTTATGAAGAGCGGTCTCCAATCAATTTCGTTGACCAGATTAAAGCACCGCTGTTTCTGGCCGCTGGAGGCAACGATCCCCGGTGCCCAAAGACGGAGGCGCAGCAGGTAGTCGATGCGATAAAGAAGCGCGGCGGAGTCGTGGAATTTAAGGTCTACGAAGATGAAGGGCACTCTTTTGCGCGAGTGGGAAATCAGATCGACGCGTACAGGAGAATTACCGACTTCCTCAAGGCGCACGTTCCGCCGGCAGATTGCGGATGCGAGTTGCCTCAGTAAAGGGCGGCCCCGAACGCCTCCGCTCTTACGCTTTGCCCGATCGTGCAGCTCTGCTCTGAAAGAGGCGTGGTCTCATCAACCTTCTTATGTGACCTGCTGCTGATGGGATGCGCGCTTTTTTTCGATCGCTTGTACTCGCAGATGAAGCATGTACAAGACAACGAGTGCGTTCACCCCGATGATGGCAAAACGAATCCAGGTGGGACGGTGAATCAAGTCGGCCACTTCGAACGGGATGTAGATAGCTCCCGAGAAAAAAGCCAGCCACTCAGCCCAAGGCAGGGCGAACCAAAGTCCGTAAGCTTCGACGAACCTCAAGATCGCATAAACGCTTGCTACGACCGCAATTTTCCATAGCCGCATATCGCTGACGCGATAGATCAGGTCAATGAATACGCCGACGTAGTGACGGTAGGGATTGACGTGAAAGAACTCGAGGAAACTTTCCGCAATGCCCCAGATATCTTTGTGGCGCATGGAAAAAATACCAAGGCCGGCCAGTAGGACGATTACACCTTTGGTAAATTCAATGGTGGCGACTGTGCGAACGCCCTTGATGTGCTCGTAATCACGGACTGGATGCATTTGGGATGGTCTAGCCGCGAACCTCAGCCCTGGCGGCGCACGTTCTCGCGTAACTCGACAGCTATCTCCTTTGCGGCTTTGCGCGCCGCCTCATCCTGGCTCACATCAAATGAAATGGCGCCAACACGGGCGTGGCCGCCGCCTCCATAACGCTCACATACTTTGGCCAGATTGACGGTTGGTTCCCGTTTTGACCACGGATTCGATCCCACCGAAACCTTCACTCGGAACGAACTCTTACTTAACCCGACACTGTAGATGGAACCCGGATGCAGATAATAGGGCACAAACTTGTTATAGCCTTCGAGTTCGAGATCTGTAAGGTCGAAGAAAATCGTGCCATCCTTCTCTTCCGTCCGTTGCCGCAGAATCTCGATTGACTTTTGATGCCGTTCCAGCAACGGGGGCAGCACTGCCGCAACAAATGGCTCTTGCAGGATCTCACCGAGCGGTTTGTAGGCTAACAGCGGGATCAATTTCTTCACGAATGTGTGATCGCTCGACGATTCGATCGCCATGGTCAATTTCATAGCAGGCGCTTTCATTTCTACAGCTGCCTTGGCATCCGAATACATGGCGCCATCTACAATGTCGGTCCACTTGACCAGTTCAGCCACTGGACGCGCGTCAAAGCCAAAACGTTTCTCCGCTATCATCGCGATGAAACTGGTGCATGACTTGAAGGCAGGGTCATAAAACTTCCGATTACTTTCGTCGTGCTCGAAGTGCGCGGCGTCGGCGGGAGACAGAAAGGCGCTTTCGTGATGATCGAACCACCACGTAATCTTCGGCGAACTTGAATACTTGAAATCAACGATGGCGTTCTCGTCGCCGTCGAATTGTCTTTCATCGAACAGCGCACCTGCGCGATGCAGCAAGCCGGAGTAGACAAAATCCACGTCGCCGCGGATGCGCTCTCGGTAAAAGCGTGAGAACAAGGCAGCCGATGAAGCGCCGTCAAAACATTTGTCGTGGTAAAAGACCCGGACTCGCAAATTGATTCCCTTTAGTCACCCCACTCGCGGCGGAGTGAAAAACAATTAGAGTTGCTGGTTTGGAGATTTCTGTCAAGACGGATGTTTAGGATGTGCGCTCCGCATTGGCTGCGTTGGACTATTTCCTGCGGCTCCTAATCTTGAGATCGAAACTGACGACTCCATTCTGGTCGCGCAATGCCACAATCGAAATATTACGGGTAATCGTGTATTCCGCCTGAATAATCTGCTGCGTCGAGACCGAAACGTTGGTGCTGTAGGTGAGATTGAGATTGCTGATCACCTGCTGCTCGACAGTCAGCTGTGGGCCGCGAACGATGCTGGTTGTACTCGCAAGGCCCTCTGGGTCAATCTTGATCCGGCTTACGCCAAATAAGCGTTGGACACGGCTGCTCACGGCGCTATTCAAGGCTTCGTTGATGAGCAGGTTCGAAGCGTCACCCCCAAAGCTTGAACCTCCGGCCTGGGCAAGAGAGGCAGATTCGTCACGAGTACGACCCAGGGCGAGCAACGCGATCACATCCTGCTCGGGTAAGGGAGGCTCCGATTGCCACGTAATTCTTATTTTGTTCGAAGCGCTGACGTCCCCCTGAACTCGAACTGTGATGTCGTAATCGCGCACCCGGGTGGTCGCTTCGAGGTCGACGATGGGCTGGGTCTTGGCGGGGTTCGCGAAGGTCACGTCTCCGCGTTGCAGCTGATACTTGGTTCCATTGAACGAGATTTCACCTTCCAGCACTTCCACTCTGCCTACAATCACCGGGCGGTCCGCGGTACCACGAGCCCTGAGGTCGGCATCTCCTGACAGTCTGGCGATGGCCGTCTGCATTTGCAGCTCCGGAGTAGTGGTGACGTGGACATCGAGCTTCAGCCGGCTTGCCAGGCTATCGCCCTGGCTGAATGTGATGGCCTGTCGGTTTGCCGCGACGTAGGCGGCGAAGTCGAATCCGGGAGTTATCGCCAGTTTTGTGATAACTACGTTGCCGCTCAGCAGGGCGGAATTCGAAGTACCGGTGAGGCGGAGGTCAGCGTTGGCTGTGGAACTGACTCCGGGCGGATAGCGGAGCCGGACACTTTGCGCGCTCGCGCCAAGATCAAGCAGGAGCAATCCATCCTGATAACTTGCGGAGCCTGTCAGCGCAATCGAACCACCGCCGGTTGTACCAATCAGTTTTTCGATCTGGATGCGATTGCGGTCAAAGAGCAAAACTCCATTGAGATCGCTCAGTCCGCTCGGGAAATCGTTGTGGCTTAAAAAGGTGTCTTTTACTTCCACCCGGCCTTGTAGCACCGGCCGCGTCAGTTTGCCGGTCGCTGAGACATTGAGGTCTAGCGATCCGCGGGCCGAAATTTTCGGATTGAGTGACTGCAACAAGGCCATATTGACGGAACCGTTGAGCTGCAGGTCGGTTTGCTGTGAACCGCTCAAATGAGCTTGTCCGTGAGCCGTAAAATCGGTTCCGCTGCCCGCCAGGTGAAAGCTCTCAATTAGCACCGTCTCGTTTGTCACTTCGAGTCGGATGGGTTCGACTGTAGCCACTTTCACATGCTCAACTTCAGCGCTGAACGAGCTCAGCTCGGCATTGGCCTTCAGCTCGCGAGGAGTGCGCAGCGGTCCGCGAACATGGATGGTTCCTTCAACCGGTGTACCGCCATTGATTTTTCCCGGCAAGTAAATGCTAAGGAGTGAGACGATGTCGAGCCGGTGGAAGTCCAGGGTCAGATCGGCGGGAAAATCGTTCTCAAGGTCGACTGTCCCCTTGACGTTCAGATCCGAACGCTCGAAATCAGAGTGGGCGTCAAGTTTGAGCATGCGGCCCTGGGTGGTCGCATCCAGATAAAAATCGCCGGTTCGCTCCTGATCGAGCGTGAGGTCCTTGATGCGTACATGAGCTTCCACCGAGGGTGCCTTTGGCGTGCCACTGACCGTCGCAGTGAAATCGGCCATGCCGTCGAGCGCGAATCGGCTCGAGTGCGTACGTGGAAAGCGAGCGAGATTGATTTTTCGTCCATCGACGGTCGCGTGCAACTCGCGCGTGTTCGTGTTGATGCTGCCGCGAGCTGAAAACTCCGCGTCGTACGCCTGCGCCTCAAGATTGTTGAACTGTAGCTCGTCATGCGCCAAGCGAAGATCACCGCTGAGCCGAGGAACGTTGAATCCATAGCCAGTGGCGTTGCGAACTTCAAAATGACCGGCTCCATGGGGAGTGGCGCGTGTCCCCGACAGATTCACAGTGAACGCTAACTTTCCAGCCAGGGGACGGCTGACTCCGGACATCTGGGCAATCTCCGCGAGGTCGCCATCAAGAACGTCAAGGTGCAGATAGAAAGGCCCGATCTGAGCCAGCTTATCCCCGGTTAGCCCGGCGCTGGCGTCGAAGTGAACAACCGTTTGACCGTGAATCAACGAGCCGTTGTGAGCTGCAAAGCTGTTTTGCGAATACTGAATCGCCGTTGAAAGCGCGTCCCAATGGATGGTTTGTTCGGGCGTGCGTTCGGTCGCTGGAAGTGTCGTATCAAAATCGTAGACTTCAAGGTTTCCGCTGAATGCGAAAGCCGAAACCCGTCCGGTCAATGATCCATTTACATTGGCCCATCCGTGAACCGCAAACGGAAGAGTCGAGGATCCGTATTCGGCTTCAATCAGTGGTCTCCACTCCTTCAAGTTGTAGGACTTCAGAGTGAATTTCATCGACGACGTGGCCGCCAAACTCCCGGATGCAGTAATTTCGGACCCGCTGCTGGCAAGGTGGGCGGTTTTGACTTCGAGTTCATCGCGCGACCCGCGATAAACGCCTTCAATTTGTCCACTCAATGGAATCTCATTTGGTGAAGGATGACGAGGTGCAGACAAGTCAATTCTCATACGCGTTTCCGCGTCTTTGATCGATCCAATCCATTGGAGCTCGACGTTCCCGCTGGTTTCCGCGCCAAAATTCAGCCGGTCCAACGGTGCGCTTTTGGAACTCAGCGCCCTCAGCACCGGGGCAATCGGTAGGCCCGCCACTTGCATGTGAACCGAACCACGTTGGAGGCCGGTTGTCGTGACCTCCCCGATCACGCGACGCTTGCGTTCGGGGGTCGGTTCCAAGGAGTTCTGCCAATTCGTAATGTCGGCGTCTCCGGTCAAGTCGCCCCCGAATGCGTTTACCTTGACAGAGGAAAGGCGCAGCCGGATCGGATCGACCGAAAACGAGCCTTGTGCACGTGCATTACGTAGCTCGAGTTTTTGGTCTACCCAGTCAATGTCTTTTGCCTGCAAAGTGCCATTGCTTGAGCATTCGCGCAAGCTCCACTTGCCTGTGCCAGAAAATTGCACAGTACCTTTGCGGGCGCGTGGTTCGTGTAATATGGCGGCGATTTGGCCGACATCAGCCACGCCCCCGTATTCACCGCTAATTTTCGGATCATGAAGATCTTGCAACCGCCCGGCGAAATGCACGTCGGTATTGCCCGAGGTAAGTTTCAGGCTGCTGACATCGACGTGGCCGCGAGCCAGCACCATAGAAGCATCTGCGGTCCAGGTGAACGGTTGATACTGCTGCCATTGGGTGTCGACTGTGGCCTTGAGATGCGTCTCGTATCGTTCGTGAAGGAGGGAATAGTCTAGGAGAACACCGAGATCTCTCGCGTTAAAGCTGAATGGAACTTTCTGGTCCTGCCAAAGGAGTTCGCCTCGTTGAACCTCAATGCGGGATACGGAAAGCGAAATCAGACGCTCGACTGGTCCTTCATTAGAGCGATATTTAATGCGGGGCGAAGGAATGTTGGTGGAACCATCTGGATAGTCGATGACATGAACGACTGGATGCTCGAGCACAAGCGAGTGCAGGCCGATGGTTGTGCTGATAAGAGAGATGATCTTCATCTCGGCTTGCAGACGCTCGATTTGGAGAAATGGTAACTCGTCTGAATTCTCGCTGCCGTGGATGGTGAGGTTGCGGGCATCCACGCGCAAACGGAATGGGATGGTGTGAAATTCACCCAGCTCGACGCGCCCACCGGTAGCCTTTTCGAGTTCAGAGACGACCTTTTGACGCACGTATCGCTGGAAGGAGTCGGTGGTAACGTACCAACTCAGTAGCCCCACAGCAATCAAGCTGAAGAGGGAAAACCAAAGGAACAATTTTAGAAGAATGCGACGTCGCGCCGGAGCAGGTGTAGAGTCGGACCCCTTCAACGGTTCCCCGCTTCGGTCTTTGCATCAGAAGCCCGGATTTCGCTGCCGGAGCGCAAACTTGCCAGCCAATTCGTAAGGAGTTCGTTCATTTTCTTTTCGGCCAGCAAGCTTTTGATCTTGCCGTACACTTCGGTCAAAGGCTGGGCAGTGCCTCCAGCTTTCTTTATATCGGGCAGCAACTCGTCGTGATAGTAACGTTCGATAGCCTGCTGATCGATTTGAATCGAAGGACGCAAACGATCCTGGACCGACCTCATGAGCTGAATCTCATCGGCCAGCCTTTTTTCGAGCGCATCCTGAGTCAAACCGTACCGGCGCAGCGTGGATCTCCAACCCAGGTCGGTCGAGGCGTCGGGTTGAAGCTTGCGAACGTCCGCGACACGAGCCTCCACCTCAGGGGAAGGAACTATTGCTGGGGGCCGAACTTGCTCGCGCAGTAATTCCTGATCGACGAGGCGATCAAGGGCGGCGTTCCGCTCCTCGGTCGTGAAGGAGTCGGGCGAGCGGCCATTCAATAGGGCTTCGAAAGCGATTTCCTCTTCCCAATCGCTCTGCAGCACGACGTGACCGTTTACGTTGGTTACTACACGATCGACAATCGGACCTGCCAGGGATGTCGAGGCGAAAACCATGCCAACCGCAATCGCAAACGCGAAATGTTGCCACACCTTCATCGATGGTGTTTCCCTAAAAAGACTGGCCTATGTTGAAGGAAAAATTGAAATGACCGGCACGTTGCCAGCCGAATTGCCCGGTCGTAACCCCATTCACGCTGTTTGTGACGACATTGGTATAGCTGGGAAAGACCGGCGGATTTAAATTGTAGCCGAAGTCAAATGTTAGCGGGCCGATGGGCGTTACATAGCCGAGTCCCAGACCAATGGCATGCGAAACATAATTATAGTTGCACTGCAAGTGGGTGACTGCGTTGGTACAAAAATCTGGGTTGGGCTGATGCCAGCGACCGATGCTAGGTAGCATTTCCTGCGGCCGCGCGAACACATTTCCCATGTCGTGAAAAACGCTGAAACCGATCTTATCCTGCAGATAGGGTACGGTCACTGGCGGGAAACGAAGCTCCAGGTTATTGAGGAACACGGCGCTGCCTCCAACCGGGAATCCGGTCAAAGGATCGCGGGGTCCTGCCTGATTTAACCCAAAACCGCGGTGAGAGTTGCCCCCGCCGCTGAAAAACCTCTCGGGCAGCGGAATCAAACTTTCGCCCGTAACCACGCTTTGAGCCGGATCTAGAACCACCGTACTCCCAAACGGATTCTCCACTCCGATGGTTGTCGATCGAGCAAAGACGAATT
>Ga0335081_10010445_pt1 | contig 15011 bp, 10 predicted proteins | sample Lox_Sample_35_FD_206713 | JGI IMG/M metagenome (GOLD analysis project Ga0335081, IMG submission 206713) | Soil microbial communities from Loxahatchee National Wildlife Refuge, Florida, United States - Lox_Sample_3.5 | ecosystem: Environmental > Terrestrial > Soil > Wetlands | place: USA...
CTTGCCACACATCCGCAAAAACAGGCGTGGGGGGAGGCAAATTGTTAACTACGAATCCCAAAATGGAACCGCCCCGCCATCTCCTCCCCACCACCGCCGCTGCCTCTCTTTTCCGGGTAGAATGGACCCCATCTCCCCAGGGGGCCCCGAAATGAAACGATTGATTCACTTCTCTTCTGCGCTACTCGCTGTGCTTTTCTTGCCAGCGATCGCTTCTGCCCAAGCCAGCCCATTGCCAGAGAGGCCTGTTCGCCCCATCTACGAACGTCTCCTCGCCGAGATCAACAAAATCCCCATTTACGACAATCACTCCCACGCCACTTTCCCTGATGACCCCGACATGGATGCTATGGCTGCCCCTCCCGGAGAAAGCTCGGTCCTTCGCCTTCGGGAGGACAATCCTGAGTTCGTCGCCGCGGCAAAATCGCTTTTCAATTATCCTTACGACGATTTCAAGCCCGAACACGCAAAATGGCTGATCGCCAAAAAAAAAGCTGCCGAGGAATCCGGCGGCACGGCCTACTGGGACAGTATTTTGGACAAGCTCAACATTGAAACCTGCCTTGCCAATCGCGTCGCCCTCGCTCCTTATCTCGATCCCAAGCGCTTCCACTGGGTCTTCTTCATGGATTCCGTTCTCTTTCCTTTCGACAATTCCGCCCAGGCCGCCAAGAACTCCGACATGGGCGTCTATATGCCGCTGCAGGAAAAAGTCCTGCACCGCTACATGAAGCAGGAAGGGCTGTCCACTCTGCCCCCGGATCTCGACGGATACGTGGCTTTCGTTCGCCGAACCGTGGAGGACAACAAGAAAAAGGGCGGTGTGGCCATGAAGTTTGAAGCCGCTTATTTCCGTTCACTCTATTTTTCCGATCCGCCGCGCGAAAAGGCCGAAGCCATCTACGCGAAATATCACGCCGGTGGTGTGCCTTCCGATGACGAGTATCGCGTCTTTCAGGATTACGTTTTTCGCAGGCTCATTGAAATCGCCGGCCGGGAACATCTCTCCATGCACTTCCACAGCGCCGTCGGCGTCGGCGATTATTTCAGCCTGCGCAACGGCAATCCCCTCAATCTGGAAAACGTTCTCAAGGATCCCCGCTACAGCAATGTGAATTTCGTCCTGATTCACGGGGGCTATCCCTACACGCTGGACATGATCTGGCTCACCGCCGCCAAGAATGTCTATACGGACAGCTCGCTCATGGGCTATTACGTCTATCCCTCCGAACTGAAGAATATTCTCAAGCAGTGGATTTCGCTGTTTCCCGACCGCATCATGTTCGGCTCCGATGCGTTTCCCTTTAACGACGCCGTCGGCGCCGAAGAGACTTTCTGGCTCGCGGTGCACTCCGCGCGCACGGCCCTCGCCGCTGCTCTCGCTGAACTTGTCTCTGAAGGTGCGTTTAACGAAGACAAAGCTCTCGAACTCGCTCACATGTATCTGCACGACAACGCTGCACGTCTCTACGGAGAAATGAAATGAGCCACCTGAAATACATTCCCTGGAATCAGGTCGAGCGAGAGCGCCTCAATCCCTTGATTGATCGCGAAATGTTGTACGGCGAAAAAGTTATGCTTGCGCGCGTGCTCATGAAGAAAGGCGCTCACGTCCCGCTCCACCATCATCACAATGAGCAGGTCACCTATATTCTCGAAGGCGCGCTGAAATTCGCCATTGACGGCAGGGAGATCGTCGTCAAGGCGGGCGAAGTTCTCTGCATCCCTCCGCACATGCCGCACGAGGCCTGGGCCCTCGAAGACACCGTTGATCTTGACGTCTTCGATCCGCCCCGCGAAGACTGGCTGAACAAAACTGACGATTATCTTCGCCACGGCAGGTGATGTACGGAGTTCTTTACCATGGCAACAATAGCTGCCCCGGGACCCTTTTTCTTTCCGCAGCGTGGCCGCGAAAGGTCATGGACAGGAGCACGGTGAGTTGTTTACCTTACCAAGGTGACTGATTCCGAGCGTGGGGTCTGTCCTCTGAGGGGCTCAACATGAGAAAAATCGTGCTGGCAGCTGTTGCTGTCTTTTCAGTCGCGTCGGGAGTCAAAGCCCAGGGTGTTTCGGCATTCCCCCCCGCGTCGAATGTCCCTGCCCTCGCTCCGGGGGCGCTAACGGTCCCGCTATCCTTTTCTCAGCCTCCCGCTTCGCTGGTCGCGACCTCCGAGGCGGCCCCGGCGGGTCCCGCGCCTAGCTTCTGTGCGGATTGTGCATTGCCCACACTCGCCGAAGCCGCTCCAGATCCCCGCCCGAGCCCTTTTTGGGGAGGAGGCGAGGGCCTGCGCTGGGATCTGGGTGTCGGCTACGAATATGTGCGCTTCAATTCCTATGCCTTCGATTCAAATCTAAACGGATTGCACACCTCGCTCACGTATTTCCCCAATGACTGGTTTGGCATTGAGGGCAGCGTGGTCGCCGCGTTCGGCACCAAGCAATTCGACAACGAGACTTCGCGTTACCTGCTCTATACGATCGGGCCGAAAATCGCCTGGCGCACGCGGAAATGGGGCCCCTGGGTGCACGTGTTGGTCGGCGGAATGCACATGATTCCGCAGATCGCGGGACAAGGCCAAAACGGCTTCGCAGTGCAGGCGGGGGGCGGCGTGGACTATCGCATTACTGTAAATCTGAGCGCGCGGTTCGATGGCGATTACGTCCGCTCGCAGCTGTACTCGTCGGGCCAGAACAATTTCCAGTTCGGCGCCGGCTTTGTAATTCATTTCTGACGAAGCCCAGATTCCCGAAACCTTCTCTGCGAACACGCTGTTTCTGCGCTCGTCCCAGCTTCGCCCGCTCGGCGCTACCAGATTTTGCAGGCGTTTTCGCGGACCATGGCGTCGCCTTTTTTGCAGCCAAACGCTTTCGCGAAAGCCTCCATGTTTGAAAGCGGTCCGTTGGCGCGGAACTTGGAGAGCGGATGCGGATTCGTGTGCGCCATCAGACGGGCGTACTCAGGCCGCTGATTTGCTCCCCAGACCTGCGTCCAGCCGAGGAAAAAGCGCTGCTCAGGAGTGAAGCCGTCGAGATTCTGCGGGCGCGGCTTGCCTTCGAGCGATTTTTCGTAGGCCGCGTACGCAATTGCCAGTCCGCCGAGATCGGCGATGCTTTCGCCGAGAACAAGCTTGCCGTTTTCGTGAAGGCCGGGTTCGACTTCATAGCCGTCAAACTGCTGCTGGACACAAGTGGCGCGCTCCTCGAAATTCTTATGATCTTCGGGAGTCCACCAGTTGCGCAGATTGCCGTCTCCGTCGAATTGCGAACCGGCATCGTCAAAGCCGTGCGTAATCTCGTGGCCGATCACCGCGCCCATTCCGCCGTAGTTCACCGCGTCGTCGGCCTTGGGATCATAAAAGGGAGGTTGAAGAATTCCCGCCGGGAAGACGATTTCGTTCATGGTGTCGCGATAGTAGGCATTCACAGTGGGCGGAGTCATGCCCCACTCGGTGCGGTCCACGGGCTTGCCGATTTTATTGATGCCGAAGGCGAATTCGAACTCATTCGCACGCCGAACGTTTGCGACGAAACCGCTGCGCTCGATGGGCAATTTGGAGTAGTCGCGCCACTTGTCGGGATAGCCGATCTTGACGTGAAATGCCTCGAGTTTTGCGAGCGCGGCCTTCTTGGTTTCCGGGCCCATCCAGGAAAGCGTTGGAATGTCTTCGCGGAGCGCCGCGAGAAGATTTGCGACCATCTGGCTTGCGTGCACTTTCGCATCCGGCGGAAAATATTTTTCGACGTAGAGCTGGCCGAGAGCCTCGCCAAGATTGCGGTTCACGGATTGCACGCAACGCTTCCAGCGAGGCTGAATCTCCTTGGCGCCGGAAAGCTCCTTGCCATAAAAATTGAAATTTTCCTGCACGAAGGAATCGGAAAGCTCCCCCGCGTAGGCATGCAAAACCTGCCAGCGGAGATAAATCTTCCAGTCCGCCAGGGGGGCGGCCGTCAATTGATGGTCCATTTCCTTGAAAAAGTCCGGTTGGCCGACATTGAATTCCGTAAGCGCAGGCGCATTGATTTCACGGAAATAAACCTCCCAGACCCAGTCGGGAGTGAGTTCGCGAACCTTGGGCAGAGTCAGTTTGTGCCACCGCGCGTGGGGATCGCGCATCTGCACGCGTGTCATGGATGCCTGCGCCAAATCCGTCTCAAATTTCAGAACAGTGGAGGCTTCCTGCGCAGCAGTATCGGGCGGGTCGCCCGCCAGTTCGAACATTTTTGTGACGTGCAGAACGTAGTCCGCGCGCAGTTTCTTGGATTTATCGTCCTCGCGCGTGTAGTAGTCGCGATCGGGGAGGCCGAGGCCGCCCTGACGAGCGGAGCCGATCACTTTGGTGCTGTCGTCAAGATCCTGCTCGGAGCCGAAGCGGAAGACGGCGTTGACTCCCTGCTGCTGAAGCTTCGCGAGCTCTTCCTGCAAAGCATTCGAATTCTTCATTGCGCCGATTTCAGCCAAGGTTGCGGCTACCGGCTTCAGGCCCGCGCCGTCTATCGCTGCCGTGTCCATGCAACTGGCGTACAGGTCGCCAATTTTTTGTTCGTTCGAGCCCGCGGCCGCTTTTGCGTTTTCAGCCGTTTCCACAACATTGCGCATGGCTTCCTGATTTTTCTCGGCAAGCTCGGTGAACGTTCCCCAGCTGGAATAATCGGGAGGAATGGGATTGCTCTTCATCCACCCGCCCATGGCGAACTCGTAGAAGTTGTCACAAGGCTTGCAGGTGCGATCGAGATTTTTCATGTCGAAGCCCCAGGCCGGAGTGGAATCCGCCGCGACCTTTTCCGTTCGAACGGAAAGCCACATGAGCGCGATTCCCGCGAGGCACGCACATGCTGCGGAAAAAATGCGCCACTTCACGAATCGATTGTTCATTTCTCTCCTCGATAAAGTTGATTTTGGGCGAAGTGCATGCCTGGCTCGGGAAGTCTAACAAATAGACTCGCGGAAGGCGCAGCGGGTTTCAAAAAATGAAAGGCTCACCGCAGAGTCGTCGCGTAGAATTCACCGCGGCCGCTGCGCAAGTCCCAGCCCTAGGAAAGAACTGCGGAGACGCTTCCCAGAACGCGAATCTTCCTTTGAAGGCCCGTGTCCCAGAGCCATTCCCGGGAGCCAAACAGCCCGGAGGGATCGGCGATAGGTTCGGAAACCAGAACGGATCCTCATGTCGCTCGAGAATACGCGGGTCAGGGTTGCGGCTTGGGAGGGTAGGTTTCGTACTTCGCGAGGTCCACTTTCTGCCAGTCTCCGCGCATGATGCCGGCGCGAATCTGCTCCGGCGTCTTCCCTTTTTTCGTTTGTTCGTAGGAGTAAAAGGCCTCCCGAAGGCATACGTCGCACATCGAGGCGTGCTTGCTTACGTAACAATCGAGCAGGCTACCGTGACCCTCGCTGCGGTCACAATGGCAGTAGCAGGGTTGCTTGTACAATACTTTTTGCACTCGCGCCGCGAGGTGATACGCATTTTTGACGATGGGGTCATTGAAGGCAGAAGGATCCATGGTTGCGGGCAACGGCCCCTGCGGCAAGTGATCGTGGTAAGCCGGAACAGATTCGTTTGCCTGGCCTGGAGTCCGCGAGCTAGACAGCGAAGGCCAAGCCATGAACGAAATGGCTAAAAGAGAGAGAACACCGTTGGCAAATATGACTTTGCTCGCTCGCATGGGATCCGCCTCCTTGCTTTGCCAACAGGAAAACCTTAAAAAGATTGCACGATTACTGTACGTACCCGCGGAGCAAATTGCCACGAGAAACGGCCCGAAAGGCAATCTTGAGGTTACTTTCCGGAAGAGGCTACGAAGGAATCGTCTCCGGGCCTTCCCCTGCGGCGGACGTCAATTCCCAAGCGTTTGATTTTCTGATTGAGCGTGGAGAGCGGAATCTGGAATCGCTCCGCGGCTTCCGTTTGATTCCACCCCGTACGTTCCAGCATGTCCACGATGATGCGCCGCTCGATTTCGTCCATGATTTGAAACAGCGAAGGTTGAGAATGATCCGCGGCGGTTCTCGATCCGGTCTCACCTGGTAGAGGGGGCATGAACTCGGAGAGTTGCAGGCGAACGCCGCGAACGATTTCCTTGCTGCGGATATTTTCAGGGAGCAAGTCCGCATCCACTCGTTCGGAGGTGGAGAGCACCACGGCGCGTTCCACCACGTTTTCCAGTTCGCGCACATTTCCCGGCCAGTCGTAGTCCATCATCAGCTTCATGGCTGCGGCCGTGAATTGGCGCAGCGGCTTTCCGTTCTCCTGACAATACCGGTCGAGGAAGTGCGCCAGGAGGAGCGGGACATCTTCGCGCCGCTCTCGCAACGCGGGAAGCCGCAGATGGATGACGTTCAGGCGGTGATACAAATCCTCGCGGAACCGGCCTTCGCGCACCAGCGTGAGCAAATCCACGTTCGAGGCCGCCACGATCCGCACGTCCACCTTGATCTGTTCTGTGCCGCCCAGGCGCATGAATTCGCGCTCCTGAATGACGCGCAGGAGTTTGGCCTGCGTTTCCGGGCTGATGGTGGCAATTTCGTCGAAGAAAATTGTTCCCTGATCGGCAACTTCGAAGAGCCCCTTCTTGGAAGCCACGGCGCTGGTGAACGCGCCTTTTACATGGCCGAAAAGCTGCGATTCAAGCAAATCTACCGGAATTGATCCCGTATTCACGGGGACAAAGGCTTTATCGGCGCGCGGGGATGCGGAATGAATCGCTTTCGCGATCAGCTCCTTGCCGGTGCCGCTTTCGCCGCTGATGAGCACGGTGGACCGCGATGGCGCAACTTGGGTGATTAGATCGAAGAGCGAGAGCATCTTCTCGCTTTTACCTACGATGTTCGGAAAATTGAAGCGCTGCTTGAGGGCACGTTTCAGATGGACGTTTTCTTCGCGGAGCCGGCGCGACTCCACGGCCTGCGCCACCTGCATCAGCAATTCGTCGTTGGACCAGGGCTTGGTGATGTAATCCATCGCGCCGTTCTTGAACGCGGCGCGTGCCATATCAATGGATCCGTACGCGGTGATCAGGACGACGGGCAGAAGCGGATCCCGGCGGTGAATCTCCCGCAACAGATCTATACCGTTACGATCCGGCAGGCTCACATCCAGCAGCAGCAGGTCGTAAGGCTTTTCTTCCAGTTTGCCCAGACCCGATTCTCCAGTTTCCGCACTGGATACTCCGTAGCCTTCGCTTGAGAGCAGCAGCTCAAGGCCTTCACGGATTTCAGATTCATCATCAACGACGAGAATCGAGCCCTTAGACATGAACCGCTTTCCTGACCGCGGGGAATTCGACGTGGAAGGAAGTTCCCTTGCCCGGCGTGGAGCGCACATCCACTTTTCCCGCATGCTCCTTGATAATGCCATAACTTACCGAGAGACCCAGGCCCGTCCCCCGGCCGCTTCCTTTCGTGGTGAAAAACGGATCGAAGATCCTGTGAATGTGTTCCCGCGGAATGCCCGCGCCCGTATCCACGACTTCGATCTCCACGCTGCCATTTTGCGCCAGCGTTCGAATCTCCAGCATGCCTCCGCCGGGCATAGCGTCCCGCGCGTTCAGAAACAGATTCAGGAAGACTTGCTGGAGCTTGTTAGCAGAGCCGCGCACCGCCGGAAGTTTTTGATCCAGATTCTTTACCACCTGAATCTGCGCGGCCTTCAAGGGATGGGTCACGAGAGAAAGTGTTTCTTCGAGGACGCGATTCACGTCCACATCGCTCAATTCGGCCGCGCCCGTTCTTGAAAAGTTCAGCAGGTTATTGACGATTTCGCTGGCGCGGAAGGTTTGTTTGACGATCTTTTCGATAATGGCGTGCCGCGGGTCGCTTTCAGGCATCTGCTTCGCCAGCATCTGGATGTAATTGGAGATTACTGCAAGGGGTGTGTTCACTTCGTGAGCGACTCCCGCAGCCAACAGTCCTAGCGAGGTCAGCTTTTCCGTTTGCGACATCTGCTCTTCCATGCGCTCTCGCTGGGTGACGTCGTCAAAGAGCAGCAGCCGCCCGATGCGCTCTCCCGATTTGCTCACCAGGGGAGCGATAGAAACGTTCAGCGTCAGGGCTTTTCCCCGGTACTGAAGACGCTGCTTGTAGATGCCGGTGATCTGCTCACCATTGCTGCGGCGCGCGATTTCCGCGGTCAATTCGGCGGGAAGCAGCGCGCTCAACTCGCTGCCTACAGCGTCCTGCCGCGCCACGCCGAACAACTGCTCCATTCGCGTGTTCCAGCTCTCCACGATTCCGCCCAGATCCACCGCCAGCACTCCCACATTCAGGGATTCCACGATGTTTTCGCTGAAGTCCTTCAGCCGGGCGATTTCCAGCGCCTTCTGTTCGAGAGACGAATAGAGCTGAGCGTTGTCCAGCGCGACGGCCACGTAGCCCGCGATCGTTTGCACGAGCTCCACGTCATCGCTCGAAAGAAAATCGCCGTCCACGGTCTTGCCGAGTCCCAGGACGGCGACGGTATGTTCGCGGATGCGGCACGGCACGAAATAATTCAGGTCCAATTGCTCCAGCGTATGCCGGATGGAATCGTTCACATCCCTCGCCGCGCGTGGCGATTCAAAGAACAAGGCTCCGCGGGCAAATTCGGGCCGGGCCGGATCCAAAAAGCTCAGATCCAGATGCTCGCTGAAACGCACGCCCATGGATCTTGCAAGCCGCATCTGTCCGGGGCGCAACGGCTCCTCGACAAAGATGGCCAGGCGGTCCACCAGGAGCGTTTGCGAGACGCGGTCCATCACCGAGCCCAGCATGGGGTCGAGCCGCACTTCGTTGGTGAGCGTCCTGCCGAATTCGATCAGCGTACGCCGGTAATCGAGCCGATCGCGGTAGAAGAAGCGATCCAGCCTGGCTTGAATCCATTCCCGGAACGGCTGGAAGAAAAATGCGGCGATCACGATGGCGATCATTCCGCCGACCGGGCCGTTCGTCGGGGTATGGAAGATTTCCGCGATCAGAGCGACCAGCGCGAAATATACTGCGGCGACGCCGGCAGTGGCGGCGGTGTAGGCCAAACCGCGCTTGAAAATGATGTCCACATCCATGAGCCGGTAGCGAATGATGGCGTAGCCGAAACACAGCGGAATCAGCACCAGGCTCAGAACGGAAATGTTTACCCACGAACCTTGCGGCACGTCCAGCAGAAACGGAACGATGTAGAGCAACGTGAACGGCGCGCTTCCTGCCAGCGTTCCCCCTGTCAGCCACTTCAATTGTTGACGCAGGACTCCGGAGGGAGCCTGCCGAAAACTCCGGTAGAAAACTCCTCCCGCGAGCAGGAAGCAAGCCCCGAGGTAACCAAGCTCGATTTTGTCCAGAAGTACGCGTGCGCCCAGCCAGGGCACAAATCCCAGAGTATTGCTGGCAACCGCGAAGTGCAGCAGGAACAATGCCAACGGCGGCGAATAGACGAGTGCAAGCTTCAGGAGCGACCGGGGCGTTCCCTCGGTTCGCTCAGGAAAAACCACCGCGAAGTGCAGCAACAGCGCAGGAGCGAGCAAGCGGGCCACAACGCTGGACCAGTACACCTCATAGTCAAACGCGTCCAGCTTTCCGCTGTAATGGAACGAGTACAGCACGAATGAAACGAGACAGAAGACATAAAAATGCACGGCTCTGGGCGCGTTCCACCGGCGAATGAAAATAAACAGCCCGATGAACAGATAAAACAGCCCGACAATTCTTGTATAGTCTTCGCTGCTTGCCGGTTTGGTGGCCGGTGCGGTGACCAATGGGGTCTCGAACGATTCGCCGTTACGCGCCAGTTTATAGCGCAACTGGATCCAGAGACCCGCGCGGTACAACTTCATCGTTACGCCGACCGCCCTTGTGATCGGCGTTCCGTTCACTTCCAGCAGAATGTCGCCGGGTTGAATTCCGGCGCGGGAAGCGGGGGAGCTTGGAGCCACCCGCCACGCTTCTACTCCCTGGGCACTGTCCCGCCACGCAACGCCGTCATCGGGGGTCTCAAAGCGTGCCCTTTGGTCGAAATTCAAAAGAGCGAAAACCACCGCCGCCATCGTGGCCAAAGCCAAAATGACTGCTCCAAAACTGACGCGGAGGTTCTGCTTCATCGTTCAGTCCGAGGAAAATACACCCTAAGCAATTTTAAAGGAGCAACTCCTTTTCCATTCTTTGGTAGATTATTGTCTCCAGAACTCTTTTATTTTGTTCCTCTTATAGGGACCGGGAAGGAGGGGCTCGGCCATTATTCCGTTTCTGGTAGGGACTCTACAGCTTTCAAAACACCCCAGATTCCTAAAACTGCACACTCACTCCGCCACGGAAAGTCCGGAATGCTGGCACCAGGACGACCTGCCCGTCGCCTGTGTTCATTCTCACATATCCCTGCGCGAGCAGGTTGTCACAATCCGCCATTGCCTCCCAATGGCCGGGACCGAATTTTGGCAGGGACTGCCTAACCGCGATGTGGAAGTAGGGGTCCATCTGATAAAGCGATTCACCGTAACTGTCCACGCGAGAGAGCGCAGCCCCATCAATCCATTTGTAGCCCGCCGAGAATCTGGTTCCCGATCGTTCGATTCTGGCATTCATGTTCGCGCCGAGAGAGTGGCGGGAAACCATGTGCAATTCATCTCGTAGAATTCCATCCGCGTCGCCCCCGGGAGCGAGCGCGCCAGCCAGGGCGTAGACTGTAGTGAACTCCAGGTCATTGCTCAATTTCTCTTGCAGCGCAATTCGGCCGCCCCAACTGCTACCTGAGCCTCCGTCATAGGCAAATCCGCTGGAAAAGACATCTTGAAAATAGTCCGCTTCGGGCAAATCCTGGCCGCGCCCAAAAACTGCCGTGTTGCGGTTGTCATCGTGAAAAGCGGCTAATTCAAGAGTTCCGCGCGCTCCGAGTTTTCGTTGTGCGGAAACTTCTTCATGCCAGCCGCTCTGCAGCACCGGTTTCCCGTCTCGCAGCATCACGGCGGGGAAGGCATCCAACTCATTGATCGCCGCGGAAAGAGCAGCGTCCGTATCTGTCGGTTCTTCCGGCTCGAGAGGATTCGGCCCCGCAGGTTCCGAGGCAAACACCAGCTCCGCTCTCCATGAATTGCCGATCCGCCGTTGCACGGTCAAGTGTGGCCGTAGCGAAGCCGTGGCTTTGCCCAGGCCAACCAGGACGTATTCTCCGCCGTAACTCAATACCGTGCGATCGCCTAGCGCCAGCGCCCCGCCCTGCGCGATACGAACTCCGCGAAAGGTCATTCCAGAGGGACCGAGACTCGCGCTCCGCACCACGAACGCTGTATATGGCCCTTCTCCAAGCATTCCGGAGGGCAGCCAAACCGTCGCAACCCCTCCTGAGGTTTGGTCCTGATGGCTCATTTGACCCGCGATCAGCAAGCGGCTCATCCCGTTCAACTTCTGATCGTAGGCGACGACCGTGCCGGGTGCGGAAGCCACGTTCGAAACTGAGCCGGGACGCATCGCGCCATCTGTGATCTGAAAAATCAGCCGGGGACGCCGTGGCGACACGTCTCCGCTCGAAAGTGCGGCAGTCTGAATATCGCCTTCCTCCCACTGCAGTACCGGCCGCATTCCGGGAGCGGACCTCAGCACCCACTTCCAGTCATCTGAATCATTGGCAGACACTCCGGGCTGCCGGCGCAACTGGTCTAGCGCGGCGAACATGGATTCCAGCTGGATCCGTACCATTGTTGTCAGGTTGGGGTTGATGCGGATGTGTTGATGCAGAGTCGGCAGGAATCCCGCCAGTGTAACTCGAACAGTGTACAAACCCGGCGGAAGTTTATCTCCGCGGAAAATTCCTTGCGTATTTGTCAGGTAATCAAGCGGCGCCAGTTCTCCCGCCAGCTCGGGCACCACTTCCACACTTGCCCCCATCTGGGGTGTTCCAGCGGAATCACGCACCACACCGGCGAGCTTGCCCCCGGCAAGCTTCGCTTGGGCGGCCGCGGAACTCGCGAGGAGAAGCGAACAAGCCCCCGCAGCAGCCAGGACCATGGCCCCAAAGATTCGGAGTGGCCCGTCTTTCACTTTCCATTACCTCCCTGGCGCGCCATTCGACGCGGCTTTTGTTACCTGCGGTTCCTTCACCGTAAAATCTGCCGATCGCGTGACTGTTTGGTTCGCCAAAATGTCTTTGGCGCTGACTTCCAGCGTGTATTTTCCAGGTGCCAGCGTGGCCAATGGCAGCAACCTTTCAATGGTGACCTGATCGCCGGTTTGCTTCATGTCCTGCGAAGTTTCTTTGAACTGCAGAATTTGTTGATCGCCTCTTTTGACCGTGTACTGGAAAGTCGCGTCGGACCTGTGCGTCTTGTCGTCGGGCTTCAGGTTGTACACCTGCATGTAGATTCCGAGCTTGTCTGTGCTCGTAAAATCGCCTTCCAGCCGAGGCCTTACTTTCGACGAACCCAGCACGAATTGCCCAGCTCCGATCTGCTTTGTTGGAACGTGTTCGATCTCGTCCGCCAGGATCAGGGAACTGGCTTCCAGCTTGTCGTCCTCATAGCGCGGCACGGCCAGTCTCGTATTGACGACTCCCACGTTTCCGCTTTGCACGTCCTTGATCACAAGATCCAAACGGTACAAACCCGGACGCAGCGGAAGCGCCTGCTGAAATATCGAAAAATGCTTCAAGTACTGTTGAAACAAGGTATCCGGAGCGTCCGTATTTACCGCGTGCTCGAAGGTTTGCACCACCCGCCCCGTCAAAGTGCTTACCCGACCGAAGATATTTGCCGTCGCCGAATGCACTCCGTCCTTGTCCTGGAAAGAAAGCTGATTGTTGGGAATTTGAACGGTGACCGGTACGAGCACGGTGTCGTCTGTGATCTTCAGAAAATCCGTGCGCCACATGAAATGCAGCTCGTCGCGCACGATGCGTGAAGTCACGATCGATTCAAGGTCCTTGAATTTCACCGGCGGCGCCTGTTGAATCTTCGCGTACAGTTCCAGCCGAGTGAATTCGTTCATGCTTTCCGGTTCCGCGCCGCCGAGCGTCGTCGGAAGATTTGTCCCGTCTGAACGAGTGAATCGATCCGCTTTGGAAGCCAGACCCATCTCTTCCAGCAAACTCAAGCCGGCGCCCGGCACATGCAGCAAGGCATCTTTCTCAGATGGATCCATGGTCAGGTGGTATTCACCGCTCCCCGACGGATCCACAAATTCCAGAATTACGTTTTCTCCGATTCCCTCGAGATACCGGTAGCGCCATGTTTCCCAGGGGTAGGTCGTCGTTTCTCCGCCGCCCTCGTCCATGGGACGTTCGTAGGTTCCGCCGGTTGGGTGCGAATCAATCTCGTCCGGAGGTCCCCAAATAATGTACGTGCGTCCGCGATCCGTCCTCCAACCGGGAATGCCTGATGCAAAATGCTCATTAGCGTAGGCGATCCGGCGGTAATGCTCTTCTTTGAAGTCATTGTCCGGCAGGTCCGGGTTACTGCTTCTCCGCAGCCAAAATTGCTCGATAAACTGCTCGCGCTCCTCGTTCGTGGACAACTGCAGGAACGCCCTGCGCTCTTCCGGCGTGATGATGTACACGACGTCTTCGTTCAGCCACTGCTTGTACTGGTCGTCCAGCTCTTTGAAAGCCCTGGACATCTTTTTCTTTTGTTCTTTCGTGAGCTTCTTGGGAGCAGCGGTATCCTGATCCTGTTGCGCGAATGTGGCTGGCAGTACCAACGCAACAAGGAATGCGGTAGCAAGTAGGGCACGAAGAACCCTGGACATGACGACACCTCTAACCATGGGACTTGTGGATTCTACCCCTTGGACAAGCACATCGTCAAATGCGGAATCTCCTGCATTATCTGACACTTGTCCCCCGATTGGGGTTAGAACCCCGCTTCAGAATGAGGGTTGCCTGACAATATTTGACCTGTCCTAAAGTGCAGCTTCTCTGACAATTCAAAACTGGATTACGAACAGTCCAGAGTCATTACGGGATCGGTTGGGAGAGGATCGAATACCCGGACTATTTCACTGCAAACGCTGAATTTGCGCTTCCGACCCTATGAGCGTGTCGAAAATCGCCAGCACATGCCGCCGGTACTCCAACATGCGCGAAAAAATGTCCCGTAGCTGGGGCTCGCGTTCCGCTTCTTTGTGCCATTTGGCCAGAACTGCCGGCGGAACTTCGATATCCTGGCGCAGTTTTTCCGCGGAATGTCCCCGGAGGAACAATCCGTAGAAAAAAGCCGCCTCCCGTTGCGGAAACGCAAAATCGCCTGGGCCTTCCAACGGGACAACTTGTGCCGATGCAGCCATAAAGAAAACGCAGTTTACCCAAAAGCGCCTTCGCGTCAAGTAGTACGATCTGTCTCCTGCCGCGTTCCTGCTAACCCCTTTGACAAGACAGCGGCCGGAAAATCCGATTAACTCGCGCGACAACCTCGTTTGCCCCTGGGACCGAACCGCAGGTAAGATGCTTAGAGATATGCCTGGGATACGCAAACCAGCTTCTCGATCTCCGTTTGGACGGCTCTTTCGATTTGCCCTTCTTCGGGGCCTTCGTTCCGTTGAGGTGGATCCCGAAGAGTTCCGGCGTTATCTGGCCAAGAGGCACAAACTTCACGTTTCCAGTTTCGAGCGGATGCACCAGGTTCCCGTCGAACGGCTGGATTCCATCGCGCGCATTTTGATTCGCGATGCCGGCCGCTGGGCTCTTGCGGAAGGCGCGGGTTTCGGTCTCGGCGGCGTATTGACGCTTGTTCCGGACGCGAGTTTGCTTACCATTATCACCTTGCGTCTGATCCAGCGTCTTTGCCTGCTTTACGGGTTCGAGCCGCAAGGGTTGGACCAGCGCCGCGAACTGTGGCTTGCCGCTGCCGCGGCAACCGGTGTTGATTTTGGAAAAGATCTCGCGGAAAAGCAGGTGATCGAAAAGCTGGCTCCCCGGATCGCCGAACGACTGGCATTGAGTCTTGGCGAAGATGCAGCAGGAAGATGGGTCGGCAGAATCGTTCCCTTGGCAAGTTCTGCGGTTGCCGGAGGACTGAATTTCTTTTTTGTGCGCGCGTGGGGACGCAAGGTCCAGCGCAACCTC
>Ga0335081_10010446_pt1 | contig 15011 bp, 11 predicted proteins | sample Lox_Sample_35_FD_206713 | JGI IMG/M metagenome (GOLD analysis project Ga0335081, IMG submission 206713) | Soil microbial communities from Loxahatchee National Wildlife Refuge, Florida, United States - Lox_Sample_3.5 | ecosystem: Environmental > Terrestrial > Soil > Wetlands | place: USA...
CCCTTGTGCGCCGGCCCCCCGAAATCACTTGCGATGTGTGCAAGCGGTCCAATGTTCTTCCTGCGCGTTTTCCTGACCGACTGACTGCGTCAGGCGGGCATTTTGGACGGCCTCTGGCCGCAAAGACCTTTCCCCCGTGGACGGTGTACCTCAAAATATCGGTGTCGGCACCGTACCCCACCCGCTTCCTGTGGGCGTGTCCCGCACCTGCAGGATCTCAGCCGAATGCAAATGAACATCGACGAAGAACATAGGAATCCGTATGACGTCAATTCCGAAATCGTCATACGGCGATGTCAGCTCACCGTTGCCGGAGACATCGATGAAGATAACCCTCCGTTTCATTGCCGGGAGCGCGTGCATCTCCGGACCGTGTTTCATGTCGGACATGTTGGTATGGTATGCGTGCCCCTCCGTCAAATGCGCAAATGGGTGGAAAATATTCTCCACGAAGATACCCAGGGTCTTGTGTCGCTCAAACAGCTTCCACTCGTCGCCGGTATTTGCGATCAATCCCTGCATTCCGTAGTCTATTGGAATGAAATAGGCGAGAAGACGATGTCCGGCGTTGCCTTGCAACGGCCTGATCCTTGCAGCAACGGCGCTGTCTTCAAGAACCGCGGGGATGAGTTCTTGGACCACGGTCGAATCGTCCGGTGTAATCGTGATAAAATCCACGTTACCGATCCGTTCCAACGGAAGATGATGCACCGTATATGCTCGGAGCAAGAACCCTTTACCAACAATGACCATTGCTAACACCAGAAAAATGGCAGTTACCCTCCAGACTGTCAGAGGATGTCGCTGGCCAGGATTTTTGACGAACATTCTCTCGATGGACCGTGGAAGGAACATGCCCGTTCGGTTCATATAGTCTGTGTAACCTTGTCCGTAACGACTCGTCATTCGGCGTTCCTCATCCCGGGCGAGAATGTAATAGAGGAGCATTATTACCGCGAGGAGGAACAGAGTCAGGAACCTGGGCCAGATGATCGCAAGCCCAAGCGCCGCAACAGCGAGTCCGACATACTGTGGATGGCGGATGAGAACATAGAGTCCTTTTGTTGCCGTTCCCTTCTTCAACGCTTTCCCCACATAGACTTGTCCGGCACACGCGAGAAAGATGAGCATCCCTCCGACGAAGAACACCGAGCCGAGGATGCGAATGCCGGCCAGGAATTCGTTGGGTGGGACAATCATATGTGGAAGAAAGAAAGCCGTCAACCATCGCGTGATGCTCCATTGGTTGAGTGCGAGCAGGAAGGGATTGAAGACCGCGTAGAAGAAGAACGCAAACGGACTGATCATGATGACGATCTCGAATGCCACGATGAACGAGAGGACGAGTGCGCCGTCGGCGGTGATACGGGTGATTCGTTCGTTTCCTGGGTTATTCTGTTGTGGCATTATACTTCTCTTGTTCGAGCTTCAGTGTTCTTGCCGCGTACCGAAGGCCACAAGACCTTATGCAAGATTCTCTTCGTCCACTTTTGGGAAGTGGCGAAGCCATGCCTTCGGCAAAAGTGGACAGAAACTGGCGCCTTGCGCCGTGGCGCGCATTAATAATGATTATTGTGGCACCAACTCTTGTCGAAACTCTAACACACGAGTAGCCCTGCTATCCCACGGCCCCGAAATCTCGCGCTGTGGGCAAAAACCGCCCCATCTTCAGCGTGTCTGTACAACTCCTCCGACGTTGGAGTCTAATCTCTTTCGGTTGTTATAAACGTTCAACACCCACGGTGTTGTCTTTTGTCTTTGCTTCCGTGCGTGAGCGCGGCGAGATTACCTGAGCTGTGGGTCGGCAGTGGAAGATCATCGCGTATCAATTTCATCAAACTGAATTCTCGTAATCACTCTTTCGATTCTTCCATCCAACATACACTAGGAGAGTGCGTTTCAATTTCGCACAGTTTTCTTTTGCCGATTTCTTTTAAAAATAAGTCTCTCAAAAGTAGCCTTCCTGTTGCTGCATCCACAAACGAGCAACAGGCCGTAGCAATAACACCAAAACAAAAAACCCCCGTCACCGCTCTCGCGGATCCGGAGGTTCCCCCAATATCAGACTGCCTCTGCCATCCCCGGGGATCGAGCAAATCGTTGAGTCAAATGTCCCCTACAATCTACACATTTGCACGAACAACCGCCCTACAAGATTTTGTAGTCGCCTAAAAAACGACGCCTGAAGCAAAAATGAGAAAACCTCGGACAAACGTTAATCGCAGGAATGAGAAACGGCATAAAATGTCTGTCTGGTGGGCTCGCAATGATCCGCTCGAAGAGAGGTCATTGTTGGTGATCGCTTTCTTCGTTGCTTATCGCTTGGGAGGGGGTGGCTTCGTGAGACGTAAAAAAAGGAGGGAAAGAATCCGGTACGTCAGTTATCACACCATACCTGCGTCGTCGCCTCGCTCAACGACAAACGCTACCCGAATACCCAATGGGACACTGTGGACTCAATGTCCCAATAAATGATTGCAACTGCCGTCAGATCGAACGCCGCGTGTGCACACACGACTGGCCACAGCCGTCCGCACACGGCAAAGATCGATCCGAAAACGAGACCCGTGACGATTGCCTGCTCCACTCCCGGAACTCCCTGGTCGGCGTAGTGTGCGGCTCCGAACAATAGACTGGTGAGCAGCACGATCAAGACCTTGGCCCACGTGCTGTTCCCGAACAACCTCCCGAAACGCTCGAACATGTAACCGCGGAAAACTGTTTCTTCTCCGAACCCCGCGCCGAAGATAATGGCATACAAGACCGCCGGCAATGCCGCGGCATTGCCTGCCAGGTAATGATAAACCGGATTCACCGGGGGCGCCCCGAGAAGCGGCATCACGATCGCTTTCATCGCGAGCTTGAACACAACGCCGAAGGCAATTCCAAAGGCAGCGCTTGCGATCCAACTCTTGGGATGTAGATAGCCGATTGCACTCCACGGCGTGCCGGAGCGCCACACCCACGCGAGAACAAGGATTCCACTGAGAGGGAGAAAAAGAAGATTGCCGGCAAGGATAACAAGAATCGCCAGAATCCCAATCGGTCCAAACCCGCGCAGCCGCGCCGCGAATTGGTCATCGTTTGAAAATCGCCCCTGCAAACTGTCCGGTTGCGTGGAGTCTCGATCAAGCACGTTCAAAGTATTGTCCGACAATGAAGAATTCCGCGATCAGTGAGCCTCTCAATCCGCAAATTACTCAATTACTCAATCTCTTCAATCCACTTTCTCACCCACTCTGCGACTTCCTCCCATTTCTTTTGTCCGATAATGAAGTGCGTCCTCCCCGGGAACTCTTTGAAGTCGACTTTGGAATCCGACCGATGATAGCGGGTGTGGTTGCTTTTGTTGAGAGACGCTGGAATAATGTGGTCCGCAGATCCGGCAATGAACAACAGCGGAGTCCCGTTCTTCCTGAAATCGACATGCGCGACACTGGTCAGGGATTCTGCTGGTACGCGTCGGGATTCGGGAACGACAAATCGTTCGAACGCGGCCCGTTGCTCTTCGAGTGGAAAACCGTTCACGAATACGTACTGGAAACGTTCGAACGTCATTGCAATGGGCTCGCTCCGTTGGGCAAACGGATTGATGTGAGGCCAGTTCGATTTGAGGAATGACCACTTCGTTGTCAACACCCCTAGCGGTGGTGCCGAATCGATTGCAACGGACGAGGCGGCAAGATCGCGCTGTCGCAGGAGTTGGACGATTAATCCGCCCATCGAGTGGCCGACGATGATCGGTTTTTCATCCAGGCCGCGCACAATGCCCGCAACGTTCTCTAGGACGCCGGTCAGCGTGAGCCGACCCAGCTGGGGGTCCGGATGGTTCTTCCTCAACACGTCGACGGCTTTGTCGTGACCCGGCCACGCCGGCGCAAGACAGCGATATCCCTTTGCCTGGAAATAGTCGACCCACCGTTCCCAGCAGAGCGGCGTCATATACATGCCGTGGATGAAGACGATAGTGTTTGATCTCATGGTGCACAGAAAAAGTGGTTCCTTGCAGGAAGCAACGACGAGATGGAAAGTGCTTTTTCTATCGCCGTTTTTTGTCGTTACATCAGGGAGCGAGCTATGGATTAGCAAATTATTGTGAGGGAATCAAGCGCATCAGTGACGGAAGCACGCGGTCCGTCTTCATTTGATTTCTTCATCCAGATTCGGTATGTTGGCGTCAATTCTCAGAAACAACAACGTGGAACACCGCCGGGCTTCGGTCGAACGGAGCCTTGTTCAACAACACAATAGAAAGGACACCTCATGGATTATATGGATATTCTGAGCGTTCTTCTCCGCTGGGGGCACATTGTGGCCGCGATTCTCTGGATAGGGTTGTTGTATTGGTTTAACTGGATGTACACCCCGTTCGTCAAGACGATGGATCCGGAATCGACGAAGAAAGTCGTCCCCGAGATGCTTCCCCGGGCATTGTATTTCTTCCGATGGGGAGCGCTCTGGACGTGGGCCTTCGGACTCCTGCTGCTCATGATTGTCTTCTACCACGGTGGCTTGATGTTCGATGAAGGAGTCGGGAGCTGGGGACTTCCGAGTTACGTCATGGTAGCCGTCACGTTTCTCATGTGGCCGGTGTATGATGCCCTCGCAAAAAGCCCGCTGGGAAAAGATATCAGGATTTTTGGAGCGATCGCATTCGTTCTTATTGCCGTCATCAGCTACGCGATGATTCACTGGGGGGAATTCAGCTACCGGGCGTACAACATTCATGTCGGTGCGATGTTCGGGACGATCATGGTGGCAAATGTCTGGCAGCGGATCTGGGGAGTACAGAAGAAAATCATCCCCGCGATCAGGGCCGGGAATCCGCCGGACGCAGCGTTGTTCGCCACGGCAGTCCAGCGTTCCCGTCATAACACGTATCTTTCCGTGCCGCTCGTGTGGACGATGATCAATGCCCATACGGTGGTGCCCGGTTCCGAGAGCCAGCTCTGGCTCCTTGGGGTCATCCTCGTCGGTTGGCTCGCCGTGAGTCTGATGTATCGCAAATCCGCAACCGTGCAGGGAATGTAGCCTTCACACTACGCGTCGCTGGTTAGGTGGATGGATGGGGATGTCCGTCCACTCATCGGCTGCGTACTTGTTCCTTCCTTCTCCCGAGCAACCAGATCACCACAGAAGCGACCAAACCCGGATACATCGGCTCAATGCCGAACCAATAGGACGGCGTTCCGCCGGCCGTGTTGATCTGACCGTGAATCAAACACACTGTCGAAAACCCCCAACCGACAATCATCGCCGCGAACGCATAGTTGGCGGAAATGTGGAATCTGCTGAAGTAACTCGCAAGCACCGGGATCAGCAAGCCGGGAATAATGCACGTCCCGATCGTATACCACAGAGCGACGACGGAGGGAACCAGGAGGGCCATCGCGATGGCCGTAAACGCCGTAATGATGAGTCCAATCTTCGTCCATTGTTGCACGACGGGCGATTGGTGGTCGGCTTTCCGGATTCTGCCGACGATGTCCTTCCCGACCGTTATTGCCGCGATCAGCGTCAGGCTGCTGAGTGAGGACATGATGGTGGCGAGCATTCCGATGTAGAATAATCCTTTCGCAATGGACGGCAACGCAACTTCGGCAAGCATTGGATAGGAATACATCGGCTTTTCCAGCGACGGCAAGACAGCTCTGGCGTACAGACCCGCCGTGCTCGTCATAAAGTCGAATACAAACCAAAAGAAGATCGAGACGAGGATTCCCCGTTGTGCCGTTGCAGAGTCTTTTGCCGCGTAGCAGCGTTGGTGGAATGCCGGGTCGACAAGAGTCCAGAGCGCGATGAAGAACCAGACAAGGACAAACTGAATGCTGTTTCCCCCGTTCCACGTGAGGTGCAACGGAGGAACATTCGCGCGAATAAAGTCGAACCCGCCGTACTTCGCATAGGCAAAGACGACAATGAGCGCGAACCCGAGAAACATCAGGATGAACTCAAACGCGTTGACCCAGATATCCGACCGGAACCCTCCCGCGTACAAATAACAAACGGTCAGGAATGTCGCCAGGAGGATGCTGGTGAGAAGGCTGATCCCGAACACGAGCTGGACGAGGATGCCGAGCATCAACACGTACGGTGCGGGAGAGACGAGAAAGAACGTCAGGAATCCCCCCGCAACGGCTGTCTTGCGGTCGTACGATTGTTCGAGCTTGTCGGGGATCGTGTACAGGTTTGTTGCCCTGACTTTCCTTGCAAGAAAGAGAGCGAACACGAGTGCGAAGAGATAGTACGGGACACCGAACACCACCCAGTTGGAGATACCGTACCGGTACGAAAATTCTCCGACACCGAGAATGCCGCCGTACCACGTCGAGACGAGGGTTGCGACGAACATGGGAAGCGTCAGGGTGCGGCTGGCGAGAAGGTATTCGTCCGCTCCGGATTTGCTCTTCCTCGTTGCGCGGAAGCCGACGAACAGGACTGCGCCGAAGTAGACGAGGATCAGAATTATGTCGGCCGGGCTTAGATGAACCATTTACTTGGCGATCTGGTTGGACCGAGCAGTAATCTATCCGGCAAAGCATATCGTGCAAGGTTGAACGAGAAACGCTTCTCGTTGGACGAACTGTCAGTCTGTCCCACAGGAACGTCCTGCTTACTTTTTCTGCGGACCACGGAAGCGAGATTTGCGTGGCGAAACCGTCTTGAACAGGTGAAACAGGATCAAATTCCCTTTCGCTACATTGATGTGGACAGGATTGTCGGCAACAACGTTGCTTGTCGAATCACGCACACCCAGCTCGAGCGATTCGAAGTTCAGGTTCCATCGGAGTCCTTTCGTAACGATGCCGTCGCAGTGAGAGAGCGGAATCAGCGAGACGGTCGCGCCGACGGGCAGGCGAAGCTCCCTCGACCTGTCGATGTAAATCCATTCTCCCGTATCGTCGATGAATGTGATCGCGGCTTTCGGCGAGAACTTGACCATCGCACTCAGGTTGCCGATGAAATGGTCGAGCCGTCCACCCGTGGCTCCGGCGACCGTGATTGAATGGAATCCTTTATCGATAACCCAGGCAAATGTCTTCTCGAGGTCGGTCGAATAATCGTCGACAACCTTGTGGATCTCCGCCTTCCCAAGTTTCCTGAGCGTCTGCGTCAGGACGGAATCCATATCGCCGACAATCGCGCCCGGTTTCAGTCCGTACCGGCTTGCCGAGTTTGCCCCACCGTCTGCGCAGACGAGGAGTGCAGCATTCACCAGAAGGCTCTTGATGAGCTTCTTTGTCGGAGGTTCTCCGTTGGCGAGGATGAGTGCGTTCTTGTTCATATCATTCCGTGCCGAAAAGAATTAATCTCGGATGCCACGGATTCAAACGGATGAACTCGGGCACAACAACCCGTTTTCTCCCGTGCTCTTTCTGTGCAGATCCGTGGTTCACGGTTTCTAGAATCCGAACGTCAATGCGATCGTGAAATTCCGCTCGGCGGCAGGGAAGAATTCAATTCCCTGTCCACTCGCCATATACAATTTGTCAAAAAGGTTCCTCACTTGTCCCCGAACCATGAGAGAGAGCCCGGAAACGTCCCGCCGTATCTCATACGAACCGTCGAGGTCGAAGACCGTGTACGCATCCACTTTCTTCTGCCCGTCCTTTGTGTTGTCCGTATAGAACGAACCCACGTGCCGTCCTGACAGCGCCACGGAGCCGTCCGCTGTATGATACGCAACGCGTACGTTCGCCAGAATATCCGGGAAACCGGAAATCGGATTGCCGTCGAGCGAGACGAGCTGGTCGTTCTCGTCGTAATCCTGATACTTGATCAACCGGTTGCTCGAAAGCGTCAGGTTGCCGCTTGCGTCGAAGCTCTCGCTCAGCTTCTGGCGGGCGGTGAGTTCAATCCCGATGTGCCGGGTCCGGTCCGCGTTGCCGGTCACCGGAACGCCGAAAATGTCGAGCTTACCGTTGTCCACCAGCTCGTCCCGAAATTCCATCCAATAGAAGCTTGCCGAAAATTTTCCGGTTTCTTCGTTCAAGGCCGCGCCAAGCTCGAGATCGAGCAAACGTTCCGGTTTGGCGAGCGGTTTCGTGAAATCGTACACAGCCGTGCCGTTGACGATGGTCCCTTCGAACTGGGGCGTTGCGCCGAAGTACGCATCCTCTCCGGCATACAGGTTGCGCATCGTCGGTTCCCGCGACGTGTAGCTCAGCGATGCGTAGGCGTTAAAATCCTGTGTGAAATTCTCGTTGACGCCGAGGCGGGGGTTCACAAAGAAATAGGGAACGCTGAACGTATTGTCGAGGAATTCTTCGTTGACAAATCCGTACCGGTTGTACGCAAACTGCAGATCAGCCATGAGGGTCGTTTGTTCATCCAGGTTTAACATTTCGTGGCCGTAAATGGACGCCATGTCTTTCTGGCCGTTGTACTGGTAGAGGCGAAAATCTGGTTCGTAGTCTGGCGGATAGATCGAAGCGTAAAGGATTGTCCCATAGTGGACTGAGCGGTGAATCCTGAGCTCGCCTCCGATCGTGAGCGAGCCATAACCCTGATCGATCTCGACGCGTGGGAGCCATCCCCATTGTTTGTTGCCCACGAATCCGCGGATCAAGAAATCCGGGACCGTCGTGGTGCCGAACGTGGAATCATAGCCAACGTAGTGCATGAAGTACAGCATGGCTGCTGTCGGTTTGCCCGTTGTTGGGTCGGGATAAGGGATCCAGCTTCCGTCATAGTCGAAGTAGCCGTTTCCTTCGATATAAAAAAACGTATTCTCCAGCTTGACTGTGCGTGAGATTCTCCATTCATTGAGCAACTCGTAGTGTGGCTGGGAAAAACTTTCATTTTCTTCGGATCTCCGGAGCGTGGGGTACTCAACGGTGTCGCCCGTTGCATTCAATTCAAAGTAATTGTAGTTGATCCTCCGAAGGTCGACGTTGTCGTTGTAGAACTTCGGAATGCCGTTATAGGCAAGACCGTCCTGGAGCGGACCGCCATAAATGTGAATCCGCGTCGTCATATTATCGTCGAACCGGGCTGCGCCGATGAAATAACTCTTCAAATCAATCCACGAATGGTCGCGGTATCCCGAGCTGTTCGTTGTAGAGAAATTCCCAAAGAGAGCGTACTTCTGACCGATCAAGCCGGAATTGAATGCGATATCGTACCGGTGCGTATTCAGGATCGTCCGGTCGAGGTCGCCAAAATGCTGGAAACCGAATTCGGTGGTGACGGAGACGCCGGGTTTGCTGCTGATTGGTGTGGTGACGAAATTCACCGAGCCGCCGATGGCGCCCGGTCCATAAAAATCGTTCCCCGCTCCGCGTTGCACCTGGACATTCTGCGTGTAGCTGAGAAGGTCGGGCATATCGATCCAATACACATCGTGGTCTTCGGGATCGTTCTGAGGAATGCCGTTCACCATAACGGCGATACGACGCTGGTCAAATCCGCGCATGATCAAATGCGTGTACCCCATATCATTGCCATTTTCGGAATACGTCACGATGGAAGGAAGTGAGGACAGGACGGCGGGGACATCCTGGGTAAAATACCGGTTCTTGATCTCCAGCCGGTTCATGTCAGAGAATGTCGCAGGTGTTTGCCGCTCCTTTGCTGTCGTAGCCGAGACGATGACGGGCATGAGCGGGATTGCGACAGGATCCAGAAAAATCGTTGTCTCTGTTGTCTTCCCCTCGGCGACGTCGAGCTCCGTCCGGAACGGGTTGTATCCCACGTACGTCACGGAAACCACAACGCGTCCCGTCGGAACATTATCGATGATGAAGATCCCATCGGTAAAGGTCGTCGAGCCAAGCGTCGTGCCGGCGACGGTCACGCTTGCCCCTGCGAGCGCCTGCTTCGATTCGGAATCGAAGACGGATCCTTTGATCGAGCCGGTTTGTGCTTCTACAGGAAGGTTCGACAGGGATAGAAAAGCAATCATCACTGCAACGAGTTTCATTGTTCACCTGCTAAGTACATTTAACAAAAAAGCCGCTTTCCGAAGGACAGAACCCAACGAAAAACGGCTTTCACAAAATCGATTTCTCGTTTTCCTACGCTGGCATTACCCAGGTCAGGTTCTAGGGTCTGATCTCAGCCCCGGTCCCGACAAGCACTTGTTGTCGGAATCGGCGGGACACCCCTAACGGAAACTATTTACTTCGTTAGCTCTAAAAGAACTGTTCTAATATACGCTCTCCAAACTCGCGTGTCAAGTGCCCGACTGTGCCGACCACCTGACTTCCGGCATATCGATCTCTTGAATTGATGCTGTTTGCAATCTTGAGTTCGGAATTTCCGATTTCATTCCCGCACGTTCTTTCTCAACCCTTCAAAGAACCGTACGGCCTCTCCCGTATCCCGGTTCCGGATGATGTGCCAGAGAAAATTGAGTCTGCCGCTGATTTTCTCCAGCTGCGCCAGGGAGTGGGGGTTGAAAATAATCTCGGAGAGGAGAAAATCGTCCTCCGAAAGCAATCCCCGCGCAACGTCGAGATGGTGCTTGAAGGTTGTGCCCGGCACCGTCTCCGTGCTTACGCACGAAGCAAAGACCATTGACGACACGAATGGCAGCGTGAGCGAATAAGCCATCATCACATCGTGCTCGCTGAATGAATAATTGAATATCGTGATCTTGAAGCGCTCGAACAGCCGACGGAAGAACTCCTTTCCCTCGCTGTCCGAATCGCTGATGATGACGGCGTTCTCCCTGCTCAAATCGTTCAGGTCCGCAAATGTGGGACCGAACATCGGATGGACGGAAACGAACCGGAACTTGGCTTCCCGGTAAAACGCCGGCAACGTTCCCTTGACGGATGCGATGTCGCATAGCAGACAGTTGTTTGGCAGCAGGGGAAGCACCTCGCGGAAACTCTCGACGGTGTTCTGCAAGCTGACGCAATTGATGAGCAGCTGCGGCGAGGCGCTCCGGATTTCCTTGATGTCGCTCAACGTGCTGACACCGGCAATGGCCTGCGCCTTTGATGGAACCGAATCGTACACGGACACGGTGTGCTCCGTCGAAAGCAGCTTCGCCAGCCACGATCCCATTTTGCCCGTCCCGAGGACACAGATGTTCATGCTGATGCCTCCTGGTAGAATCCGAGATTTTTAAAACCAGTCGTTTCTTTTTCAACCGATCCAAGGGTCTTCCGCACGACCTCGTTATCGGGACTTCCCTGGAAATCGACGAGGAATGCAAACGCGCCGGGGTTCCTGCGAATCGGTCGCGACTCAATCCGGGTCAAGTTGATGTTGTTCTCCGCGAAGATGCGCAAGACATCGAACAATGCACCGACACGATGCTGCGTGGAAAAAGTGATGGTGCATTTGTTCGCTTTCCCACCTGCTTGTTCCGTTGAGAGCATCACGAAACGCGTCGCGTTCTGTGGGTGGTCCTCGATGTTCTCTTTGATGATCTCCAGACCGTGGAGTTCTGCGGCAAGACTGCTCGCGATGACGCCGGCAGCACGTTGTTGCTCGCGGGCAAGCCATCGGGCAGCTCCCGCCGTATCGTAAAAGGGACGTGGCTCGAGCTTGTTCCTGGAAAGGAACGCCCGGCATTGCCCGAGCGCCTGGGGATGCGAATACACCGATTTGATTTCCTGGTGGCTTGTTCCCGGCAATGCGAGGAGATTATGATGAATGGGAATGACTGCTTCCGCGATGATCTTGAGGTTGGTTTCCACAAGAAGATCGTTGACTTCGGTGACTGAGCCTTCCAGGGAATTTTCAATAGGCACCATCCCAAACTCAAAATCGCGGTTGGCCACGCCCGAGAACACATCGGCAAATTCGAGGCAGGGGATCGGCACAGAGGAGTTGCCCAACGAATGGATGGCGATCTCGCTCCACGCCCCGTGCTCTCCCTGGAATCCCACGAGCTTCAATCCCCTGTGTTGAAGCTCTTTGGATTCTGTCATGATCCTTTCGTAGAGGTGACGAATGAACGGTTCTTGCATCAGCGATGACGCGTGGGCCGTCACATTCTTCAAGACTGACTCCTCCCTCGAGGGATCGTGGACCGCATTCTTGTGTTTTCCCGCCTGCAAGGCATATTCCAGCCGATGTCTCAGCAGAATAAGGATCTGCTGATCGATACTGTCAATGTTGTTCCTGACTTCTTTCAGGTTCACGGGAGCCTCCTTTCGCGGGATGTCGGTGGGTGCATTGCGGAATTCATTTCATGCCCTCCATGAATTTTGCGAGTGAACGTACTTTTTTCACCAGGGTTGAGAATTGAGCAGGCGTCAACGCCTGGTCCTTGTCGCTCAACGCTTCCGCAGGATTGCGATGGACTTCGATGATCAGACCGTCGGATCCGGCTGCAGCGGAGGCGAGACTCATTGGTTCGATAAGACTGACTTTCCCCGTGCCGTGGGTCGGGTCGGTGATGACGGGGAGGTGGCTGAGCTCTTTGGCAGCCGGCACAGCGCTGATGTCGAGCGTGTTGCGGGTGTACGTTTCGAACGACCGGATTCCGCGCTCGCAAAGGACGACATTCGGGTTTCCCTCGTTCATGATATACTCTGCACAGTTCATCCATTCCTCCAGGGTCGAATACATCCCCCGTTTCAGCAAGACCGGCTTTTGCAGCTTTCCCACTTCTTTGAGGAGGGAGAAATTCTGCATGTTGCGCGCGCCAATCTGGATCATGTCTGCAAATTCGGCCACCCAGGAAACGTCGCGGGTATCCAGCACCTCGGTGGCAAACGGGAGTCCCGTTGATTCGCGCGCTTTCGCGAGTATCTTCAGTCCCTCGAGTCCGAGTCCCTGGAAAGCGTATGGCGATGTCCGCGGTTTGAAGGCGCCTCCCCGCAGCATGTCGGCACCGGCCTTCTTGACGGCGAGGGCCGTTTCGACCATTTGGTCTTCGCTCTCCACGCTGCACGGCCCTGCGATGATCACGAATCCCTCGCCAAAGCGTACACTGCCGACGGAGATCACCGTCCGTTCCTTTTTTTCCAAGGCTACCAGTTTCAAATTGGTCATGTGCTTTTCCCTTCCCTGAATCCTGTGGTTCGTTGTTGTTTCCTATGATGTCGTTTTCATTGTTCCGCCTGTTTTCGGCGTACTCTGTGGTGAATCTCTTCGACAACGGTCAAAAAAAATCGTGGACAGCCGCTTCCACGATCCTCATAAAACGAAAAAGGTGGAAGCGCTTTGATCTGCGGTTCCACCTTCTGGAGTTTCAAGCCCTGGACGGCCTACCCCGGCGAAAGCGCACGATCACGCGCCGTCGGATAAAAGTAAAAGTAGTATCGTCCTCTTGAGTTCATACCTGCGTCTACAGTATAAGCAAGAGGCTCAAAATTGTCAAGCCCCAACTTCCTGTTTTTGTCGAACCCAAAACGGTTGCATAATGTGCCCCTGCCGATATGCCCTGACGATGATGAACAAAAAGCCTGTCACGCACACGACAACGGCGACAACAGAGGCCTCCGCACCAAAAGCGCCGCCGGAGAGAACGTCGGGGCCGGTGAGGGTCGATTGCAGAATTCCGTTCGCCGTGGTACCGGAAACGGACACGCCGAAGATCCCTCCTTGCGTGAAGTTCCACGCGAGATGCAGACCGACAGCGAGCCAAAGCCTTCGTGTCAGCACATAACACGCACCAAGGAGCAACCCGGCCTCAAGTGCAATTGCGGTGGCGCTGGTCAGCGATGCGTGTGGATTCCCGAGATGCATTGCACCGAAGAGGAGGGCAGAAAGAGCAAGGGCAATCCACGTCCCCAGCGACTCCTCCAGAATTCGGAAGATGATTCCCCGCGTGATGAGCTCTTCCAGGAAGCCGGACAGAACAGCCATGCTCACGGATTGGACCAGGACGAACCATCCGTTGGTTCCTGTGACGTGATAGAAACCGGCCCCCCAGAGAATTCCTATCGTGACGGTGAAGAGTCCTGCACCGAGGATTAAGCCGTACCCAAATTCCCCCGGGCTTCCTGCTATTGCAAGTTCGGCGACGGGCCTTCGTTCAACAAGGTGCACGTAGCCCCAATAGGCAGCGAAGGTCGCTGGTACCACAAAGAGCGTAAAGAATAATTCGCCGAATGCAGCCGGTGCGAGTGATTTCACAAGCGGCTGGATGATCGCAATCGGTATTGCAACGAACAACAGCGCAAGGATCAAGCGGATAATGGGAAACAGGCCCGCTTTCCAGAGTGTGCTTTGAAGAAATGGACGTTGGTTGCTCAAAGACCGAACCTCCTTTCGTTTGTTGTCAGACTTTGGTTCTTCCGGGAGGACACCGTGTATTTTTTGATCACGTCACAGTAACCTGCGTTGTAGCAGTGTTGCGCCTGGAAGTCACTGTATGAAATAGGAACAGCAATCCTGTGCCTGCCAGTAACGATCCCCCCACGATCCAAAAAGGAAATGGGACGTTCGGCTGTGCACTCACATCGTCGGCACGTCCGGGATGAAAGAGAACCGCGATTGCAACCAGGTTGTTCGTAAAGTGCGCTGCCATCGAAGGGAACAGGCTCTTGCTGCGGTAGAAAAAGTAGCCAAACAAAATTCCAAGAATCGCCAGTGTCACCAGCCCGAGTGGCTGGAAGTGGAAGAGGCCAAAGAAGATGCCGACGAGAATAACGCTCCTCCATTGCATGGTGCGCTCAAACGTCCGCTGGATGTAGCCGCGGAAAAAGATTTCCTCACAGATTGCTGGTGTCAGACACACAACGACAATAAGCCAGGCAAATTCGCCGCTGGACCGTGCCGTAAAAATCTCTGCGTCGACTTTTAGCAGCCTCTCCGGCACGTGCATGAAGTGCATGAGCTTGCCGGCTATGAGCTCTCCTGCAGGGATCACGGCGAGCGTGGTGAGCACGGCAAGGACGATTTCGACCGTTGATGCGCTTTTCAACCGGATATACTGCCGGACCGTTGAGGAGTGCCAGCGCTTCACCAACCAAAGCGCCGGTGCGAGCAGGAAGACGAATTCCGCGATAAGCACTGCAGCCCGAACGGGACCCGCATAGAACCTCATCGATGTCGCGAGCTTGTCCAGGAAGCCGCCGGTCGCGTCGGGTCTACCGTACAGTACG
>Ga0335081_10010447_pt1 | contig 15009 bp, 22 predicted proteins | sample Lox_Sample_35_FD_206713 | JGI IMG/M metagenome (GOLD analysis project Ga0335081, IMG submission 206713) | Soil microbial communities from Loxahatchee National Wildlife Refuge, Florida, United States - Lox_Sample_3.5 | ecosystem: Environmental > Terrestrial > Soil > Wetlands | place: USA...
TAACAATTCTCCCTTGCCGTCTCTCTTGCTCGCTTTGCGACAATCTCTCCCACCACCCTTACTTCATCTCCCCCGCATCAGTCCCCACGCGATCCAGAGCCAAAGAATGGCAGCGGTGATAACACTGCTTGCTAGACAGGGTATGTCCCTCGGCAAATACACTAACGCGGAACAGCAATTCCCACAACTGCGACACAAGGCCTCGCCCAGACGGCCTCGACCATTGCTGGTGCCGCCAGCACCGCGGCATCTGCTGTCAGCGCCGCTGAGAGCACTGTCCTCAGCATCAAGGATGCGTGGAGCAGTCCCTCAAACTGCCTCCACTCAAAGTATAACCTCCATCACCCCCAGCGTCTTCGAGTGCTGACAAACAGCTACTGCCGAATACCTGTTGCCATAATCATCGCGATCGGCCTTTTTATCATCATAGGCTGCTGCTGTTGCATCAAGGGCTGCGCGGATTGCATTGCATGTTGCTGTTGCCGTTCGTCTGCCCGCTCTCGCGAACGGCTACGACCTCCCGAGGCACAGGCATATGTTCCCACTAACTACGGTTATGGCCAGCAGCCTCCGCCCTATCAGCCGCCGCCCCGAGCAGTCGGGACTGGAGGGGGGAGTTTATTCCCCATGCCAGAACGACCCAAGTACGAACGTCTTGGCGACGAAGAACAAGCCATCAGGCTGGACGACATGAGACCGAAGCACGCCTACATCGACGGTGATAGCGTTCTCTCGGAAGCAGACGTGCAGAAGGAGAGGGAGAGGCAGCAAAGCGAGTCGACCCCAATAGTTGCTGCCGCGGCGCCGTCGCCCCTGCGAATGCCGCGAGCACCGACTGCACCTTATCCTTTGCACGATGATGACGACTTCCACACACCACAACCAGCGTTGCTGCCTGGTGCCGCTCCAGTGTCCGGGCGCGCTTCCCCGATCAGACGAGATTTTCAACCAAGTCCAGTCCGGAATACGTATTCCGATAATCAATACGCCCATGGCAGAAATGGATATTTTGACAATTCGTACGACACTTCATATCATGATGACGGCGGTGGAGGATATCGCGATGACGGACATCGCAACAATGACGGTTATCACAATAATTACGAGCAATTCTATTATGAGAACAGCGGGGGTGGTCATGGGCCAAGTAGGGGCGGTGGGTTTAATGTGTAATGAGTAGTGTGCGAGTATCGACCTTGGATGAGGACAATCAGTGATTGCTGCTTTGTTAAGAAACATGCTTGGTGAACCGAAAACGGAGGGAATGGATATCTCAGCATCGGTCAAGTCAGATGAAATTCTGATCGGAAATATTTCAATCAGATGTCCTTGAAATCTTAAAGCGCGGATTTTTTTTTTCTATAAAAGTCCCAATGAATGACAACCCCATATGCGAACGAAATGAATGACCAAAAGAAAGCACAAAAATAATTTCAAGAAGAAAAAAAAATGAAAAGAATTGCAAAAAACTTAGCAATCCAAATCCAGAAAGAGAAGAAATATCCGTAGCCTATCAATGTCCCAATAGTCCATCTAACTACTGCTTCAGATGTCCGATTTACATGAACTCATCACATCGGAGAAAGGGCTCCGTTCCACGTACTCGTGAACCCGGGAGCCATGGGAGGGAGCTGAGGGAGCATAGGCGGGGCGGGAAGAGGTTGACCGTGTATCCTAGGATCGGCCTTGACCAGGGGGATTGAAGCAAGGTCGATTGCTGGTGTGTAATAAGTTTTACTGACAGGGGTTGTGTTGACGAAATCGGCTGGTTCCGGATTCTCGAGGATGTGTTTGCCGGCTGCGACGTATGCCTGGGCTTGAGCGAGTTGCTGCTGCATGGAAACCAGGTCGGGAGGGGGTCCGCCATGGAAGGCATGCCTCAACATGGCGTCGGGAACGGCTGGACCGTTCATAGGCCACTGAGAAAAGAGTTGAAGAAGTTGGGCATCGTAGAAACCAGAGTGCGGATAGGTAGGCACAGAAAAGGTCGGTACTGCGGTTGGCAGCAGAGTGGATGAAGGGTGAGAAGACATTGGGGAGGGAGTTCGACTCGGTACGGTATAGGGACTTGGAGGACTGTTCCCCGCGAAATAGCCTGGAGGAGCGTGGTTGTGTCCTGGCGTCATGACGGGCCCGGTTATTCCTATCGGGATGACTTGCGGGAGAAAACCGCCGAGGACCATGAAACCGGGGTGATGGTAGGACATTTGTGAATATCTGAATTGCCCGAGTCGCTTCCTGGTGATGAGAGCGGAGGTCGAAACGCCGATTTGTATGCCTGGGGCAAAATTTTCTCGAGGAGGCGAGGTTGACGGCGAGGTTGGTCACGACGGGGTTGGCCGAGAGAGAAGGTAAATATGGTTCCGTGGGTCCGAGCGCTCCACCATTCACAATATTAAACGATCAAAGGCGTTCTGGAAACGGATCACAATGGAAACAGAGCGAATATATATGATAAATTTTCAAGGTTCAGTACAATGGATTTAACCTTTCTGCCGGCGTCGACAGCTCCCGGTTTGCAGACTGTCAGCGGCGTGGAACATGCCAGATTCATGGTGGACTCGCATAATTTGAAAAGTTTTTCGCCCCATGGGTCGGCCGGAGGTCCGTGTCCCGCAAACTTTGCGGAGGCTCGTTTCAAGCCAGCCACGCAATGCTGACGCAATCAGGATTCCTGCCGGCTGATTGGCTGCCTCCCGACGTCCGACGATTACGCCCCGCGCCATTCCCATGCGGAATTTGCGCGGCTTAGAGCTGAGCGATAATCAACATCTCCGCACGGTTTCTATTTTGCACCCGAATCGCGATGAATCGCGCTGATCACGGTGGCCTGAAGCCCCTGACCGGAATTTCATTCGTTTGATAACGGAACTAATATCCACACGTTCGGGCGCCAGAATTGTGGTATTGGACGTCCGCATTAATGGCAAATGGGTCGTTCTTAGCTAATTTAAGAGGCCGCTTCCCTTTCTGCACAGAACTACGCATGGACCTACTAGCGCGGACTAATTTCCGACTTCGCCCGACGCGGTCGCGATGCTAAATATAAATTGTCGCGATGGTAAATGAATCACGACACCATAGCCTCACCGCAGCCATCCTCTCCTGATATCGAATTATTGCCAAGAGAATAGTGAATTGAGCAATCATCGCGAAGTATCAAAGCGGTGCCACCGTTTCAATACCCAATTTTTGATCCTATTGCTTTTTTTCCGTTTCACAGCCATTGCATAACCCACTTCACGCCATGGTTTTAGGAAATAGCCAAATGAACAACTCCGTAAACGCCCCCTGGATTCCCCCCGCAATCTGCAAAATGATCATACCGACCCTCTTTGGAACGTACATACAAACCCATTGCAAGCCATAAATTATACAGAATACACACCAATACAATCCGCCAAAGAAAGAAACGAGAGTAGCGTGGATACCGCGGCCGAGAGCAAGCAAACCTTGCCATAAAATGCGAGGTAAGTCGATGAAGATGCCCCGGAGGATGTTCTGAAAGCCAGCGATGATATTGGCAAGCGTGATTGAGCGGAAGAAATCTAAAACCGCAGAGATAAGGGTGTGAATGAACGACACGATGCTAGACGGATCAGCAAAATGAAGGCTTAGGACGTGCGAGATCTCACCTCAGAAGAAACTCTTGCAACCAGCGTCCGAACACTTTAAGTCCCTCCCATGTCTTCCGTGCTCCAATCTTGATAAGCCCAGGCAAAGCCCTAATTCCCTTCCAAGTTCGTTTGACGATGTATTTACCGGCTTTATACATAGCCTTTGGTGTGTTAGCAATCACTTTCGCAGTGCCGACGAGGAAGTCCTTGATTCCTCTAAGCAAGGACTTGACAGCACGAGCGATTATACCGCCCCACTCCGAGATGGGCGGAATATTCCTGTACAGTCTTGTGAGCTCACATCCAGAAGCCTTCAAGATGTCCCATGGAAGGGTAACAAATAAATAGCGAGGAATCTCGAAGAAAGTCACGCGACAAAAATCGTAAATTCCATGACAGGCAACCCGAATGAAATTCCATCGATGATGAAAATCGTCTACGTATAAGCATAGATCAAGTGAGAATTGGAAATGCACAGCTGAGACGAAGATAGGCACCACCGCGGTTGGCGGGGAGGTAATCGACGACTTCTTTGTGTCCGTTTCGAGCAGCCAATCTCTGAGCAGTTTGACCGTCAGGAGCAACGAGCATGGGATCAGCGAACGCAGATTCGCAAAGGATTTTGCAAATGTTGAGATTGCCTTGTTCTGCCGCATTCATCAAGGGAGTCCTCTGGCGTTCGTTGTCGGCGGGCACGCCCAGCAATCGATCGGGAACGGAGAAGACATTGACATCGACTTTCAAATTGATCAGATGACGCATCATGTTGGTCTGGGAATGGCGGACGGCATGGTAAATGGGATACTGCATGCGTCTGGGATGTTGACGTGCGACGTCGACGCCGAGCTCGACAAACTGGGTGACGGCGTCGATTTGACCCATTTCGATGGAGCGGAAGAGATTGTCCCATACCTGGATGGAATCGACATCGATTTGCTGCTGGACGAGGTCGTGGCTTGCCGTGGCTTCGGGGGAGTATTCGGGCACAGGCTCTTCGCGTCCAGCGAGGATGTCGCTGATGGTTGTCTCCATGTTTGCCTCGTCGTTGAGGGACAACGCAGTGGCAAGACGAACATGCAATTCCTCGAGCTCTTCAGCGGTCAAGATCTGGACGCTGCCGGCGGTTGCAGCAGCCGCCATTCTACGGGTCGGTGTTGTTGACTCAACTGTACTGCTGTCGATTGGATTGACCGTCGTTCCCCCTCTCTTATACTGCGAAGGTACCTGGCGGGGAGGTGAGTCAGTCAATTGGCGCCTTGACACGTGTGCGTCTGTCATGCCGCGAAATAAAGTTCAAGCCACGATTCACAGCACAGCCGAGGGCTAGGGAACATGAGCGCGCACTGACCCGAAATTACGGCCTAAAGGGGAAGAATCGAGCCAGAGAGCGAGAGGAGCGAGCGAGAGGAGCGAGAAAAACCCTTAAAAGAGAAGTCGCGCGCGAAGACACACCTTGTGAGTTGCCTGCTAAGATGCGCAATGGCAGAGCTTGGCGCTGATCTGACGGGCAAAAATGAGCCTCCCCACGGGCTTCTCCCTGAACACGCTCTATTTCTGGGCTGTGTCATCGTTATAATCCACCGCTAGGATCACCCCCTCAAACTCTCTGTTCACTACCCTTTGGAGAGTCAACAAATACGGCTTGCAATGCATCCAGCAATTCAAGGAGGCCGTGTTGCCGTCATCACCGGCTTTGCCTCCGGAATCGGCTTCGCCGCCCGCAACTTCGCCTCGAAGGGCCTCACATCGTCTTGGCTGACCTCCCCACAACCCTCGCCTCCGCCACTCTCAATCCATCGAAAATAAAAAAAGAATTCCCAAATGTAAATGTCATCCCTGTAGAGACTGATGTATCGCAATTCTCCGCCGTCAAGTCGCTGAAGAAGAAAGTGGACTCGGAATTCAAGGGAAAGGAAGTGGGTGCGTTGATGTCCAATGCCGGGACGTCTGCACCGAGCGTGCCCTTTGCACGAGAAGGACTAGATCAGGGGGCTTTGAGAGCGAATTATGATAAATTTTGGGATACGAATCTATGGGGTGTTATCAACGCTGTTCAGGCCTTTCTACCCGAATTGGTTAAGCAGACCTCTCCTGGCGTTGTGATTTGCACGGGCTTGAAGCAGGTACCTCTTTTCTCGGCAAGAAATCGAACTAACCGTCATAAGGGAATCACAAATCCGCCTGGGACTCCAGCATACAACATCTCCAAGACAGGCGTCAGGTTCTTTACCGAATCTTTGGCCTGTGATCTCCAGACGAATTATCCCAAGTCTCCTACTGCCGTCCACCTCCTTATCCTAGGCTGGGTTTATACTGTATTTCTCCAACCCGCGTCTGCTTCCAATCTTTAGGGGATTGACTCGTGGGAGTTGTACCGAAAAACCTTATGGTGCTTGGACTCCAGAGGAATGTGCTGATCGGTTGTTCAAGAGCCTTGATTCAGGCAATTTCTACGTCCTTTGCGAGGACAATGAAGTAAAACGCTGGCAGGATGAAAGGCGAATCCAATGGAATGTGGACGACGTCATTAAGAATAGAAGTGCCTTGAGCCGCTGGGACGAAAAGCACAAAGACGATTTCGACACATTCATGAAGGAGTAGGAGATAGCCATCCGATCTCCAAATCTTTCTATGTCATTCTATAGGACCGGACCCAACTTTGCCATGACTTGATGCTCTTCCCATATCGTTCGTCCACTGCAAGCACACACCTTCTTGACATTCTCCCAGATACCTGCACTTCGTGCAACAACTCCCGCGACCTTATCAACACTCAAAGCATGTCCAACGACCTGCCAAACCTGCATATCATCAATCTCCCCCGACCATTCTCCCCATCCCCGCTCATCAACCTCCACCACGCCCAGCACTCGTTGCACTTTCCCCGCCGAGTCGAGTCCATTCGATAAGTTGCCGCTTTCATGAATGCGAATGTGGTATTTCCCAGGAGGATAGGAGGCCATGGTGACATCGACAAAGGCACGCGGTGGCGTCGTTGGAAGTTCTACTATTCGGACGAGGCCACGAACGTCCTGGGGCGGGCCATCCGTTCGATTAAAGTCGAGGATGCATACTGCTGCCCCTGTTCGTTAGGCGCAGGCTTCTGACAGACATGTATGGACCTAATCCGTCCTTGCTCTCGCCACTCCCGCGAAGAACGACCGCTCTTCCTCTTTCTCGTAGGACCTTTGTGACTTTGCTGGGTGCGACCGTCCCCTCGACGAAGACGGATTGATCCTCTAACGAGACCTTGAACTTGTTGATTCCCGGGACCTTTGAAAGGGCTGTTGACACCGAGTCGACACAGTCCTTGCACTCCATTCTCACAGCATACTCAGTCTGAACCACAGTCAGAAATGACACGGACCAAGAGAGGACGGCAAACCTTGAAGGAGGTCATTTTCTTTGCTGGCTTGTCCTGAGTCATGAAGAAAAGTCCGCTTGCGGCAATGAACGGAGAAAGCCGTAGACTTTGTGCAAAAGAGAGTCCGAGCCGTCGGCTGGATTGCACGTTACTAATTTTTGTCCCGCTCCATAATCGGTCACGTGAAAGCGCTGAGAGCATGAAAAGTCGGAGAGTGAGAGAGTAGCCTCGTTCCAGGCTGTAATTCCATCTATCTATCACCATCCAATAGAGTAAAGCAACCCAATGTCACGTCAACGCATAGACGCCATTGCAAGATCCATCGATCCTCCACTTGGTTAAAGTTTGACACGGGCGCGCCGCTGACAAAGCTTGCATATCTTGATTGTTCGATAATGCACCTTTGCACCTCGTCTTCACCGTCGCCCTTCCCACACTTCCTCGCCCGGTGATTGTGTGCGCGAATTGACCCTGAATTTAAGTGCGAGGACTCGACAGGCCGACCAATGGCAGATCCAAACGAGACGACACCCGTCGCGGCATCGCCGCCTGCTGCAACGGAGGACATTGCCCCCGATGCGGATCATGCAGCCCCGACCATGCCAGCCCTCGAAGGCTCGCAAGAGCGCAAGGACGAAGGACCGACATCCCAGGATGTCACTTCCTCTCTGGACGGCGAGAAGCGGGACGGCTTGTCCCGCCCTGCGACCAATGTTACAAAAATCGAGGAAAACGATCCCTTTGCCTTATTCCCCACGCTGTCTCTCACTATGTCCTCCACGAAGGGTCATCCTCTGCACATGCGCCGCGATACCCTTGCCTCTCTCGGCCGACCCTTGACTCGGGAAGAAACAATGCAAACCATCAAGACTGTCAGATCACGTTTCACCGAAGTCCGGTCTGAATTCGACGAAAATGCAAGCCCTTACATCCTCTGCCATCTCTCATACTTTTGCAGGACGATATCCCCGAACTAGTTACCATCGATGAGAATTTGGTCACTTTCGATGGCCCGGACGATCCCTTAAATCCCAAAAATTGGCAAAAGGGCAAAAAGTGGCGGACCACATTTATGATGGCCCTCTACGCCTTCCTCCCTCCTTTTGCCTCCTCAATCTTGGTAGACTTGCTCTCCATTGGAGCATCTGCTCACTTCATCAGGCCCCTGCCATCGGCCAGATCAGTCGAGAGTTTGGCGAGACAAATGTCACAGTGCTCGGATTGCTTGTCTCTATATTTGTCCTCGCTTTTGCCATTAGCCCCCTGGTCGCAGGACCAGCATCTGAGTTGTTTGGAAGGTACTTAAATCCTGCCATCTGCTCCTGAGAATCGCTCAATTGAACATAAAAGGGCAATAGTATTACATGTATCCATGGGAATATTTTTTGTGTTTAGTATCGGCTGTGCTCTAGCACAAAATACCACTCAGCTGGCTATCTTTCGTTTTCTCTCTGGTCTGGGCGGCGGCTCTCCTCTTGCAATCGGTGCGGGAGTCCTCGCAGATATGTGGGAAGCAAGAGAACGAGGCAAAGCTGTTGCCATATTCTCAGCCGGCCCGCCCATTGCACCAACGCTTGCCCCCGTCATCGCTGGCTTCATCGTCCTCCGAACAACCTGGCGCTGGGTCATGTGGGTCGTGGTATTTTGCACAGGATTCACTTTCGTCTTCGGAGTCATCTTCCTCGACGAGACTTTCCCTCCGCTTATTCTGGGCAGGAAAGCTCGAAGATTGAGAGCAGAAACTGGCAACAAAGAGCTCATGACGATATTCGAGGCATCGGAGGAAGGAGAATCTCTGTGGCAAAAAGTCGGCAAGAATCTGGTCCGGCCTGCCAAGTTACTGGGGGGCAATCTTATCGTCTTCATCCTTTCATTATACATGGCTCTGCTCTACGGTATCGTTGACTTCAGTCTCCTGTTTCTCACATCACAGGTTATATCTATCTCCTGTTCGTCACGTTCCCTGTCCTCTACGGTAGGATATACCACGAAAGCATTGGTATCGTTGGATTAAATTACATCGGCTCCGGTGTCGGGGCTTTGGTTGGGCTCGGAACCACAGCGATGGCCAATAAATTCTATGATAAACTCTCCGATGCTAATGGAGGAAAAGGACTGCCGGAATACAGGTTGCCGACCTTGTTCGTGACAACGTGGTTTATCCCCATTGCTCTGTTTTGGTATGGATGGTCAGCGGAGGCGCACGTTCATTGGATCATGCCTGTCATAGGAACATTCTGGTTTGGAATTGGAATCGTAAGTATATTCGTCGCGATTCAGAATTACCTTGTCGACGGGTTTCGGTTTGCTGCAAGTGCTCTAGCCGCGGCCACCGTCTTCCGGTCCCTTTTTGGGTATCGCAAATCTCAACACCCGCTTACAACGTAGATTTGCTTTCCCTCTTTTCGGGCATCAGATGTATGACTCGCTGGGATATGGCTGGGGCAACTCCCTTCTTGGATTTGTGGCGTTGGCAATTGGGGTGCCGTTTCCGATGATCATTTATCGGGCAAGTTTCCGGGCATTCTGTTCCCCTTTCTGACTTGTCTAGTACGGCGCGCGGCTTCGACGGCATGGATACGGCGGGGTCAAACCGGAGCCCCCCAGTTGATGCATTCGTCCCATTTCTCTCTCCGGCGGGCGTTCAAAGTGCATTTTAAACATTATATATTGGCTTGTATGTGTATATTTAGTGGGCCCCGGCAGTGATTAATTACAGTGATTATGATTCCGTTCCAAAAATGACCCTGTTCCAGTCGGTGTGGGGCCGTGTAGTTCTCCGGCTAATTGGGAAAAGGTCGATTAATCATAACTACATCGCTTCAAGAAAGCACCTTGACCGAAAAATATCAGAAAATACAAGACTTACAATCCTACAGACTCACCAATGTAAGATAGCCCCTGCTCCACCCTCCCTTTACTTATTCTAACGGAGCATAGGCCGACATAACCGCAATTATCGAAAAGAAGAAATCCCTAACACGGATCCCGAAAAACTTGGTCCACGAAAAAGCCCGCCTCAAACAAACTGCATTTGGCTGCCCTGTCTGCAGGTAATACCCACGAAGCTCAAAACCTCGAACGGCAGCTTGTGCAATTGGAAGAATTGGCGCAGGGCAGTCGGGATAAGGGGATTAGTCAGGAGAATGAGATGTTTTTGAAGGTTAATGAACGGAATCGGAAAATGAATCTGGTTGAGATGAGGAGGCAGAGAGACCTGATGCTGTTGAATGGAGGAAGAATGGTCCGTCCCTAAAAACACAAAATACTCGCCCATTATCCTTCTTCCGCTATCTTGTTTCGCTCTGCTTTTCGTGGTGTGCAGGCGGGCTAATGTGGGACAGCGTTATTGACAGAAGTAGATCCCTTCTCCTGCCGAAGAACAATACCCAAGACATTCGATGCAGACCTCGTCTCCTCCCACGGGACTTCCCCTGTTCCCTCCTTAGGCATACCCTCGCCCCGGCAAGATCAACGTCGATCCTGCCTGAGAAATTAGTCTTGAATGCACCTGCCGGAGAAAAGACTCCGGCGGTGTTGTTGAATGGGGAGAACATTACAGTAGCTGATGTTATTGCATAGGCGGATTTTGGAATTGATATCGAAATTTGAGGGTAGTGATGACTGATTAGGTGGAGATGGCTTACAATTTTTAATTTAACCTTGACTAAACCCAGAAATAGATAATCCGACCAAGTTTGCTCCTTCGTCGATTTGGTCTGCGGTGCTAACTTGATGGGAGGCGCCACGAGGTAAAACCAGGCAAGATTTTCGAACTTTTACAAACTTCCTCGCAGTCTCGCCTGCATTCACGCGAAGCTACGGCCCCCACTTGACACAGCCAAATCTATACATAATAAAATTGGCAATGCTTGGCTATTTTACAGTGGGAATTTCAGCAAGCTGATATCAGTGCAGTGTAATGAAATTGACTTCAAATTTATCAACGGAATTCATAATTCTGTCACTTTAGCGTGACCAAACAAACTAAATACATGCTATTAGAAAAGTGAAATAACAGCACATGTCTCAGCAAACAAATGAAACGAGATCCATATAAGTTGGATCAAAATGAAGCCAGATAACAAACATGATCATGTCAATTTGCGAAGAGATTGTGCAATTATTCGAAAATTGACTGTAACTAGGGACCGCTGAGTATTAAAGAGATGCACATGTCGATTTGCAAAGCTGAGATCTTGTAGCGAAAGGGGATACTCACGTCCAGCGTTTGTAACTTTGAGTAGTGCAGGCGGCGGATTTGGATGCTCAGGGAATGATGCTGGATATATACCGTCGGAGAAGATAGCGTAAGATGGGATTTGATAAGTGGTGACGGGAGGAAGAGTTTGATCTGTATCATCGTACTCCGACCAGTCCTGCTAAGTTAGGATTACATTGGATATGGAGACAAAGACAAATGATGTTACAAGTCGCGATCAACCAAGAGGTCTATCCCTCGAGCATTGCGTAAAATCAAAATCAAATATCTCAAATATCAGTTTGTTGATCTGTTTTTGCGCATTGACTCCAATCTTGCAGGCGATTCCGAGCTTCACCTATACATTAGAGAAACGTTTAACGAGAGAGACATTGCAATCGGAATTTTCGAGCCATAGTTGAATATCCCGGCGCTTTTTCCGAGAATTAGAGTACCCAACCTCAATCACAATTCCAGGATAGTATGGTGCCTGATTGCCTTGATGAGTATAAATATGTGCATCACCATTTTTTCTTATTCCATTCATCAGATTTGTCACTACTCGTAAGAAAAAAAGATGAAAATCGAAGGGAGTACATCCAATACTGGGCTACACTTCCATATCGTTTTGAGGACACATGCTGTGCACTATTTGTACAATATGAGCATCAATGATATCTGCCACACCGTCATGTGGAGGATGCATAATATTGACAACCAAGAGACCAGAGATATATTGCAGAGAAAGGGTACAGTCAGGATGAGACTTTGCCCAACTGTCAAACATTGCCAAAGGGACAAGTGTGATGTGATATTGTCCCGGTTCTCTGGCTTTCATCAGAAGAGATAACGGAATACTATACTTTGACTTTCCCATAGTGATAGAGAGTTGATGGACCATGTAGGGCCTGGGCAACTCAACATCAACGAAATTGTCTATGAACAAGGTGACCGTTTGTTGAGGGAAGGAGGGCCCACAGCGGCACAGAAAGGCATAGTACGGATTTGGGAATGGGAGGCTGAAAGGAGACTGGGGCGGAGGTAAAGATTATCGTAGAGATGGAGGAGATAATCTCTGGCACGGAGGACTATATATACAGTATGTCTCCAGGGTTTACCCTAAGGACAACAAGACCACAGGTTTAGAATGCTCACATGCACACCAACTAAATTGCGAAAGCGCCTGGGTATGAGGCTATTGCCAGCAGATATGTCCGCCGGTCGGTCCAAACCAGGGACTGACCGGAGCCCGACCGGCTTTTTGCCGGTCTCGGATCGAGTCCGGTTGTAGTTTTTACAATGTGAACCGGATCCCGGATCATCAGAATTACAATATCGGTCGAGTTAATTTAAATATCGATCGAGTCGGGCTTTCTGAAGATTTCATATCGAGCGAGTCCAGTTACACGCGCTTGCTGATCCGGTCAAAAATCGAGCGAGTCGGTCTCAATATAATACCCGATCGATATTAGCCGGTCGAGTAGGGTCACATGTCACATGTAATAAGATGCAGCGGACAAATCATCCTGTTGATAATTTGCCCGTTACATATAATGGGCAAATTACCGACAAGACGATTTGCCCGCATTTCCCGTTACATGGAGCTCGAAGTTCCATTGCAAGCAACACATGTTATTTAATTATCTAGTCTACCTGCGACGAGAGGTCATTGCACTCCACTCGCTTGCAGTAATGAGGTCATACCTTAGACAGAAATGTGCAAGCCCACATGGCAATTTGTGAAGTGTCCCGTTTGCTTTCGCCCTAGTAACCTGAGTCTGTGCAGTCTTCTTGGCCCGTTCAATTCACTCTAGCTCCGCCCTCTGGTTCCGACTTTTGATATCATTGGTAGCGGTGTCATCGGCCCCAATGGCACTTTCTGGATTTATCCTCTTCCATAAATCACGAAGCAATTGCATGTCTCAGTTCATGATTGTTTGGCGTTTCGCGTGGATTACCAGCCGGTTCCTATTAATCAGTAGTGTTAGCCGGAGCAGAGTACGTCATTTCAAAAATCATTGTCAAAACATCTTCGGTCACGGCCTGTAGTGCAAAGATTGCGTCCTTCCCCCAGCGAAACTTTGTCATGGGGCCATCTTTATCCTGGACATCATATTGATCCGATATTTCTTTGATGAGCTTTTGGAAAGCATGCAGGGGTATGAAGGTTTCTTCGACGACGTAGTTCTGATAATATTTGATTTCATGAAGAGCGGCAACTACAGTCGTCAGCAGCATCAACGAAATTGGTGATACATGTGGGTGTGGGCCTTGCCCGCCGGGCCTCTAGCTGGAGTCGCCTTCTCTCCGCATGGTCGGCGTTGGGAGGGATTGGCGGAGCGTTGGCCCCAGGCCACTTATAGATACCACCGCGGCGTGCCTTTCAGATATTTTTCTTGACAACTCGAGCCTATGGTTTGCGGATTGCTTTGTGTGCCGGTGATTTTCGAGATGCTGGGGGTGGAGACGCTGGAGTGGTGGTCGGGGTGAGAGGGAGTTTTGGAGGTGATTCTAGAAGCCTGGGGTCGATGTTGGATGGCTCCATGGATGTGGATGCAGGCGATGTAGATGTCGGCGTGCCTTATGGAGCAAACAGACGTACAATGGAGGAGAGATTGGGCGTCATGGAATGATGTAACAGGATATTTGTCAAAACAGAGGGTATGAGTGTTGGCCACGTTACATGGTTTCATGTGATCGGGGTTTCATATCCTGCCCCTGCAAACATCACGGCCAAACATCATCACGAATGCCTCCCACTTCCAATCGACCTTTCGTCCTTTCGCCCATCCACAGCCACATGGAGATGCCCTATCAGTCCATCCCAAGACAGTTTCTAATCGTTGCTGCCTTGAAAATAAATGCAGTACTGATCTATCCGATGCACGAGCGGATGCCGCCTTTCGTACTGCGAAGTCTCGGGCATTGAAGAAACTCCGGACCAGCAATGGCTGGTCCGCAATGTCTTTGCAAGCCCAGCAGCTTGCCGAACATGATGTGGTGCGGGAGTTGGAAGAAGCGTGGAAGGTCAAAAAGGCCAGTCATGAAGTCGAATGGATGACCAAGATAGTGACTGGACAAGTGGAGCCTGATGAGGTCAGAGGCGCACAGGTTGGTGATGGTGGACTAGTGGAGATGGATGATGTCGGAGGCGCACCATCGGTGGCAGTGGGTGGCGCTCAAGCCTTCATGCCTGGAGAAGCCGCCCACCAGGATGATGAGAGTGATGAATGGACTACTGACACTGATGATGTTGAAATCGTACAGGACTTGTACGATCAGTGGAGGTCCCACTTTAATGAAGTGTTCCGTGTCGTTGAGGAGAGCAATTTAAAAGAAGGGGAAGAATGGCTCAGGAGTTTTCACACGGACTGAGGCATATTTAGATCATGTAATAGAAATTAAATGATTGGACAGCGGAAGTGAATGCAGTGAACAGCTTATCACGCTACATATGTCGACGAGCACGGGTCTTTGATATGATCCAATCGTTGGATTGGACCACTAACCAAGTGCTAATTTTGGCCGATCATTTAAGGAGGTGATAAAAATCATTTTTCTGTGCAAAGATATAATCATTAAGCGAAGTCTTAAATATAGTAATTTCGGATGCAATTTGGTAGTGGTGGTGATCATCGGAGCAATGTAACGGGACCGACATAATTCGTTCGAGAAAATGATTTTGTCCGTTACATTGGGCCCCTCCTGTTACATTAGCCCCTTTTCACGTGATGCGGAGATATATAATTCGTATTCCTACCATCCTTCCTTCTCGTATCCTTCTCTGATATGGCGGACGTGGAAAGCTCTCAAGTCTCCATCATAGC
>Ga0335081_10010448_pt1 | contig 15007 bp, 12 predicted proteins | sample Lox_Sample_35_FD_206713 | JGI IMG/M metagenome (GOLD analysis project Ga0335081, IMG submission 206713) | Soil microbial communities from Loxahatchee National Wildlife Refuge, Florida, United States - Lox_Sample_3.5 | ecosystem: Environmental > Terrestrial > Soil > Wetlands | place: USA...
CAGGTTCACGGCGTTCAGGATCAGCTCGATGGACATCAGGATGATGACCACGTTGCGGCGGGTCAGCACCCCGATGGTCCCGATGATGAACAGGGCCGCAGCGACAACCAAGTAATGAAGGGTCGTAATTTCCATAACAGCAGTACTCGGTACTCAGTACTCGGTACTCGGAACTAAATCCTTTTCTTCGCCATCACCACTGCGCCCACGATGGCGACCAGCAGCAGCAGAGATGCGATCTCGAACGGCAGCAGATAATCCACGTAGAGCATCTTCCCCACCTGTTGCGTGTTCAACTGTTCAGGGAAGCGCACCGCATTGTGCGGAAAGATACCCTGCCCCTTGACGTACACGGCGACGAACAGCGCGCCCAGCACGGCCGCCGCCAGCAATCCCACCAGCCATTGCTTATTGAACTGATACTCCCGCTCCATGCGCTCGATGTTGATCAGCATGATCACGAACAGGAACAGCACCACAATGCCGCCGACGTAGAGGATGATCTGCACGCCGGCGACGAAGGGCGCGTAGAGCATCAGGTAGAGGCCGGCCAGCGCCAGCAGCGTAAAGATCAGCGAGATGGCCGAGTGTACGGGGTTGCGGCGTGTGATCACGCCGATCGCGCTCAGTACGGCGATCGCCGACAAGCCGTAAAAGAAGTACGGGGTGGCAACCGGAGTCATGCCCTCGTTTCCTCGAAGTCCATCACAGCACCCCCACCAACGCAGTAGCGATGAGCACCCCAATGCCCGCTGGAATCATGAACTTCCATCCCAGCTTCATGAGTTGATCGAAGCGGTAGCGCGGGAAGGTACCGCGATACCAGATGTACAAATACATAAACGCGGCGACTTTGACCGTAAACCAGTAGATGTCTTCGACGCGGTCGCGTACCTGCGGCACCAGCAACACCAGCCCGATTGCGCCCAGCGCCAATCCAAACACTGCCAGACCCGTCTTCTGGATCTTGAAGTAAGGGTGCTTGGGCATCCTGAGGGTAGTCCGCAGCGTCATGCCGGCGAGCACGAAAAAGGTCAGCGCCGGGAAGAACGAGAAGGCGGTATCCCAGGCGTCGCCGCTCAGCCAGTGCGGGAAGGGACGCAGCCATCCGCCCAGCCACAGCGTCACTGCGATCGACGACACTGCGATCATCGCCGCATACTCCGCCAGGAAGAACAACGACCAGCGAAATCCGGAATATTCGGTATGGAAACCGGCGGTCAGTTCGCTCTCCGCTTCCGGCAGGTCGAAGGGCGCGCGGTTCGTCTCTGCGACCATGGCGATGGCGAATATGCCGAATGCGGCCAGCCCCAGGGGAAAGAACTTGAATGCGAACCAGACCTGCTGGTTCATCTGCGCGCGCACGATCTCGATCATGCTGAGGGTACCGATGCCATCACCTGTGGCCGACCCGATGCCGTACACGCCTGCGCCGGTCAGCGACGTCATCAGCACCGCCGAGACCACGGCCATGCCCATCGCCACTTCGTAGGAGACCATTTGCGCGCTGGAGCGCAGCGAGCCCAGCAGCGGATAGTGCGAGTTCGATGCCCACCCCGCCATGATGATTCCCAGCGTCCCCAGCGAAGCCACACCCAGCATGAACAGGATGCCGATGTTCATGTCGGTAACGGCGTGCGTGGGGCCGAACGGGATCACGATATAGGTGGTGAACGCTGTCATGACCACCACCAGCGGCGCCATCCAGAAGACCAGTTTATCGGAGCCCTCGGGGATGATGTCTTCCTTGATGAGCAGCTTGACGGCGTCAGCGATGGGTTGCAAGAGACCGTGCGGCCCCACACGCATCGGTCCCAGCCGCACCTGCATGTGGGCCAGGATCTTGCGCTCCAGCCAGTTCATGGCGATCACCGCCAGCGACACCGCCGCGAAGATGATCAGGATGTAAATCACCACCCAGACGTAGGCGCCGGCTTGGCCGGGAGTTACGTTCGAGTTCAGATAATTAAGAAATTCCTGCATGATGTCTTAGTCGCGCAACTCGAAACTTGAAACTAGAAACTACCGGTCAACTTCTCCCAACACAATGTCCAGCGTCCCGATAACCGCAACCACGTCTGCCACCAGCGCGCCGTCTACCATTTTGCTCAATGCCTGCAAATTCACGAACGATGGCGGACGCACGCGCACGCGGTAGGGCTGGGTCGAGCCGTCGCTGACGATGAAGTATCCCAGCTCACCCTTAGGCGCTTCGATGGAGTGGTAGATCTCGCCCACCGGCGGCTTTATCACCTTGGGAACCTTTCCCATGATGGGCCCTTCCGGAATGGAGTCCACCGCCTGGCGGATGATGCGCAATGCCTGCCGCATCTCGGCGATGCGCACGATGTACCTGTCATACGTGTCACCGTTTTGGCCGGTGGGGATATCGAATTCGAAATTCTTGTAGGCGGCGTACGGCTGCGCTTTGCGCAGGTCCCACTTGACACCACTGGCGCGGAGCACCGGCCCGGTTACGCCGAGGTCAATGCAGTCCTGCGCCTTAAGCACGCCCACGCCCTTGGTGCGCTCCAGCCAGATGCGGTTCGTGGTCAGCAGGGTCTCGTATTCATCCACTTTCGGAGTGACAAAATCGCAGAACTTCTTCACGTCCTGCTCGAAACCGTCGTAAGTCTCGTACTGGCACCCGCCGATGCGGAAAGCGTGCGTGGTCAGCCGCGCGCCGCAGTACCTCTCGAAAATCTTGAGGATCTCTTCGCGATCGCGGAAGGTATAGAAGAGCGGGGTGATGGCGCCGATGTCGAGGGCGTGCGTGCCCAGCCAGAGCTGGTGGCTGGCGATGCGGTTCAGTTCGGTCAGGATGGTGCGCACCCACTGCGCGCGGGGTGGCGCCTCCATGTTGAGCAGCTTTTCCACCGCCTCGCAGTACCCCAGGCCGTTCGAGACCGCAGCCACGTAATCCATGCGGTCCACGTAGGGGTTGAACATCGCATAGGTGCGGTTCTCGGCGATCTTCTCCACCCCGCGGTGGAGATAGCCGATCACGCACTCGGTGTTGAGCACCTTCTCGCCATCGAGCTTGAGGATGACGCGCAGCACGCCGTGCGTCGAGGGGTGCTGCGGCCCCATATTGAGGATGAGTTCGGTGGCATCGAGAAACGGCTGGTCTGCGCCCTTCTCGGCTTCGATGTGTTCGACCGAGGATGCGCTCTGTTCGCTTTTGAGGATGTCGGCCATCTATTGTCCGCTCTCGATTCCCAGGTTGAGCTTCACCCACTCGCTGTCCTGCTGGGTAATGCCGTATTCCTTGCGCAGCGGGTAGCCCTGCCAGCCGTCGGGCAGCAGGATGCGCCGCAGGTCGGGATGGCCCTCGAAGCGGATGCCGAACATGTCGTAGCACTCGCGCTCCAGCCAGTTGGCCGTGCTCCACAGCCCGACCACGCTGGGCACCGGATCCCCGTCCTTGATCATGGCCTTCACCCGCACCCGCTGGTTGTGCTCGAACGAGTAGAGAATCCAGACGATGTCGAACTCCTGGTCCTTGCGCTGCGGATAGTGCACGGCGGTGACGTCCACGCAGTAGTCGAACCGCTCGCCATCGCGCAGCATCTGCAGCAGCTCGTGGACGATCGACGGATCGGCAATGATGTAGTTCTGGCCGAGATAGCTCTTGGGATCGATCCCCGACCCGAAGCGGCCGCGCAGCCGCGCTACCATCTCCGACTCCCAGGGCTGCGGCGTGGGACCAGCCGGCTTGGCCGGCGCGGCGGGTTTGGGAGGAGCGGCGGGTTTAGAAGCGGCGGCAACCGCGGGTTTTTCGCCCGCGGCTGGCGGAGGCGAGACGGGTTTCTGTTCTGGTTTGTCCTCGGGCATTTTTGACGTGCGATTTCTGATTTGTGATTTTCGCCGCAGCGACCTTGCTTACAAATCACAAATCGCAAATCACAAACCTGTCATCAGATCCACTCCAGCGCTCCCTTCTTCCACACCCACACGTACCCTACGATGAGGATCGCCAGAAAGATCATCATTTCGATAAGCCCGAACCAGCCGAGCGCCTTGTACAGCACCGCCCAGGGAAAGAGGAAGATGGTCTCCACATCGAAGATCACGAAGAGGATGGCGACGATATAAAAGCGCACGGTGTAGCGCTGGCGCGAATCCCCGATCGGGTCCACGCCGCACTCGTAGGGCATCAGCTTGACCTTCTCCGGCTTCTCCGGGCGCACCAGCTTGGCGATCCCCAGGGTCAGCGGAATGAGGATGCCCACGATAGCGATGAAAATGAAAATGGGGACGTAGTTCTGGGGCATGGGACCTTCGGAAGAACCGAAGATAGTAGCGCGGCGGAGCCCTGGGTTCAAGCAGCGAATTGGGCCACGGCAATTTGTAATTCCAAGCGCGTTTTGCAGCACCGTTGGTTCAAAACGCGGAGATGGTGGGCGCTGTAGGATTCGAACCTACGACTTCCACCGTGTGAAGATGGCACTCTACCGCTGAGTTAAGCGCCCCTAAGCGGCATGATACCATGGCACTTGCTGCTCCGTTCCGCGTTGTGCAGTACGCGCCGTGGCATCCGATTCCGCAAGCGGATGACCTTCCTTGCAGTCCGCTCCCACCCGCTCCAGCAGTTCCCCTTGGACTCCCGGCTTCTTCATTCTCGACAGATCACGTATCAGAAGAGGCCATCGTCGGTTGCTCCACCTGAACAGCGATGAAGAGAAATCACTCGGCAATGGTGAATACGTCATGCTGAGCGGCGAGATCACGCGCCGCGGGGGTAATGATGGTCTTGCTGCCGATAACGATCTTCTCTTTGCGCTTGAGGGCAGCACGGATCTCCGCCTCGCTCACAAAGTCGACTGGACGCGGCTTGGGCCGGGAAACCGGAGGTCCGGCGGGCGGCGCTTGCTTCGCGGCACTCGCAGTGGAGGCGGGTAAGGGCGCAGCAGCCGGCGCCGGCCTGCCCGTCTTCTTGGCCAGGAAACGCTCAATCGCCTGGGCCACGGCCATGCGGTCGGGTGCGCCACTTGCAACGAGCGGAGTGCTCTCGTCCCTCGCCGCAGCCTGACAGGCGCACGCAATGGCGGTCGCAGCAGGTGGCGCAACTCCGGTCAGCAGCACAATCTCCTTCTGAGTGACGGGGCGGGCTTCGTAGGCCAGCCGCCGCAGGTTGATAAGATGCAGCGGAGAGATATTGTCAGAGGTGATGTTGCCGCCGACGGCGCCGCAGCCCAGCGTCATGGCCGGAAAAAGATTGGTTGAGGCCCCAATCGATCCGTGCGGCGCCGGACTGTTCACCACGATGCGGCCTGCGGGCATCTTCAACCCGTACTCGCGGATTACGGCATCGTCGCGGCAGTGGATCACGCAGGTGTGTCCCAACCCGCCGAAGCGCAGCAGGGCGAGGCAAGTGTCGAACCCTGCGCTGCGGTCACGTGTAAAGTACAGCGCCAGCACGGGCGATAGCTTCTCTGCCGAGAGCGGGTGCTCGCGTCCCACGCCCTTCAGCGGGGCCACCAGCAGGCGAGTCCCGTCCGGCACCTTGAATCCCCCCAGCTCCGCTACGCGCAGCGCGGACTTGCCCACAAACTTGGGATTGATGGTGTGCTGCTCCAGGTTGACCATGTCGCGGCCGAGACGCTGGATCTCATCCTCGGTGAGGAAGTACGCGCCGTTGTGCTTCAGCTCTTCCGTTACCTGGTTGCGGATGGCTTCCTCAGCAATGATCGCCTGTTCCGACGAGCAGATGGTGCCGTTATCGAAGGTCTTTCCGAAAACCACGTCGGAGACGGCTTTCTTAAGATCGGCGCTGCGGTCGATGAACACCGGCACGTTGCCCGGGCCAACGCCGAACGCCGGCTTGCCCGAGCTGTAGGCGGCGCGGACAATCCCCATCCCGCCGGTGGCCAGGATCACGCTGGTGCGGCGATGCTTGATCAGCTCCTGCGTGCCGGCCAGCGTGGGGGTGGAGAAGCAGCAGATCACGTCGGCGGGTGCGCCGGCTTTGATGGCTGCCTCGCGCATGATGCTGGTGATCTCGCAAGTGCACCGGAACGCCGTGGGGTGCGGGCTGAGCACGATGGCGTTCCGCCCCTTGAGCGCGATCAGGATCTTGTAGATCGCCGTGGATGTCGGATTGGTGGAGGGCAGCACCGCCGCCACCACGCCCACCGGCGCCGCCACTTCGATGATGCCCTGTTCGCGATCCTCGCGCACGATGCCAACGGTCTTCATCCCGCGGACAGCTTGGTACACACGCTCGGAGGAGAACAGGTTCTTCTGTTCCTTGTCAGCGACCACGCCGTAGCCGGTCTCCTCGACCGCCAGCCGGGCAATTTTTTCCGCCGCCGCCGTGGCCGCTGCCGCCATGGCGTCGATGACGCGGTCCACCTGCTCCTGGGTAAAGTGCTGGTATTGCTGGAAGGCGTTGTAGGCGCGCTCGATCAGCTCCCGTGCTTCGGCGACGGAGCGCAAGTCCCTGTCAGCGGCGAATTGGGGGATGGCAGACATGCGGATTGAGTCATTGAATCATTGGGTGATCGGGTCATCGGGTTGATGAATAACAGGATATCTAATGACGCAATGGCACGATGACTCAATTGATAGCTCAGCCAAGCGAGCCTTTTTTAGCCGCTCCGGCCTTGCCGGTCAGCATGGGCATGGCGCTATCGAGATCACCGTGAGGGCGCGGGATCACGTGCACAGCTACGAGCTCACCAACGCGGCGGGCGGCGGCAGCGCCGGCGTCCGTTGCGGCTTTGACCGAGGCGACGTCGCCCCGCACCAGCACTGTTACGTAGCCTGCCCCGATGTATTCCTTGTGCACTAGCGTGACATTGGCAGCCTTAACGGCGGCGTCGGCTGCCTCGATGGAGCCGACCAAGCCCTTGGTTTCGATCATCCCCAGCGCTTCCATGATTGCCTCGCAGATAGATTCCCCCGCGCGGGCGGGCGCAAGCGGCTAAAGCTATCACGCGTGGCGGCAAGGGTCAAACAGGATTGAGCCATTGACGGCGGCTGGTCTGATTTTTCAATGACTCAACGGCGAAAATGGCTCAATTCTGTGCCACATCCATACCCTAAACCCGTGTAATATTTCGTTTTGATATCCCCGCGGGAGTGCGCGCGATGATTCTCTCCAAAGAATATGTTGCCTACATGGCCCGCGAGGTCACCAAGCAACTGATCAAAGGCGAGTTCATCGAGACCCGGGACGAGCCGGCGACGCTGCAGCGAGTGCATTCCGCGCTGCTCGAGGAGATGAGCCTGGAGGACCGCATTAATGACGAAGTGCGCGCCATCCTGGAGCAGTACTCTGAAGAAATGCGCAAGACCGGTGCCAGCTATCAGGAGATGTTCAAGAAAGTGAAGAACGAGCTGGTGCGCAAGTACAAGGCTGTGCTGTAGCAGATCGAGTCATTGGTCACCCGGGGGGGGGCTCTTTCCTCAATGGCTCAATCGCCCAACGACTCAGTTTCCACCTATTGACCGGTGCGGACGCCCATGCTGGCAACCACCTTGTTCCTCTTGGCGGTGCCGAGGTAACGGGCAATGCCACGGCAGAGCGCGTCGGCGATCGCCTCCTGCCCTTGCGTAGTGCTTAGCCTGCGCTCGTCGGCGGGACTGGTGACAAAAGCTACCTCGGCCAGGATAGAAGGCATGTCTGCATCCAGCAGCACCACGAATGGCGCCTGCTTCACGCCACGGTTGAGCACGCCCTTTTCGCCGCCGTAAGAGTGATAGAGCGCTTGCTGCACATCGACCGCGAGCTTGTGGGACTCGCCTAGCTTGTACTCTTCGCCTGCCGCCTTCCCGGCGCTCTGCTGTGCAGGGCCTGCAAGCGAGACCGCCAATGGAGAGGGAGCACTGGTAACGTAATAGGTTTCAACCCCACGCGCGCCGGGGTCGTCGCTCGAATTCGCATGGATGGAGATGAACAGGTCGGCGGCAGCCTGGTTGGCGATCGTCGCCCGCGCCTCTAGCGGGACCGTGACGTCGCTGGTGCGGGTGTAGATCACTTCCGCGCCCAGGCGGCTAGACAGCAGGTCGCCCAGCCTCTTGGAGATCTCAAGCGTTAGATCCTTCTCTTTCAGTCCGCCATGACCGACGGCGCCGTCTTCGCTGCCGCCATGGCCGGGATCGATTACGATTTTGGGGTGGCTCAAGGCGGCGTGTGGCGCCGACGGGCGCGTCTCCGGGCTGGAAGGGTTCTTGGCCGGCGCTGGTTCCGGACTCGCCGGCGCACGGCTGGGCTTTTCGGTGCCGCGAATGACGATCATCAGCCGGTAAGGCTCAGTGGGCGAAAGCACGGCCGAGTACTCGGCGGGCGCGGCCAAGTCGATTACGATGCGAACCGCGGAACTCTCGCGCGGTCCGAGACGGACTCGCTTCACCACTGCATCGTCCACCTGGATGGCCCGGCCTTCACGCGTCTTCCCCAACAGGTCGCCCCCCAGTTGCGTGTTCTCAAGATCAAAGTAGATGCGCTCCGGATCCTTCAGCATGCCCGACTCCCATCGCGCCGGAGCCTGGAGGAAAAGAGCGACGGTCGTGCCCTCCGGCTTCGACCACGAGCGAATGGAGAGCAGTTGCGACGGACCGGCGGCGGGCGCGGGAGCCGCTGCAGGCTCGGGAGCGGAGTTGTCGGCCGGTTCTTCCTTGGGAGGGGGAACCGGCGTGGCGATACGTGGCGGGGCAGGCGCTCTGAGATGAAGTGCCTCGCGGATGTGAGCACCGCGCCAGACCACGGCCTCGGTCGCGCCGGCCAGCACCGCGAGGGCGGCCACGATGATGCCCAGCGTCCGCCACATCCGATGAGGTTCGCCGTCACCTAGCATGGCAAAGTCGGGGGACGGAAGGTCAGCTGGCATCTCCAAGGGCATTGCGGCCAAAGGAGCGGGAATTTCTGCAATCTCCGGCTCTGGCTCCGGCAGGGGCGGCAGAACGGGTAGGGCCACCGGCTCCGGAGCTTCCACTGCTGCGGCGGCGACGGACTCCGCTGCGGGCACAGGAAGCTCCACGCTCACGCCTGGCTCGGAGGCCGGCGCCGGCCGCTGGTGCGCTTCATGGGCCCACAACGCCTCAAGGACCAGTCCGGCAAGCAGCTTGAGGGCCCGCACATCGCGTTGGCCAAAAACGCCGGCCCATCCGGAAAAAACCACGATAATGCCGAGGACGTCCTCCTGACGGCGCAAGGGCACGGCCAGGATGGAGCGCATGCCCAGGTTGCGGCACACCCATATGTCCACGCGTGGGTCGTGCTCGGTGTCGTCGCAAAGCTGGACCTCGCCGCTGATCAAACACTCGCCGCAGACCCCAGACTCCGGGTTCAAATGGGCGCCCAAATCGGGCGCGATCAGGCCGGAGCGCCCGCGGCAGACCACCTTCTGGTCCTCGCGTAGAGCGATGGCAGCACCGCCGGCGCCCGTGAGGCGGCGGGCTCCTTCCGCGATGAAAGCCAGAGCTTCCGGCAGGTCGAGGTGCGTGGTCGCCATGCGGCTCTGGGCCGACAGCACCGCCGACAACGTATCGGCGTCCTTGCGCAACTCTTCGGCTGCGTCCTGGTGGCTCTGCTGCACCTGCAGGTAGGCAAAGGCCAGCAACCGCTGGATGGGATCCGAATCGCTGGCGTGAGTGTGGGGAAGCTCAGGCAGACGGCAACGCCGGAGCGGCCCTGCGTCAGGAGTGGACCCGCGTCTCATCTGAGTTGCTGTGCCCTATTGTTAACCGGATTGGACGCAGAGTAAAAGGGTTAAGTAGCAGGGAACCGTTGCCAGAGCGACTCTTGGGACTAGCACCTTTGGGGCCGTTTGCAGGAGCGCGCTGATTCGGCGAACGGCCTGGCCGCTGGCCGGACCGCGGTTGACCACAGGCAGACGCCTGTGGGGCGTGTTATCATCCAAACCCGCACATGGTGAGAGTGCCGGAAATCGAGCGCAATTCAGGGCTCCGCCTCAGCCGCGACAAGCTCAACAAGCTGGCCCATTGCGTCACCGACGCTCTGGCTGCGGTGGAGGGGGTCGAGTTCGTCGAGGACCGCAACACCGTCCGCCTGGAAGTGCGCCGCGTGCTTGAAGAGGTGCTCAAGGAAGAAGCCAGGATCGATGCCTCTGCCCGCCAGAAGATAGAAAACCAGAAGCGCACCATCCTGGAAGGCACCCAGGAATGGGACATCCTCTACCGCAAGTACTACAATGAGGAAGTCAAGAAGCTGGGCATCTAACACGGCCCGCGTTTTGGCGGCGACTTTACCTATTCAACCGTAAACGTAGCCGTAGGCGTGACGCTCTGCTTGGACACTTTGTCGTCCACCTTGATGGTCACCTGATACAGCCCCGGTTCGACCCCCGCCAGCTGGAGACTCTTGAGCAACGTCAACTGGTCACCCACGTTGCCCATCTGCTGTGTAGATTCCACGGCGTGCACGATGGCCTTGTGACTGGCTAGATTGGTGATTTCGTACTCCACGGTCGCCGAAGGTTTGCGGCTCTGCTGGTCGACACCCAGGTTATATACCTGCATCCAGAAGCCGATGCGCTGATTGCGCTTGAAGCTAGCCGGCTTGCCCGCGTCGGGCACGCGCGGCCGCACCCGCGTATCACCGAGGACGAAGCTGCCGGTACCGACATTCTTGGTCGGTACTTTCTCCATATCGTCGGCGAGAATCAAGGAAGAGACCGCCAGCCGGTCGTCGCTAAACTCCGGCACCATGATCCCGCGGCTCCAGCTACCCATGCGGTCACCGTTAACGTCCTTGAGAACGAGATCCAAGCGGTAACGTCCAGAACGTAACGGCAGAGCCTTCCAGTACACCGACGGCTTCTCCTGTTCCTTGGGAAGCAGTTCAGCGGGCGTCTGCACCATCACCGTGTCCTCGAAGGTCTGGGCAATGCGGCCGGTCAGCGTGGTGAGCCGCCCGAAAATGTTTACGACGCCGGTCGCCACCCCCTGCTTCTCAACGAATGTCACGTCCTTGTTCTTAACTTGGATCGTGATCGGGACCAACACCGTATCCGACGTCACTTTCACGAAATCCGTGATCACATCGAAGGGCAACAGGTTGTAGCTCAGCTTGTGGGAGACCACCTCTTCCAGATCCTTGAATTTGATCTGCGGGGGTGCACTGAGCTTGGCGAATTGCTGCAGGCGATCGAACTGCTTGCTCTGATTGATCTGGCCGTAGGGGCCGGCCCCCAGCGATTCCAGGCCTCCGTTGAAACGCTGCGATTTGTCCGCCATTCCCAAAGATTCCCACATGGTGAGGCCGGCGCCCGGCACGTGCAGCAACGCGTCCTTTTCAGAACGGTCCATGGTCATGTGGTATTCGCCGCACATGCAGGGGTCGACGAACTCTATGTCAATATTCTGGCCAATACCTTCAATGTAGCGGTAGTTCCAATCTTCGAAGGGATAGGTCGAAGTCGAGCCCCCGCCCTCTTCCATGGGGCGCTGGTAGGAACCGCCACTGGGGTGGGAATCGATGCTGTCCGGAGGGCCGTACATGATGTAGATGCGGCCGCGATCGGTGCGCCAACCCGGAATCCCGGAGCCGAAGTGTTCGTTGGCGTAGGCGATGCGCCGATAGTGCTCTTCCTTGTACTCGTTCTCGACGGTGTCCGGCGTGGGATCACGGCGCAGCCAGAACTGCTCGATGAATTGGTCGCGCTCTTCATCATTCGACAACTGTTTGAACGCCGCACTCTCTTCATCGGTGATAATCCAGCGAACGTCTTCATCCAGCCACTTCTTGTACGTCTTGCCGATTTCCTTTTGCAGCGCCTTGGCGTTCTGCCTCTTCTGCTTTTCGGAGAGGGGACGCTTCAGCGGATCGGTCTGGTGGACAGCCGCGGGGGACTGGGAACTCGCACCCGCACTGGAGCTGACGTCCTGAGCTGCTGCGCCCCCCGCCATCAGGAGCGCGGTTATGGCGATACCGAGAACTGGTCGAATCAGCATGGATGCACACGCTTCCTGCGGGCAGCTAGATTGTATTTCCAGAGCTGCGGTGAACGCAAGACTCCGCCCCCGGCCAGCAGGAGCGGTCCATTTCATTGGTGAGCAGAATCGAGCGGGGCAAAACCCTGCCGCAGACACCGCGCTACCAGACGCAGAACTCTTTCCGATTCCGAGGAACAGTTATGCGCCACCACTGCGCTTCCACGCTGTAGACGACTACAACACTCAATCAGAAGCGGATAACGATGCCCCCGGAATAGGTGTAGCTATTCTGCGAGGACGTGGTGCCACCAAAGTTTTCGAAAAGAGAAAACTTCGTGTAATAGTAGTTGAGCTCACCCAGGCGCACCGCGATGCGCTTCCACGCGGCGATATCCAAACCTCCGCCCAGTTTCATGGAGAAGGTATTCTGGTTATTAGTGACCGCAGGCGAATCTTCCGTAACGGTGCCGTGAGTAAAGCCGAACAGCGCATTGGCAAACGGCTCGAGCTTGCCACGGCGGAGCTTCACCCGCGGTCCGCCATGCAGGCTCAACAAGCGCGCGGTAGTTGTGTTGTTAGGAAAATCGAGCTCCTTTTGGTGCCACTGGAAATCAGCCACCATACCGAGGTTGCGCCAAGGGTAATAGGTTGCGTCCAGGTTCATACCTTCGGCGGAGCTCCTGTCGATTGTGGCAATACCAGAGTTGAAATGCAAATACGAGTAACCGAGAAACACCTCGGTTTTTCTCTCGTCTTGCGCCCCCGCAATCGCACTACACGCGAAAACCAACAGCGCAACAAGCAAGCATTTGCGCATTCGTGATCCTCCTCCCATCATGATGAAGAAGCTTTGTGCACAATTACTGCGGTTTAGCCCGGGAAAACCTGACAAACACTACCGGAGCGTCCTCTCAAAGTCAATCGCGGGTGCCTTCGTTAATAACCCCGCGTTGCTGGAGGCTCATCCGGGTGCGCGCGAATACGCTGCAACGCCGACGAGGAAGAACGAGAACCGCGCGGGAGCATAAGCTGCGTTGGTCCCCGCACCACCTTCAAGGGCGCATGCCGGGGAACACGGTACGGCCCCCATCCCATTTTCCGTAGGTTCTGCCCACGAACCTCCCAAAATCCATAGCAGGTGCCACTGGGAGGACCATCGAAGACCTTCTGGGATCGCCGAAGTGTTATTGCCTGCTTGTGCTTAGGGTGGAACCACACAGTTCCCAGCCGTCCGCGCTATGGAGCAAGAATTGCATCACCCGAGAGAATTGGAAATGGCTGGAATCTAGATATGAGTTTCTCAGGGATAGGCTTTGTCTGGACTACCCGTGATCAGGACTTCAAGGGCCAGTTCCTATGGGTGTGACGACAAGTCCAGTCCCCAAGGTTTGAGCAAAGGACAAGAGCTTCCCAGACGAGGAGGAAACTAAGCTTATGGCGAGAGCTACTGCTCAGAGGCGTCTGCTGGCGATCGTAGTAGGAGTTATCGTCGGTTTATTCTCCATTTGCGGGTTCGCGCAGCAGATCAGCGGCGACCTGACCGGCACGGTCCTGGATGAAAAGGGAGCCGTTGTGAATGGAGCCACGGTCGAGGCCCTGAATCCTGGGACAGGCCAAAGGATCACTACGGTTACCCGGGGCAGCGGCGACTACCACCTGACGAACCTGCCGATCGGGCTGTACACGGTTACGGCAACGGCGCCGAACTTCAGTCCCTCGGTGGTCAACAACGTGGCCGTCGAACTCAACAAAGTCAACACCTTGAACATAACGCTCAAGGTCGGCGGGACTACCACCACGGTCGAGGTTTCAGGCGTCGCGCCCCAGATCGATACCACCACCGCGCAGCTTTCGACCAATTACGGTGAGCTGTTTTCCGGGAACTTGGGCATGGCCAGCCTCGGATCGGGCGGTGGAGTTCTGAACCTCTCGCTGCTGGCTCCCAACGTCGCCAATGCCAGTGACGTCGGCCTTGGCACCGGACCCTCGGTCGGTGGTATGCGCCCACGCAACAATAACTTCATGATTGAAGGCGTGGACAACAACAACAAGACCGTGACCGGCGCCCTGGTTTCCGTTCCCAACGATGCCGTCGCCGGGTTCACGCTCTTGGAGAATCAGTTCAACGCCGACTTCGGGCACTCCTCGGGCGGGCAGTTCAACACGGTCGTCAAGAGCGGTACCAACAACTTTCACGGTTCGGTGTACGAATACTTCATGAACCGTAATTTGAATGCCATCGACGCCGTCTACGCGCGCCAAGCCCCTCCGGGGACCGCACCTTCGAATCCGCGCTACGACAACAACCGCTACGGCGGCACCTTTGGCGGGCCGATCCTCAAGGACAAGCTGTTCTTCTTCACCGACTTCGAGAGGGAGCCGATTGGGCTTGTGGGCACCGCCGGGGCCGCTGTTGCAGCGCCAACCGCAGCCGGGATAGCTACGTTGAACGCTACTCCCGGGCTCAGCGCAACCAATCTGGGCGTATTCGAGAAATACGTGCCCGTGGCTCCGGTGGCCACCAGCTCCATCATGGTCGCTGGAAACACCATCCCCACCGGCACGGTTACCCTCATTAACCCTGCGTTCGAGAATATTGAAAACTTCGTGCAGAGCGTGGACTGGAACCTCTCGTCGAAAGATCAGATTCGTGGGCGTTACATCTACAACCAGATTGGCGAGCTGGATACCGCACCCCAGTTGGAGACGTTCTTTGCGACCGAACCGATAACTTTTCACCTCGTCAACTTGAGCGAATACCACACCTTCAGCCCCACTGTGACCAACGAATTCCGCGCCGGTTTCAACCGCTTCGCGGAGAACGTGCCATCTGGTGGCGGCTTGTTTCCGGGCTTGGATGTGTTTCCCAACATCACGCTGAACGATCTGGGAGGCGGTCTGAACATCGGACCAGACCCAAATTCCCCCCAGTTCACCATCCAAAATTACTATGAGCTGATTGACAACATCAGTTGGGTCAAGGGCAATCACAACCTGAAGTTCGGGGTGCAACTCGGCAAGTACATCTCCCCCCAGGGATTCACCCAGCGTGCGCGCGGCGATTACATCTATAACACGACACAAGCGTTCCTAGAGGATATGTCGC
>Ga0335081_10010449_pt1 | contig 15007 bp, 13 predicted proteins | sample Lox_Sample_35_FD_206713 | JGI IMG/M metagenome (GOLD analysis project Ga0335081, IMG submission 206713) | Soil microbial communities from Loxahatchee National Wildlife Refuge, Florida, United States - Lox_Sample_3.5 | ecosystem: Environmental > Terrestrial > Soil > Wetlands | place: USA...
GCGGATCGCTACGAAATCAACGCTCTGCGGTCACGAAAAGGCTGCGCGGCCTAGTGTCTTCGACGCTTTCGGGCACGTGGCGACCGTAGCGGGCCATGAGGTCGTGCGCCGTCTCCGCCGAAGCGCGCCAGCCATGCGCGCGCAGCCAGTCGCCCACGTCCGCGTGCTCCTCCACATACCACAGGTCCTGGAAGTCCGGCACCTCGATGGTGTGTAGCTTCGCCGCAATCTCGTGGTAGCGCCGCATCTGCTCGCGCTGCCGCGCCAGCCGCTCGGGGTCGAAGAAATCGCTGCTCGTCGCCTCGACGGCGACCCGGCTGCCCGCGGCACTGAGCTCGTGGATGCGCTCGAACAGCAGGTCCTGGGCCCGGGCCGGCAAAAACGGCAGCAGGCCCTCGGCCGACCAGGCGGTCGGCGCCGACGGATCAAATCCGGCCTTCCGAAGGGCATGCGGCCAGTTTTGGCGCAGGTCCACGGCAACGCTGACGTGGCCGGCTTTCGGTTGCGCGCCGTGGTCCCGGAGTGTCGATGACTTGAACTCGAGGACCTTTGGTTGGTCGATCTCGTACACGGTGACCCCATCCGGCCACGGCAACCGCCACGCCCGGGAATCGAGTCCGGCGGCCAGGATCACCACTTGCCGAATGCCCGCGTCGGCTGCACCGACGAAAAACCGGTCGAAGAACGCCGTCCGGGCCGCCATGTAGTCGACCATCGCCTGCCACCGGGCGGGCAGGTCGGGGTCGATCTCGGTCATTTCCGGGGGCACCGCGTCCCCCGAGAACACCGACCACATGCCGGTGCCGACCGAGTCGAGGAAGACTCGCGCGAACGGGTCCTCGATCAGCGGATGCGCAGCCTCGGTTTCCGCGGCGCGGGCCGCGGCCACGCCCAGCGCGGTGGCACCGACGCTTTCGGTGATGTCCCAGGAATCGTCATCCGTTCGCGGCACGGTCATGTCCTTTCACGCGAACAACCGTCACGTCCGGACACTACTGACGATCCGTGGGAAACTCCGCGCCGCTAGCCGCCGGGGTGGTGGTGCCGGCCATTCGGCTGCGAGCAGGTGCCGTTGCTGGCCGGTCGGAGGTTGATCGTGGTCGCCTGAAGCGTCCCGGTGCTGTCGTCGGTACCGCGCGCGGCGATGCACTTGCCCTGGGCGATGGCCTGTGCGTTCGCTACTCCCCGCTTGGCGTAGGTGGTGGTGTTGCCGACCTGGACGTTGGTTTGCGAAGTGTTGCCGCTAGCGTCCGTCGCATTGACGACGATGGTGTTCCCGTTGACGGAGCTGACGGTGCCGCTGACGGCGCCACGCCCGCGCGGCGGCTGGCACTGGCCGTTCGCCGATGTGTTGATAAACACAGTCCGCGCGGTGACGGTGCCACCGTTCTGCGTGCCGCCGCCTCCGGCGGGCCGTACCGCGACGCAGCTACCCGTGGTGACGTCGGTGAGTTGAGCCGGCGTGATCTCCGAGATTGTGGTCGACGGCGAGTAGGCCACGGTCGCCGATCCACTCTGTTGTGTCACCTGGATCGTCGTGCCTGAAACCGAACCGATCAGGCCTGCGACGTGGTCCTCACCCTGCGCGGATGGGGTTCCCGGCGAGGACGTCGGCGCGGAAGCCGGCGGCGGCGGGGCGCCACTCGCTTTGGTCGGCGATGCGGGTGACCCGCTGGTGGACGAGCCGCATGCGGCTAGCGACAGCGCGGTCAGTCCGATGACCGCCAGCAGCGGATATTTGGATATCGCTGTGTTCGGCATAGGTGATGGCTCCTTACTGATTGCCTGGTATCACGTGTGCGACGTCACAAGCGTCAGCGGCCGAGCTAGGTCTGAGCTTTCCGCCGGATATGAGACACCTGTGTTATCGGCGTTACCTGAGAGCAACATGAGAACCGCTGCGACTCAGGTCCATTGGAAGAGCCGCGGCAGCGCGGTGCCCCGGCGACCTACCATCCAGCCATGCTGACGCCGGCCAAGGTGTTGCGTCGCGTGATCGACCGGGCACGCACGCGCGACCCCGAACGCGATGCGCTGCGGCGCGCGCTGCGGGCCGCCATCGTCGTACCGATTGCGGCCGGGATCAGTTTTTTGACCGTCGGCGGGACACAGGCCCCGTTGTTCACGATGATCGGGTCGATCTGGTTGATGGTGCTGGTCGACTTTCCCGGCACCCGGCAGGTCCGTGCGCTGGCCTATTGCGGGTTGGGCCTCAACGGCGCTGTGTTGATAACGCTCGGCACCCTGGTGCAACCCATACCGTGGCTGGCGGTGACGATCATGTTCTTCCTCGGCGTGGCGGTGACCCTGGCCGGTGTCCTCAGCGAAACGATCGCCGCGGGCCAGCGCGCGACTCTGTTGACTTACGTGCTGCCCGTGTGCACCCCGCCGGGGCCGTTCAGCGACCGCTTGCTGGGCTGGGCGGTCGCGTGGGCCGTGTGCGTGCCGGCGGCGCTGTTCTTCCTGCCACCACGCCATCACAGCGATCTACGACGGCACGCGGCGCAGGTGTGCGCCGCGCTGGCCGATCGACTGGAGGGCGTCGGCTCGGCGGCGGAGGTGTCGCAGGCGATGCTGGCGCTGAAGATGAATTTCCTCGATGCCGACTATCGGCCGGTTGGCTTGTCGGCCGGTAGCCGGGCACTGGTGCGGGTGGTTGACGACCTGGAATGGATCAGCGACCGGGTGACAAGCGACGTGGAGCTGACGCTGGCCGACATGAAGGAACCCGCTGTCAACGTGTTGCGGTGTTGTGCCCGCACGCTCGACGCGGCACGCGTGTCCAGGCGCTCGGTCGATGGCAGGCAACTCGACGACACACGTGCCGAACTGCGGTCGGTGGCGAGGGGACGCTACCGCGAGGACCTCGTCGCGGTCCTTGGCCAGCGTGACGACGCCGCGGCGGTCGCGCGTGGCCGCGAGTTACTCATGCGGCGCACCATCGCGACGACCGTCGGGCTCACCGCCCGCATCATCGCCACGGCGGCAGCAGCCGATGCGCGTCCTGCCTGGGCGAAGGCGCTGGGACTGCGGCTGCCGCCCACCGGAGCGGCCGATCGGCTGCTGCCCGAAACGGTCGCGGTCAGGAAGATCACGACCGGATTCCTCGCCACCCGTTCGGTGGCCGCGCGCAACGCCCTGCGCACCGGCGTCGGCCTGGCGCTGGCCGTTGCCGCCACGCACTTGTTCCCGATACAACACGGATTCTGGGTGGTGCTGGGCGCGATCGTCGTTCTGGGCAGCAGCGCATTGACGACCGGCACCAAAGTTGTTCGGGCAATGATCGGCACCGCGATCGGGGTTGTCCTGGGCGCGGTGCTCATCGCCGTTGTCGGCGTCAACCCGGTCCTGCTGTGGACGCTGCTGCCGATCGTGATCTTCGGGTCGGCCTACGTTCCGCGGGTGGCCTCCTTCACCGCCGGGCAAGCCAGCATGACGATGATGGTGCTGATCGTTTTCAACCTCATCGTGCCTACGGGCTGGCGGATCGGGCTGCTGAGAATCGAAGACGTGATGGCCGGGGCCGCGGTCGCGGTCGCGGCGTCACTGCTGCTGTGGCCCAGGGGCGCCACCGCGTCGGTGTACGCAAGGATCGACACCGCCGTGGATGTCGGCGCCAGCTACCTTCGGGCGGCGGTGCTACGCGTCACCCGCGGCGCGTCAGAGCAGATCGACGACCAGGTCGCCAAGCTCGGCCACGACGCAGTCGCAGCCAGCCGCACAGTCGACGACGCCTTGCGCCACTACCTGGCCGAGAGCGGCGGCTCGACGGACCTGCGCGCTCCGATCATACGTGCGGCCAACCGCGCCATCCGGCTACGCACGGCGGCCGACGTCATTGCGGATATCCCAACGCAGCCACCGCTTTCGGCATACCCCCGGACCCGGGCGGTTCTGGAGGCGCACGCCGAATCCGTCGCGGAGCGCCTGAAAGGCGTGACGGACGGGACATGGCCGCCGATCAGCGACGAGTTCGTCTTAGCACTGCGCGCGGAGTTCACCGGCGACGAGGCCGCCGTCAACGCCGCGCTGCCGCTGGTCACCGTCGCCGCCAACCTCGGCGAACTCGAGCTGATCTATCCGACCACGGCCGCGGCCGCGCCCGTTACGCGTTGATTTCAGGAGGCGGTCGGCCGGTGCGGCATCAGCGCGTTCGGCGGAACGCTGCCGAACCTACCGGACTGGAAATCCTCAAATGCCTGGACCACTTCGGTTTTGGAGTTCATCACGAAGGGCCCGTACTGAAACACGGGCTCCCGGATCGGCTTTCCGCCGAGCAACAGCACTTCTAGCGCCGAACGGTTGGAATCCTGGAAGCCCGCCGCCCTCACACTGATCCGATCGCCGGGACTCAAGACAACCAACTGGCCCTGCTGGATCGGGTGGCGGACCGGGCCGACCGTACCGCGGCCCGACAATACATACACCAGTGCGTTGAACTCCCGATTCCAGGGGACGTTCATCTCGGCACCCGGCTCAATCGTCGCGTGCGCCAACGTGATCGGCGTGTGTGTCGACCCCGGACCGTGGTACGGGCCGATGTCGCCCGCGATGATCCGGATCAGCAATCCGCCATCCTGGGATGCCACCAGCGCGACTTGCCCACCCTCGATCCCCTGATACTTCGGCGGCGTGAACTTCTGGGCTTTCGGCAGGTTCACCCACAACTGGACACCGTGGAAGAGGCCGCCACCCTCGACCAGGTCGGCGGGCGGGGTCTCGATGTGCAGGATTCCCGAACCGGCGGTCATCCACTGGGTGGCGCCGTCGGTGATCAGGCCGCCGCCGCCGTGGGAGTCCTGGTGGGCGAACCGGCCGTCGATGATGTAGGTCACGGTCTCGAATCCGCGGTGCGGATGCCACGCCGTGCCCTTGGGCTCACCCGGTTGGTAGTCGACTTCACCCATCTGGTCCATGTGTACAAATGGGTCGAGAGCCGCGGTGCTCACGCCGGCGAACGCGCGCACGACGGGAAACCCCTCGCCCTCGAAGCCGGCGGGGCCGGTCGTCACCGAACGCACCGGGCGCTCGGTGTCACCCGGCGCGGGTGGAGCGACGCGGGGAAGGGTCAGGGTTTCGGCGGTAACAGCAGGCACGCGGTGTACAACCGGACTGTGGTCCGATTATTCCCGCTTCAGCTCAGGACGGCCAGGGCCGCGGCCCGTGCCGCAGCCGGGCCTGCGGTGCCGAGGGCCGCGTCGGCCGCCTCACGGCACTGCCGCATCGTGACAGTCGCCAACTTGGCACCCACCCCGGTCACCGCCGCGGCCGCCGCCGACAACGACGTGACGCCGAGGCCGGCGAGTATGCACGCGAGCAGCGGGTCGGCCGCCGCTTCACCGCAGACTCCTACCGGCTTGCCTGTCCGCGCGCCGGCCTTCGCCGTGACCGCGACGAGGGTCAACACTGCGGGCTGCCACGGGTCGGTCAGCGCGGCCAGTTCGGCGGACATCCGGTCAGCCGCCATCGTGTATTGCGCGAGATCGTTGGTGCCGATGGAGAGGAATTCGACGTGCTCGAGGATCCTGTCGGCCAGCAACGCGGCGGCGGGCACCTCGATCATGACGCCCGGGGTAAGCCGATGTGAGCGGGCGAGCTCGGCGAATGCCTTGGCCTCGGCGGCGGTGGAAATCATCGGTGCCATCACCCAAGGCGCGGTGCCGGTGGCGGCCGCCGCCGCGGCGATTGCCGCGAGTTGTCGCTCGAGCAAGCCGGGGTTGCCATCGGCGATGCGTACGCCGCGTACGCCCAGCGCGGGGTTGGCCTCCTCGGCGTGTCCGACGAACTTCAGCGGCTTGTCCGAGCCGGCGTCCAGGGTGCGAACGATCACCTTCTGGCCGGAAAATGCGTCCAGCACTTCGCCATAAATGCGGGCCTGCTCGTCGACCGAGGGCTCGGTGTCACGGTTGAGGAAGCACAACTCGGTGCGGAACAAACCTATGCCTTCGGCCGGCGTCTGGCGCGCGGCCAGGGCCGCGGCGCCGTCCTGGACGTTGGCGAGTATCGCGACGGCGTGCCCGTCCGATGTGGCGCCGGGTCCGGCCCAGCCGGCGAGCAGCTCGGCCTGCCGCCGGGCCTTGTTCACCTCATCGGCGGCCATCCCCGCGTCGGGCGAGACGGTCACGAGGCCGCGGGTCCCGTCGACCATCACCCATGTTCCGGCGGGGACTTGATCGAGGCCGGCGGCCGCGACCACGCACGGGATGCCCAACTGGCGAGCGATGATCGCGGTGTGGCTGGTCGGCCCGCCGAGGGTGGTGGCCAGTGCGACGATCACGTCCGGGTCCAGGCCCGCGGTGTCGGCCGGGGCCAGGTCGGCGGCGCACAGGACAGACGGCTGCGTGGGATGCGGCACGCCCGGCTCCGGCAGGCCGCTGAGTTCGGCGACGACGCGGTCGCGGATGTCCTTCAGGTCGGCGACCCGTTCGGCCATCAGGCCGCCGATCTGGGTGAAGACGTCGACGAACTGCGCGACGGCCGCCACGGTGGCTCGCACCGCAGTTGTGCCCGAGTTGATCCGTTTCTCCGCGGCGCCCAGCCAGGCGCGATCCTGGGCAAGAGCGGCGGTCGCGGCAAGCACCTCCGACGCCGCACCAGTGGCGTGCTGAGCCCGCTGACGCAACCGGTCGGCCACTGCCGACGCCGCCGCGGCGAAGCGGGCGGCCTCCGCCGGGCGCTCCCGCTCGTCGAGTTCGGGGAGGTCGTCGATGCCGTCAAGCACCGGTAGCCGGCCCGCACGAATCACCGGCGCATACCCGACACCCGCCACAGCCGGGACACCCGTGAGGACGGTTCCGGGGGCCGGTCCAGGCGAAAGGGTCTGCAGTGACGTCGGCCAAGAGGCCGGCGTAGAGGTCGGCGTGGAGGTCGGCGTGGAGAAGGCTGTCATGCGAAGCACGTTACAACGAATTCTTGACAAGTCAACACAAACAGGCGTAAAACCAAAAAGAACCAACCGATAGCCATGCCTGTGTCCACACAAACGGAGAATCGTGTACGCGGAAGAACGGCAGCAAGCCATCGCCTCGCTTGTCATCAGCAAAGGTCGTGCGTCGGTGGCCGACCTGGCGCAGGCCTATGGCGTCACCACCGAGACCGTCCGGCGCGATCTCGCCGCGCTCGACCGGGCGGGCATTGTGCGCCGGGTGCATGGTGGCGCGGTCCCGGCACGCGCACTGCATGTGGTCGAGCCCGGTGTGATCGAGCGCGAGACGACCCGGGCCGACTTCAAGGATGCGATCGCTCGCGCCGCGCTCGAGTTTCTGCCCATCAGCGGCGGCAGTGTGCTCCTGGATGCGGGCACCACCACCGGCCGGGTAGCGGCGCAGCTGCCGCCGGACCGGGAATTCGTCGCGGTGACCAACTCGGTTCCGATCGCCGCACGGCTCGCCACGATGCCGCTGATCTCGCTGCAACTGCTTGGCGGACGGGTCCGGGGCGTGACGCAGGCGGCGGTCGGCGAGCCGACCTTACGGACACTGGACGCGCTGCGCGTCGACGTCGCATTCATCGGCACCAACGCGATCAGCGTCGCGCACGGCTTGTCCACCCCGGACAGCGAAGAGGCCGCCGTCAAGCGGGCCATGGTGCGCGCCGCCAACCATGTCGTCGTGGTGGCCGACTCGTCCAAGATCGGGCGCGAGGACCTCATGAGCTTCGCGCCGATCGACCGCGTCGATGTCCTGGTCACGGATTCCGAGATCACGCCCAACGACCGGGCCGAACTGACCGACGCCGGCGTCGAGGTCGTGGTCGCGTGATCATCACCGTCACACCCAACCCCAGCATCGACCGCACGGTGGCGCTGGGTTCGCCGCTGGCCCGCGGCACGGTGCACCGGGTGCTGTCGGTGTCGAGCGAGCCCGGGGGCAAGGGGGTCAACGTTGCGCGGGCCCTGACGCTGGCCGACGTTTACACGGTCGCCGTGCTGCCGGCGCCCCCGGGCGACCCACTGCTGACCGCGCTCGAGGCAACCGGCGTGCCGTACCGTTCGGTTCCGCTTGCCGGGCCGGCCATGGCGGTGCGGACCAACATCGCAATCACCGAGCCCGACGGCACCACCACCAAGCTCAACGCGCCAGGGGCGACCCTGGACCAGGCGGCGGTCGATGCGCTGACCCGCGCGGTCGTCGAGCACGCGGCGCAGGCCGTATGGGTGGTGCTGTCCGGATCGCTGCCCCCTGGCGTATCCGACCGCTGGTACGCCGACGTCCTCGCCCTGCTCGCCCCGCTGACCTGCCGAGTCGCCGTCGACACGTCCGGCGAACCGCTTGCCGCGGTTGCCGATTCGCTCGAGCGTGCGACCCCGGATCTGCTGAAACCGAATTCCGAGGAGCTGGCGGGCATCACCGGCGCATCCGCGGACAAGTTGGAATACGCGCTGTCGCAAGGCGACCCGGGGCCGGTGATCAGGGCGGCGAGGCAGTTGGTCGACCGCGGAGCCGGTGGAGTGCTTGCCACGCTGGGCGCCGCAGGCGCCGTGCTGGTCGACGAGACCGGCAATTGGCTGGCCACGCCGCCCCCAATCGTCCCGAGGAGCACTGTCGGCGCCGGCGACTCGTCACTCGCCGGTTATGTCCGCGCTGCTGTCGCGGGGGCCGATGCGCCCGAACGATTGCGGATGGCGGTCGCGTACGGCAGTGCCGCGGCCGCACTTCCGGGCTCCGCCCTGCCCACTCCCGCACAGTTGCAGGTGGACGCCGTCAACGTCACAGCCGTCCAGCCGGACAAGGACTTCTCCCGTGCAACCCACCCCGAAAACGCCTGACAAGGTTTCCCGAATGCCCGAATCCTCGATCATCAACGCTGACCTGGTCCTCCTCGACATCGACGCCGGGACCGACAAGGAGTCGGTCATCGGACGGCTGGCGCACCGGTTGGCCGACAGCGGGCGCGCCACCGACACCGCCGGACTGATCACCGCGATCATGACCCGCGAAGAGCAGTCGGCGACCGGCCTGCCAGGCGGCATCGCGATCCCGCACTGCCGCTCCGCGTACGTCAACGCCGCATCGATCGGCTTCGCCCGGCTGAAGCCCGCGGTGGATTTCGGGGCACCCGACGGACCGGCCGACCTGGTGTTCATGATCGCCGCGCCCGAATCCGGGGGCGCGGAGCATATGAAGCTGTTGTCCAGCCTGGCACGCGCGCTGGTGCGGCCGGACTTCGTGGAGTCGCTACGGAAACGCGTCGACACCCGCCGATGTGGTCGGCCTGGTCGACGGTGTGGTGACGCCGGGACGGGCGAAGACAGCCGCCGCCGGCGTGGCCGCCCCGCCGATGCGGGAGACGGCGGAGGCGGTTGTCGCGAAACCGAAGTCGGTCGTCGCGATCACCGCCTGCCCGACCGGCATCGCCCATACGTATATGGCCGCCGACGCGCTGGCCGGCGCCGCCAAGCGGGCCGGCGTCAACTTCAGCGTCGAAACGCAGGGCTCGTCCGGCAGCACGCCGCTGTCCGCGTCGACGATTGCGGAAGCCGACTCAGTGATCTTCGCCACCGAGGTCGGCGTGAAGGACCGGCAGCGGTTCTCCGGCAAGCCAGTAATCGCCTCGGGGGTCAAGCGGGCGATCAACGAGCCCGACCAGATGATCGCCGAAGCGGTGGCGGCCGCCGACGATCTGTCAGCGCGGCGCGTGCAGGCGGACGCCGGCGAACCCGCCGCGGCGGCCGCGGCGCCGAGCGGAGGCGATGTCGGATGGGGCACCCGGATTCGGCAGATCCTGCTGGCCGGTGTCAGCTACATGATCCCGTTCGTGGCGGCCGGCGGCCTGCTGATCGCGCTCGGCTTCCTGCTCGGCGGCTACCAGATGGCGAGCAAGCCTGCCGGGCAATCGAACTCACTGGGCTACCTCATCGCGAGCACGAACTCGCTGACCAACCTGCCCGACGGTGGCTTCGCCAAGTACCTTGGCGCGGTGCTGTTCCAGCTGGGCACCCTCGCGTTCGCGTTCCTGGTCCCCGCCCTCGCCGGCTATATCGCGTTCGCGATCGCCGACCGTCCCGGTATCGCACCGGGCTTCACCGCAGGGGCCGTCGCGGTTTTCGTCGGCGGCGGCTTCATCGGCGGCATCGTCGGCGGCCTGATCGCGGGGTTCGCGGCGGTGTGGATCGGCCGTATCAACGTTCCCCAGTGGGCGCGCGGGCTGATGCCGGTCGTGATCATCCCACTCTTCGCGACGCTGATCGTCGGCCTGCTGACGTTCCTGCTGCTCGGGCGACCGTTGGCGTGGGTCACGTCCGGCCTGACGCATTGGCTCAACGGGATGTCCGGCACGTCGGTGATCGTTCTGGGCATCATTCTCGGCCTGATGATGTGCTTCGACCTCGGCGGTCCGGTGAACAAAGCGGCCTACGCGTTCGCCACCGCGGGGCTGAACGTCGCCGACCCGGCGTCGCTGCGCATCATGGCGGCTGTGATGGCGGCCGGCATGGTGCCACCGTTGGCCATGGCACTGGCCTCCACCGTGCGGCCCCGCCTGTTCACCGAACCGGAGCGCGAGAACGGCCGCGCCGCTTGGCTTCTGGGAGCGTCGTTCATCTCCGAAGGCGCGATCCCGTTCGCGGCGGCCGACCCGGTGCGCGTGATCCCGTCGATGATGGCCGGGGGCGCCGTAACGGGCGGGCTGATCATGGCGTCCAACGTCACGCTAAAAGCCCCGCACGGCGGCATTTTCGTGTTCTTCGCGATCGGCAACCTGCTGTGGTTCCTCGTCGCGCTCGGGGCCGGCACCGTCGTCGGGGCCACCGCGGTGGTCTTCGCCAAGCAGTTCACCAAGGCCAAGCCACAGCAGGAGCAGATCGGGCCGGTGCTGGCCGCCGCCTGACCCTTCCGACTCAACCATTTCGAACAGCCAGGAGAAAACGCCAATGCCCAGCACCACTGTGAAAGTCGGCTCGGCGATCGGTCTGCACGCCCGGCCGGCCGCGGTCATCGCCGAAGCCGTCACCAGAGCCGGTGTGCCCGTCACGCTGTCGATGGACGGTGGCGAACCGGTGGACGCCGGTTCGGCGCTGATGATCATGACGCTAGGCGCAGGCAACGGCGCCGCGGTGACCGTCGCCTCCGATGAGGAAAGCGCGATGCGCACAATCGCCGATCTCGTCGGGCAGGACCTCGACGCGTAGTCGCGGCGGTAACGCACAGCAACTCGGCGGGAATTTCATAGTGTGCAAAGCTTGACCCCGTCGTGTTCTTAAAGTGATTGTTGTAAATCAGTGTTTCCTCTGTGACGAAGTAGATACGTCGCCAGGAGTAGGAGACACAATGTCGATATCGCGCGCAGGAAGCCGGGTTCTCATCGGGGCCGCCCTCTGCGTAGGACTCACGTTGCCGGCCTTGGGATTCGGCGTCGCGATCGGTCAGGCATCCCCGCTACCGGCACCTCTGGATGACCCGGCGCCTCCGCCGCCGCCGGCGCCTGATCCGACCACAATCATCAACGAGGCCAACACGATCTTGCCGATGATCGCCCACTTCCTGCCCTCGTTCCTCGATCCCAACGCGGCACTACAGTCCCCCACTAACACCGGCGGTCTGCAGCCGCCGATGCTGAGCCCGTTCGGACCCAGCAGCTAAATTCCGCGGACACACCCCCGCCGAGTGTGCGCTCAGCGACATCCCGTGCGGCGTGTCGCGTGGCTGAGCGCACTGACGGCGGCAGTCATTTTCGCCCTCCTGCGGCGGCTGATGGGAAGCCGGGGAGCACTGGCATACCAATAGATCGTGATATATCGTGATATTGCTGCAACGTATCGCCAGCCGACGTGGCCAGCGTAGTGGCAGGAAAGGAAGAAAACGATGTTTCATGGCGGATTTTCCGGCGGCCCCGGCTTTGGCTGGCCGGGTTTCGGACCGGGTTTCGGACCGGGGTTCGGACCGGGGTTCGGCGGCCCCGGCTTCGGTGGCCCAGGGTTCGGCTTCGGTGGTCCAGGGTTCGGCGGACATGGGTTCGGTAAGCGCCGCAAGTGGGCGACGCTGGCCACCGCGGCGCTTCTGCTCGACGGTCCGGCCAATGCTGAGCAGATTGTGCAGCGCGTCACCGAGGCGACCGATGGCGCCTTCACCCCACCCCGCGAGGTCGCCGAAGCGGCCATCGCACGCCTGGCGGGACGCGGCGTGGTAACAATCGACAACGGCGTGGCCACCCTGACCGAGTTCGGCCAGAGCATGCTGGCATCGCGGGGGGTCACCAGCCAGACCGCGCACTCGTTTTTGGCTCGGGCCGCCCAGTTCGGCGACGTCTTCAAGATCCGTAGGGAGCTCTTCGAGCTCGCCGGGCTGGCGCGGACGATCACCTGGTCGGGGACCGACGAGCAGAAAGAAAAGCTCGCCGAAGCCAAGACCAAGGTGCTGGCCGCGCTCACCGAGGCCAAGAAGTCCCTGTACGGCGCGCTCGCACAGAGTTAGCGGACCGGCGGCCGGCCAATACGGGAATCGCCCGCGTTCGCGCCGCTGGTGCCCGTGGGCGATTCCCGCATCACCAGCGTGGTGGCCAGGCCCAAGACGAGCGCACCGGCGGACAGATAGCCGGCCCGGGACAGCCCCGAAGTGAGGGCATGGTCGGCGCGCTGGGCGACGGCGTGGGTGGACGGCCATGTGTTGCCCTATCACGGCGATCCACGATCTCGGCATACCGACAGGACCGCTGACAGTGCAACCTCGGCGGGGCGCTTCCTACGCCGACCAGCTCGCGGTCGCGCAAACCGCTGGGTCACTGGGCTTTTCGGCATTGTTCAGGTCGGACACCACCCGGCGATGAGTGGCGACGGGCTTCCCTGGCCCACCGACTCCCGGGTGACCGAGGCCGATCGCACGACGATGCTGACGCATGCGTGCACGAGCCCAGCAAGCGGGCAATTCAGTATTGTGAGTATTGCGTCGAAGACGTCGCGGCGCCGCGCTGCGAATGCCCTGATGTGGTCGGCACGACGGGGCCGCTGCACGCCACGCGAACATCGCCTCCCTCGTTGGTGTTCTTCACCGCATTAGCCGGTATTTGGTATACAGAGCAACCGGCGACGTTCACCAGATTGTCGGTGGCGGCGACCGGTGCGTCGGCGATCAGTACGGCCAATATCGGCGCGCACAATGATGCCATGAGATAGATAGCTTTGCTTCGCATGATGACACTTCTCTTAAATGCATCCTTAATGCATCTCTTAATGCACCGATATTTTGTTGTCATCTAAAGATAACACGTTTGAAACGAGAAGTATCGTCCATGTTTACCCCAATTTCGCCATCAAAGCGAATGGGAATGTCGGCCTTTTGTTAGTGAATGGGATTGTTCTCGCCGTCCAGCGTGGCGCTGCTGCGCACCGCCGGCCTGCTCGACCCGATCCAAGATCGACAGCCGAAGGCCGCGGGGCGGACCGGTGGGCATTCCTCCTACCCCACCCTGGAAAGGGCGCGGCGCGGGGATGTGTGGGCTGGCCCAGTGGCCGAGTGCCTACTCAAGCCGGGGAATTATTTGAACGCCGACACGGTGCGAGCTGCGTCGGATAGTTTCGGACTCGATCCTGCTATGAACGGAACAATGTTGGGTCTGCCCGCGTCGATCTCGGTAGCGCTGTTCGATCTCGACGGAGTGTTGACCGACACCGCGGTTTTGCACAAAAACGCGTGGAAGCAGGCTTTCGACGCCTTTATTCGCGAGCGAGAGGGGGATGAGTTCGTGCCGTTCACCGACCGCGATTTCCTCCAGTACGTCGACGGGCGCCCGCGGGCGGAAGGAGTGCGGACATTCTTGAGGTCGCGTCGGGTCGAGGCCACCGACGATGTCGTCGATGAGATCGGCACCGATAAGAACAAGCTCCTTCAGGCGAGCCTGAAACGTGGTGAGGTCGAGTCCTACCCCGGGTCAGTCCGCTACCTGACCGCGGTGCTCGGAGCCGGTCTGCGGGTCGGGGTGGTGACATCGTCGGAGAACGGAAGCGCCGTGCTCGACGCTGCCGATCTATCCCGCTTCGTGGAGGCGCGCATCGACGGCACCGACATCGCCCGACAACAACTGCGCGGCAAACCCGCACCTGACGCGTTTCTGGCCGGCGCGCAGGCGCTCGGTGTTGTACCGCGCTGCGCCGCCGTGTTCGAGGACGCACTGTCCGGGGTGCAGGCCGGCCGGGCCGGAGGGTTCGGGTACCTGGTCGGAGTCGACCGGGTCGGTGGCGGCGAACACGCGGCCGCTTTGCGTGCCGCGGGGGCAGACATCGTCGTAGCCGACTTGGCAGAATTGCTCACGACATGAGTTTCGACCGCCCGGGCTTTGAGGTCTCACCGTGGGAGTTGCGGTGGCGACATGCGGCCCCCGCCAGCCTTGGCTTGACGGAATCGACGTTCGCGCTGGCCAACGGCCACATCGGCTTGCGGGGAACGCTCGAGGAAAGCGAGCCGGTCTCGCAACCGGGCACCTATCTCAACGGCTTCTACGAGTTGCGTGAGTTGCCCTACCCCGAAGGCGGTTACGGCTATCCCGAGTCCGGCCAGACAGTCGTAAACGTCACCGACGGAAAGATCATCCGGCTCCTGGTCGAGGACGAGCCAATCGATTTGCGTTACGGGCACGCAGACGAACACGAGCGGACATTGGATTTCCGGTCGGGCACCCTGCGCCGCAAATCGGTGTGGACCTCGCCGACCGGACGCACCGTGAGGATCACATCGGAGCGCTTAGTGTCGTTCACGAAGCGCAGCATTGCCGCCATCAGATACGAAGTCGAGCCGATCGCCGATGACCTGCGGCTCGTGCTCCAGTCCGATCTGCTCGCCAACGGGCCAGTCCCCACACCCGGCGGCGACCCGCGCCTGGCCGCGGCGCTTGACGCCCCGCTGGTCGCTGACTACGCCGAGTGCCGAGGCTACCGGGCGATGTTGACTCATCACACCAAGCGCTCGGGCCTCGCCCTGGCGGCCGGCATGGATCACGAGGTCGACTATCCCAGCACCGCGGTAACGTCCATCCGAGCCGATGGCGACCTCGCGCGGCTCATGGTGGCGGCGCCGGT
>Ga0335081_10010450_pt1 | contig 15006 bp, 15 predicted proteins | sample Lox_Sample_35_FD_206713 | JGI IMG/M metagenome (GOLD analysis project Ga0335081, IMG submission 206713) | Soil microbial communities from Loxahatchee National Wildlife Refuge, Florida, United States - Lox_Sample_3.5 | ecosystem: Environmental > Terrestrial > Soil > Wetlands | place: USA...
TGGCGTTCCTGAACGACAATTTTTTGAAACTGAAAGCCGGCTACCTTTTTCCTGAAATTGGCCGGCGCGTCAAAGTGTTCTGCGAAACGAATCCCGAAGCCGCCCAGCGCCTCATCCGCTGCGGCATCGGCGACGTGACCGAGCCATTGCCGCCCGCCGCCATCGCCGCGATGCACAAGGCCGTGGACGAAATGGCCGTGCGCGAGACCTTCCACGGCTACGGCCCGGAACAGGGCTACGAATGGCTGCGCGCCGCGATTGCGAAAAACGATTTTCGCGACCGCGGCTGCGATGTGGCCGACGACGAAATTTTTGTCAGCGACGGGAGCAAATGCGATACCGGCAACATCCTCGACATCCTCGGCGCGAAAAATAAAATCGCCATCAGCGACCCGGTTTATCCGGTCTATGTGGACACCAACGTCATGGCCGGCCACACCGGCGAGGCGAATGAGGCCGGCACTTACTCGAAGCTCGTTTATCTGCCGTGCAAGCTGTCCAACGGTTTCATTCCCGAACCGCCGAAACGGCACGTGGACGTGATTTACTTTTGCTCGCCGAACAATCCGACGGGCGCGGCGGCCAATCGCCCGCAACTCGAAGCGTGGGTGAAATACGCGCTCGAACACAAGGCCATCATTTTATTCGACGCCGCCTACGAGGCATACATCAGCGACGCCAACCTGCCACATTCGATTTACGAGGTCCCCGGCGCGCGCGAGTGCGCCATCGAATTCCGCAGCTACTCGAAGAGCGGCGGTTTTACCGGCGTGCGTTGCGCATCTACGGTTGTCCCCAAAACGCTGAACGCACAGACGAGATCCGGCGAGTTCAAACCCCTTCATCCGCTGTGGCTGCGGAGGACGACGACGAAGTTCAACGGGGCGAGCTACATCGTGCAACGCGGCGCCGAGGCATTGTACTCGCCGGAAGGCAAGGCGCAGGTGCAGGCGCTCATCGAGCATTATCTCGGCAACGCGAAAGTGCTGCGCGAAGGAGCGAAGAGCGCGGGACTGAAAATCTTCGGCGGCGTGAACGCGCCTTACCTCTGGGTCAAAGTGCCAAGAGGGGTCACGAGTTGGCAGGTATTCGACAAAATTCTGGCTGAGGCAAACGTGGTCATCACACCGGGCAGCGGATTTGGGTCGCGAGGCGAGGGCTATTTCCGCATCAGCGCCTTCAACAGTCGCGCCAACGCCGAGGAAGTCGCTCGCCGGTTGCAGGCGTTGAAGTGGTAGCGGTGAAAAAATCCGAAGGCCAAGAACCGAAAGAAGGCCAAAGCCTGAAATCCGAAGGCATCCGCATCTTGAGTTGTCGCCGTTTCGGAATTCGGATCTCGGATTTGCTTCGGATTTCGGATTTCGGCCTTCGGCTTTGTGCCGCCCGCATGAGATGATTTAATGGTTTAGCGCTTGTATTCTGCGCCTTCGGAGGTATGATCAGGACGAGGTCAGTCGTCATGGAAACCAGCAACGGCACACCTCGAAAGAAGCACGTCCTGATCGTGGACGACGATATTCCACTCGCTTGGCCCCTCAAAGAGACCCTCGAAGCCAAAGGCTATGAGGCCACGATTGTGCCCGACGGCGCGCTGGCGTTGAAGTTCGTCCTCGGACACCATCTGGATGCCGTGGTCTGCGACCTTCAGATGTCACGGGTTGAAGGCGACCTGTGGTATGCCACGGTTGAACGCTCGAATCCGTCGCTGGCCCGGCGGTTTGTCTTTATCACCGGCCTGGACGATCGCTCGCAATTCCAGAAATTCATTGACTCAGTCGAACTGCCGGTGCTACGAAAACCGGTCGCCGTGGAGGTTCTGCTGATGGAGGTGGCACGCGCGGTCGCGCAGGAATAAACCGCGCCGGGTTCATCATTCCGTTTTCAACTTTATGCGGCGGCTGACAGCGAATTGACGAAAATACGGTGAGCGTCAAACAAATATCGAATGGCAAGTTTGTCTTTGCCGAAATTCTTGAATATCTCGGGATGATTGGGGTGATCTGCTCTTCGTTGTTTATCCTGATCATCGTGGTTTATCGCCATTCATTTGACCCATGGATGCCGGTTTGGGTCCTGATCGCCTTCGGCATTTCGATTTTGCTGCTGGTGACCGCCGCGCGGCTGGCCGGAGATAAACAACGCGCAAAAACTTTCTTCGGACAGTTGCCGATCTATGTCATGGCTTTTGCCTGCGTTGGTTTAGTGAAGTTCCTCCTCCTCCGCTATCATCGCCGCGTTCCACATCATTTGAATCAAGAAGAATGGCATCTGGTGTATCTGCTCATAATTGCGCTGGGCGCGCTGACGTTCTGCATCTGCCATTTCCAATCGAAAGCAGCGAAATGCCAGGTCAATGAGGCCGATGTGTTTGTGCCGTCGAATATTGAAACCTCAGCGCAGCGCATTTTAAAGCCCGGCCCGCAACTTTTCATTCTCCTCGGGATACCTTTCGGTTTGATGGCATTGCTCTTCGGGATTGTTGGTTTTGAAATCGGAACCTGGGTTAACGCGGTTGAAGCCGGCTCGGGTGTGCTCGGCATTTATGGCGTGATTTGCCTGTTTCTTGCCGGGAATATAATCATTATCGGGACAGATTTCGTGGCCTTTAAATATCGGGGCAAATCGGCAAAAGCAGTCCGTTTCAAGGACATCACGAAATCGCGCGAGCATGGTCTTTGGGTGGGAGGCACCCCAGGCGTCTCGGTGGTTTTGGACATTTATACCCGTGATCGCAAGCGGCCGGCCTTAAGAATTCCCGTGAAACCTTTCAAATCAACGGAGATTGAATGGCTGCGTTCGCTGCCTGAAATGAAATTTCACTGAATGAAAAGCATTGCCGGAAGCCATGGTTCTGGTATCTTCACCGCTGATTTTGGGCGACAAATCAACCGAAAAATTTTATGTCACAGCATCGCAGTCTGCGCGCGGCGTCCACTCTGGGTGGCAAGCGCAATGTCCTCAAGCGCTTCGAGCGCGTCGAGCTCCTCAAAAAACGCGGCCAGTGGAAGAACGGCGACCGCATCACCGGCCTCCGCAAGACCAGGCCCAGCGTGTGACCAATGCGGGATTCGGAATGCGGAGTGCGGAATGAACCACCGCACGTTGGTTGGTTTTTCCGCACTCCGCACTCCGCGCTCCGCTTTTGAGTGTTCGTCTGCAAAAGTTTCTGGCTGAGGCGGGCGTGGCGTCGCGCCGCGCGAGCGAACAAATCATCCTGGCCGGACGCGTCAGCGTCAACGGCCAGCCCGTTCGCCGGCTCGGCACGCAGGTGGATCCCGGCCACGACGAGGTGACGGTGGACGGCAAGCCGGTGCGGCTCCGGCGCAAGCTTTACGTGGCGTTGCACAAGCCCGCCGGCTGCGTTTGTTCGCGACAGGATGAATCAGGGCGTCCGACGATTTACGATTTATTGCCCGGGGAATGGCAAAATCTTTATTCCGTGGGCCGTCTGGATTTCAACACGGAAGGATTGCTATTTTTGACCAATGATGGACAATTCGCCTTGCGCCTGACGCATCCACGTTACGGTGTTCGGAAGCTATACCTGGCGACCGTTGAAGGCGGCGTGGACGAGGCGATGCTCGCGGAATTCCGGCGGGGCGTCTGGCACGCGGGCGAGAAGCTCAAGGCCGAGGCAGCCCGGCTGATCTCGGCCAGTCGCGCGAAAAGCGTGGTGGAACTGGAATTGGCCGAGGGCAAAAATCGCGAAGTGCGGCGGCTGTTTGAAGCACGGGGCTTGATGGTAAAGCGATTGCAGCGGGCGCAGATCGGGAAGATCAAACTGGGCGAGCTGAAACCGGGCCGCTGGCGGACATTGACAGAGACAGAAATTAGAACTTTACTTGGTTGAATTATGAAAAAGCAGATTTGGTCGGTTTTCGTGGCAACAATTTCAACAACCTTGCTGGCGCAGACGAATGCGCCGGTGTCAACAACACCCGTCGCAACGCCAACCCCGGCGGCGACCGCGCCCGCGGGTCCCGTCGTCGAGCCGGCGCCGGCAGTTACGAACGCGCCAGCCAGGAGGACATTTTTCCATAGAAAACGCACGCTCTCTGCCGCGAAGGAAACCGTGCTCGCCGAACCGACCGTTGTGCTCACGCCCGGCCCGGCGGAAGTGGGCGCCAACAATATCAATGTTCGCGGCCAGGCCAGTTTCAAGGGCGAAATCATCAGCCATCTGGTCAAAGGCGACTCGGTGACGGTGCTGGAACAAATCAATTTGCACAAGCACCAGGCGGGTGAACCGGCGCAGTGGGCCAAAATCGCCTTCCCGACGAACGCCTTCGCCTGGGTTGACTCAAGATACATTGACGCCGACACCAAAACGGTCAAACCAAAGAAATTGAATCTGCGCGCCGGGCCGGGTGAAAATTACAGTGTGGTCGGGTTGATTGCGCGCGGCACACCGGTCAGCGAAGTCTCAAACAAAGGCAACTGGATGGAAATTGAACCGCCGACCAATGCCTATGCTTTTGTTGCGGCGATGTATTTGAAGCAGGAAACAGTGACACTGCCGCCGCCGGTTGCGCCGACGGTAGAAACCGCACCCGCGCCCGCGACCACGCCGGTTGCCGAATCGCAGCCCCTCGTCATGGAAGCGACCAACACGGCCGTTGCCGCTGAAACCAATGCCACCATGGCGGCTGCGACTGAAACCAATGCACCTGCGGAAACGGAAACGAACACCTTGGCCGCAGCCGAAACGAATGCGCCACCGCCTCCGCCGCGCGTCGTCACCCACGAAGGCTTCGTCCGGCATGTTACCAGCATTATCGCGCCGACGGCCTATGAATTGTATGACACAAATACGTGGAAAACGATTGATTACCTCTACACAACGACGACGAACCTCAACTTGAGCCGTTACAACGGCCTGCACATCATTGTGACCGGTGAGGAAGGCCTCGCCGAGCGCTGGAAGGACACGCCCGTCCTCACCATCCAGCGCATTCTCGTGGTCGAGTAATGCCGCTGGACAACCTCATTGATGGGCGCGCCATTGCCGCGCAAATCCAGCGCGAACTGGCCGGGCGCATCGCCACGTTGAAATCCCGCGGGGTGCAGGCCGGACTCGCGTTTGTGCGCGTCGGGGAAGATCCGGCGTCCCGGATCTATGTCGGGCGCAAGGAGAAGGCGTGCGCCGAGTTGGGCATTTTTTCGGCTACGAATGTTCTGCCGGAAGCGACGAGTGAAAGTGAATTGCTCGCGCTGTTGAGAAAGCTGAACGCCGATGCGCGTCTGCACGGGATCCTGGTCCAGGCGCCGTTGCCGAAACAAATTCGCGAATCCGTGATTTATTCCGCCGTGTTGCCGCAAAAGGACGTGGACGGTTTTCATCCGGTGAACGTCGGCAAACTGATGCTGGGTGACGCCACGGGTTTTCGGCCCTGCACGCCGGCGGGCATTGGTGAATTGCTCGCGCGCTCGAACGTGAAAACCGATGGTGCGGAAGTGGTGATTTTGGGCCGGGGCAACATCGTCGGCAAACCGATGGCCGCGATGCTTTGCCAGAAAGCCAAAGGCGCGAATGCGACCGTCACGCTTTGTCATTCAGCCACGCGCGATATCAAGGCGCACTGCCGGCGCGCGGACATTTTGATTGCTGCGATGGGCGTGGCCGGATTTGTGAAGGCGGACATGGTCAAACCCGGCGCCACCGTAATTGACGTGGGCGTCAACCGGGTGGGCGATCCACAGGCGAAGGGTGGTCTGCGTCTGGTGGGCGACGTGGATTTCGCGGGCGTTCAGCCGATTGCAGGGAAAATCACGCCGAATCCCGGCGGCGTCGGGCCGATGACGATTGCGATGTTGATGCAAAACACCGTGCGCGCCGCCGAACAAGCTCTTGTTCAACCCCCCCGTTCTTCGGGTGGAAGGCCAGGCTTCGAAATCGCCTGACGCTGCTCGCACTGCATAACCACCATCAACCAACAACTCTCAACCATCAACCCAATCAAATGGAAGCCACTCGAATTTTGCCCGATTTGCAATCCTCGCTGCTGTGCGAGGAAGTGCGGCAGGAAGCCAACGGGAATCTGATTCTCATCGGCGTCATCAGCCTCATCCGCGTGCCGCAACTGCCCATCGTCGCCGCGCGGCTCTGCGTCTTCAACCGCTGGACCGCGGGCATCGGCCGTTTCACGGAATGTATCCGGCTCATCGCACCCGACCAGACCACCGTGATCCGCAAAGGCGAAATGAAATTCGAGCTGCGCGACGCAGGACTGCACACCACCAGCGTGATGGTTTTCGGCCAGGTCGAATTCAAGGTCGCCGGGACTTATTTTGTTGAGGTGCTCGTGGACGACGTAATGAAGTTGCGGTACCCGATTCCGTTGGTTCACGCCCCGCCGCCGGAACAGTCGCAAAAATCTCCGCCGCCTCCTCCGGAATCGCCGGAAGCAAGCAAGGTTTGATTGACCCGGGCGGGTTGTGGGGAGCGCCGACTTCCATGGCCTCCAACCCGGAAGCGCCGGCATTCTGCCGGCGGGTTGATTTTGTGGGTTTGTAAGGCTCGCCGGCAGGATGCCAGCGCTCCCGGATGCGGTGCTCCCGGGAATGCCTCAACACTTCAACGTTTTAACGGTTTCGCAATTGAGGTAATTTGCGGCTCCATGAGTGTGCCGGCCAAAACAACCGTTGCCTGGGAACCGCTCACACCGCGCGGGGTGGCGGCTTTTGCCCGCGCGCGACTGGGCCGTCTGCTGGTGGTGCAATTCGTCATCGCCGTGCTGGCCGCCATCGCGGTGGATTGTTTTCTGGACCTGGACTGTTTCCCCACCATCACGGCGGCCATCAAACAATTGCCCGACCAGGGCGAAATCCGCGCCGGCCGGTTGGACTGGCACGGCAGTTGGCCGCAACTGGCCGCAGAGGGAAATTTTCTCGCCTTCGATGTGGACCTGGATCACTCCGGCCTGATCCATTCGCCGGCGCAGGTGCAGATCGAATTCGGCAGGGATTCCATCCGGGTTATTTCGCTGTTCGGTTACACCGACTTCCGGTATCCGTCCGATCAGGCACTGTATTTTGACCGAACCGATTTGGAACCGCTTTGGAGTGCCTGGAAACCCGATATTCTGGCTATTGCGACCGGCGTGGTTATCGTCGGGCTGATGCTGGCCTGGGCGGTTTTGGCGACGGTTTATTTTTTGCCGGCCTGGCTGATTTGCTTCTTTGCCGACCGCGATTTGAATTTCCGCCAAAGCTGGCGGCTGGCGGGCGCAGCGCTCATGCCCGGTGCGTTGGTGTTGACGGCGGCGATTGCGTTTTACGCCCTGGGCGCACTGGATTTGATCCAGATGAGTTTCGCCCTCGGCACGCATTTCGTCCTCGGCTGGATTTATTTGTTCATCAGTCTGCTGTTTCTGCCACGGGTGTCGCCGGCTGAGAAGCGGAATCCATTTCTGGCCAAATCCTGATCGGGAACGTTTTCGCCGGGAGATTGAGACTGAATTCTGGAGCAGGATTGCGATGGGGATGAAGACCGGTTTCATTGACAGCCGCGGCAATGGCCTTTAGCCTGCGCGCATCATGTCGCGACTGCCGTTTGAATTGATGCTGGCCCTGCGTTATTTGCGGCCCAAACGGACGTTCGTTTCCATCATTACCCTCATCTCCGTTGTCGGCGTCGCGCTCGGCGTCGCCGTGCTCATCATCGTCATCAGCGTCATGAGCGGATTCGACCATGACTTGCGCGAGAAAATCCTCGGCTTCAACGCGCACCTGAAAATTTTTGCCGCCGGCAAAACGATGGAAAACTACGACCGGGTGATGGCACTGGTCGCGTCCAACAAAAACGTGCGCGGCGTCGCGCCGTTCGTGTTCGGCCCGGTGCTCCTCGAGACGGAACCGACGAACGGCCAGCAAGCGGCCTTTGCGGTGCCGTATCTGCGCGGGGTTGACCCCGGCCATGAAGCCGACGTGAGCGTGCTGCCGCAAAGCATTCAGTCCGGCAAATTTGATTTGAGCGGACGTGGTCTGGTGGTCGGCAGCGAATTTGCCGAGAACTACAGCCTGTTTGTGGGCGACCGGGTTTCGATTTATTCGCCGGAGGAGTTGAAGCGAATGAAGGAGCAGCGCGGCACGACAAATGAAGAGGCTATTCTGCCGGACGAATACACCGTGACCGGCATTTTTGACGTGGGTTATTTTGATTACGACTCTTCGGTGGTGGTGGTTTCGCTCGAAAACGCGCAGGACCTTTATGCGCTGGGCGACAGCGTCCACGGCCTGATGGTGATGTTGCAGGATCCCTATCAAGCGCCGGAAGTCCGGCGCGAACTGGAAGCCACGCTGGGCCCGGATTACAACATTACCACCTGGACCGAGGAAAACGCCACGCTGCTCGGCGCGCTCATGGTCGAGAAAAACGTCATGTTTTACATCCTGTTTTTCATCGTCATTGTCGCGGCGCTGTGCATCTTAAGCGCCCAAATCACTTTTGTCGTCCAGAAAACCCGCGAAATCGGGATGCTCAAGGCGCTCGGCGCGACGAATTTCCAGATCTCCGGCATCTTTCTGAGCCAGAGCGCCATCATCGGCGTGCTGGGCGTGCTGGCCGGCTACGGCCTGGGTCTGCTGGGGCTGGCGTATCGAAATGGGTTCCTCCATATCATGAACCATCTGACGGGGCGCGACCTGCTGCCCGTGTCGCTGTATTTTTTTAATCAACTGCCCGCGGTGATCAACCGGAGCGACATCGTTATCATTTGCGGGGTTTCCTTTGTCATCTGCGTGCTGGGCGGGGTGCTGCCCGCGTGGCGCGCCGGCCGCTTGAAACCCGTGGAGGCCCTGCGTTATGAGTAGAAAAACAGGTAACATTCAACATTCACCTTTCAGCTTCGAACGCCGAATGACCCGGTCGTCGAGTCCCGGTTGGGTGTTGAACGTTGAAGGTCGGGCGTTGAATGGTGTTGGTTTCAGAAATGGAGGATTCCAATGAACAACGCGCTCCTTTCCGCCCGCGGCCTAGCCAAGACCTACGCCATGGGCAAGCGCTCGCTCGAAGTGTTGCGCGGGGTGAATCTTGACGTGGCGCGCGGCGAGTTCCTTGCCTTGCGCGGCGCGTCCGGTGCGGGCAAAAGCACCTTGCTCCATTTGATCGGCGGTCTGGACACGCCGAACGCAGGCGAAATCCGTTTCGCCGGCCAAAATCTCGCCGCGTTCTCCGAACGCGAATTGACCGAATTCCGCAACCGCCGCGTCGGCTTCGTTTTCCAGGCGTATCATTTGCTGCCGGAACTCACAGCCCTCGAAAACGTTTGCCTGCCGGCGCGGGTCGCCCGCGTACCCGCCGTCCAGGCTGAGGCGCGCGGCCGTGAGTTGCTCGCCCGGGTCGGCTTGGGGGAGCGCCTGGAACACAAGCCGTTTGAACTATCCGGTGGCGAACAGCAGCGTGTCGCCATCGCCCGCGCGCTGGTCAATGAACCGGAATTGCTGCTGGCCGACGAACCGACCGGCAATCTCGATTCGCACACCGGCGGCGAAATCCTGGAATTGCTGAAAAGCCTGCGCGCCCAAAAGCAGACCACGCTGGTCATCGCCACGCACGACGCCCACGTGGCCGCCAATGCCCCCCGGGCAGTCGAACTGGTGGACGGGCAAATCCAATTGTGATTTACGATTCACGATCGACGATTGACGCGCGCTCCCTCAATTCGACTCGTAAATCGTATATCGAAAATCCTATGAGCCAGGAGGATTGGGAACAACGATACCGGTCCGGTGATATGCACTGGGACAAGGGCGCGCCGTCGCCGGGGCTGGTGGATTTTCTGGCGGCGCATCCGGACCTGCCACGCGGCGCGGTTTGTGTGCCGGGCTGTGGCACCGGCCATGACGTGCGCGAGTTTGCCCGGGCGGGTTTTGAGGCGTGCGGTTGCGACATCGCGCCGAGTGCGATTCGACTCGCCGTGAAGAAAACCAAAGCCGCCGGACTCAATGCCTTATTCCAGCGCGCCGATTTTCTGCGGGATGACCTGCCACAAAAGTTTGATTGGATTTTTGAACATACGCTCTTCTGCGCAATCAAACCCGATGAACGAAACGATTATGTCCGCGCGGTGCGGCGCTGGCTCCGGCCGGAGGGACAATATCTGGCGGTCAATTACCTGATGGTCCAGAAGGGTGAGGGCCCGCCGTTTCCGACGACGCGAGAGGAGCTGTGGGAGCGTTTCGCGCCGCAGTTTGAGTTGGTAGCGGAGTGGATTCCGCGTTCCTATCCCAACCGGGTTGGCCGGGAGCGAATGTTCTGGTGGCAGTGGAAACCGGTTGAAAAGTCCGGTCCGCGCGGCTAGTCTCTGAAGTTATGCTTGACGACCGCGATTATATGCGCCAGCCGGTTTACCGTGACCGGCCGCTGCTGCCGCAAGTGTCATTCACGATCGCGCTGTTGATCGTGAACGCCGTCGTTTTCCTCATTGAATGTGCGGTTTACGGCTATCCCTTGCGTTTCCCGGTTGATCCGGCTGACAGTTATTTCGCGTTGAGCCTCGAGGGGTTGGAGCACGGCCACGTCTGGCAACTGCTGACGTACCAATTCATGCACGCCGGGGTGCTCCACATCCTGCTGAATGGCTGGGCGATTTACGTCTTTGGCCAGGCGATTGAACAAACCCTCGGCGGGAAACGATTCCTGACCCTGTTCCTGACGGGCGGTGTCGTGGGCGGATTGTTTCAGGCGCTGGCCGCTTTTCTGTGGCCGCAATACTTCGGCGGCCTGGTGGTGGGTGCGTCGGCGGGCGCATTTGGCCTGGTGGCGGCCTATGCCGTGCTGTTTCCGGAGCGCGAGTTGACGCTGCTGCTGTTCTTCATCATACCGATCCGGCTGACGGCCAGAATGCTGTTGATCTGTTCAGCGGCGCTGGCGGTGCTCGGCATCGCTTTTCCCTCCAACCACATTGCCAATGCCGCACACCTCGGCGGGATGCTGACCGGCATCATTTTTATCCGTCAGTTCGTTCAAGGCCGCTGGCCGCAATGGAAGTCTCCGGCGCGTCGCGCCGCCCCGCGCGAACTCGTGAATGTGCGCGCGGCCAAATCCGGCTCGTGGCGCCCCTCTCCCGGCAAATTGGACGGGGAACAATCCACCGACGAATTCGTAACGAGCGAAGTGGACCCCATCCTCGACAAAATTTCCGCGCACGGCATCCAAAGCCTGACCGCGCGCGAACGCGAGATTCTGGAAAAGGCCCGCGCCAAAATGACGAAGCGCTGAGTTGGAGTTCACGCTTCAGCGTGTTCCCTGCTCGGCGACAAGGTGAAGCCTGAACTCCAACCGAACGAAGGCGGCTCGACACCCGGCGCATAACGTTTTACCCTCGACGCATGATTATGCGCTACTCCCGCCCGGAGATGCGAGGCATCTGGACCGACGAAAACAAGCTCCGTCTCTGGCTCCAAATCGAATTGCTCGCCAGCGCGGCGCTTGTTCATGAAGGCGTCGTCCCGCGCGCCGACTTTGCCAGAATAAAACGCGGCGCGGACAAATGGTTTGCCGATTTGCCCGGCCTGGTCGTCCGTCAGAAGGAACTGGAACGAACGCTCCATCACGACGTCATTGGCTTCACCACCGCGGTTGCCGGGAAAATCAACCATAACGCCAGTCGCTGGTTCCACTTCGGCCTGACGAGCAGCGACATCATTGACACTGCGTTTGCCGTGCAGCTGAAACAGAGCGCGGGTATTTTAATTCAAGACGTGCGGGCAGCCCGCGCCTCCATCGCAAAGCAGGCGCGCAAATACAAATTCACGGCGTGTATTGGCCGCAGCCACGGCATCCACGCCGAACCGACCACGTTTGGCCTGAAACTCGCACTGATGTACGACGAATTTGGCCGTGCGCTGGAGCGTCTTGAACGTGTCCGCGAAACCATCGCCGTCGGCAAACTTTCCGGCGCGGTCGGCACCAGCGCGCATCTCGCGCCGGGCGTCGAGGCTTATGTCTGCAAAAAGCTCGGCTTGCGCCCGGCACCCATCGCCACGCAGGTCGTCCAACGCGATCTCCACGCCGAATTCATGACTGCCCTGGCTTTGGTCGGCGCGAGCCTCGAACGCTGGGCGGTTGAGTTTCGCCATCTGCAACGCACGGAAGTGCTCGAAGCTGAGGAACCGTTCACGAAGGGGCAGAAAGGGAGCAGCGCCATGCCGCACAAGCGCAATCCGATCACCTGGGAACGCCTTAGCGGTCTTGCCCGCGTGCTCCGCGGCAACGCCGTTGCCGCGCTCGAAAATGTGGCGCTCTGGCACGAGCGCGACATCAGTCACAGCAGCGTCGAGCGCATCATTTTTCCCGACTCCTGCACGCTGCTGGATTACATGTTCGGCCTGCTCACGCGGCTCATGGGCGGCCTCGCCGTATATCCGGAGAACATGAAAAAGAATCTCGGCCTGAGCCTGGGCATGTGGAATTCGCAGACGGTGCTGCTGGCGCTTATCAAAAAAGGCCTGACCCGCGAATCCGCCTACAACCTCGTCCAGGCTGCAGCCATGAAAACGTGGGAAGTCAAGCACGCGGGCCGCGACGACGCTGATTTTGTCGAAGTCCTTAAGGCCGACCCCGCCGTGGCGAAACATTTCAAACCGGGCGAACTCGAAAAACTCTGCTCGCTCGACTTCCATTTCAAGGAAGTGGACCGCCGGTTCAAGAAACTGGGACTGTGATAAATTGGCGACCGTGGAACTGAAGGAACAACCACATGCGACGACACTCGCCCACGAACTGGGCGAGGTTCCTCACGTCTCCGGTCTTCTGCGTCGTATTGCACAACGAGGCGGCGCGGGAGAACGCGTCGCCGACTGGCTGCTCAAGGTCGCCATCGAGCGCGGAGCGAGCCATTACCGGCGCGAATTCGATCCGGCATTACCGCCTGACTTGCCTGCCATCAGCGACGAAGAAATCGGGGTCGCGCTCTGCCTCGGCGAGAACCCGTACGATCTGGATTCTCTGCGTGTGGCCGCGCAGTTCCTGAGTTCACCGCGCATCGATATTGCGCGCCTCTGCCGCCTCGCAGTTCAGGAACGGTGCGAGCCAGTGTTGCTTCATATCGCCGAGGTCGCCAAAAAATACGCGCCGAAACAAGAGCCGTGGGCTTCCCTGCGAAAACAGTTGCGTCCGCGCCGTGTTCCGCGCTTGGATGCCTTGCCTCACTGGACGCGCCTCGTCAGTCACACCGGGATCACACGTGAAGGCCCACCGCAAACCGGCTGGTTGTGCCGCCATGAATAATCCCCGGCGCATCCTTGAAACGCTTGATCGCCACCTCACCGCACCGGCGGAAATCACAATCTTTGGACGAGCGGCCTTGGCTCTGGGTTTTTCAGACCCCCCGGCGTCATTTGTCACCACGCACGACGTTGACGCCATCCTCTCCCTGGCATGGCTTGCCGCCGAAGATCAGAACGTGGATTTCTGGCAGGCCCAGCAGCGGACCAATGACGAGCTGGAAAACGATGGTCTTTACATCACCCATCTCTTTCGCGAAGTGGAAGTCATTCTTACACCCGATTGGTTGCCCCGGCGCGTGAGGCCTTCGCTGGAATTTGAACGCCTGACTGTATTCCGGCCGTCCACGCTCGATCTGGTTCCGACCAAAATGATGCGCGGTGACAGGAATGACCTCGCCGACATCCGATTTCTACTCCAACAGGAAACCATCTCCGCTGATCAACTACGCGCTGCTTTTACCCGCGCCCGCGTGCCGGACGTGCCCGAAATTCGCGAGCTGTTTCAAGCCGCGCAACCGAAAGTAATCGCGCTGGCCCAACCCCATTAATACCCATGCCCAAACTCGCCCCGCCTCCGCCTGTTGCGCTTGAAACCTGGCGCGCCTTGCTGGACGCTGCTGCCGCCTTTGCCGCCGTCAAACCGTGGGAATACATGTATGACAGCGACATCGTCGGCCTGATTGATCCTGCCACCGGCGAGACGCGCATCGGCTGCGTGCTCGGCGCGGCCGGAAATATTTTTGCCGCCGTCTTCTATCGCCGCGCCGCCGGCTTGCGCTGGATGCTTCAGTTGCTCAATGAGCCGCCGGACACCGAGGACCTCAACAACGCTGACGGCATGGATTGTCTCAAGCTCGAATTCGTTCCCAAACGCGAGTTGTGGAAAGAAGACGCGGCCATGTTCAAAGCCGCCGGATTCAAGCCCGCCAGCAAAGGCGCTGTCTGGCCGCAATTCCGCTCCGCCGAACCGGGCTGGCTTCCCTGGCACATCAACCAGAGCGAAGCCGGCCAACTCCTGGCCGATCTCCCGCGCCTCACCGCCTTTTGCAAAATGTTCGAGGAACATCCCCAAATTTTCGACAATTGCGCGCCTGCGGAAATCCCGTTCCTCCCGGCAGTGCTGCCTGACCGCGCGCTTTCGCCCAGAGACCTCGACTGGCGTCCGCTGCCACCGCCGCCGGTCACCGGGCTTGATGCCTGCCAGCCCGGCGCCGACCAACTCGAAAAGCTCCGCGCCCTCAAACGCGCGCCCGGCGCGGCGTTTGAATTTGATTCCGCCTTGCTGCCCGGTGGTTCAATTCTCGAGAACGGAAGGCCCTGCTTTGGCCGGTTCAGTTTGCTGGTGGAGCAAAGGTGCGGATTGGTGCTGGGCATGGACGTGCAAAGCGGCGCGCTCGTACCCGGCGAAGCTGCCGGCCGCGGACTCGTTGAATCACTGCTCAAGGCCGGCCAACTTCCGGATAGAATTATCATCGGCGGCTCGCGTCTCCAACCCGTGCTGCAACCGCTCTGCGACGCGCTGCAAATTCAACTCCAGCCCGCCTCCTCCCTGCCCGCGCTCGAAGCCGCCGTCGCGGCCTTGAGCCAGCACATGCTTGGACAAACAATGCCGTAGGACAGTTTGCCCTCTCCGCCTTGATGCCCTTCTCCGCAGCGGATGGGGAGAAGGTGGCCTAACCCGACTTTCGCTACTGGAGCATCTGGCTTATCAAAAAGGCTGAAAATCGGCCCCTGATTCCAAAAGGTCTGCACCAAACTCAGTCTTTGAGCAGCTCG
>Ga0335081_10010451_pt1 | contig 15006 bp, 18 predicted proteins | sample Lox_Sample_35_FD_206713 | JGI IMG/M metagenome (GOLD analysis project Ga0335081, IMG submission 206713) | Soil microbial communities from Loxahatchee National Wildlife Refuge, Florida, United States - Lox_Sample_3.5 | ecosystem: Environmental > Terrestrial > Soil > Wetlands | place: USA...
AGGAAATCGGTCGGGGTCCCCACCGTGCCGGTCGCATAGTTGGTCTCAGCCGTGATGTGACGCAGAAAGCCGTCCATGAAGGCGCTGCCCGAGCCGGCGATGTCCGGACCTCCAACGCGAGCAGGGGGCAGGGCGCGGCGCACCGCATCGATCGCATAGTCGTGGAGGCGATAGAACTCCTGCGCGCTCCCCTGCCAGTAGAACTCGAGGTTGGGCTCGTTCCAGGTCTCGAGATACCAGCTCTCCACCTCGGCTCGGCCGTAACGCTCGACGTTGTGAAGCATCCATTGATAGATCGACTCTGCCCACTTCCGGTAGTCCCGGGGCGGATAGGACCAACCCGCCGCGAGGCCTTTGTAGTCGACACCGGGCTTCCAGGGTCTGCGATAGGGCACACCCGTCGGAGCGGCGGTCATCGCTTCGGGCATGAATCCGAGCTCAAGGTAGGGATGGATTCCCCGCGCCCGATAAGTGTCGATGATGTGATCGACGATCGTGAAATCGTAGACCGGTTTGCCATCGGTTTCCGTGTAGAGGTTCGTGCTTCCCCACTTGAAGTCAGGTGTTCCATCGCCGGTCGTCATCATGTTGTGGGCGCGGAAATACACCTGACCAGGGCGCAGAGCACCCAGCTCCGTCAAGAGCTGCTCGCCCTGTGCGGTGGTGGCGTAGTTGGGCTCATCCGCGCCAAAGAAGCGCCAGATCGGGGGTAGGCTGCCTGCGACTTTGGCTGCATTCACGAAAATATCGACGGCGAAGTCGCCCGCGAGAGCCTGCGACGCCATCACGAGCCCCACTGCCAGCAAGGCGGTGATGCCTCTCACGGTGTGACCGCGATGGGAAACTCGTAGACCGAGGTTGAGATCGGCGGGACCGAAAGCGAGCGTTCGAGTTTGCGTGCGCGATCCTGCTGGATCGTCACACCCGGAGGCTGTCCGACGCGGTTGGAGGCATCGAGAGTGGCCCCGCTCAGGTGCCACACGGTGCCCGTGCCGTTGACCCGGATGCCCTTGAGGGTCAGATCGATGGCCTGCGCATCGGAGGTGGCATTGACCACGCCGATTCGCAGCCTGCGTCGATCGGGACTCAAGCCCGCGATCAGGTCGAGCGGGAAGGTCGAGCTGCCGGCGCGCACTTGCGGATGGTCGAAGCCAGTTGGGAATCGCGGCTCGGGCTGTGGCGCGTTGCCGTCGACGGCCACGGGAATCGTCCCGTTTCCAAAATGCTCGCCATACAGCTTGAAGACTTCGCCCGTGGGATTGAGCACCGCGGCCGTCTTCGTGATGTCCAGGGTCGAGACCCCGGTGGTGAAAGCGCTCATCGTCATCGCCTCGGTGTGGCGCAGCATCTCCTGAAGCACCATCGAGTAGGCGAGCGCCAGCTTCAAGTTCGTGGGCGCACCGGTGTAGGCGAACTCGTCCATGGACAGGAAGATATGCTTCGCCTTCATCTGCGGGAACCGCTGCAGATAGATGGCCCACTCTTCGGCCTTCATCCGCACCTGGTTGGATGGCGAGCGCACGAACTCGAGAATCTCATCGGCCGCTGGCGCATTGGGGCGCTTCTCGGCACGGTCATACCAGTGCTCCGATAGGCCATCGAAATTTCCCCACGCCTGGGCGAGGAGTCCTCCCGTCCAATCCTGCTCCGTGCCGAATTTGGGCAGGATGCCCTCGAGCGTGGGATTCTCCCTGGCGTCGCGCGGGTGAAGCTGGTCTGGCATCGCACCGGAACCGATCAGTGTGATCGTGGGGTCGACCGCACGCATCGCGGTTGCGAACTCGTTGTGCTTGATCATGAAGTAATCGAGCGTCGTCTTCCCGATCTGCCACCAGCCGTAGGGCTCGTTGCCGATATTCCAGAACCGAACGCGATAGGGCGCCGGATGGCCGTTGGCCGCGCGCTTGGCACCCCACTCACTCGTCGGCAGGGCATTCAAGTATTCGACCTCTTCGGCCGCTGAGTTGGCATCGCCCAGGCCTGCATTGACGGTGACATAGGGCTCGACTCCGATGATGTGAGCGAGCTCCATGTACTCATCCATCCCGATATCATTGGGCTGCATGGCGCTCCAGGCGTGGTCGAACATGGGGGCCCGCTTGTCGCGCGGACCCGTCGCGCTGTGCCAGTCCCAGTTGGAGAGAAAGTTGCCGCCGGGCAGGCGCCAAAAGCCTGAATGCAGGGTTCGCAGGATCGCCGTCGTGTCCGCCCGCCAGCCGTCGATATTGTCCGCGGGCATGAGCGATACCGCCCCCACGCGAAAACGCCCGCTTCCCGTGCCAGTGATCTGGAGCTCTGCGTCGGTGGAGTCAGCCCCGGCGGTGAACTCGAAAGGGACGGTGCGCCAGGTCGAATCCGGGGTAGGCAGCATGACGACCTGGCGATCGGCGGGGCCGGAACCCCAGATCAGCGTCACCGCAACTTTGGCGGACGGATCGCCGCTGAGGATCAGATGCCCCTGATACGTCTTTCCCCGGGCAAGGCCCAAGCCTCCCTGGCCGAACCCTCGCGGTGGACCGCTCGCCACCGCGACCCGTGCACATTGAGTGCCCACGTAGGGATCATCGCGATCCATGGCCACCGTATCGTTGCCACCGATCGGCCGCCATTTGCGATAGCTGATGCCGGGACGCCCTTCGGCGTTCTGCGGCGTCGGCGGATCGCGATCCTCGCTGACGATGGGGTAGAAGAACTTGCGGTCATCGAGCATCTCGGCCCATAAGCTGCGGGCAATGAGACCGCCGATCGGCTCGATGAACATGCCGTACTCGTAGGGGGTCACCGGAGTACTGGTCCGGGTTCCATCGATCGTCGCGCGCAGAGTCCCCGCTGATGCGGCTTCCGCAATTGCGAGGAGGGCGACTAGGATGACAGGCGGCGCACGCATCGACCTAAAGGCTCCTGTAGTTCCGGCAAGGTGCTCTCATGCGAGCGTGCGGCAAATCCGAACGCAGCGTCAACCTCCCGGATCATTCAGCCATTTGGCAATTTCGGCAGTCCCGCCGCGCCGGCGAGCTCGCAGCACTAGCGCTCTGCGGCACCTCGCAGGAGGTCGATCAAGGCTTCGGCGTTCCGGGGCAGCTCGTCTCCGCGCCAGGCTACGTGCTGGTCGGGACGACTGAGCAGCAGGCGATGGCGGTACGCGCCCGGAGTCTCCTCGGCATCGATGTCGAGCAGCGTCAATGGCAGGTGGCAGGCGGCAGCCGCCTCGAGGAGCGGAGAGACCACGGCTGCCCGATCCCGTCGCAACAGCGTGTAGTCCGGCCCCAGGACATCGTAGAGCGAACGTCCGTCACGCAGCCAGAAGTGCGGGGTGCGGCAGCCAGGGACGCTCGAGGGTGTGTAGTCGTGCATCGAGTAGGGCGGGGGTGACTCCTCGTCGTAAGCGATGATGGGCGAGCGATCGTAGAAGTAACCGTAGTTCAGTCCCGCGCACGCGAACTGCTGCACGTGCAGTCGGTAGGCGTCCTCTCCCACCCGCCGTCGCGCGGCCGCGCCTTCGAGCGTGTCATGCTCGAGATGGGCCGGCACGCCGGTGCGCTCACGAATGGCTCCCTCAGCGTGCTTCATGGCGAAGCGGGAGACTTGATCGGTGATCGGCCGGCGCTCCAACTCGTGGGCACGCAGGACGGTCTCGGGCGCCCAGCCCTTAAGGTGTGCCGCCAGCATCCACGAGAGGTTCAAGGCGTCCGCGATGCCGGCATTCATGCCATAGCCGGCGTAGGGCACCCAAAGATGTGCGGCATCCCCGCAAATGAACGCGCGCCCGTCGCGGAAGCGGTCCGCGACCAGCCGCCGTCCGATCCAGTCCTCTTTGCCGAGCAGCTCGTATCGGAACTCTCCGCCGACGCCGAGCAGGGTGCGGATACAGGCATCCCGGTCCACCGACTCGAAGTCTGCCTCGTGCGGCAGGAGATAGTTGTGAATGAGCCAGGTCTGCCGGCCATCGATCGCGACCAGATTGCCGGCACGTTGTGGGTTGTACAGATAGCTCATCCACGCATGCGGTTTGGTTACGCGCTCGATGAGGTCCGGGGCGCGGATGTAGCTCGACTGGACGCGTTGGATCACCTCGTCCCCGCTCAGCCGCGCGCCGATCGCATGACGAACCACAGATCGTCCGCCGTCGCAGCCAACGACGTAGGCGGCCCGCACGTGCAATTCCTCGCCGGTGGCGATATCGCGGGCATGAGCCGTCACGCCCTCGCAATCCTGCTCGAATGCGAGGAACTCCGTTCGATTGACGATCCGTACGCGATCCATGGCCAGAGCGTTCGCGAACAGGACCGGCTCGAGGAAGATCTGATTGATTCGATGCGGGGGCTCAGGCGTCGGCCACCAGCCATCAGGCCCGGAGGTGTCTGAGAAGCGATCGCGGCGGCACGGGATGTGAATGCGGGTCAGCTCATAGCCGGTCGCGCGCGTTCTTACCACGACATCGTTGGGATAGTCCTCCGGAAGTCCTGCCGCGCGGACCGCATCGGCGAAGCCCAGCCGCCGGAACATCTCCATCGTTCGTGAGGAGACATGGTTGCATTTGACGCTCGGGGGCTCGCCGGCGGGTCGCCGCTCCATGACGAGACACTCGATACCGCGCCGCGCCAAATCCATCGACAGGCATAGGCCGACGGGCCCGCCGCCGATGATGACGACTTGAGTCTGGCAGCTCTTGCTCACGCGCAGGACCCGCGGACATGGCAGCGCTTGGATGCCGAGTACGCAACTTCGGACCACGGCGCCATAAAGTCAATCGGTTGCAGATACAGGGCCGCCGTGGCCGCGCGGCAACCGAGGACAGCGCGGCGACGCGCCGCACCTATCGCCTTCACCCATTCGTGGCATCGCGCATCATCATTTCTCCTTCCTGGGAATTTTGCGCAATCTGCGTCGATGAACGAGCCACGGCTGCTGCCGTAGATGCTCGCAAGCGCGACGCGCGCAAACAGGGGAGGGGACATGGCAGTGCTACGGCGATCGATTGGTCCGCTGGTTCTCGCGGTCGGCGCTACGTTGCTTGGCTCAGGTGCAAAGGTAGGGGCTCAGGAGGCGGCGAATCCCGGGCAGCCAGGGGCGACTCCCGTTGCCGGCCTCGAGGAGGTAGTGGTCACGGCGCAGCGACGCACGGAGGATCTCCAGCGCGCCGCGGTCGCGGTCACGGCGCTGAGCGGAGCGGACATTGCCGAGCGCGGGGTGACGCAGCTCGCCGATCTCACCCAACTCGTTCCCGCCGTCGAGATCGACGCTGGAGCGGGGCCGTACTCGGGCGTCAGCCTGCGAGGCGTGGCAACCACTGCCGTGAACTCGTTCGCGGACCCGGCGATCGCCGTGAATCTCGACGGAATCTACCTGCCGCGTCCCACCTCTCCGCAGGGCCTCTTCTACGACCTTGAGCGCATTGAAGTTCTCAAGGGGCCGCAAGGGACTCTGTACGGCCGGAACGCGACCGGTGGCGCCATCAACATCGTCACGCGGGCCCCAAGACTCGGGGAGTTGTCGGCGGAGGGCACCATCGACGTGGGCAACTACGGGCAGATCGAGGGGACAGGACAGGTCAATGTGCCATTGGGCGATGCGGTTGCACTGCGCGGCGCCTTTCAGATCATCAGCCGCGACGGCTATTTCTCCGACGGCACCAGTGACGAGCAGCGCCAGTCCGGGCGAATCACGCTGCTCGTGAAGCCAGACAGTGATCTCACGTTCACCCTTCACACGGACTACACCCACCTCGGTGGCAAGGGAACGGGAGCCACGGCGTACTGTCTGGACGGCTTGCCTGCAGCAGCGGGAGGGCCGAGCTGAGGGAAATGCGCGAGTATCTCGCACTGCTGTGGCGCGAGGGCCGCAAGCAGTTCGCTGCAGGGGTGAGCGCCGGACGCGCGGCCGCGCAGATCGAGCTGGGTAAGTACGCGCGCTGGACGGACTCGGATCGCATCGCCACCAATATGGCGCGGTTGTATGCCGAGCTGCGCGGCACAGCCGGTACCGACATGGACCGGGAGGCTGCGCGACAGGCGGTCGAGGAGTTCAACCGCCTGAAGGGGAGGCGCTAGCACAGGATGCAGTGTCGTGACGCGGCCGCAGACCGTCCAGCACCAGCTTGACGATGAACTTCTTGTACCGCTCGGCCAGCTCATTGTCGCTCATCTTGCGTGGCAAGAGAGGCACGATCATTGATTGGGCGGCGACGAAGAACTCGGCCATGCCGATGATCGCGACGTACGCGAGCAGCGGGTCGACGGGCTCGAGCGCATCGGCTTGGTTCTGATCGAACAGCTGTGCGTAGCCTTGTACCGCCTTGTCATTGAGCTCCTTGACGCGCTTGCGCACCTCGGGAGATCGGGCTTCGGCGCATTCATCGATCATCAGGCGCTGCATCGAGCGAACGCTGCGCGCGAAATCGACCATGCCCGACACGTGGCTCGCGAGGCGCTCGGCGGGGCCCGCATGCGGGGACGGATGATGCGCCGCCCAGGTCGCGATGATGTTCTCGGCGACGGCGAGGAACAGCTTCTCGCGGCTCGAGAAGTAATAGCGGACGAGGGCCGGGTCGACGCCGGCCCTGCGGGCGATCATCACGATGGTCACCCGATGCGGAGGCAGCCTCTGCAGGAGCTTGCGCGCTGCGGCGATGATTCCGCCACGACCGACGGCATCCCGGGAGCGGTGGTGGGGCCGTCCGCGCCCGCGCTTGCGTGTGGTCGATCCCGTCTTGCTGGTCACGTGCATCCTCGCGCTTGGCAACGTGGCGTGGATACCACAATACGACATGGCACGGAAGACCCGTCGGCGCGCAAGCTCGCCGGCGCGGCGCGGCTGCGCTAGCTCCCTCACACGATATCGGACAAATTCCTACTTGGAGGAATTAAGATGAAACCCGGCTCGCCACCTGCCCGAATTTTGCGCGGAGGGGTCCTGTCAGGCTGCGCTACGCTCGCGGTCGCCACGGTCGCGTATGCGCTCACCTCGATGCGCAATCCGCTGTACGGGGACCCTGCGCACGCCAACATCTCGGGAATGTGGAATCCCGAGTTCAGCTATTTCGGTCCGCCGGTCGCAGATCCGGCGGCTGCGGCCCGTACCGCCTCGCCCGCCGGCCCCGGGGGGTTCCCGCGCAAGCCGCCGGACCCGCAGCTCACGCCGCCCTATGCGCAGAGGTACGCCGAGTGGCGCCGGAAGTTCGCGGAAGGCAAGCAGGACCCTGACACCGTGACGCGATGCCTCGCATTCGGAATCGCCCGCTTTGGGACCATGCCCGTGGAGATCATTTAGACGCCAGGCCAGATCACGATGAACCTGGGCGTGCTGCATGACATCCGGCGCATCTATCTCGATGGGAGCGGCCACACGACTGGCGCGGATCCGAGCTTTAACGGCGACTCGGTCGGCCACTGGGAAGGCGACACGCTCGTGGTCGAGACGAACAACGTTCGGCCAGGGACGCTCGATCGCGACGGCATCCCGTACTCGGAGAAGCTGACTGCAGTCGAGCGGATCCGGCGTGTCAGTCCGACGCGCCTCGAGATCGAGATGACACTCACTGATCCAGACGCCTGTGTGGTGCCATATACGATCCGACGGGCCTACACGCCCATGCCGCCCAGCAGCCGGTTCGAGGAGTACCTATGTGAGAACAATCGGGACCTTTGAGAGTACGGAGCTGCGTGAGCCATGAAATCTGCCGCTAGGATCGCCGTGGTCGTGTGGCTGGCGCTAGCCAGCGCACCGCAGGTGCGTGCGCACCACTCGTTTGCGATGTTCGACATGAGTCGCACGGTCACCTACAAGGGCACGGTGAAGGAAATCCAGTGGACCAATCCCCACGTATGGATCCAACTGACCATCATCGAGCACGACACTCCGGTGACGTATGGATTTGAAGGCGCCGCCATCGCGGTGCTGAAGCGCGTCGGTTGGACGAAGGACTCGGTGAAGGCAGGTGACGAGGTCACACTGGTCGGTCATCCCTACAAGGCCGGCCGCCCCGGTGGCAGCATTGATCATCTCATCCTCGCCGACGGGCGGCAGATCGGCACCGGCGATGCAATTCCGGGTGCCTTGCGGGTACCCGGCGTGCAATGACGAAGCTTGAGGGAGGATGCTGATGCGAATCATCAAGGCAACAGGGGCCGCAGCCCTCGGTCGCACTGGCGGCATCGATCGCGACGACCGCGGTCCCGGCGGCAGGGGAAGGCACGCCGTTCAAGCTCGGCACGTTCGAGGCTGCGGGGCACGAATTCCTCGGTCTCGTTCTCAAGGACTCCCGAGTGCTGGACATCGCGGCCGCCAACAAGGCATTCGAGCGGAGCAATCCCGCGGCGCCGAGACTTCGACCACCCGCGGACATGCGCGAGCTCATTGCGCGCTATGAGCAGGACGTCGGCCCACGGCTTCGACAGATCGCTGCTGCGAACGCGGTCGCGGCGGCATCGAAGTACAGCTATGCAGTGTCCGCGGTCCGAGTGCTGCCACCGGTGCGTCCGGCGGTGATTCTGAACGCCGGTGCTAACTATCCGGAGCACGCCCAGGGGATCATCGAGCAGGCGGCGCGTGCCGCCGCGGTTGCAGGCGCGCCGCCTGATATCCCTCCGGGCAGGCCCGGCGCGGGCGCGCCGCGCGAGCCGGCGGTGTCCAAGCCAGGTCTTTGGGAGCGATCTCCCGCCGACACGCGGCCGGATAATCCGTATCTGTTCCTCAAGTCACCCAGCGTGGTGGTGGGTGCGGACGATGACGTCATCATCCCCAAAGGTCGCGAGGAGATCGACTGGGAATGTGAGTTTGCGGTCGTGGTCGGCCGGCCGGCGAAGAACATCGCCGTCGCCGATGCTGCCAAGTATGTGTTTGGGTATTCGATCGAGTTCGACGTGTCCGACCGTGAGGGTCGCGGTGATCGCAAGATGGGCGGCGGGCCCGATTGGTTCGTGCAGAAGAACCACGACACTTTCGCGCCCATCGGCCCCTACATCGTGCCCAAGGAGTTCATGCCCGAGCCCATGAACACGCGGCACTACTTCACGCTTAATGGCGAAATCAAGCAGGACTCCAATACCAGCCGGATGGAGTACAACATCTGGGAAATGCTGGCGTGCGCTTCAAACGTCCTCACGATGGGGCCCGGCGACCTGATCTCGATGGGGACGCCGCCCGGCACGAATATCGAGCGTCAGAACCCGCGTTGGATGAGGTCCGGTGACTTCGGAGTGTGCATCGTCGAGGGCATCGGCGAGCAGCACCATCACATCGTTGCACAGCAGTAGCTGCCCCCGTGCGATCGCGATCGATCACTCGGTAATCCGGCCCAGCTCGCGTTGTACGGCATCTTGCCGCGCATCTTCCACGGCTGTGAGCACTGCATCGGTGTCGGTCGCGCCCTCGGCGCGCGCGCAGACGCCGGTGAGCTCACTGTCGGCTCGCAGCGCGCCTTGCGCGAACAGCGCCCACATCTCGCGCGCAAACTCGGTCTGCCGCAGTTCCGGCGCAAAGCGTGCAAGTGTGCCGCGAATATTGTTCACATCGCGCTCGAGCATCGACTGTGCGCCGTTGTTGCCAGCCGCGTTCACGACCTGCGGTAGATCGATGATGACTGGACCGTCGGGTCCGATGAGCACGTTGAACTCAGAGAGATCGCCGTGGATCAGTCCGATGCTCAGCATGCGAACGATCTGTCGGATGAGAAAGTGATGATAGGCGCGGGCCATCTCGGCGGTCAGCTCGACCTCGCCCATGCGTGGTGCCGGCTCGCCCGCAGCATCGGTAACGAGTTCCATGATGAGTGTGTCGTTGAAATAGCCGAACGGCTTCGGGACACGTACGCCGGCGGAGGTGAGCCTGTACAGCGCATCGACCTCGGCGTTCTTCCACGCCGTCTCGAGCTCCTTGCGGCCGAAGCGTGTGCTCCTGCTCATCGCGCGAGCCTGCCGGCTGCCGCGCGCCCTGCGGCCTTCCTGATATTGAGCACGCCGTTGGAAGCTGCGATGCGCCATGTTGCGGTAGACCTTGGCGCAGCGCGTTTCCTTGCCGGAGCGAACGAGGTAGACAGTCGCCTCCTTGCCGCTCTTCAACGGACGGATGACTTCGTCGATGACACCGTCATCGATCAGAGCCTGCAGAGCAGCGGGAGTTTTCACTTCGGCGTGACGTGCGGCGGGTCGCTCCCGTCTGCATCACGCGGCCTCCGGCGAGGGGGCAGCGGGGACCGCGCCGTCAATCGCGATCCTGCGACCGCAGGGGACTGCGCTCGCGGTGAGTTGGCCGCAAGCTGCGACCGTCCGACCGTCAGCTGATCTCGTATCTGCGTCTGCGCAGCGCGTCTGCCCGCAGCCTCTCTGGTGTGGCTGCACACGTTCGACGCCGAGAACTTCGCGCAGGGGCAGAACCACGTGCTGCCCGACTCGAAGACGACGCGAAATCTCTCTATTAGATACTGAGACCGCACCCGCGAATCGTGGTGTTCTGGATGCCTCACTGGTGGTCGGCTGCGCTCGTCAGGCCGTGTTCTCGCCGCAATGCCGTGAGAACGTTCGCGGAGGTGAGCAGCGTTAGATACGAGCGGACCCGGGCGTTCAGTTGCAATCGCGCAAGCTCTCGACCGAACCTGGCGCGCACCTCCAAGGGGGACACGCCACTGCGGGCAATCAAGGCACGTATCGCGCGCTCATGCCTTTCGCTTTCGGTTAAGTCGAGTTCCAGGCTTACTTTCACGACGGCAGACCTCAGAGGCCCGATGCTCAGCGCTCGGAGTGCGGTAAGCCGCGCGGCACCTCTGCGCGACGAGAGCCAATGCCACGATCTTGCGGCATGTTCACTCGCGCGATCTCCTTGTGCTGATCTGCGGCAGGCCCAGTCCCAGGTTCCTCGCACTTTGTCAGTGGGGGCTTGCAACTCGTTCGTACGGTCTCATCAGGCATGCGTGGCTCCTCTTGCGGGCGCCGGCTCGCCATCGGGGCGCTTGGGCCATAGTCGACGCAGACGCTCGAGAAAACGCCGCCAACCGCTGTCAACGCCGTCTTCGCTTGCGTGGTTTGATGGGTGCATTGACTCGACTCCAGGTGTGGTCGGTGAGGGCGAGCCGTCTGACCCGGCTGTCGGTACGCGACCTAGGCGTGGAGTATGCGCTCTATCTCAGCTGCCAGCGGGCTGCGAGAAAAAGAAATGCTCAGGCGGCTCTGCGCGACGAGGGGTACGGTCCGTCGAGGCGTCAGCGTATCGGCGCGCGTTCCGGACCGGCCGTCCTTGCGGCGAACGCCCTCAGGCACTCTTTGGAGCACAGTACGACGTCCGGATTCTGGGCGTCGATGCTGCCGGCGTTGGGGTGCAGGCTCACGCGGAAATGGGTGTGCGGCCGGCGACCGTCCTCGAAGCCGATGTCGCACTCGCAGACGTCGCAGGTCATCACGAGGACCTCGTCGGGAGCGCGGAAAATGCCTGTCTTGCGCCAGCCCATGAGTCTCGGCTCTGTCGCTGCACTGTCTACGGCAGCGCTGTCCCTGCGAGCGCCGTGCGGCGCTGAAAGAGCATCTGCAGATTGCTTGATGATTGATGATCGGCGCACAGCACATACAGCTTCGTGTCCCGACCCAACCTCGCCCGCAGAATGGTCGGCGTGCCGCAGATCTCGCAGGCGCGCATGCCTCGCGGCCGCTCCACCCACAGATCGGTCTCTCGATCCAACTGAAACTGAAGATAGTGCGCCAGCGCCTCGCCGCTCGAGTCGTGCCCTGGGCAGCCCCGCGCGCAATACCCGACGCGGTGCTCGAGCCCGCCGGGCTCGAGCACGAGGCTGAACCACCTGCCGGCATCCCTGCCGGTCTCACATTTTCGTGCCGTGACCATGCTTGCGCTTGTGAACGGCGTCAGGTGGTTCCGCCCCTCGCGTCAATAGCGACGCGAGCCGCCGCGGCCACCACCGGCACGCTGCTCGCGCGGCTGTGCCTCGTTGACGCGCAGTGGCCGACCTCCGAAGTCGGTGCCGTTCAGCGCCTGGATAGCCCGCGCCGCATCCGCGCTTGCCATCTCGATAAAGCCGAAACCGCGCGGCTGCCCGGAGTCTCGGTCGCTCACCAGCGCGAACGACTCGACCGTTCCGTGGGGCGCGAACAGAGCGCGCACCGAGTCTTCGGTGGCGGTGAAAGGAAGATTTCCAACATAAAGCTTAGTCACGAATAAATGCTCACAGATAAAGATAAACGATTGTTGGCAGGGAAGAAGACACCTGCCTCCTGGTTCGAAAGATTTGCGAAATCGCAGGCTGTGGCCGAAACGGCGCGCCGGAGCGGCGCATCTGGCCAGGCTGGCAAGGCAAAAGAATACGAGCCGTGCGACAACATACACGAGAATGGCCCGCGCTGCTTGGCTTTCGGCGCTCTCTGTTCGATCGTGCATGCGCGGCGCGGATGGTGCGACGATGAGCCGTCGCATGCTGTATCGTGTGACGGCCCGGTCAGATTCTCTTCGCTACTCAACTCGCGCTCATGTCGCGAACCGGAGCGCTTCGATGTCAATCCCCTTGGTCGATGCATTTGCACAATTCGGCGCCGAGCCGAAGAACCGCCGGCATGGGCGTTCTGCCATTGCAGCCGACGGCGCGCTGGTGCTCAGCTGCTCAACTCCTCACTTCAGGCGACCGGCTCCCGGCGTGCTTCGTTACGAGGACGTGCTGTCGCGTGACTCGAGCAGCAGCACCAGCACCGCACTGCTGGGAGAACACTTGGCACTCGCGCGCGATGGTCAGCTACCGGTCCGGATGGTCGTGATCGTGGAGGCCGTTCAGGGCAAGGCGCGTCGCAACATCTACGCGCGTCCCGATCTGGTCGGGCGGTTGACCGAATTCGACGGCGATCATTTCATCGTCGACTTCACCCGGCGCGTCGTCGACCTGAAGCAGCTCGCACTATCGCGGAGTCGCAAGCGCCGCAGAGTGTAGTGCGGCGCGCGGCAAGGGCCGAGCCTGAGCTGGGACAACCGGTTACCTGCGGCGCGGTGCGAGTATGGCGCGCATTCTGGTCGTCGATGACGATGCGGCTACGGTGAGCCTGCTCGTCCAAATTCTGCACGAGTGCGGACACGGGGAGACACGTGTGGCACCGTCCGCTGCCGAGGCGCTGCGCACGGCCGTCACGTTTCAGCCGGCAATCATATTTCTGGACATCGAGTTGCCGGATATGGGCGGCTACGAGCTCGCGACGCATCTGCATCGGCACGCACGGCTTCAACAGATGAAGTTGATCGCGTTGACCGACAAGGGCGAGCACCCGGCACGCGAGCATGCCCGAGCCTCGGGCTTTGAGCGGTACATCGTGAAGCCCATCACTGCTGCGGCGGTACGCGAAGCGCTCGAAACGCTGACCTGAGTTGAGCCACACTGCCGGTCGGGATGCTGCTACCATACTTGCGTACTTTGGGAGCAATTATGGTGCTCGACCCCCCGCCGGCCTCCTCCGGCGACTGGATGAAAGATCATCGAGCACGCATCGCCCTTGAGGAGAGCCAGCGGCTCGAGCGCAAGCAGCAGGAGCTCCGGGAACAGGTGTCCGAGCGCAATACACCCGCCGAACGCATCCGCATCTGGGAGCGGCGACACGGGCTGACGTTGCCGCGCGACACGAACCACCGCTTGCTGTTGATCGTTGCGGCCGCGACCGATTTGGCGCTGCAGCAGGTGCGCGAGGAACTGCAGCGGCGCTTGGCCTGTGTCGAAACAGGCGGTAGTGCTCCGACCGCTCTCTGAGGTGAGTGACATGTCAACCGCTATCATCGTGTGCCTTGCAGCCGCGGTCGCTTATCTGGGCGGACGATTGAGGACCTCCCTGGCGGAGAACCTCGAGCTGAGAGCCCGGATCGTAGTGCTCAAGCGGCAGCTGGCACGCGGCGGTCGCTGACACTCTGTCACTGCCACCGCCCAGGAGGCGCACATGCCGCACACATCGGAATCACCCTCTCAGCTGCATCGGCAGCGCTGGCTGCGCGGTCGAGCCACCGCGCGGACGTTGCGTGGGGCATTTCCCGCTGTCGAGCGGATTCGCGTGGACCTGAGGTTCGAGGACTCCGCGGCATCCCCTCCCGGCGCGCAGTCCCACGCGATGCACCCGCCGGCGCGCGCCTTTTTCGAGTTTCTTTGCCCGCACGCCGACTGTGATGGCGGATTCGATCTGAGCAGCGTCGCAACATCCGTGTTGACGGGTGCATCTTCGCGGGCGGACGGCGCCCTCGAGTGCAAGGGCACCCGCCCGGCAGCCGGGATGACGAAGCAGCCCTGCGGCGTACGAGCTCGATACACAATTGTCGCCGAGTATCACTCCGCCCAACCCGCGCGTCGGTGATTCGATTCGCGAGACGCTGCTCGACCGATTTGCCGCCACTGTGTTCCGCCGTCGGCGCGGGCCCACAGGTGCGCGGCAGCAAATACGCATTTTTCCGTGTCCCGATGTGCAGCGTATCGATCTAAGGCGGCTTTGGTCGGGCCGTGAGGATGCAGGTCGCGGGTACCGGACCGGTCGGTGTGTCGAGCTGCACGACGTCCCCAGCAGATTTCCCAACACAGGCGGCGTCGGCACGCTGATTTGGGCTCGTCACAGGCTTTCCGGCGCTGCCAGCGCTGAGGCCATCGGCGCTGACGCTGACCGCGGCGATGCTCGGAGCCGCATTCGAACTCGCTCTACCTCCCCCACCGAACAAGCCGCGCAAGCCACCGTCATCGCCAGGGAACTGCAGCGATTCCTGAAAGCGGGTCGTGTCGGCCGATCTCTCCATGGCATGGGGCGGAAATGCTTGACCGACTGCTGTATAGAGATGATGGTCGACGAAGAATATTGCGATGTCGGAGCGGCTTCCGTCGCTCTCAGTGATCGTCAGTTCCCGACCGTGGTTACCGTTGACGCGGGCGCCGCCCTTGGCGCTCACTTTACCCTTCGCGGTGAACGATCTCGCGGTTTCGCCAATGGTGCTGAGTGCATCGGCGTTGGTGCTCGAGTAATCCACGACCCGCAGGGTGTATTCGACACCGTCCCGTCG
>Ga0335081_10010453_pt1 | contig 15002 bp, 10 predicted proteins | sample Lox_Sample_35_FD_206713 | JGI IMG/M metagenome (GOLD analysis project Ga0335081, IMG submission 206713) | Soil microbial communities from Loxahatchee National Wildlife Refuge, Florida, United States - Lox_Sample_3.5 | ecosystem: Environmental > Terrestrial > Soil > Wetlands | place: USA...
GTCACCGTTCCCCAAAACGCCAGCAGCACTCATTGGCGCGTGACACCAATGACTCCAACCGGTCTAAACCATCAGTTGGTCATCATGCCGTGAACGGACAGAGCTTGTGGGGGCATGAATAGAACGACCGTGACAGCTTATGAATGGCAAATCAAATTGGGGCGTTTTCAAATATCTCCTGGCGGCGGTTGCGTGCCTGGTCTTGCTGGTGGCGCTGTTTTACGCCGAGGAGGACTGGCGCGGCTGGCACGCCTGGAACCGGTATCAACACCAGTGGGAAGCCAAGGGCGAACGATTTAATTTTGCGAGCGCGGTTCCGGCCGCCGTGCCCGACGACCAGAACTTTGCGGTCACGCCGGTGGTCGCCAGTTGTTACCTCTACATTCTGGACACGCACGGACATAGAATCAGCCCGCAGGACACCAACGTGGTCAATCGGCTGAACATGGCAGTTCCCGCCGACACCGCCAAAGAAATCGGCAATTGGCAGAAATCAACCGCATCGAGTCTTCAATCTCCTGGGAGCGCTTTGTTGGCCTTAAGCAAATACAACTCGACGATTGCCGAATTGCGCGAAGCAGCAAAGCTGCCCGACTCGCGTTTCCCGGTGAATTACGACAACGAACCGCCGGCGGGCATACTCCTGCCGCATCTGGCGTCGCTGAAAAAATGCGGGTTGGTCCTGCAAGCGCGGGCCATCGCCGAATTGCAGACCGGGCAAAGCGACCTGGCGCTGGCGGACGTCAAACTGGGGATCCAACTGACTGACAAAATCCGCACGGAGCCGTTTTTGATTTCGCATCTGGTGCGCATTGCCATGCTGCAAATCGCGCTGCAACCGATTTGGGAAGGCCTGGCCCGGCATCAATGGTCGGACACGCAACTGGTCGAACTGGACCAGGAACTGGGCAGGCTGAATTTTCTGGCCGATTACGAATCCACCATGCGCGGCGAACGGACCCTGGATATCGCCAACATTGAATATCTGCGCCGCACACATCAATTCAATCTGATGGATGACCCCGGCAAAGGCCCGCCCTCGTTTCAAAGGATGGGTCTTCGCCTGATGCCCAATTCCTGGTTCTACCAAAACGAACTGACCATCGCCCGCATGTATGAAGATCGGATTTTTCCGTCCGTTGATGTTGAACACCAAACCGTCTCGTTGGCGGCGGTTCACCGGAACGAAGCCGCCATCACCAACCGATTGACGCACTTCACGTTCTACGATGTCTTTGCGAAGATGTTGTTTCCCGGAGTCAGTCCGGCGGTGCGCCGATTTGCTTATGCGCAGCAATCGGCGGACCTCGCCCGCGTCGCCATTGCCCTCGAGCGTTACCGGCTGGCGCACGGCGAATATCCCGAAACGCTCGACGCGCTGACGCCGCCGTTCCTCGACAAACCGCCGCATGACGTCATCAACGGCGAGCCGCTGCATTATCGCCGCACCGCGGACGGCCAATTCGTGCTCTACTCCGTCGGTTGGAATGAAACCGACGACGAGGGAGAGGTGGTCCTGCAAAAAGGCTCAACGCCGGGCGTGGACCTCAATCAGGGCGACTGGGTCTGGCAGTATCCTGCCCGGTGATTATGGATTTACAATCTGCGCTTTACGCGCCACCGGGAATTTTCGCCTGGCGGTTCACGTAACGCCCCGGCTTGATTTGCCGAATGTCCGCTTGCGTGGAAACCCGCAGCTTTTATCTTTGCCTCGTGAACCAATCGCCGCCCGCGTCGCAAAATCTAATCTTCAAAATGCTCCGGGACGCGCAATCGGCCTGGGAACGTCAGAATTACCAACACAGTTTTGAGATTCTGGAACGAGCCGCGCGTTTAAGTCCCAACGACCCGGTCATCTGGCTGGAGTTGGGAAATGTGCATGGGCGACGCTATGACTTTGCGGCGGCGGAAAAGTATTTTGACAAAGCCATTCGGGTTTCGGGCTGGAGGGTGGAAGCCTTTCTCGCGGCCGGGCTGCATTGCGCCAACTTGCGGAACGATGCAATGGCCGAGCGCTATTTAAGCCGTGCTCTGGATCGCGAAAACGCGTCCGGGGTAGCCTTGATGAGACTGACAAGGATTTACGAGCATCAACACCGCCCGGAAAAAGTGGCGGAACTCATCGCCCGCCTGTCGCGTGCCCGGACCGCACCCGCCGCCGCCCTGTACGCCCAGGCCGTGCTCGATCGCCTGGCCGGTCACGCGGAAGCGGCTGAAAAAAGTTTGCGGCTGTTCTTGTCCCAATCAGGCGTGGACGTGGAATCACGGGCGCGCGGTTGGTACGAGTTGGGCCGCACTCTGGACGTGCAAAGGCGTTATGACGAGGCGATGACGGCGTTTCTCGAAGCCAAAAAACTGCTGCGCCCGCTGGCCGGACGCGAAATCGAGCAGTTGCAGCGCATTCAAGCCAAACTCGTAGAAACACAGACCATGATTTCGGCGGACGCTTTGCACCGCTGGGTTGATTTTGGCGTGCAACTCCAGCCGGCGCGGCGTTTTGCGCTGATGTGCGGACATCCCCGTTCCGGCACCACGCTGCTGGAACAGATGTTGGATTCCCACGACGATATCATTTCGCTGGAAGAATCGCTCATTTTCACCAACGAGGTACACCGACCTCTGCACCGGAATTTTTCGGAAGAAGCATCGGCGTTGACCGTGCTGGAAGCGGCGACCGCGGAGCACCTGGGCCCATTGCGCGAGAACTATTTTCGGTGTGCGGAAAAAATCCTGGGCGAAGCCGTCAGCGGCCGGCTGTTGCTCGACAAAAATCCGGCGTTGAATCCGGCCATCCCGGCGGTGGTGCGCGTATTCCCCGAAGCGAGATTTCTGGTGGCCATTCGCGACCCGCGCGACGTGTGCCTGAGCTGTTTCATGCAACCACTGGACATCAATCCCATCAGCTCCGCTTTCCTTGGCCTGGAAAGCACCGTGACGCAATATGCCTCGGTAATGAGATTCTGGCACGCGATGCAACCGCGTTTGAAAAATCCGGCCATCGAAATCCGCTACGAAGAACTGGTGAATGATTTGGAGTCCGTTGCGCGCCGCGTACTGGACTTTCTGGGCGTCGAATGGGACGAACGGGTGTTGCGCTTCCACGAACATGCGCGCAATAAAACCGTGCGGTCTCCCACCGCCACAGACGTGACCCGGCCGATCTTCAAAACGGCCGTCGGCCGCTGGCGCAATTATCAAAAGTATCTTGAGCCATACCTGGACAAGCTCGAACCTCTTATGAAGGCCTTCGGCTATGAATAAAAATCGCCCGGAACACCTGCCACCCGCGCATGGTCAACCGCTGCGCAGCGGCGCGGGCATCTTGCCTGCGAGATTCTACTGCATCCGGTGCGATGCCAAATGGCAGGCGGGACCCGCACGCTGCGATTGGGTTTGTTGCCGCGCCGGGGGCATCCGTGCTTTAATTCCTTCATGAACATCACCAACCTGAACCCGGACACGGACATTGGCGCAAGCGCCTGGCTGGTTGAAATTGACGACCATCGGATTTTATTGGACGCCGGGATGCACCCGAAACGCGAGGGTCGGGAAGGGTTGCCGATGTTCGGCAAGGCCGGTCACGCCGGAGTGGACGCGATTGCGATTTCGCATTGTCACCATGATCACGTTGGCGCGCTGCCGGTGGCGTGCCGGCATTTCCCGGGGGCACATGTATTGATGAGTGAACTGAGCTACTTCCTCGTCGAGCGCGTGCTGCACAATTCGGTGAACGTGATGGTGCGCCAGCGAGACGAACTGGGCATTCGTGAATATCCGCTCTACACGCATGACCAAGTGGACGATCTGGCGCCGCAGTTCCAAGGTTTCAAATACAATCGCGAAATCGAATGGGCGGCATTTCATCGGACTCGTGGCGGCGACGCCTTCGTCGCCGGGGGTGGCGGGGCGCCGCGTCCATCCTTTTCCCCGACACTGGAATTTTTTGACGCCGGCCACACGCTCGGTTCGGCCGGCATCCTGATTCGGGGCAAAAAGGAAACGTTGTTTTACACCGGCGACGTCTGCTTTCACGACCAGACCCTCGCGCGCGCGGCGCGGTTTGAGGACGTGGAGGCTGACGTAATGATCATGGAAACCACACGCGGCAACCGCGTGGTGCCGCCGGGTTTTTCGCGGGAGAGCGAAATCGAGCGGTTGGTAACGGCGATTCATGGCGCACTCAAGCGGAAGGCCTGCGTACTCATTCCGTCGTTTGCACTGGGCCGCACGCAGGAGATGCTGGCCCTGCTGGCGCTCTTGATGCGCGGGGGAAAACTGAAGGAACAGCCGATTTTCATCGGCGGACTGGGACGCGTGTTCACGGAAATTTACGATCTGGAGGCGCACCGGGCGCACCGGCAGCACGCTAATTTACAACTGCACGAGGCCCTGCAACTCATCGTGCTAGAAAGGGGCCAGGCGGAAAAAATGAAACTGGGCGGGGGAAAAATCTTTGTCCTCACGGCGGGCATGATGAGCGAAAACACGGCGGCGCACGACCTGGCGGTGCGGATGATCGGAGACGAACGGCAATCCATTTTCTTCGTCGGTTACGCCGACCCGGACACCCCGGGTGGCCGATTGAAAAGGGCAAAGCCCGGTGAAACTTTCGTGTTCAGCCCTAGCGCCGGCCGGGTGACGCGGCGCTGCGAGGTGCGGGATTTTGATTTGACCGCGCACGCGGACCGCGGGGATTTACTGGACTTTGTCGGCCAGGTTCTGCCGCGGGCGGTGTTGCTCGGCCACGGCAGCGACGATTCACGCGCCTGGTTCGAGGAACAAATCCGCACGCGCTGGCCGAAGATCAAAATCCTCCAACCGCAACCGGGCAAGACGCTGTCGGTATAAAATCAAACCGCCGGCGAGACGGGCCGGCGGTCTGTGGTCAGGGCCGTGCTTTAATGGCCCATGTTAACGATATTGGCGAGGTTGAAGATCGGCAGGAACATGCAGATGACCATGCCGCCGATGACCACGCCCAGGAAAACGATCAACATCGGCTCGATGAGTGACATCAGGCCGGAGAGGGTGGACTCAATTTCCTCGTCGAGGAAGTTGGCCACACGTTCGAGCATGCTGTCAATGTTGCCGGTCTGTTCGCCGGCGCTCATCATGCGGATAACCATGCTGGGGAAAATCGGGTTTTTGCCCAGCGCCGCGGAAATGCCCTCGCCGCGTTCGATGTCAATGGCGGCGGTTTTGATGGCCTTCTCCATGATGACGTTGCCCACGGTCTGGGAAACGATTTGCAGCACCTCTAGAATCGGCACGCCGCTGCGAACGAGCGAGGCGAGTGTCCGGGTAAAACGGGCCAGGCAGATTTTATGCGCGATGGAGCCGAAGACGGGAAGCTTGATCCGGCGGGCATCCCAGAATTCCCGGCCGGCCTTCGTTTTAATGAAATAAAACCATCCCCAAACCCCCAGAACGGCAACCCCGATCAGCACCAGCAGGTAGTGTTTCACAATGTCACTCAGAGTGATCATGAACTGCGTCGGGGCGGGTAATTTTGCGCCGAAACCCTCGTAAATGTCCTTGAAAGTGGGTATCACCTTCACCAAGAGAAAGGTGGTGATGCAGATGGCCACCACGGTCACCGCCGACGGATACATCAGGGCGGTTTTGACTTTTTTGCGGAGGCGATCGGAGTTTTCCAGATACGTGGCCAGCCGGGCCAGAATTTCTGCCAGTAACCCGCCCTTTTCCCCCGCCGCCACCATGGAAATGTAAAGGCGGTTGAACGCCTTGGGGTGCTTTTGCAGCGCCTCCGAAAAGCTTTCGCCGCATTCCACGCGCGTGCACACGTCGTGAATCGTGTCGCGCATGATTTTATTGGCGGTTTGATCGGCCAACGCCTGCAGCGATTGCACAATGGCGATACCAGCGTCCACCATGGTCGCCAATTGCCGGGTGAACATGACCAGGTCGGCCAGCGAAACCCGGCCGCCCTGGGTCCGGCCCTTGCGGGCGACTTTTTCCTTGATGGAAACGACCAGCAAATTACGGTTGAGCAACGCAGCGATAGCGGCCTGTTCGGACGCCGCCTCTACATTGTTGCGGATTTCGCGGCCAGAGGCCGTCTCCCGAGCTACATAAGCAAATGATGGCATATGCTTGAATTTTCAATAAAGTTTCAACCCAAATTACCCGCGGCAATCGGCATGTTTGCCGTTCCCAAGGAAAAGCACGATTTGTTCCAATATGCCCCCCAAAAACACAGTAGGAAAATAACTTAGCCAGCAAACAGGGCTTTTTCGTGCCTCGATTTGATGCAGTTTCGGCGCAAAAAAGAGGCGCCTTTCGTTTATTGACATGTAACATGTTTATTGTCAATGTGTTAGCATGACAAAATTACTTAAAAAAATTATTGCCACTTCGTGGGGATTTTATTAGCCTCTTTCTAAATCGCACCACGCGGTGCCGGGACAAATGGGATTTGCCCCGAAAATACAGACAGCGAAACAAGAACAATTAAACCAAACAACATCGGAGGAACAAGATGAAGTTTAATAAATGGACACTGGGTCTGGCGGCGGTCGGGGTGGTTAGCCTCGCCTCGGCGGCGCGTGCGGACGAAAAAATGAATGCGTTACAGACGGCGCTTTCCAATACCACCATCAGTGGTTATGTCAGCGCCTCATTTAATTGGGCAGTTTATCCGGGTAACTATCAGGATTCACCGGCGGGTGCCATTCCGTTTCAGGGAGTATCCAAAGAGAACGGGTTCAACCTGGACGTGGTGAAACTATCCATCTCCAAACCCCAGGACGAATCACCGTGGGCGGCTGGATATCAAGTTGACCTGCTTTTTGGCCCGGATGCAGTCGGCTATAACCCGGCGGCTGTGGGCAGCGGAAGCTATGCCACGACCGGGTACTACGATGGCTACAGTGACTTTGGCATCAAACAAGCCTACGTTGCATTGCGCACGCCGCTCGGCAACGGCATTGACTGGAAGATCGGCGTATTCGACTCCCCGCTAGGCTATGAAGTCTTCGACGCCGGCAGTAATCCGAACTATACCCGTTCTTGGGGTTACGCCGTGGAGCCGACCGAGTTGACGGGCATTTTGGGCACATACAAGGTCAACGATGAATTATCCCTTTCCGCCGGCATTGCCAATACCTTGGAGGCCGGCATCAACCAGCGCTCCTGGGATGTGGGCCGGGGCGGAATCAGGGAGTCGCGTGACTGGAACAAGGCGTTCCTGGGTTCGCTGGCTTATACCGCGCCCAGTTCCTGGGGTTGGGCCGCCGGCTCATCCATGTACGCCGGAATAATCTATGGGTTCAACGGGGGAACCATGAATAACGGAGGCAATGACATAGGTGCCACCGGGTTCTATCAGGACGGCAACCAGATGAATGTGTATGTGGGGACAACGTTGAATACGCCGTGGAAGCAATTGACCTTGGGCGCCGCATTCGATTACGTCCACAATCTTCTCGGTGGTGGCACGAGTGGCAGTACACGGTGGTATAACGACGACGAGGTTCTCGGCCTGTACGCCACGTTCAAAGCTACCGACAAGTTGAGCCTCAATGGTCGCGCTGAGTACTTCCATGGCCAATTCACTGAACCCTTCAATGGGGGCACCTTCGGTTACAGCAGTGAGGGGTTCGAACTCACCGGGACTTTGGAATACGATATGTGGGCCAACGTCGTCAGTCGGCTCGAGCTGCGTTGGGATCGGTTCGGCAGTGTCAATACACCCGAAGCCCTTGCTGACGCTGGTTCGGTTGATCACCGGGATGCCGTGGGTCTCTACGCGAACGTCATCTACAAGTTCTAACCTGATTTAGAGCTTTCCCGCCCCTTCCGGTTTTGCCGGAAGGGGCTTTTTGTTTATCATCTCACAGGAGCCGACGTAAGGAGGCTCACTCTTTCGCCTCGGCAAGAGAGAGTTTTACCCGGGGATTTGAGCCTTGTTACCGCGGCTTCTACACAACAAAACTTGGCTTCGCCTGCGCTTTCGCCATAATTTGCGGCCCAAATGCAATTCATCCGCGACATTTATGCGGCCAGAGCAACGACCGCGAGCGCTTCGGGGCGCCGCGGGCCCGTTATTTCGTTTGAATTCTTTCCACCGAAAACGGATGAGGGCGATCATAATCTGCTGGAAAAACACATTCCCGCGCTGGCGCAGGCCAAACCCGATTTCTGTTCCGTCACCTATGGCGCGGGTGGCAGCACGCGCGACAAAACGCTGCTGATCGTGGACCGTATCCAGCGGCAACACGGTTTGACCGCATTGGCTCACCTCACCTGCGTCAACCACACCCGCGACGAGGTGTGTGCCTTGCTTGACAAAATCCGCGCGCTCGGCTGTAAAAACATCCTGGCCCTGCGCGGCGACCCGCCCATCGGTGGCGAGTTCCAAGCCGTGCCCGGCGGTTTTGAATTTGCGGCGGAACTGGTCCGCTTTATCCGCGCCGCAGGTGATTTTTCCATCGGTGTGGCCGGTTTTCCCGAAGGCCACCCGGCGTGCCGGGCTGGCAAACACGCCGACTGGCAGCATTTACGGGAAAAGGTGGATGCGGGTGCGGATTTCGTGCTCACCCAGTTATTTTTCGACAACGCCGATTACTTTGCCTTCCGCGATTTTGTCGCCGGCAGGCTCGGCGTGCGGGTGCCGCTGGTCCCCGGCATCGTCCCGATACTGAGCGCGGCGCAAATCACCAAATTTACGCAGCTTTGCGGCGCAAAAATCCCACCGACCCTCCGTGCGCGCCTGGATCAATTGGGCAGCGACGACACGGCGACGATTGAATTTGGCATTGAATACGCCACGCGGCAGTGCGAGGAATTGCTGCGCGCCGACGTTCCGGGGCTGCACTTTTACACGCTCAACAAATCGCATTCAACTGTGCAGGTGTTGAAGAACCTGGGGCTGGCCTGAAACAATTCGTTTGTGGGAGCCGAGGTAACGAGGCTCAAACTGACTTGAAAGCGCGCTGCGCGGCTGACGTTTGAGCCTCCTCACGCCGGCTCCTGCGGCTTTCAAAACAGTTGGTTTGCCATGATGCCCAGGACGCTCAACGGTCCCTGGTCTTCCAGGCCATCGGTGGCCTTGTCTACCTTTTGCAGTGTGAGCTTCGCGTTTTTGTAAAATTCCCGGTTGTTGACCAACTGGCCGACCGTGCCTGTCCCTTGATTAATCTTGAGCAAAATCTGGTTGAGGTTGGTCATCGAAGCGGCTGTGGCGGTGTAAAGTGTGTCATCCGTTACGAGTTTGCCGACCGTGCCCTGGCCGTTGGTGATGCCGCTGATGACCTGCTGCGCGGAAGCCACCGCGCTCTGGAGATTGGAAACGGTGTCCAAAGCGGAGTTGTAAAGGGTCTGCTCATAAATGAGTTTGCCGACCGTGCCCTGACCGCCGGCGATCTGGCCGGTGATATTGTCAATGTTGGAAATGGCCCCGCCGAGATGCCCGCTGTTTTGTTTGACGAAATCAACCAGCGGGCCCATCAAATTGTTGATCGTATCGGGCGTAAAGCTCTTGCCGAAATTTTCAATGCCGGTAGCCGCCTCATCGAGTTTGTTCATGACCGCGTTGAGGTCGGGTTGCTCCTCGGTCGCGAGCACCGCGCCGTCGGCCACGTGCGGCGCGTCCGGCGTTCCAAAATCAAGGGAAACAAAATACTGTCCCATCATGCCCGTGAATTTGATCGTGGCCTTGCTGTCTGTTTTCACGACCGCATCGGAATGCAGTTTCATGGTGACTCGCACCTTGTCGCCGGTCAGTTCGATGTTCTCGACCCGGCCGATTTCCACACCAGCCAGTTTGACGCTGTTGCCCACCTTCAAATCCTGCACCGTGTCGAACAAGGCTTTGACGTGGTAGCCGCCGCGGAACATTTCCACGCCGCCAAGGGTTTCGACGATGATCCACGCGGCCAAGACGGCGAGGACGACAAAATAACCGAGTTTGGTTTCAAGTGAGTTTCTCATAAATTCTGACGTTGAGGTTTGCGTTTGAAGTCTGCGTGCAAAAAGTCCTGGACGAGCGGGTCGTCAAATCGTTTCACTTCGTCCGGCGTGCCGATGGTCACAATCCGGCCTTCGGCTATGACGGCAATGCGGTCGGCCACGCCGAACGCCAGGTCGCGGTCGTGCGACACCACCAGCGACGTGACGTGGATGCGCTCTTTGAGTCTTAATATTTCCTCGCCGATGACAATGGCTGAAAGCGGGTCGAGCTCGCTGGTCGGCTCGTCGTAAAGGATCAACTGGGGTTCGATAACCAGGGCGCGGGCAATGGCGACGCGTTTTTTCATGCCGCCGGAAAGTTCGCTGGGCATTTTGTCGGCGACATCCTTAAGCCCGACATCTTCGAGTTTTTCCGTGACGATGCGCTCGATTTCCTCCGGCGGCTTGAGGCGGTGTTCGCTCAGGTATAGGCCGACATTCTCACCGACGGTCAGGGAATTGAGCAGCGCGCCGGATTGGAAAACGAGCGCCATGCGGTATTTGGCGGCGATTTCCGGCGTCTGAATGGACTCGCCATTGATGAATATTTCGCCGGCGTCAGGAGTCTCCAGTCCGATGAGATGTTTGAGCAGGACACTCTTGCCGCTGCCACTTGGTCCCATAATGACAAAAACCTCGCCGGGTTTGACTTCAAAACCAACGCCGCCGAGCACTTCCTGGCCGTTAAAACTCTTGCGCAAGCCGCGCACCTGCAGGCTGACCCCGGTATCCTGGTTGGTTGGTTGGTTGGTCATTTCAACAGGATGCGGGTGAGGAAGTAATCAAAAATGACGATCAAAACGATGGAGTTCACGACGGCTTTGGTGACCGAGCGGCCAATGCCGCGCGGCCCGCCGATGGTCGTCAGTCCTTGATGGCACGAAACGACGCCAATAATGACGGCGAAGCAAAAACTCTTGAAAACGCCATTGACCACGTCCTTGACAGCGACGATTTCGCGCAGGTCGGAGTAAAACGCCTGAAACGGGATGGCTATGTGATTGTTGGCCTCCGCCACGACCGCGCCGCCGAACCAGCCGACGAGAATCGCAAAAATCACCAGCATCGGCAGCGCCAGGGCAATCGCCACCAACCGCGGCAGCACGAGGTAGTGGATCGGATTGATATTCATGGTGCGCAACGCGTCAATTTCCTGATAGACGCGCATGGAACCGATTTCCGCCGCCATCGCCGAACCGATGCGGCCGGCAATCAGAATGGCCATCATCACCGGCGCCAGTTCCTTGGCCATGGAGATACCCACGATGCCGCCCACAGCGCTGGCGAGGCTGCGGTCCACCAGCACCGGCCCCGTTTGCAGCGCGATGACCGCTCCAATAAAAAACGACAGCACACAGACCATCAACAGACTGGCGTTTCCAATTTCAAAAAACTGGTCGAAGACCTTCTGTCGCTGCCGCCACGCAACGGGCAGCGACAGCAGCGTGCGCCAGAACAGCAGGACAATTTCGCCAATGCTCTCAAACATAAGCCGGACGCAAATTCATTCTTCCGACGGCGCGGTCTGCCGGTGTTCCTTGAAAATGGGAACGTGCAACAGGCGCAACTTTTTGCCGTCTTCGTCCGATTGATAGCGGAGAATGTGCAACAAATGCCATTCATTGCTCTTTGCATCAGATTCGTATCGCATCAGGCCAAACAACCGGAATTTCTTTTCTTTCGCGTCGGATTGATAGCGGAAAAGCCCGAACAGGAGCGAGCATTTTTTTGTGACGGGCGTCCGGTCATAGCGATACAAATTCCAGAGCAGCGACTGGCTCGTCGCGCCGGTCCCGGGATTGTTTTCGGCCCGCCACAACGACCAAAGCGGCGACCAGTTGCGTTCGATGCCGCTGCTGTTGGGCAGCACCGGCTCAATCGGCGCAAGAATTTGCAGCCGCCGGTTGCCGTCAAAATCAAGGTGCCAGGTAAACAGTGGCAACAGGTCAACCCGTTTCCGGGCCTTGCCGGTTTCGGTGTTCTTCTCCGTCACGTCCTCAAACAGGTAAAACAGAATGCGTGTGCGCGCCTGTTCCAGCGTATCGGCGTGGAGCTGGTTGTATTTGTAGAGCGGCCAGAGATAAAAATCGCTCTCGAACGTGTCGTTGTGCGAGCGGCCGAATAACGGCAGGACGCGGGTGGTGGTTTTACCTGGCCCGCGCGTAACGACCACGAACGGCCACGGCCCCTCCCATTCGCGATATTTCTGCTCGCGGTCGTCAATCCAGTTGAAGAACGGCCATAGCACGGAGGTCGAATCCCGCTGGGGCGAGCGGGAGGCGGCAAAAAGCGGGATGGAGGCGCGAAATTTGTCAGGATTGTCGGTGCCGATGCCGGTGTCCTGCCGCAGATACAGCGGCCACAGATAAAAGGATTTGTCGTGCCCGCCGATGATTTCCGTCTCATCAAAACTGTTGGTGCGGGTCGTCACGTCCTTGTGTTCGCGGCCAACCACCGGCCAGAATTGCCATCCGTGCAGCCCCTCGCCATGGCTCACGTCGAAAAACGGATAGAGATAATTGTCGGTGACGACGTCGTGCTTCCGCGTCTCGCTGTAAATCGGAAACATCACGAAGAAAATCTCGTCCCGAAACAACCGGTTTTTGAGATGGCCGTAAAAGGGCGCAAGCGCTGTGTAGTTCTCATTTGTGTCCGTTGAACGTTGCTGGAAATAGATCGGATACAGCGTGAAGCGATTTCTGGCCGCCCCGGTTTGATCCTCGCCGCCGGCAAAACTGAGTAATTGGCAAAACTGCCAGCGGTATTCCTTACCGTAAATTTCGTAAGTCAGCAGGGGATAGAGCAGATCGTACGTCTCGGATTCAGTCGCTGGATCCGCCACGCGCGAAAACAACGGCGGGACGCCCCACGATTTTTCCGTGTCCTTGTCCTGCTGGAAAAAAAACGGCCCGGCAGCTTCGGTCCTGCGCCCCGAATCCAGCGTCAGTGGAAACCGGTCGTACAACGGCCCGGCACTGAAATCGTCATGCGCGAACGCCATTGCCGGACAACAGAGGCGCAAACCGAGCCAACCTATACGAAGGCACCGCGCAAAATGTTTAATACCTCTGGCCATTGCTTTCACAGTTAATGAAAAAACATCCTTTGAAAAAGTCGTTCAAATGTAGTGGGTTATCGTTAACGGTTGATGCATTTTAGCGGTTCTCGGCCATTTGCGCTCGAGTTTAACATAGAGATTGACTTTGAGTGGTTTTCAATTATTTTTTACGTGCACTCGAGGTTTTTGACCTCGGTTCCTCCTGACCCAGTGCTGATGACGGATTGTCGGCACTGGGTTGATTTATTAAAGGACGCCACCGGCCAAGCAGATTCAGCAGCGCCGGCAAAAAGGTCAGCCCTGCAACCATGCACGCCGCGATCCCGGTGGCCATCACGCATCCCAGACTGTGAATGCCGCGATCCTTGGCGATGGTCATGCTGCCGAATCCGGCGATGGCCGTCAACCCGGAGACCAGCACGGCTTTACCGGTGCTTCGGGCCAGAATGCTTGGGGTGCGTTCCTCGGCAAAGCGGTTGAGAATCTGAACGCCATTGGTGACGCCGATGCCGACGACGAGCGGCAACGTCATAATGTTAGCCACATTGAACGGAATTCCCAACCAACCCATCAACCCGGCCAGCCAAAGTGTGCCGATGCCAACCGGCAACAACGACAAAATGACTGAACCGAAGCCACGAAAATGGAACCAGACTAAAAGCACAATCGCCGCCAGGGAATACCAGGCGGCCTGAACGTAACTGTTCTTGAGTAACTCTTCAAATTCATAGAGCTGCACTGGGGTCCCGGTAACGTTCGGGTCAATGGCCCGCAGCTCGGCAATGAACTTTTCCTGGTTGGTACGCTGCCATACGTCAATTTTGGGAAAAACCTGCAAGAGATATTTCCCGGTCACACCGATGAACTGGTCGCGGAACGCCTGGGGCAGATCGTCCGCGTGCAGGGGCGCTCGATCGTCCTGATTTTGCAGCAACTGAAACGTCGTGCGCATGTCGGTGAAGAGCGCCTGCTGGAAGCGCGCCAGTTTATCCGCATGTTCCTTGAGCGCCGGGGAATCCCCCTGCAACATCGCCTGGCGCAAATTCTCAATCGCCTGGCGCAGGGCGACAAACTGTTTCGCCAGTTCGGGTTCGTTGGTGCGGACTTCGGGATCGTCCAGTGCGTTACCGCAATAGCCGTAGAGTGAATACAACGTCCGGCTGAACGCATTCAGGTCCGCCGGATGGGTATCGGGCGCGCCGAATTCCAGCGGTGCCAGCTCTTGTTTGATCTGGCCGATCAGTTCGAGCTTTTCACGGCTGCTGGGGTTGAGGAGATGGTCCAGCAGACTGGACGGCGGTTCCACATCGGCCACCGTCGGCAGTTCCCTGATCTTGTTCTCCAAGTCAATCGCGTTGGTCAGTGAATCCGCCACGACAGCCCCGTATAGCAGGGACTTGTCGGCCGCAGCGAACAGTTTGTCTTCAAATACCACCGCCGGCAGTCCCACGGCCTGCAATTTTTGCATGTTATAGTCAAAGCGGACCCTGCGGGCCTGAAGCGCCGCCAGTCCGCACAGAGCCGCTGTAATCGTCACAACGAAAACGGGGCGTTGCAACCACATGTTCTCAATGCGGGCGCGCGTGTCATCCTCAGAAGTCTGGTGATCCATCACGTTTTGCTGGCCGCGCAGCAGCAGCACTGGCAGCAGCGTCATCATCGGCACCAGACAGAGCAGCAAGCCGCTGCCGCAAATGATGCCCATCTCCTGGATGCCTTTGAAATGAGTGAAGGCCATCGCCAGAAATGCGCCCGCGGTGGTTAACGCACCGGTGAAAATGCCCTGCCCGGTGAAGACCATTGCTTTGTTCATGGCCGCTTCTTTCGTCCGACCGTGTCGCAATTCCTCCTCGTAGCGGGTAATCAGGTGCACCCCGAAATCAATGGCCAGGCCGATGAGCATGGGGGCAAATGTGACGGTTAAAATGTTCAAATGCCCGACGGCCAGCGTGGTAAACGCCAACGTATAGGCCAT
>Ga0335081_10010454_pt1 | contig 15002 bp, 14 predicted proteins | sample Lox_Sample_35_FD_206713 | JGI IMG/M metagenome (GOLD analysis project Ga0335081, IMG submission 206713) | Soil microbial communities from Loxahatchee National Wildlife Refuge, Florida, United States - Lox_Sample_3.5 | ecosystem: Environmental > Terrestrial > Soil > Wetlands | place: USA...
TCGAGCTTGCCGAACAAGCAGGAGCTCCGGAACTGGTCAGGCGAGCGCGGACCGAACTGCTGGCCACGCGCTCCCGGCGCGACGTGCTCGCGCTCAGCGGCCCGGAGTCCCTGACCGCCAGCCAGCTCCGTGTCGCCGATCTGGCCGCCCGGGGCCTCACCACCCGTGAGATCGCCGAGACCCTGTTCGTGAGACCCAAGACGGTCGAGTACCACCTTCGCCAGATCTACCGCAAGCTCGACATCACCTCTCGTGACCAGCTCGGGGTTGCGCTGCGGGATGAGGAAGACCGTTAGTCGATTCGGCCCTAACCACGCCGGGTTGCCGACGACGAGCAATAGCTGGGAACGTCCTTCGTCACCACCGACCCTGCCCCGACCATCGCGCGCTCGCCTATGACCACACCGGGCGGGACGACTGCACCGGCGCCGATGCTGGAGATAACACGTCGTCTTCGACGCGCAGGCGGTCCCACAAAATGACGCCTGAGCTGATCGTCCGGCGGCTTATACCGCCGCCAGTTCCCGCCGCGCCCTCAGGTGGTGGCCGATGTCGTCGGACCTGAGCGCGATCTCCCGGCCGCCCTGCTTCAACGAGTTGTCGGCGGCTTCGACGATTCGCACCACGCTCCGGGCAACCGCGGTGTGGAATTTCATCTGGGCCCCGGTCCGGATCGCCGAGATGAAATCGGCGAGCTCGAGGCCGAGCGGCTCGTGTGTCTCGATCCGAGGCGACACGACGTCGCCGCTGCGGTACGAGAGGTGATACTCGCCGAACGTCTCGGGGTCGCGGTACACCACTCCCCGGTCGAACAGACGAACCGGCTCTGGCGCACCGTCGTCGTAGATCACCATGCGCTCACTCCCGACAAGCACCGTGCGCCGCAGTTTGCTGGGCGCGAGCCAGCTCAGCTCGACGTTCGCGATGACGCCGGACGCGAAGCTGAGCGTCACGAAGGCCACGTCCGCGATGCCCTTGACGATCGAGTCGCGACCGATCGCGCGCACGCTCGTTGGAACTTCGCTGAGCCAGTACAGGAGGATCGAGAAGTCGTGCGGTCCCAGGTCCCAGATCACGCTCACGTCACGCTGGTGGAGGCCCAGGTTGACGCGACTCGACGAGATGAAGTAGACATCGCCAAGCGTTCCCGACTCGATCATGCGCTTGACTGCACGCACCGGCGGGCTGTAAAGGAATGTGTGGCCGCACATGAGGATGCGTCCGGCGTCGCCGGCCAGATCGGCCAGATCATCGGCAAGCTCGCTCGACGATGCGAGCGGCTTCTCGACAAACACATGCTTACCGGCCGCCAGCGCCCGCGCGGCCAGCGCGTAGTGGGTTTGGACCGGGGTCGCGATGATCACCGCCTCGACACCTGGATCCGCCAGGACGCTCTCGAAATGAGTCGTACTGCGTGCACCCGGATGGCGCCGGCGGTACTTCGCCAGGCGATCGGGGTCGAGGTCGCAGATCCAGCGGACCTCGGCCTCGAGATTGTCGCTCAAGACGCGGAGGAGGTTGGGTCCCCAATAGCCAAGGCCGATGACCGCGATCCCCACCGCCTCGGTGCCGCCTCCCCCGCGCTGATGTGACAGCGGGAACGTCTGATTCAGCATCGTTTCTCTCCTCGTCGTGCAACCGGGTCGGCGACGGCCGCTCGTACGGCGTCGACCACGCGCTCGATCTCATCGGGTTCGAGATCGGGATGCATCGGCAGCGAAAGCTCCTCGGCTGCCCAGGCCTCGGCGACCGGGAATGCCCCGCCCGGCGCCAGTGAATCGCCCCAGGCGGGATGCCCGTGTACAGCGGGGCTGTAGTGGACGCCTGTCTCGATGCCGCGCGCGTGAAGGGTTGCCGCGACGGCCTCGCGAGCGTCGAACCGCGCCGGAAAGAGGTGATAGACGCACTCGTTGCCAGGCCGCCGCTCGAGCACCGTGGCCTCCGGCGGGAGCAGGCGGTCGTAGCTGAAAGCATGCACGCGCCGGGCCAGGTTCCACCGGTCAAGATGCTTGAGCTTCACGCGGAGCATCGCCGCCTGAAGCCCATCCAGTCGCTCGTTGAAGCCGAGATCCACGTGCTCGCCCTTCGCGCGCTGGCCGAGGTTCCGCAGCCTGCGCAGACGGGCGGCGAGAATCTCATCATCGGTGCAGACCGCGCCACCGTCCCCCAGCGCGCCGAGATTCTTGGTCGGATAGAAGGAGAACGCGGCCGCCGAGCCGAGCGATCCGACCCGCTGGCCCTGATAGCGCGCGCCGTGTGCCTGTGCGGCGTCTTCGAGCACGAGCAAGCCATGCGGCCTTGCTACCGCGTGGATCGCGTCCATCTCACAGGTCTGGCCGTAGAGGTGAACCGCCAGGATGGCTGCAGTACGAGGCCCAATCGCGGCGCGGGCCGCGCCCGCATCGATCAATCCGGTGCGATCGTCGACCTCGCACAGCACCGGCGTGGCCCCCGCGTGCGCGACGGCGAGAGCCGACGCGATGAAGGTGTGGGCGGGGACGATCACCTCGTCTCCGGGACCGATTCCGTAGGCGCCGAACGTCAAAGCCAACGCCGCCGTTCCGGACGCGACGCCGACGCAGTGGCGGACCCCACAGTACTCAGCGAACTCGGCCTCGAACTGTTCCACCTCGCTTCCGAGGGTGTAGGCGCTCGAGTCAAGGAGGCGAGCGAAGGCCTCCTTCAACTCCCGTTCAATCTGCGCGTGCTGAAGGTCGAGCGCGACGAAGCGCACGATGCCCCCACGCCGCCGCGCGGCTGGTCTTGCGTTCAACGTTCCATCCTTGCCCCGTGTTACGCCAGGGAGGAGTTATCGCACCGCGTCTTCCCGTATGGAATAGGGCGCTCCGCCCACCGCTCGTTCATCCCCCTGAACGAGCACGAATGCCTATACTAGGCAGAAGGAGGTGGCCGCCCGTGTCGCGGGGTGCGATCGGGAGAAGGTGTCCACGGGGCTGATGATTGACGAATCCACACCGACCGTACGGGTGTCGGACTCTGCGCCTATCCGCGTCCTGGTGGTGGACGATCACGACCTGTTTCGGACTGGGCTGGCCACCCTATTGGTGGCGCAGGGGGGCATCGAAGTAGTGGCCCAGGCATCGGGCGGCCGGATGGGCGTCCGACTAGCCCACGAGCTCCGGCCGGATGTGATCTTGATGGACATCCGGATGCGCGACTTGGAAGGCGTCGCGGCGACACGCGAGATCGTCGAGCGCGACCCCGCCGCGCGGGTGATCGCGCTTACCGTCGCGTCGGACGACGCCGACGTCCAGGCGATGATCCGCGCCGGCGCGTGCGGTTATCTGGCCAAGGACACGCCGGTCGCGGGAATCGTAATGGCCATACGAGCGGCGCTCGAGGGCGTGGCATGGTTGTCACCCCGTGCCGCCGAAGTAGTGCTCGCGCACGTCCGTCGAGCTGACGTCGAGCCGGAATTTGACTCCGCGCCTATCGAGAAGCTATCGCCTCGCGAGGTGGCGGTGCTTCGCCTAATCGCCCGCGGGATGGGGAATTCCCAGATCGCCGACGAACTCGGTATCAGCCCTCGGACGGCCAAGAACCACATTTCCAACATCCTCGCCAAGCTTGGACTTCCCAGCCGGGTTCACGCGGCCATCTATGCCATCCGTCGCGGGCTGAGCTGAGGCTCACCCGGCGGTTAGGACGCTGTATCGAGCACGAAACCGCCAGCGACCACGCTAGTCCGCTCACCCGACAGGGACCGCAGCTCGGCGATCGACTCCCTTAGGCAGGCGATTATCCGGCTGATCTCCGCTTCCACGCTGTCGATATCCGATCCGGGTTCGCCGCCCCGGGCTCGCGCCGACTCCAGGGCGATCAACGCACCGCAACCCGCTTCCAGCGCGTCCTCGAGACGGTCGAGCATGCGTGTTGTGACGGGGGGGATCATCCTGGGCTCGCGTACGCGGAGATGATGCCTCGCGGAGCGAGGCTCCGCAATGAGCCGTTTGGCCGTCGGGCCGTTCAGATTTTATGCAAATTGAGGACGCGCGCGCCGGCCGCCCCACGCGGTCTGCGCCGTCGCGATCAGCGCCGCGCGATCCCCCACCCCGAACTTGTGGACTAGTTCGGAGATGTGCCGTCGGACCGTGACCGGCGCGATCTGGAGTCGTTCGGCGATCTCCGCGGTGGAGTGTCCACGGCGCAACATCCCCAGAACCTGGGATTCTCGCGTCGACAGCCCTTCGCTGCCTGTTCCGGCGCCCCGCAGTTCGAGCACCAGCTCAAGCACCATCGATCGCGGTATCACAGCCTCGTTGGCCGCGACCGCCCGGACGATTCGGCGGAGCTGATCCGCATCGGTCGGTCCGGGCACGTACCCCACCGCGCCGGCCCGCACTGATTCGAGCAGATCCTCGATGTCGACCTCGTGGGCGAGGACCACAACCGCTGTCCCCGGAGCCACCCGCGTGATGCCGCGCACGACGGTGTATCGAGAGCCTTTCAGGTCTGGTCCGATCAGACAGAGATCTGGCTGCTCTCGCTTGGCGCCCCGGATGGCCTCCTCGGCGTCGCCGGCCTCGGCGCAGACCTCAACCTCGCCGTCCAGGGCGCTGCGGATGCCGACCCGGGTCGGGACGCAGTCGGCGATCAGCAACCTCAGGCGACGCGACATGGAAGCACCAATTCCAGCTTGGTTCCACCGCTGCGCGTGTCGTCGACCCTCAGCCGACCACCCAGCGCATCGGCGCGTTCACGCATGCTCTGTAGGCCGAAGCCCTCAGGTGCTTTCAGGCCGTCCCGATCCCGGATCCCGCAGCCGTCATCCACGACGGTGAGTGCGACGCCAGCATCGGTGCGTCTCAGGGAGACGACCACATTCCGCGCGCGGCCGTGTCGCGCCGCGTTGACGATCGCCTCTCGCGCGATTCGAGTCAGGTCCCCCCGTGCCTGCGGATCGAGATCTGCCTCTAGCGCTGTGTCGATCGCAATCGCGATGTCGAACCGCTCTCGCAGCTCATGAGCGACGGCCTCGAGGGCCTCGTCGATAGTTGCTCCTACAGGATTCGAGAGCTCGGAGATCGCATGGCGCGAGATTGCCAGCGCCCGTTTCGCCGCGGTCACGACCGGACCGTCCTCGTCCATCTCGCCGGCGAAGCTTCTTACATGCATCGCGATGAAAGCCAGGTCCTGGGCGAGGCCGTCGTGCAGGTCACGCGCCACGCGCGCGCGCTCGGCGAGCGCCGCACCCCTGCCCAGACGAGCGCGCAGTCGGAGTTCCTCCCGAACCGCCGCGATCAGGAGGAGGGCGAAACCGAGCGCGCGAAGCCCATCACCGACCGTGACCTGCGTGGTAGGCATCGACCCGAGCGAGAGTAGGTAGAAGCCGGCCGCGGCCAACAGGATCGCGGCGAGCGCCAGCACCATCGCGCTACCGTCGGGCGCGGCGCGACGCCGCCGCGCGAACCCGACCGCGGCTGCGATCGAGAGCCCTGCCTTGACGGCGACGACTAGGAACCCAAGCGGAAGCGAGAGGAGCGATAAGTAGCCTGCTTCAGAGCTCGTCTCCCGGATGAGTTGGCCAGCCAGCAGAGCGCCAACCAACGCCGACCCTAGCAAGGTGACGGTGATCACCCCGACAGCGGTCGCGATCACCCGGCGGTGCGGCAGCACGCGCTCGGAGGGGAGGAACGCCGCGGCGGCGACGAGCCCACCGATGAGCGGTTGCGAGCACAGCCCGGCGGCGACGAATTCCGCGCCCGCGTGCAGGGCGAACGTCGCTGGCAACGCGTTCACGGCTAGGTTGTCGAGGCCGAGCGCCGCTACACCGACGGCGAGTAGCACGTCCCGGTAGCGCCGCGAGTGCATGAACTGGGCTCGCAGCAACCACGCGGCGGCAAACGCGAACAGCGTCATCATCGTCTCGAGCGCCGCCCGAAGCGTGGCCGCTTGATAGGAAGCGCGGCCGAGGAACACCGAGACGGCTACTGCGGCGCATCCCGCTAGGAGCAGAAGAAGCAGCGGGCCACTCGAGAAGACGACTCCGCGAAGATCGATGTGGGCTGGCGCGTCGGCGCCTCGCCGCGGCGTCGACCGGCGGCCCACGGCTCCGACGCCGCTGCCTAGAGTGCAGGCGTTGAAAAATACGTGCTCGTCCCCGACGGCTCGCGCCGCCGGAATTCCTTTGCTACTGCTCACTTCGGTCCCGGTCCTTCGACTACTAGCGTTTCCTGTAGTTAACGGCAGATTGCGTAGAGTTTTTTAGCGATAGCTGGTGCATATCGGATCGTGCCGGCATCTCTAACGCCAACTGGTCACGCTTCCGCGCGTTCAGCCCGCTGAACGCAGCATTAGGTCGGATCGGTCATTGACCGCGTCGAGTCGCGCGGCAAGACTGCCATCCAGAGACAGAGCGAGGGCATGAGCCTTCGCAGGGGGTTGGCGAGGCGCGGGGCGCGCTTCGAGCCTCGTCGGAGGCCCGTCACGCGGGCCTTAGCGGGGCCCTCGCCACAGGCCAGGGAGGGTTCGACACGTGATTACAGAAGCACTAGCGTCAGCTCCCGCGACAATCGGGTTCAGACGCAAGCCTCGACTCGACGAGTCAAGCGAGCAGCGCGACAAGACCCGTCTGGCGGTCGCGCGGGCGAAGGAGGGCGATCGCGACGCGATTCGGTTCCTCTACGTGACGTACTCGCACAACGTGTACGGCTACGTGCGTTCGATCGTCCGGGACGACCACGAGGCCGAGGACGTGACCCAGCACGTGTTCGCCCGGCTCATCAGCGCGCTGCCGAGGTATGACGATCGTGGCGTGCCGTTCTATGCCTGGCTGCTGCGCATGGCTCGGAACCTCGCGATCGACCACATCCGGGCGAACCGCTTCAGCCCGGTGCCAACCACCCTTGATCCCGAGCTGGCAAGCTCGGACGACGAGTTCGATCGTGCGGAGGCGGTGCGAGCGGCGCTCGCGACGCTTCCCGCCGAGCAGCGGGAGGTCGTAGTCCTCCGACACATCCTGGGCTTCTCTGCGAGCGAGATCGCCGATCGCACGGGACGCACCGAAAGCTCCGTGCACGGCCTGCAGCACCGGGGTCGCCGCGCGCTCCGCCGCGCGCTCGAGGAACTCGAGTGCGCTCCCTGCACGCGCGACGCCCGGCGCCTGGCCGCCTGACTGCCTGACTGCCATGACGGCGCGGAGAAGACCCATATCCCCGGGGCGAGTGCGCACCGCCGCAACCGCCGGTGTAGCCCGCGGGTCACGCGCTGGCGCAGTCGGTGTGCTGGGGCTCGCCCTCGTGATGCTGGTGACCGCCTGTGGCGGATCCTCGAGCGATTCATCTTCGAAGGCCTCGACCTCGCTCGCGACAAGCACCGCGGCGCCTTCCACCATCAAGCTGGCGCAAGCCACCCCACCACCGCCGGGCCCGGCGCCTCATCCCACCCGATTCGCCCTGGAGGCGGGTCTTGCCTTCGGCATCTTTCACCAGGACGTGACCAAGCCGTTCAAGGCCGGCGCGCTCGAGTCTCCGAGGCATCACAAGCGAGCGCGCGCGGCAGCGGCGGCGGCGACCCTCGCCGCCCTGCAGGAGGCGGAGGTCGCGAAACGGTTTGCCCAGGGCGACTCGAGTCTGAGGAAGCTGTTTGCGCCGATGGCAGCGCTCGAGGCAACGCTGAGCACGCTCGCGCAGACGCTGGAGCGGGGTCACCTCGACCGTGCCGACATCGTCTCAGCCGACCTCGCAATCGCGAACATCGAGCGTTCCGCAGGCTCCTCCGGGGTGAAGATCGCAGAGCGGGCTCCGGCGAAGGCGGCCTGAGCTGACCGTGAAGAGCCATAGGCCTTTACAGCGTTGAGCCGCAGAGGTCATGATCGTCCTCCTCATAGCCTCCATCACCGTGGGGTGCGCCGCCGCGGCGTTTTCCCTCTACCTGCTCGTCCTCTCGATCGCGGCCCTGTTCTACTCGCCGCCACCGCCGCACACGGCACCCACCCAGCGGCTCACCGTCCTCATCCCGGCGCACGACGAGGCCGCGCTGATCGGGCGCTGCGTGCGCTCTTTCGGCGCGCAGTCCTACCCACGGCATCTGTTTCAGGTCGTGGTCGTGGCCGACAACTGCACCGACGGGACGGCATCGATTGCCGGGTCGGCCGGCGCGGACGCCGTGCTGGTCCGCGATGAGCCACACGCCCGGGGCAAGGGCCACGCGTTGCGCTGGGCGATGGACATCTTGCTGTTTGAACCGGAAGCTCCGGACGCGATCGTCGTCGTCGACGCCGATTCGGTCGCCGATCCGGACTTCCTTCTAGCCCTCTCGCAACCGTTCGAGGCCGGCGCCCAGGCCGTTCAAGGCGAATCGCTGCTCTACGGGGACGGGTCGACCTCGAGCGAGCTCCGGGTTGCCGCCTTCCGGCTGGTCAACCGGGTCCGCCCGTCGGGCCGCTCGGCCCTGGGCCTTCCCGCGACCACCCTGGCAGGAAACGGCATGCTGCTGGCTCGGGACCTGCTCCTGGCAAAGCCGTGGGAGGCATATACCAGCGCTGAAGACCTCGAGTATGGCCTCGACCTGCAGATGGCCGGCGTCAGGATTGCCTTCGCGGGTCGAGCCGTCGTCCTCTCTCCGCCCGCGCCGAATGCGGCCGCGGCCGCGACCCAGCAGCTGCGCTGGGAAGGCGGCAAGGTTCATTTGGCGCGGACGCGGATACCACGGCTCGTCATCCACGCTGTCCGCCGGCGCATGCCCTCGTTGCTGGGGACGGCGTTCGAGCTCGCGCTTCCGCCACTCGGCTTCATTGCCGCGACGGCGGCCGCCGGCATGCTCCTCGGAGGCGCGCTGACCGCAGGGGGCGTGATTCCAGCGTGGACGCTCGTCCCCTGGTTGCTCGCGTCGGCGGCGATCGTGCTGTTCGTCCTGATCGGGCTTTGGGCCGGTCAGGCGTCGAAATCCGAGTATCGAGCGCTCCTCCGGGCGCCGTTATTCGTCGTCACCAAGCCGGCGCGGGCGCTGGGCGTCATGCGCTTCCGGGGTGACACATGGGTCCGGACCGAACGGGCGCCGGAGGCGGAGGTCAGAAACCGGCCATGAAGATCCTGATCATCTCGGCCCAGTTCCCGTATCCGCCACGCTCGGGGTTCGCCACACGGGTGTACCAACTTTCTCGGCAGCTGGCCAAGCGACACGAGGTCACCCTCCTGAGCTACGTGTGGCCACACGAGCGCGAGGGAGTAGCCGCACTGAGCAACGAACTGACGGTGAGAACCATTGAGCGGGCGGGTATGTCCCCGCGGGCAAAACGTGCCGCGCAGGCGGGGTCACTGTTCTCATCGCAACCGTACTACTGCCGCTATGTGCACTCGCGCCGTATGCAGGAAGAGATTGCGCGCCTGTGCCGCGGCGAGACCTTCGACGCGATCCAGCTTGAGTCGAGCCTTTTGTGCATATTTTCCCTGCCGCGCGATGCCCGCATCGTGCTCGACGAGCACAACGTCGAATACGAGGTATTCCGGCGCATGTGCGAGACCGAGCGGTCGTTGCCCCGCCGCGCCTTCAACCGCGTCGAGCATGCGCGGTTTCGTCGTTTCGAGCACCGGTGGTGGCGCCGGGTCGATGGCTGCATAGTGACCTCGGAGCGGGAGGTTAGTGCGGTTCGGGAGCACGCGCCGCAGACTCCGCTCGCGGTCGTCCCAAACGCGGTCGACCTCGACTATTTCCGGCCCGGTCCAGCGGAGGTCGAGCCGTTTACGGTGGTCTTCAACGGCATCCTGACATACCGACCAAACGTCGATGCCGCCCTTTACATGGTGGAGGAGGTTTGGCCACGGGTTCTTCGGCACTGTCCGCATGCGCGCCTCGTGCTGGTTGGTCGCAACGAAGGCGTCGACCTGCGCCCGCTGCGTAGGCCCGGAGTCGTGCTGATCGGAGAGGTTCCGGATATCCGCGACTACCTCCGGCCCGCTTGCGCGGTCGCGGTTCCGGTTCACATCGGTGGCGGGACCCGTCTCAAGGTAGTCGAAGCGTTCGCCATGGGCAAGGCGATGGTGTCGACTTCGCTTGGCTGCGAGGGCCTCGAGGCCGTCGATGGCGAGCACCTGCTGATCGCCGACGACGCTGACGGATTCGCGGCCAGGCTGCTGGAGCTGTTTAGCGATCCCGCGCTGCGCGCGCAGCTGGGGCGGGCCGGGCGGTCTCTCGTGGAGCGCGAGTATTCGTGGAATTTGGCGGGTGAGCGACTTGACGCTCTCTACCGCCGCGTCGTGGCTCGGGATGCTGGCTCCGGCTTCGAGCCTCAGCTTCTTATGTCACCGGCGCCAGCCCCGGAACACTGAAGGTCCGGGCAGCCGCCGCCGTACCCTGCCCGAGCGTTCGCGCACGAAGGCCATTTCCTCCGGAGTCACAAGACGCAGCGCCACCGCCATCGCTCCGAACACCGCGGCGCCGGCGGTTAGCGAGAGAACCGGGCCGAGGCTCTGGAGGCCGAACGTGGTGCCATACAGCCCCACCGACGCTGCCGCGGTGAGCACCACTCGGCGACCGGTGGACCGCCCGATGATCCCGCGGCCGACCAGCCCGATTCCGACCCCGACGATGAGCAGTTCCGTGAGTAGCAGGCTGATTGCTGCCCCGATTGCGCCGTTGCCGAAGCGATGCTGCGTCACAGGAATGAGGATCGCGTTGACGGCGGGATTGAAGACGGTCGCCCCGGCCATCACCCACGTCCAGACGACCTGCCGTTTAGCCGCAATCAAGACCTGGCTGAACATGATGTTGAGGTACATCGGAGCGATGCACAGCCCGAGGATGATCAGCACGGGCACTGCATGGTTGTACGCCGGTCCGTAGATGATCCGGACCACGGATCCGGCCACAGCGGCCACCCCAGCTCCGATCGGCAGCCCGAGCACCAGCACCAGCTCGATGGGCGTCCGCGCCGCCCGGCGTAGCTCGTTGGGAGCTCGCTCGTGTACGGCTACGAGCCGCGGCAACCAGGCGGTCGACACCAGCACCGGCACGAACATCAGACTCTGGAACACCTTGGTCGGCACCCCGTACCAGCCGACGACGGTGGGGTTCGTCATCAACGAAAGCATCGCCGTGTCGATCCATAGATAGATCATGAAAAACAGGCCGAATGCCCAGTAGGCCACGCTTTCCTTCGCCATGTGCGCCAACCCGCGCACCGTGCTGCGCAAGCCGAGCGTGACATATCGTCGTAGCCACCAGGCGTCAAGCACCAGCACGACGCCCGACATGACCATCCAGCAGGCCGCGAAGCCGATCACCCCGAATCCCATCAAGGCCAGCACGATGCCCAGTAGGCCCTGCACCGACTTGTTGATGACATCGGAGATGGCCAAGTACTCCATCCGCTCGAACGCCTGAAAAGTCGCCTGCATCGGCTCGGCGAGCAAGGTCAGGATCGTCGCCCCGCCCGCCAGGTACAGGACCAGCGTGCCCTCGTGGCCGTAATGGGCGAAATGAGCCCAGATGAAAATCGCGGCCAGGAAGAACGGGACGAGCACGAGTCGCAGAAGCGTTCCCGTGGCGAGCAATCCGGAGGCCTGGCCACGCTCAACCACGAGCGCCCGGACCAGATAGTTCTTGGTGCCAAAGCCGAGAGCAATGGCCAGGATCCCCGTTACCGACCACGCGGTGATGATCAGGCCGAAGCCAGCAGGCCCGAGCAATCGGGGGACAACGAGCGTCCAGGCGAACGTCATCGTCCACGTCACCGCCTGTCCGGTCGCCAGCGCCACCAGGTTACGGCCGATCCGACGCGGCTGGGTCGCCGGGGGCGCGCTGAACCGCTCATCGGCCGTAGCTGCTGTCCAGGCGTGTCCCTCCATGTCGCGCAGTCTGGTCCCGTGATCCCTACTCAAACAGCGGGAACGGCGTGTCCAGTGCATACTGGGTCGCTGCGGCATCGCGTTCGGCCACCGGCTTCGCCGGCACACCGGCGACAACCGTGAGCGGTGGCACGTCGCGGGTGACAACGGCGCCGGCCGCCACCACCGATCCGCGCCCCAGCCTGACCCCAGGAAGGATCATCGCGCGGGTCCCGATCCACACGTGATCCTCGATCACCACCGGACGGATCTCCACGCGGAAGCCTGGGTCGTTGACCCCGTGCGAGGCCGTGAGGATCGCCACCTCCGGTGAGATGCTCACATGGTCCCCAATCGCAAGCGGTCCGCGGATATCGAGGAAGCAGTCGCGGTTCACGCGCGAACCCGCGCCCAGGTGAAAGCCGCTCCGCCGAACACTCCTCGGCGTGTAGTGCCAGAGATAACATCCGAGGTGAATACCGGCCTGCGAGCCGAAGTTCGCGCCGATGACTCGCTCATACCAGAGCCTGCGCAACTTGAAGCTGGGGATGTGGCTGATCACATAGTTGGTCAGGTAGTTGAGGACGCGGATGGCCAGGAGCACCAGTCCTCCGCTTGACGCGGTGTCCTCCAAGCGCACCGAGGTGGTTCGCGGCAGTTCGTCGATCATGGCGTCAGCTCACACCGATGGATTCGACCTCGGCGCCGGCCGCTGCGCCCTCGGCCCGTAGGATCCGGCGCCCGGCCTCGGCGAGTCCCAGCAGGGCGCCGGTGACGAACGCAATGCGATAGAAGAAAAACCCCTGGTCGAGTGCCCCCTCGAAGGCGTAGGCGATCAGCGCCGCGGTAGTCACCGCTCCGATCACCGCGACCTCTCGGTTCGCCGCTCTGGCCAGGCGAACACCGGCCACTATCCCGGTCCCGACCAGCGCCCAGAACGCGAGACCCCCGAGTATTCCCATCCGCATCAGGATGTAGAGGACCCCGTTGTGCGGGATATACGTGATGAGTGGGTCTATCCCCTTGAGGTCGACGATCGGCAGGGCGTAGTTGATCGGTACGCCGAACCCTTCTCCGAGCAGGCCGCCCTCCTTGATGTTCAGTTGCAGGTTGGCGTCCTCCTGGACACGGTACAGGTCGGACGACGCGTCGCGAGGATCGGGGGAGATCAGCGAGTGGACGGCACGAGCAGGCTGTGCGAAGCCGCCGTCTTTGTTCCAGTAAGCGGGAAGGTATACGGCCGAGATCGCCAGCAGCACCAACACTCCTCGCTTGATCGCACTGCGCCGGAACGGCAGCGAGCGGTACCCGATTACCATGAGGGCGACCAACCCGGCGCCCAACAGAACCCACGCGGCGCGGCGGTTGTTGACCAGATCTGCGCCGATCACCATCGGCAGAAGCCAGGTCGCGGTCTTGCGCAGCCTTCCGACGTGGACGTCGAACAACCACAGGGCGAGGACCAGGAACATGTAGACGGAGAAGAAATAAGCCTCCTCGTGCCCGAGGACCGACTCCGGCCGAGGGTGCATTCCGCTCACCTGCACGAACACCCACAGCCCCTGGAATGCCTTGAAGCCGACGGCCAGCACGAACGCCCAGAGAACGACGCGCCAGTCCCGCGGTGTCCTGATCATCACCGCAGTGAGAAAGTACGTCGAGGCGAGATACACCCAGGGCCGCGCCTCCATCAGCGCAACCCGGAGCTGGCCGTGATGGGCCTGGCCCATCACGATGCCGAGCAGGACACAGCCCAGAAGCGCGAGCACGGACACGCTGACGTGTGTGCGTGGCCGCCAGCGCGGTCCCCACTCGGCGCTCCGCGCGAGGTAGATCAACCCGACCATCAGCAGCAACATGTCGGCTGGTTCGAGGTGGAGAGAGCCGATGCCTTGGAACAGCGGGATGCTCGAGGTGATGGGGATGGGGGCGATGGCCACCACGTCGCCGGCTGCCGAAACCCCGGCCTCGGCGGGAAGAACCAACTGGCCCACTTGCTCGATCAGAAGCGCGGCCGCGAGCAGGACGACGGGTCCAAGCGAGGGGCGCTTCCACAACGCCACGGGGAGCAGCACGATCGCGAGCCCGACGACGTCCAGCGATTTCCCCGCGACCACGAGTTCGCCGGCGGCCAGCCCGAACAGCATGGCACCCCCGATGAGCCCGAGAACCAGGCGTATTCGCGTTGCGACTTTGACCTCGGGAGAGGAGGGAACGGCAACCGTGCTCAGCGGAGCCCCCCGTACTTAGCGAACACCGCCAGCAGCACCACCGCGGTCACGGCAACGCTGATGTGACCAGCCTTACGCCACTTTGTGCCGCCGACCCCGAGCACGACGTACAGCGCGAGTAGCCCCATCCCCCATTGCGGCATGGTCGACTAGGCCCGGACGGTCGAGCGCTTGCTCGGTGACGGGTCGGCGGCCGTCGCGCGCTTGCTCGGTGATGGGCCTGAGCGCTTGCTCGACGGTGGGTCGGCATGATCGGCGAGGCCATCCACCCAGCGGCCGCCGGCGCCGCCGACCGGTAGTGGCGGCGGATCGAGCGGGACGCTCCGGGATGACGGTGGGGTGACGTGTACCAGTGGGAGCACGCCGTTGGTATGCGTCGCTGCTGGAATGTCTACCGGCGCGAGGGCCATGCCCGGCATGGTGGCGCTCGACGCCGCCGCCGCGGGTTCCTCGTCCTCCCAGGGCTCGGTCGGCTTGCGCTTGGTCATGGCCACGACACCGAGGAAGCTGATCAGTGCACCGGCGAACAGACCCCCGAGCAATCCCATGAGCTCCTTTTTCTTTCCGCTCGAAGGACCGATCGGCGTGCTCGCCGGATCGACGACTGACACGGTGCTGCCGCCCGATCCTCCGTGCAAAGAGCTGAGCGCGTCGTTGTAGTTCTGGGTGGCCTGGTTGAGCTGACTGTTGGCCGCCGCCTGCGCGGAGGTGAGCGCGTTCACGGTCGGGTCGCCGGGCGCAGCGCCGCGGTGTTGGGCGAGATACGAGCTCAGTTCGGCGCGTGCCGCCGCGACGGCCTGCGAGCCTGTCTGCACCTGGGCCTTGTAGTAGGTGAGCGCGGAGTCGCCGTGGACTTTGACGAACCGCGCGCTATCGGCCTGAAGCTGCTGGACAACCGTCCCGAGCGTGCTGGCGGCAACGGCGGCGGTGGGTCCTGAATAGGTCAGCTGCAAGATCTGGGGCCCGGCGACCGTCGACATCACCT
>Ga0335081_10010456_pt1 | contig 15000 bp, 10 predicted proteins | sample Lox_Sample_35_FD_206713 | JGI IMG/M metagenome (GOLD analysis project Ga0335081, IMG submission 206713) | Soil microbial communities from Loxahatchee National Wildlife Refuge, Florida, United States - Lox_Sample_3.5 | ecosystem: Environmental > Terrestrial > Soil > Wetlands | place: USA...
CCGCCGGGGATCGGCTCGGCCGCGCCGGCACCGATCAGTTGCGATTGACTGGGTATGTAGATGCCGCCCTGCCCGGCGTTGGAGTAACTGGCGGTGAAACTGAGTTGCGGCAGCAAGCCGTTATTGGCGCTCTGGATGCCGAGATTGTCGAAGTCCAACTGCTGCATGGCGGCGTTGATTGACGGATTGGTGGCAAGAGCTTTTTCCACTTCCTTCTCAGAATCATATTTCAGGGTATCGGTCGAGATGTCCACTGGCTCGGTCAACTCGATGGGCAGTTTGCGGATATCGGAATCCAGGTCGGCGCCAATCTGGTGTCGCAGGGCGTCCTCGCTGGCAGCGAGGGTGAATTCGGCTTGCGAGACGGCGACTTCGGCCGCGGCCAATTGTCCCTGAGGGTTGTAGATATCCAGCGGAGAGACCGCGCCCAGATCCAGTTGCTGCTGCACGAAATCGAGGTTGGCTTTAGAGGCGTCGCGGTTCTTGACCGCGACCTTGAGACTCTCCCGGGCGAGAATCACGTTCCAATAGGCGTTTTCAGCGGTACTGATCCAACCCAACAGGGAGCTGCGCAGACTGTACCCCGCCCTTTTGTAGACACTTTGCGCCTGCATCAGCGGAAGACGGTTGACGTAGCGGCTGCGGTTTTGGATCAGATTCTGCGTGACCGCAAAGCTCATGTTGGAGGACAGGCTGGGATTGTAGCTGGAACGGGTGTTGCTGGACGAAGTCTTCGATCCGCCAAAGCTCACGGTATAAGAAGTTCCGGTGTCGAGGGCCTGGGTGTACGACATGTTTAGAGGCTGGCTCAAGCTCTTCGTCGTGGAGCCCAGGACGGCGGTCTGCTGCGTGGCGGGGTTGGTGGCAACGGTGGTGCTTCGAGTGGAAGAGAAGCCCGCCGAAGCCGTGGGATCCCACTTGCCGTAGACCGACGTGATGTTGTTCTTGGGAGTCTCCAGGCTCAGGAACGTGACCTGAATGTCGGTGTTGTTGGCCATGACCAGCTCGAGGTAGTTCTTCAGCGAGAGCTCGAGCTTTGAGGAGACTACGAAATCCTTCAACCGCACCGGATCTCTCAGGCTCACCTGGGTCTTGGTCTGCTGAAAAGTCTCGCGGAAGTAGCTGGGCTTGGGGAAAGACGACATCTGCGCAAACGCGGCAGCCGTCAGAAGGGTTCCTGCAAAAACAGTTCGCAACAGCATAGTTCTACTCGTAACGAATGGCCTCAATGGGATCCAATTTCGCGGCCTGCACGGCCGGGTAAATGCCAAACAACAGTCCGATGGCCACCGAAACTCCGAAGGCAATGGCAATCGAAGAGGAGGTCACCACCGTCGACCAGCCGGCGGCGGACGCAATAATCTGAGACAACGCAAAGCCGAAACCGATTCCGATCAGACCGCCGGCGATGGATATGAGCACGGCCTCCGTCAGGAACTGACGCACGATGTCGGACTGGCGTGCACCGATGGCGCGGCGGATTCCGATTTCGCGAGTGCGCTCCAAAACCGTAGCCAACATGATGTTCATGATGCCGATCCCGCCCACGAGCAGGGAGATGCCGGCGATGCAGATCATGACGATGTTGAAGATGAACTGGGTCTGCTTCCTCTGCTCCAGCAGTCCGGCGGGGACGGTCACGGTGAAGTCACCGGCGTCCTTGTGAGTGGCCGCCAGAATGGCGCTCACCACGTTGGAGGTTTCGATGGAATCGACGCCATTTTGAACCTTCATATAGATGCCGTCGATTTCGTCCTTGAGATAGCTGGTCTGGTCCTCGAACCGGCGCATCACGGTATTGAGCGGGGCGATGATCATGTTGTTGCGGTTCATCGCCTGGACGCCTTCCATTTCAGAGTCGCCTCCGGCTTGCGGCTTCAATACGCCGATGATCTGCAACCAGGTATCGTTGACTTTGACGTACTTGCCCAAGGCGTCGCCATAGCCGAGGAGGTTGACCTTGGCGCCCTCGCCCAGCACGCAGACCGGCGCCGATTCCTTGTTCTCCTCCTCGGTGAAGAATCGCCCTCCATCGGCCAGCTTGAGGCTGTTGATCTCGACGAAATTGGGAAGCACACCGACCAGGTTGGGCGGTTCGCTGTTGGTTTTCGGCAGCAGCTTCTGCGGCTTGAATTTCTTGCGCGGCGTGATGGCCACCAGGCCCTGTACGTTTTCAGAGATGGCGCGGTAGTCGCGGAAAGTGAGGCCGGGCGAGACGGCGCGCACGGTCTGCAGTTCGTTGCGGTCCACGGCTTCATGGGCGTCGACGATGATGTTGTTGACGCCGAGCTGATCGATGAAGCTCATCATCTGCTTCTGCGCCCCGGCGGTGATGGACAGCATGGCCACCACGGCGCCGACGCCGAAGATCATGCCGAGCATGGTCAGCAGGCTGCGCAGCTTGTGCGCAAAGAGGCTGGCCAGCCCCATCTTCAGTTCGGGAAGAACGTGCCCAAAAATCATGGTTATTTCCCTCCCGGCATGGAGCTCATGGGATTGTTCCCGGCTTTTTTCTCGCCCTTGTTCTTGCCGCTCTTGTCGGCGGTGGGATCGGCCAGCGCGACGATCTCACCGGGCTCGACGCCGCCGGCCAGAACCATCATGGACTCGCTCTGCTTGGCGACCTGCACTTCGCGCGGCTCGAACTTGCCGTTCGCCTGGCGCACGAACACGGTGGGCCTGCCGTTTTTCTGGAAGACTGCCTGAGCTGGGATATGCAGCGCATTGGGGATCTGCTCTACGAGGATTTCGACGTCGGCCAGCAGGCCCGGCCGGAGGAGCACCTGCACCTGCGAATCCTTTTCGGGGGGCAGCGGGAGCTTGGCATTGTCGCGGTCAGCGTCTGAATACAGGCTGTCGGAGCGTCGCATCAGCGCTTGAATGGTATCCATGCCGCGCCCGCGTCCATAGCTGCTGCTTTGGCCGGCAGCGGTTTGACCGCCCTGGCCACGCCCGCCGCCTTGACCGCCGGCAGCTTGATCACCCTGGCCACGCCCGCCGCCTTGACCGCCGGCTTGATCGCCCTGGCCACGCCCGCCGCCGCGGCCGATCCCGAACTGTGCCATGAGCCTTTGCCTCTCTTCCGGAGAGGCGTTCTGCATGGCTTCGCGCATCTTCTGACGTTCCTCGTCAGTCATGTTGCCCCGGCCGCCGCCTGGTCCGCGTCCCTGGCCGCCGGCCGACTGGCCCGTTCCACCTCCGCCGCGCATTCCGCCAAAACCGCCCCGACCGCCCTGGCCCTGGTCGTCCTGTGCACCGGCGTCCTGCGCTTGCCCAACGGGCTGGCCGAACATCCCCGGCGTGGCTCCCGGCGCCGCTTGCAGGGGCGCAAAAAGCGTAGCGGCCGTATTGACCACGTTCTTCTTGGCGTTGGCTTCCGCGGTGGCCATCACGCGATCCACGTCGTTCGGCCGCATTCCGAGGCCGGCCAGCAACTGGCGCATGTCCACGGAGAATACGACGTCAAATTTCTTGGCCGGGTCGCCCGAGAACACGTCGGCGGCCGCGGTGCCGCTGAGGGCCTTGATCTTGCCGTGAAACTGCTTCTCGGGGACAGAATCCAGTTGCAGGAGGGCGTCCTGGCCCTCCTTCAGGTTGGCGCGGTCCAGCTCGCCGACTTTGGCCCAGACTTCCACTTCGGAAAGATCCAGCAGATCGGCCACCGGCATGCCCGGCGTCAGGGTGTCGCCTTCGCGGATGTCAGGCAGCACCTGGCCAAAATTGAAATTGCCGGCGCGGTTCTGGCGGATCGACACCATCCCGGTGATGGACGCCAAGCTCTTGGTATTGGCAATGCGCTGCTTTTCCCGCGCGACATTCAGCAGGTCGCGGTTGCGCGCCTCCTGGTAAACCGCCAGTTGGGAATCGAACTGCGCCTGGCGCTCTTGCACGTCGGTCTCGAGCTGCGCCAGCGACGTCTTGTTCTGCTCGAGGGCCAACAGGTTCTTCTTGTTATCGATCTCGTCGGTGACCGGCGCCTTTTGGACGTTCAATTCGGCGCGCCGGATGTTGTAGCGCGTGGACAGCAGGGTTACATCGTCCTGGCTCTTGGTGATCAACTGGTTGGCCTTGACGTACTTGATCTGTTCGTCGTCGGACTGCACGGCCAGGTTGGCTTCATCCAGAGCCGCCTGCCGCTCGGAGTCATCGTACTCGACCACCAGGTCCTTTTCGTTGGCCAGCGCGCCGGCGGGAGCGAGCCTGGTCACCTGCACGGTGCCGTTGAGGTTGGGCGCGCTCAGCGTAACCGAGCGAACCGCGCGCAGCTCGCCGCGCGAAAAGGCGCGGATCACCACATCGCCGCGCTGAACCTTGGCGGTCGCGACCTGTTCCTGGTGCGAGGGCATTTGCTTGTACCAGCGGTAGCCGTACCAGCCGCCGGCCGCCAGGATGGCCAGCATCAATAATCGGTAGATTGCCTTCTTCATGAAAACATTCCTATGGCCGGGGGCCGGAAGCGGCCCCGGAACCGCAGCGGCGGGCCGTGGCCCTTCGGCGCCCGCCGCTACAACTTCTTCTTGGCCCTCTTGGCCGCATCAGCCGGGCTCTCCAAGGTGACGATCTCGCCTTCCCTGAGTCCGCCGGTCACAATGATGTCTTCGTCGTTACGCTTGCCCACTTCGATGGGACGCACGACAAACTGCTTGCCGATCTGCACATACGCCGCGGGCTTGCCGTTGTTGTCGAAGCTGGACCGCGCCGGAATGAGAAGCTGATCCGGAATCCGTTCGATGATCACTTCGGCGCTGGCGCTCATGCCGGGGCGCAGCCGCTCATCGAGATGCTTCAACGTGGCGCGCGCGGGGAAGGTCTTTTCGGGGGTCGATCCACCCTTGAAAACCAGGGCCGCGATAGGGCTGATGTAGTCGAGCTCGGCTTCGAATTCCTTGTCCGGGATGGCGTCCACGCGCACCTTCACCGGCTGGCCGAGCTGAATCTTGCCGCGGTCCACCTCCTCCAGCTTGAGGTCTATATAGAGCTCAGAAAGATCGGGAATTTCCAGAATCTCCGCGCCGTTCCATACGTTGTCGCCTTCTTTGAACGGGGGTGTCGATTGGCCGAAAGTTCCCTGCGACCGGAAATTGGAGAGGACCACGGCCACCCCATCGGTCGGCGCACGCAACTGCATCATCGAGAGGTAGCCCGTGGCCGTATCCAGGTCGCGCAAACCCTTGTCTTTTTGCTGGTTCAAGCGGTTCAGATCGGCCTGATTGCCCACCTGGTGGGCGTTGATGGTGGCTTTTACCTGCTGCAGAGAGCCCTCGGCGACGCCGACCTGTATCCGGTTCTTCTCGCCGTCCACGGCGGAGAGCACTTCCGCCTTGCTGGCATCCAGCTTGGAGCTCTCCACGCCGTACTCGGATGTCAACTTGTTCAGGGAGTCGGTGTCGTCATTGATCTTCTGGGTCGCCTTGGTCTGTTCGATGGTGCCGTCGATGGCGCGAATCTGCGCGGTCTGGTTGATGACGTTTTGCTCCATGGTGGCCGAATCGAACTCCACCACCACGTCGCCCTTCTTAATGGGGATTCCGTTTTGCGCCAGGTGCGTGATGCGCAATCCGGGCGCCGCCGGGGCTTTCAAGATGGTCGACCGGGCGCTTCGGATGTCGCCGCGCGCGCGGACGCTGATCACAAAATCCGAGCGCCTCACGCGGGCCACGGCGACCTCTATTTCCGTTGTGGTGGAGTAGTGATACGCCGCGTAGAGGCCACTGCCGCAGATGAGCAGGCCGATCGTCCAGGTGATGATCTTGACGCGATGCGGGTTGGATTTTCCGAGCCTCTGTTTGGGTCTCTGATCTTTGGATGGCATAGCCTACCTTCTCGTGAATGACGTCTTTCCGCTCCCTCGTGGCCGCGGCGTCCGATGCGCCTTGCGGCGGCGTTACAAGGGGCGTTGAAGCGCGATTACGTCCCCTTTCTGTAAGCCGGAATGGATGGCCACATCGGTGAAGCTACTGAGGCCGGGCTCGACCTGCTTCTTGATCCAGCCCTCCGGACCCTGCACGAAAACGAAGGAGCTGCCGTTTTCTTCAAAAACGGCCGCGCGCGGCACGACGACGGTGTTGCTTTCGCTCGCCAGCACTACGTCAGCGCTTCCGGTGAGGTCCGGGATGACGCGCGAGTCGATCTTGTCGATCTTGAGGCGGACCGGAATCTCGCCGACATAGCCGGCGCGGAAGGTGCTGGTTTTGGACATCGCTCCGATGCCGTCAAGCGTGCCGGGCAAATCCACGTCGGGGTATGCGTCCAAGTGCACCGTGGCTTTCATTCCCAACCGGAGCCTCTCGGCATCCACCTGGTTCACGGTGGCGTTCAGGATCATCGAGCGCGGGTCCACAATCGTGAGGAACGGCTGACCGGCGTTCACCTGGTCGCCTTCGCGCACCTGCCCATACTCGCCGTTGCGCACAATACTGGCCATCACGGCGATGCCGTCAATGGGGCTCGCGATCGTCATCCTCTTGACGTTATTATCGGCGCGCTGCAATTCAATCTGGGTCTGGCCGCGGTTGAGTTCCTGGACGCGGATTTGGGCGCGCTGCGATTCGATCAGGAGTCCATCCTCATACTGCAGTTGTTTGTAGGTGGCTTCCGACTGCTCGGCTGTCAGCTTATAGTTCTCGGCATCGATCGCGGACCGGACGGGGATAGTCTGGAGGTCCAGCAGCGCCTGTTGCCAAGCGGCTTTAGAGGCGCGGACGCCCTGGTCGTGGGTTTCCTTGTTGGCCGCCAAGGTGGCCAGCATCTTCTTCACCTGGTTGTCGTTCTGAATGACGGCGTCCTTGTAATCGTCCAGCCGCTGCAGTTGGTTGGTGGGATCGAATTCACCCACAACGTCGTCCTTCTTGACGTGGGTGCCGGCTTTGACCAGCTTCAGAAGGATGAGGTTGAAGTCGGCGCCGCCTGGACCGCCGGCCGGGCCCGCCATCAGATTGCCACCCATTCCGCCGCGGTTAGTGTTGGACCGGCTGCCTTGAATGCGCGGAGCCAGCAGGGACATGAAATTCTGCGCCGCCACCGTGCCGGTAATTCGGACGGTCTTCCGCAGGTCGCCGATCGCCACAGGCACCACCGGTACGGTGATGACCGGACCGCCACCCGCTGTTTTCAGGGCGGACTGGGTTTTCAGATAATAGGCCACCCCCGCGGCGATGACGACTAACAGTAAAGGAATCGCCCACCTGGCGGGACGGCGTCTGCGGGGCTCCCGAGGCGGAACAACCGTCGGCTTGGGCGACGGTTGCGGAGGCGCAACTGGCTCTCGGGCAGGGTCCGGCGCAGGAACGCTACTAAAGAACGATTGCATGTTCACCCTTCCAGCTCAATGGCCCGCTACAAGCGCTTGGGGTTGAGTTCACCTAGAGATGACGACTTTCCAGCGCGAAAGGTTATCGCTCATCCGGCGAAAGTTCCATTTTTTCGGCCTGGAGAACGCTCATTTGCGCATAGTTCCGGGCGTAGTGTCAAGTCGCGGACGGTCGAGACTGATGGAAAACCCGGCAGAGGTTCTGAGGAAAACGCATGGGTAGGCGGAGCACTTGCAAAACGCCGCGAGAACGGCTGGCCAAAATCCATGGTTTTGAGCTAAGTTTCAGAAAAGAAAGTCGAAATCGGCCGTGAAGCGGCGGTCGCGCTGGCCGAAGAAGAAGCCGTAGGCGGGATCACCCGTATTAGCGTGCACAGCTTCGGGATTGAAATGATTGGTCAGATTGAAACCGGCTAGAGACAGACGGACGGAGTACTTCGGGTTCAAGCGCAGATCTTTGGAAATGCGCGAATCTAATGAAAAGAAATGGGGAAAGCGGCTGCTGTTTGGAATTCCCACATAATCCTGGGAGGCATCAGTGGGCGAATACGGAAAGCCGCTTCGGTACTCCAAAACGGGGGAAACCCGGAACGCGGCAGGAAGCTGGAGGCTGCCCCAAGCCAGGAGGCGATCGGGCAAGCTGGCCGGGAGATTTCCGAACTGGTTGGCGCGGATGAGGGGCACCGGGAAACTCCCGAGGTAGTTGTTGAAGTCGTTCAGGTCGCCGCGAGCATGGCTGTTGACGTACGAGAAGTACACCAAGCGCGAGTCGCTCTTCAGCCGTAGCCGGGCGGTGGCCTCGATCTGGCGGTAACGCGACCCGCCCACTCCGGAAAGCAGATAGCCTCCGGTATCGGTAACGGGGTCGGGGCCCTCCGGAGTGACGATCACCAAGCCATTGGCGTAGTTCTGCATGTAGCCTACGCGGACCTTGAGGTCGCGAGTGACGGGCTGCTCGATTTGCAGGGTGGCAATGTTGCTCTGGGGCGAGAAATTGCCGGGTGTGGGACCTTGGAAGATCAGCTTATGATGGCGGTAAACCTGCCCCAGGGTGTTCTTGAAGAGAAACGGGCCCGCTGAAATCGCACCATCGGCGCCGTACATGGTGAGGATCTCCCAGGGGTAACTGTGAAAGGCGTAGATGTTTAGCGGAACGCGATCATAGAACCAGCCGAAGCCGCCGCGGATCACGGTGCCCGCTCCGGGAATTGGATTCCACGAAACGCCGGCGCGCGGCGCCATGCGCATGGAGTGGGTTACCTGCTGCGAAGCGACGCGCAAGCCGTAATCGACAGACAGACGCGGCGAAACCATCCAGTGGTCCTGGGCAAAGAACGCATAGTCGGTATCGGAGATCTCAAACGGCAGGCCGGGGGTGAAAGTGATAGTCTCCAGCAGCAGGTTCTGCGCGTCCAGGATATCGATGGGGTGCTTGCTGACCGCGCCGTCCTCGTTGCTGCCCGAAAGGTCGGTTCCCACCTTGAAATTGTGGGTGCCGAAGCGCGCCCAAGGGGCGAAAGAGAATGAGGTGGCGCCCGCAACCCTGGTGGCCTCGTGATACTGCTGGGCGAAGTAGTTGCCGCGATTTCCCATTGGCGTGATCGCCAAGTCCTGGGTCCCCGAGCCCCACACGGAAGCGTCGAAACGGGTCACTGAGAAATTGCTCTCCAGAAGGCCGCCGAATATGGTCAGGCGGTCCGCTACAGAGCCGGTGTGGTTCTGGATCCTGGCGTCGGGCGCGGTGGGCTCCGGATTGAAGTAATCGATGTTCACGAATTCCAGGCGCTGCGGAGCCACGTGAGTGGTGGCGGTGACCAGGTGCCGGCTGGAAATCACCCAGTCGAGCTGGGCGAACGAGTTGACTCCGTCCTGCTTCTTCTGGTTGTAAGGGAACGGCAAGGTGTAGACGGGGATCTTACGGACCTCATAGTCAATGCCCTCGGAGAAGAAGAGTTTGCCAGGGATGAGTGGCCCCTCGAAATTGAGGCGCGGCGTGGCGTCGCGCAGGCCGCGCAGGTGCCAGCTGCGAATGAAGAACTCGGGGAGGGGATCGTTGAGCTCCCACTTCCACTTCTCGCCGCCACGGCGCGTTTCGACCGACACCAAGCCGGCAGTGAACTGGCCGTACTCCGCGAGGAAGGGAGTCTGGTAGACGGTCATGGCCTCGACGCTGTCGATGGGCACGGTCAGGCCGAATTGGCCCGTGGCGGGATCGGTGACATCAGCCGAGTTGACGATCATGGCGTTGCGGTGCTCGGCGCTAGCTGAGATCATCAGGCCGCCACCAGGTTCGCGAACCACGCCAGGGATCATGGGAAGGGCATCCGCCACCGTGGCCGGCCGGTCGGGAAGCTGTTTGACGGCCTGCGCGCCTAGCGTGGCAGGCGCCGAGGCACCCAATTCCACGGGGGTTGCGGTGTCGCTGACCTCCACGCTATCGCGGCTGGTAAGAACCGGTATCAGGGTCAGTTCGAGCGCGATGGCGCCGGTTGGCAACAGATCGAGGCCGGGTTTGCGGATCGGCTGGTAGCCGTCTTTGGTGGCAGAGATTTCGTAGCTCGCGGGTCGAAGGCCGATGAAGACCGCGCGACCCTGGGCGTCGGTTTCCAGAGTGGAGACGGACTCATCACCTACCAGAAGCCGGAGACGGGCACCTGCCACTGGCTGGTTGGACTGGTCGACAACGGACACACTAATCGTCCCGTCGGCCGGTGACAGTGCGGCAGAGGCAGCGCGCCAAAGCAGCAGCGCCGCAATGGATGGCGCCCGGAGTCCCATCACCCAATCCTTTGGTTCTACCTTCGGTTTAACACATTACTCGCAGCGGGTCGAGCGCTCGCGAGTACCGTTTTTCATGGTACTGCAGGCGGATTTCGCGGTGTTGCCTTCCGCTCGCCGGCGTTCGCGGCCCCCTGGGACCGCATGCTATCGTGAAGACAGTGTCGTCGCCACTCAACTTTCACCTGGATCAGTATGAGGGACCGCTGGACCTGTTGCTGGACCTGATCCGCAAGCAGCAAATCGACATAAAAGACATCCCTATCGCCACCATCACGGCGCAGTACCTCGAATACATGGAAAAAGCCCGGGAAATGGACATCGACTTGGGCGCGGAATTCGTCTATATGGCGGCAACCCTGATCCACATCAAGTCGAAAATGCTGCTGCCGCGCGACCCGGCTCTCGGACAGGATGAAGAGAATGCCGAAGACCCGCGGCAGGAACTGGTAGATCGGCTGCTGGAACACGAGCGCTTCAAGAATGCCGCTGAAATGCTGCAGCAGAAGCGGCTCATCGAGGAGAACATCTGGTCCAACCCGTCGATCCAGGCGTTTGTGTCGGAGAGCGGCGAACCGGGGCTGGCGGTCGGGTTGTTCGACTTGGTGAAGGCATTCGGCGAGATGCTGGAAAGGGCCAAGAATCGGCCGGCCTACGAGGTGGAAGGGGCCGATGTCACGGTGGCGGACATGATCCGCTACCTCAAAGAGCGTTTCCTGGAGGCGGGGGAGGACCAGCCGGTTTTCATCCTGCGGATCTTCGAACAGCAGCGCAGCCGGCGCGCCATGATCGCCCTGTTTCTGGCGGTGCTGGAGGTGGTGCGGATGCAGGCCGTGGTGGTGACACAGGAAGATCAATTCGGCGAGATCGCCTTGCGGCGGCACAGCAATTTCGACGCGGTGTTCGCTTCCGAGCTGCCTATGGCGGCAATCGAAAATCATTACGTTTGATCACGCATGGAAGAACTGGAGATTGACCCCAAAGGCGAAAGCCCGCAAGAGGAAGCCGGTGCGGACCCGGTGGAGGAAACCGCACAGCCGCAACCGGCCGTATCCATAGACGAGTTTCTGACCGGGGGCGAGGCGGAGCAAGCGGAAGCACCGGCGGCCATGCCGCTGGAGAACGCACAACTCCGGGCAGTGCTCGAAGCCATTGTTTATGTGGCGGAAGAACCGCTGACGGTGGCGCAGATGGCGGCCGCGCTGGAGCAACCAGCGGAGCGGGTGCGGGAAACGCTCGACCAGCTCATCGCGGAATTCGAGAAGCCGGAACACGGGGTCAGCATCCGGGAAGTGGCGGGCGGTTACAAAATGGCCACCAAGCCGGAGCACCACGAGGCCGTGCGTGAATTCGCGAAGAGCTTGCAGACCCCCCTGAAACTATCATTGCCGGCGCTGGAGACCCTGGCAGTGATCGCCTACAAGCAACCGGTAACCACGCCCGAGATCCTGGAAATCCGCGGCGTGCAGGGCGGCGGCGTTTTGAAGACGCTGCTGGACCGCAAACTGATCACGGAAGCCGGCCGGAAAAACGTGATTGGCAAGCCAATCCTGTACAAAACCACCAAGGAATTCCTGATTCAGTTCGGCCTCAAGGATCTGAGCGAGCTGCCGTCGCTTAAGGAATTCGAAGAGATCCGCCGCATGGCCCTGGGCGACGCCGAGCCCCCAGCCGGGCCGGTGGCGGAACAGGCCCAGTTGGACTTAGGGGACGCGCCGGAAGCAAGGGCCGAGGGTGACCCCGCTGACGACGAGAGCCAGTCGCGGACCGCGGAAAACGATTGTCCGCGCCACTCGACAGAGACTGCGGAAGACCACGCGGAGAACTGATGGGGGAGGAGCGGCTTCAGAAAATCCTGTCGCAGGCGGGCGTGGCGTCGCGTCGACAATCGGAACAGATCATCGTCGCGGGCCGGGTTTCGGTAAACGGCACGGTGTTGACCGAGTTGGGGTCGAAAGCCGATATCGAGCGCGACCATATCAAAGTGGACGGCCGCCTGATTCACGCGCCCAGGCGCAATGTGTACATCGCGCTGAACAAGCCCAACAACACCGTCACCACGGTGAGCGATCCGCAGCATCGCACCACGGTGATGGAGCTGTTGCATGGAGTCAAAGAGCGGGTGTACCCGGTGGGGCGGCTGGACTATCACAGCGAGGGATTGTTGCTGCTGACCAACGACGGCGAACTGGCTAACGAGATCATGTCGGCCGCGACCCATCTGCCGAAGACTTACGTCGTGAAGGCCAATGGACCGCTCACCGGAGAGCAGGAACAGCGTTTTCGCGAGGGAATTCCGCTCTCGGGCCGCCGCACTTTGCCGGCCGGCCTGAAGCTGATTCATCCGGCCGAGAATCCCTGGTACGAGGTGCGGTTGTTTGAAGGCCGCAACAATCAAATCCGCCTGATGTTCAATTACTTTGGGCGGCTGGTGGAGAAGTTGCGGCGGGTGCGCATCGGACCGGTCGAGCTGGGCCCCCTCAAGCCCGGCGAGTTCCGCTACCTGAGCGCCGACGAAGTGCGGAAGCTGAAACGCGCCGCGCATGCCGGAACCGCGCACCGCCAGGAGGCGGCAGGATGAAACAGGTTGCGGAGATTCTCCGCTCGAGCCATACGATCGCGGTGGTGGGATTGTCCCACAAGCGATATCGCCCGAGCTACGGCGTAGCGGAATACATGAAGCAGGCGGGCTACCGCATCATCCCGGTGAATCCGCACGAAGACGAAGTGCTCGGCGAGAAGTGCTACACCGACCTCGACTCGGTGCCCGAGCCGGTAGACATCGTGGACATTTTCAGGCGCCCGGAGTTCGTCCCGGAGATTGTGGAAGCGGCGATTCGCAAAGGCGCCAAGGTGGTGTGGATGCAGGAAGGCGTGGTGCACGAAGAAGCGGCGCGGCGGGCGGAAGCGGCGGGCCTGGTCGTGGTGATGGATCGCTGCATTCTGAAGGAGCACAGAAGGCTGGCGCGCGCGGGTTAGAGAAGGCGCGCCACTCACTACGCCCGCTCTTCGAACTCCAGTTGATCGCCGGGTTGCGTGCCCGTCGGTTCCACTGAACCGGCCGGAAGTTCGATCACGGAATGCGCGGACAGACAGGCGGAAGCGCGCCACGGCGGGACGGCGTGCCGGACCTTGCGCACTTTGTTCTTTCTGTCGATGTAAACCAGGTCGATCGCGAACTTCATGAAGAACGTGTGGACCGATTCGCAGGGCTTGATCCACAACCCATGACCGGGTTCCAGGCGCTCGTGCTTGAGCAGGCCGGTGCGCCGTTTTCCGCTGGTGTCGGCGACGTCCACGTGTTCGCCCAACACCGCACCGCGAGTCTGGTTCCGCACCAATACTGTCAATGGTCAGAACTATATCACGCGGCGCGTAACCGGATCGCGGTGCGGACCTTATTGCGCGATCGGGGTTCGCTCCGCGTGATCGACCATCACCACTGGCATGGGCCGCTTCTGCTCCTCCAACTTCAATCCGAGTTGCTTGTCGACTGCTTCGAAGACCGTAAGGTCGTCGGACGGGGTGGAGGCCTCACCGTCCGCCGCGGCTTTGGCCTTGGGAAGCGCGTTCTTGGGAGTCCAATATAGCTGGAAATCGTATGCGCCCTGGATTTCCGTCAGGTCGATTAGCGGAGGCTTGACATAGGCTGCGGCCACCGTGGGCAGCCGCTCGGCAAACTGGGCCATGGTGGTGTTGGTGCAGACATAGTTTCTGCGCTCTATGAACACAATCTTGCATTCCGAGCGAGCCATGCCGTCGGAGGCCTTCAGCTTCGCGTCTCGTTTTCCGCGCGCCAGGACATAGACCGTCAGCGGCTGCTCCTCGGTGTGAACGGTGAGCTTGAACCGTTGGATCAGCAGGTTCTTCAGCATGGCCCAAAGCGCATCTTCGGGTATGTCTCGCGGCGCTTTCGCGATCACGTCGAAACGGTCTTCCTCCATCCATTTCGGGCTGGAGACGCCGTCCTCCTTGGTCTGGTAAGCCGCCATTAACAAGCCCTTCAAGGTAGCGCCCAAAATCTCCATGCGGCCGTTCTGGAAGTCCCAGTCACCCATCAGTCCTGTCCTCGTGGCCGGCGCTGCCCGCCCTGAGAATTGCGCACCCGCTTTCGCCGGCCGGACCTCGGCTACTTCGAATTCGGTGGGGAACGCAGGAATCTTCGAGGCCACACCCTCCGAATTGGAACTTGGCGTTTCGTTCACGCGGTCCACCACGACTGCGTCCATCGGCTTCTTTCCCGGTTCCAGCTTGAGACCGAGTTTCTCCAGCCCATCGAACACCGAGGTCGCCGGCGGGCCGTCGGGGTTGTTCTTGGCCGCCAGGTAGACTGCTCTGCCCATCCAGTCCAGTTGAAAGTCGAATTTCCCCTTCAGGTTCGTCTCGTTCACCACCGGATGATCGACGTAATTTCTTGCTGCTCCCGGCAGGATCTCGCTCAAGTCATCCATGCTGCACGACGTGCACCGCATGTGGATCATTCCGGGATCGCCAGTTCCCTGGGAGGTCTGCGGCGGCCCGTCCTTTGCGGCGGGCTGCAGCTTCGGCGCTGTTTTGGCGGCGGTCAGCACGTAGACCGGCATGTCCCTTTTTTCCTGCTTGACCGCCAGGCTGAAGCGGTCCCCAAGCAGCGTCTTCAACATTGCCTGCAGCACCTCTTCTTTCGAAGTAGCGGGCGCTTTGGCGATGACGTCGAACTTATCGCTCGCCAGCCACGGCGGCCCGCCGACGATCATCTTCTCGTCGACGCCGTACGCGGCGGAAATCAGCTCCAGCATGGTGACGCCGCGCAACTCCACGCGGCCTCCCGGCATGAAGCCCCCGCTGGAAGAGGTGCCCGGCGCGCTGACGTGAACATCCGCCACTTCGAACGCCGGTGGATTCTTTGTGGCCTGGCCCGGCAATAAGCCCGG
>Ga0335081_10010457_pt1 | contig 14999 bp, 14 predicted proteins | sample Lox_Sample_35_FD_206713 | JGI IMG/M metagenome (GOLD analysis project Ga0335081, IMG submission 206713) | Soil microbial communities from Loxahatchee National Wildlife Refuge, Florida, United States - Lox_Sample_3.5 | ecosystem: Environmental > Terrestrial > Soil > Wetlands | place: USA...
CGGCCAGCGGCTCGGTTCCTCAAGCTTTTGCCGGAGCGAGGATGGCGGAAAAGCTTCACCAGCAAGTGGCCGAATGCCGGCCGGGGTCCTGGTTCTGCGGGTATGGCAAAGAAATCCTGAATTTCGCACAGGGCGCTCAGAAATACCGCAGCCAGACGTAAAGCTGGCAGATGAGGATCGAAACGATCATCATCGGCAGCGCATAGAGCGTATATCTGACGAAGCCGAAGGCGATGCCGTTGCGCTCGGCGATGCCGGCGACGGTGAGGTTCGCGGTGGCGCCGATCAGCGTGCCGTTGCCGCCGAGGCAGGCGCCGAGCGACAGGCACCACCACAGCGGTGCGATATGCGCTTCGCCGCCAAACGCCGGCGCCATGCCCTTGATCACCGGGATCATCACCGCCACGAACGGGATATTGTCGACGATCGCGGCGAGGAACGCCGACAGCCAGAGGATGATGACGCCGCCCAGGGCGAGATTGTCGCCGGTGACGGCGACGAGCTTGCCGGCCAAGAGCTGCAACAAGCCGCTGACCTCGACAGCATGCACCACGATGAACAGGCCGACAAAGAAGAAGATGGTGATCCATTCGACCTCGGTCAGCGTTCGCGTCACGTTGACCGTCTGCTTGTCGCCGCGGTGCTCCCAATTGTCGAGCAGCATCAGCACCGCCGCGCCGCCCATCGCGATCGTCGCCGGCTCCAGACCCAGCCGCTCCTCGAAGATCAGCGCAACGATCACGGCGGCGAGTACCGCCATGGACTGCACCAACAACGGCAGATCGACGATGGCGGCGCGGGCATCGAGTGTCATCACGCGCAGCCGGTTCTCGATCGTGGCATGGGTGGCGCGGCCCCAGATCAGATGCAACATCAGCGCCTGCGCCGCCTGAACCACGACGACCACCGGCGCCAGATGCAAAAGAAAGCTGTTGAAGCTCAAACCCGCCTGCGAGCCGATCATGATGTTCGGCGGATCGCCGATCAGCGTCGCGGTGCCGCCGATATTGGACGCCAGCACTTCGGCGATCAGGAACGGAAACGGCGCGATCTGCAATTCACGGGTGACCGCGAGCGTCACCGGCGCGATCAACAGCACCGTGCTGACATTGTTGAGGATCGCCGAGAGGAAGAACGTCACCAGCTGGACGAGAAGAAGGAGCGCGGCCGGATGCGCGCGGGCAAGCTGCGCCGAGCGGACGGCGGCATATTGAAACAGGCCCGAACGCTGCGCGATCGAGGTGATGATCATCAGCCCGGTCAGCGTGCCGATGGTGTTCCAATCGATGCCCTTGAGCGCCTCGGCCTGATCGAGCGCGCCGGCCAGCACCGCGATGCCGGCGGCGACCAGCGCGATGATGGCGCGATTGACCCGGTCCCAGATGATGACCGCATAGGTCACGCAGAGGAGCACGGTCGCGAACCACATCGGGTCGAGGCCGAAAATGAGGTGCGGGGTGAAATGCTCGGTCACGGCTCGGACTTGGCCCGGACATTCGCGTAACCGGAGCGGCAAGGGAAGGCAACGATAATCGGCGACGCGGCGGCTCGAACCGACGTCACCGCGCAACGAAAACGGCGGTCATGGCGACGAACAGCGGCACCAGAACGACGATCGACCAGATGATGTAGGCGAAAAAACTCGGCATCCTGACGCCGCGCTCGGTGGCGATGGCATAGATCATGAAATTCGGCGCATTCCCGATATAAGTCAGCGCGCCCATATAGACCGCTCCCATGGAAATCGCCGCCAGCGCCGGCGCCAGTTTCGTCATCAGGTCGGCGGCGTTGCCGCCGGCGAGCTTGAAGAAGACGAGATAGGTCGGCGCATTGTCGAGAATCCCCGAAAGAATGCCGGTGAGCCAGAAATAGGCGACTTGATGCGGCGTGCCGTCGTGGCGGGTCACCGCGGTGAGGAGCCAGGCGAACGCGCCGTCATGGCCGGCGTCGAGCATGGCCTGCACTGGCCCGGCGCAGATGAAAATGCCGGCAAACAGGCCGGCGACTTCGAGGATCGGCGCGAAGGTGAAACCGTTGGCGGCGCGCTGCGCCTTCGGCGTGAGCCACAGCGAGGCGAGCGCGGCAAGGGTGACGAGCCCATCGCGCGCCAGATCCTGCAGCGGCAGCGTCGTGCCGTAAAGGGTCAAGCCGATGCCCGGCTGCCACAGCGCCGAATCGACGACCGCGACGATGATGAGCGCGAGAAACAGCAGGTTGACGGCGCCGTGGACGCGCAGCGGTTCGCTTGGCGGCGCCGGCTCGCCGACCGGCGCGGCGCGGCGATCCGCAAAATAAAACCAGCCGTCCATCATGACGAACAGGATGAGCACCCAGACGGCGGCGAAAACCGTGGGCCGCCACAGATGCTGCAGCGGCCAGAAAAAGTCGACGCCGTTGAGAAAGCCGATGAACAAGGGCGGGTCGCCGAGCGGCGACAGCGCGCCGCCGATGTTGCCGACCAGAAAGATGAAAAAGACGACGACGTGGACGTTGTTCGCCCGCGCCGCATTGGCGCGAAGCAGCGGACGGATCAGGATCATCGCGGCGCCGGTCGTGCCGACGATGCTCGCAATCAGCGTGCCGAATACCAGCACGGCGGAATTGACGAGCGGCGTGCCGCGCAGCGTGCCGGTCACCATGATGCCGCCGGCGACGACATAGAGCGCGAACAGAAGCGCGATGAAGCCGAGATAATCGCCAAGGAGCGCGTGCACGAGCAGCGCCAGCGCGCTATCGGTACCGCGCAGCGCCGCGAGCGGCGCCAGCGCCAGGACCGCCCAGACGAAGGCGAATAGGCCATAGTAGCGATGCCACAGGCGGGGAAACAACAGCGGCCCGAGGGCAATCGTGAGCAGTATGCCGGCAAAGGGCAGGATCCAGGGCAGCGACAGGCTTGCCCCGTCGAGAGCGGCGGCATGCGCCGCACTCGGCAGCGATGTCACGGCGACTAGCAAGAGCATGATCCGGGCGGCCATCATGGCCAGTTTGCCATGAAGCTTTGACCTTTGCATTATGGCGAGTAGCCAAACGCCTGACTTCGGGAGGAAATCAACGTGGCCGGCCATCGCTTCCAAAATCCATCGACCATGCCGCCGACGCGCGGCTATACCCATGTCGTCGAGACGAAAAGCCCGAGCCGGACCATCTATATCGCCGGGCAGCTCGGCATGACGGCGGACGGCAAATTCGCCGGCACCGACTTCACCGCTCAGGTCGTGCAGTGCTTCGAGAACTTGAAGCTCGCCCTTGCCGCCGCCGGCGCGCGGTTCGAGCACGTGGTGAAGGTCACCGCCTTCTTCATCGACATCGGCAACATCCACGCCTATCTCGAAGTGCGCAACCGCTACGTCAACACCATGGCGCCGCCGGCCTCGACCGCCATCCAGATCTCGAAGCTCGCGCATGACAGCGCGCTGTTCGAGATCGAGGCCATCGCCGTGGTGCCGGAGGAGTAAAGCCGGCGCGCCGGCGCATCGAGATTCAATCGAGGGGAAAACGCAAATCATGGGCAAGAAAATCGCCTTTGTCGGAGCGGGCGCGGTCGGCGGCTATACCGGGGCGCATATGGTGGCGGCCGGGGAGGACGTGACGTTCATCGATCCTTGGCCGGCGCATGTCGAGCACATGCGCCAGCACGGCTTGCGCGTGACGCATGCGATGAAGGAGCCGGAATTCACCGTGCCGGTGCGCGCGCTGCACGTCACCGACGCGCAGCAATTGGCCAAGGAAACGCCGGTCGACATCGCCTTCGTCTGCATGAAATCCTACGACACCGCGTGGGCCGCGATGCTGATCCGGCAATATCTGGCGCCGGACGGCTATGTGGTGTCGCTGCAGAATTGCATGAACGAAGAGACCGTCGCCGGGGTGGTCGGCTGGGGCAAGACGCTCGGCTGCATCGCCTCGAGCATCACCGTCAATCTGCCGGAGCCGGGCCACATCCATCGCGGCGCCGCCAAGCACGGCGCCGCGCATACCGTATTCCGCGCCGGCGAGGTCCACGGCCGCATCACCAAGCGCGCGGAAGAGGTCTGCCGGCTGGTCGGCTTTTCCGACAGCGCCAAGGTGACCAGCAATCTGTGGGGCGAGCGCTGGTCGAAGCTCGTCGCCAACGCCATGCAGAATGGGCTGTCCGCGTGCACCGGGCTCGGCGGCAGCGATATGCTCAAGATCGATCCGATCCGGCGTTTCTCCACCCGCCTCGGCTCCGAGGCGATCCGCGTCGGCCAGGCGCACGGCTTTGCGCTCGAGGAAATCTGCATCTGCCGCCGGAGACCATCGCGCGCGCCGGCGAAGGCGATGCGGTGGCCGAGCAGACCTGCGATGCGCAGCGCTTCAAGGACTCCTCGCGCACCGCCGCCGGGCAGCGTCCGTCGATGGGCCAGGACATGCAGAAAGGCCGCCGCACCGAAATCGAATTCTTGAACGGCCTCGTGGTGCGCGAGGGCGAGAAGGTCGGGATTTCCTGCCGCGCCAACACCGTGCTGGTCGATCTGGTCAAGCGCGTCGAGAAGGGCGAACTCAAGCCCGACCCGCGGCACATCACCGAGCTGCGGCTGAACTGAACTGCGCCACGTGCCGCGCCGGCGCTTCGGGAATAGTTTTGGCAATACAACTAATAAGCGACTGCGCGCCTAATGCACGTAACTTACCAAGTCCGCGGGCGCCCTCTAAGATGACCGGCAATTAAATTTCCGGGGAGGGCAACATGAACATCGTGACACGACGTCTCGTCGCGCGGGCCGCCGCGGCGGCCGTAGCGATTGGGCTGTCATCGCTGCCGGCGCTCGACACCGCGCACGCGCAGGCCAAGACCTACACGATGAAGATAACACTGCCGACGCTGAACGATCCGAGCTACATGTTCGCCAAGAATTACGCCGCGGCGCTGGAGAAGGATTCGGGCGGCCGCATCAAGACCGAGATCTATCCGGCCAGCCAACTGGGCTCGATCCCGCGGCAGATCGAAGGCACGCAGTTCGGCGCCATCCAATGCGCGCTCATTCCGCCCGAATTCTTTGTCGGCGTCGACCAACGCTTCGAAGTGATGGCGGCGCCCGGCCTGGTGGCGTCCATGGACCAGGGGCAGCGCGTGGCCGCCGATCCTGCGGTCAAGAAGCTGATGCTCGGTCTCGGCGCCGACAAAGGTCTGCACGGCGTCGCGATGTTCATGAATTCGCCGTCCTCGGTGATCGCAAAAGATGCGATCCGGAAGCTGGCGGATTTCAAGGGCAAGAAGATCCGCGTTCTCGCCTCGCCGTTTCAGACCCAGGCGATCGAGCGGCTCGGGGCGACGCCGGTGGCGATGACGCTCGGCGACGTCATCCCGGCCATCCAGCAGGGCGCCGTCGATGGCGCGGTCGGCGGCATCGTGGTGTGGACGCCGATGCATTTCAAGGACGCGGCGAAATACGTCACCGAGACCGGCCAGCCCGCCGTCTTTGCAATCGTCGAGGTCAACAAGGCCTGGTACGAGTCGCTGCCCGCCGACCTTAAGAAAATGATCGACGACGACGCCGCCAAAGAGCAGGCCGCAATCGGGCCGGTGGCGAGCGAAATCGTCAGCAAGGCGCGCAAGGGCTGGACCGACAGCGGCGGCGAGCTGATCAGCCTGCCGGCCGACGAGCAAGCGTCGATGATGAAGACGTTTGGCAGCGTCGGCGCCGACGTCTCGAAGAGCAAGCCTGCGCTCAGCGAGGCTTATCAGATCGTGACCGCGGCGGCGCAACGCACGCAATAGGCTTTCCTACGGCCGCCTGGGGCCGGCGGCGGCGTTGCCGCCGCCGGCCTTGTGTGATTCCATGCAAGGCCGGAAACCCACCCTCCCCGCGATGCGGCTCAAGGACAAGATCGTTCTCATCACCGGCGCCGCCGGCGCGATCGGCTCGGCGATCGCCGATGCGGTGCGAGAGCAAGGCGGCGGCGCTGTCGCCAGCGATTTTGCCGGCCGTCTTGCAGGCCATGGCGGCGTTGCGCACACACTCGACGTCACCGCCGAAGCCGACTGGCTGCGGGCGATCGCCGCCATCGAGCAAAGCCACGGACGGCTCGATGGCCTGGTCAATGCCGCCGGCATCATCGCCGTCGGCAGCGTCGAGGACACCGACCTCGCGACCTGGCGCCGCGTCATGGCGGTCAATCTCGACGGCACGTTTCTCGGCTGCAAACACGCCATGCGGCTGATGCGGCGGAGCGGCGGCTCGATCGTCAATATGTCGTCGGTGTCCGGACTGGTCGGCGGCCATAATCTTGCGGCGTACAATGCGTCGAAGGGCGGCGTGCGACTGCTCACCAAATCGGTGGCGCTGCACGGCGCGCGATGCGAGCCGCCGGTGCGTTGCAATTCGCTGCATCCGGCCTTCATCGAAGGCCCGCTGGTCGACGGCCTGGTGGCGCGCGTGCGCGATCCGGCAACCGCGCGCGAACGCATGGCGGCGATGGTGCCGCTGCACCGTTTCGGCACGCCGGCCGAGGTCGCCGCGCTTTGCGTTTATCTGCTGTCGGACGAATCCGCCTTCGTCACCGGCGCCGAACTCACCCTCGACGGCGGGCTCACCGCGCAGTGAGGCGCAACGGCGCTGCCCTTGCGCATCATCCCGGAGGCGGAACGGTTTCGCCGCGGCGGTGGGCCGCAGATGGATTACGCACCCGCGAGGTGCGTCCCTCCGTCCGCATTTTCGCTTCTGCCGCGGTCCAGTCCGGCGGAGCATCCGTGTCCTGCTGCCAATGCGTGACCGAAGCTTCGTCGCACCAGTCCAGAATTTTCGGCATGACCACGCGATGCGCGCCGCTCGTCATGAAGGCGCGCATCGACTGTTCGTCCCGCCAAAGGGTTCGGGTCCAGAAGGTGAGTTTGACTTCCCGGCGCACGTCGGCGCTCAGACAGCCTGGACTGCCGCGGGCCTGGCGCACGCTTGCCAGCGCACGCAGAAGGAACTCGGGCAAGTAGCGAATGGAACGCACCCGCAAACGAGTGATGGAGGCAAGCGGCATGGCGCATGTTGCGGCCGATCTCCGGCGGATCTGTGACGCATGACACGGACCCGCCGCGGCATTCGCTCAGCCTCGACGGCGGGCTTGCGGCGCGGCGACACCCATCTCCGCTTGCAAGATCAAAACAGCTTCAGCGCGGCAGATCGCCTGCGAATGCGTAGCAAACGCACAAGGCGAGGCTGGCCCAGACCGCTGCACTGAAATAAAGCGACATCCAGGCAATCTCGTCCTTCCAATGAGCGATGTCGTGCGTCACCACCCAACGCACGCTGGCGTCCCACAGACCCTCCAGAGGGTGTAGCCGCTCGACCGGAGCGCGCTCGTTCTTCCATCTCGTCAGATACATCGGCACGTCAAAGACGGCCAGGAACAACAGATAGCCGGCAATCCCGACGATCGCGCCGACGAGCACCATCCCGCCCATACCGTCGAACTCGGGCAGCAAGCGGCCAAGCCCGATGCCCACGATAAGGAAGGAAACCGCCCATATGGAATTTTCAATGGCGTTGCTGAGATAATTCCTGGTCAGTACGCCGTGCCATGAGAAGCATTCCGCAACGACGATCAGCGGCACAATCACCCATGCGGCGCCCAAGGTCGCGTACGCTCCCGTCATCGAGCCCAGTTGATGCAGGATAATCGCCCACTGCGCCACGAAGCATAGCTCGGCCACGGTCGCCACCGATCGGCCGAGCGTCACGCTGGAGAGCCAGGTGTCGAACAGACAGATCCGCTGCACATCGGCGCGCGGCAGGAATGACCGGAAGGCGCAACCGGAGACGTAGGCCGCGGAGAGAAAGAGCATGAGCTCGATGTCGGAGGCGCGGTCGAGGCTGCCGGTCGGCGGCGCCTGAAGATAGCGATAGAGCAAGCACCAAGCGGCAATATTCGCCCCGCTCACAACCGCCAACAGACCCCACCACCAAGTCAGGGGATTTGACCAAGCCGGGAAAATCGCCCGGAGCCGCGCCATGCTCATGGATCGATCACGCAACCGAACTGACATTTGGACGTAATAATTGTGTCACGGTTCCGTTCCGATGGCGACTGAAAAGTTTGCGGCCGAACGCGAGTTGACGAGGGGCGCAGGCGGCGCGGCGGCGCGGCGCTGGCCTCAAATAGGATGGCGGTCAGGAAGAGCGGCCGACCTTCCGGGCTGCTCGGAAACTCGCTATCGTCCTCCTCCAGTTCAGCGTTGACCCCGGGAATGGCCGTCAACCAAAAATATGCACGGCGCCGATTTGCTCGGTGACCGCAGCAAAAATTGGGGAGGAAATCGCCGATGAGACTTGAGCTTTCCCGACGCCAATTTCTGGATATCGCGGCGGGCATTGCCGCGCTGCCCGCCTGCTCCCATGCCGCCTGGGCGCTCGACTATCCGGCACGGCCGGTGCGCTTGATCGTCGGTTTCCCCGCCGGCAGCCTGTCCGACGTGCTCGCCCGCCCGGTGGCGCAATGGATGTCGCAGCGGCTCGGCGAGCAGGTCATCGTCGACGATCGGCCGGGCGCGGATGCCAATATCGCAACCGAGGCCGTGGTGAGAGCGGCGCCCGACGGCTATACGCTTCTCCTGGTATCGCTGCCGAACGCGGTCAATGCCTCGCTCTATAAAAGCCTGGACTTCGACTTCATCCGCGACATCGCCCCGGTGGCAAGCATAGCTCGCTCGACCGGCGTGATGGTGGTGGCGCCGTCGTTTCCGGCCAAGACCGTTCCCGAATTCATCGCTTACGCCAAGGCCAATCCCGGCAAGATCAACATGGCTTCGGCCGGCACCGGCAGTTTTCCGTTCTGCGCCGGCGAGCTGTTCAAGTTCATGGCCGGCGTCGACCTGGTGCACGTGCCCTATCGCGGCAGCTATGTGCCGGATCTGCTGGCTGGACGCGTGCAAGTCTCGTTTCCGCCGCTGCCGGTGGTCATCGCACAAATCCGGGCGGGCAAGCTCGCCGCGCTGGGGGTCACGGGCGCTACGAGCTCGAAGGCATTGCCGGGCGTGCCGACCATCGACGAATCTCTGCCGGGCTACGAAGCCAGCGTGTGGAACGGCGTGGGTGCGCCGAAAAATACATCGGCCGCCATCGTCGACAAGCTCAACAGCGTCGTCAATTCCGCGCTCGCCGATCCGGCGCACGAGGCCCAGCTTGCCGACCTCGGCAGCGCGCAGATGTTAATGACGCCCCCCGAATTCGGCAAATTCATCGCCGACGAAACGGCGCGATGGGCCAAGGTCTTGAAGTTTGCCCAGGTCAAGCCGGAGTGAAGCGGCGCGCCGACACATTCGGTTTTCCGAGTCGATCGTAAATTCCGTGAACGACCCGCCAGGGGCACCGGGGTTATCTTGTGCGCCCGTTGCAGCGCGCGGCTGCGCGACATGAACGATATTGTGGCCCGCCGAATGCAATTTCGCGAAAGGCATTTTGCACAATCATTCGGGCACACCTGCCTTGCGCATCGCGGCGATTAATCTCTGTCGATCTGCTTCCCGGCGAAACGGGTAATACGCGCACAGCTTGGCGATAGTGACCTCCGGATCGATTCCCAGATAAGCGTCGAGCGCCAGCTTGGCCCGTTCGGCTTGGCCCCACATTGCGTTGGACGCAATTGTCATGCGAAGCGCCGGCAACCAGTTCGGCTTGACCCGTAGAGCCATTGCGGCCCAGCGTGCGGCTTCCTCATCGCGTCCGGCAATGAAATGAGCGAAAGCCATGGCGCTTTGAGTAAGAAAAACCCGAGGATCGAGCGGATTGAGGCGGATCGCCTTGTTCAGGCTTTCAATTGCGCCATCGGAATCGCCGGCGTAGCCGCGGACCCAGCCGCTACGCTGCCAGGCGACCGCCAGGTTCACGTCCAGGTCAAGGGCTCGATCGATGAGCAGCAGTGCGCGGTCAAGATCGCCAAAAAAATATGCATGCACGTGTCCCGCCCAACACAGCGCAACTGCGTCATCCGTTCCGACGTCGGCAGCGCGTTCGACCAGTCGGGAGATCTCCGCCTCGTCAAAGCGCGAGGCCCAGCCATTGGCCTTGGCGAAATGATGACACGAGGCGGCCAGTCCGTAGGGGGTCGGGAAATTGCGATCTTTCGCTATGGCTGCATTGAACAGCTGCAACGCTTTGGCGTTTTCCTCCGCCGTCCAGCGATTCCAGCTGGCAAGACCGCGAAGGTAAAAATCGTAGGCCGCCAAATCGCCGGTCATATCCAGCCTGGCACGCTCGATTTCCGCTCTCTCAAGCTGCGGTGCCGCCGCTCCGACGACACTCGTAACCAGTTGATCTTGAAGATCGAAGATGTCGACCAAGTCACCGTCAAACCGGTCTGCCCACAGATGGCGACTTGACTGGGCTTCGATCAACTGCCCGGTCACTCGAACGCGATTGCCGGAGTTGCGCACGCTGCCTTCCAATATGTAACGGACGCCCAGCTCGCGTGCGACCCGTTTGGGATCGACCGGTTTTCCTTTGTAAGTAAACGACGAGTTGCGGGCGATAACGAAAAATGCGCGATTGCGCGACAGAGCCGTGATGATGTCCTCGACGACGCCGTCGATGAAGTAGTCCTGCTCCGGATCGCCGCTGAGATTTAAGAAGGGCAGGACAGCGATCGACGGCTTGTCGATAATTCCCAGGGAGGGTTTGTCTGGACCAGCCTCGGCTGCCCTGCACTCCTCCTCGCGAACCGCGCCGACAAAGCGCAGGCCCCTGCGCGGCAGCGTCTTGATCAGCGTCTGCCGCGCCCCGGTATCGCCGATCGCGCTCCGGGCCGCGTTGATCCGGTTGAACAGCGCCGATTCCGAAATGGCGCGCCCATGCCAGACCGACTCCAAAAGCTCATCCTTGCTGACCACGCGGTCGCGGTGCCGGATCAGGTGGACCAGGAGATCGAAGGCCTGGGGCTCGATGGCCACAGGCGTCGAACCCCGCCACAACTCGCGTCGATCCATGTCGAGCGCACAGTCCTCGAATAGATAACGCAAGATTTTTTCCGTTTTTCGCGACACGCCCCGCAGCAACCTAGCACAGGCGCACTGAAGGAAAAATGGAGGGAACGCTAAGCCAATATTGAGAGGTCCCGAAAGACATCACGCGCCTTGTCTGACACGACGACGACAGTCGAACAGCGCCAGGAGGAAGACATGAATCTTCTGCTATCGGCTGCGCGAGTTGCGATCCCCGTCGTCTGTGCTGCGGGCCTGCTGCTGCCGCCACCGGCTTGGGCGGCCGACCTGCAGTACGTCGTCAAACCCATCGCCGAAATGAAGGTCAAAGAACTTCCAAAGGGCCCGCTGTACTGGCGGGTCGAGAATTTTCCCACGCTGGAACAGGCGAAGGCTGCCGCCGGCAACTACCGTTGGAACTCGGACACGGTGAGGTATGACGGCTGGCCATCGCTGACGGCCGAGGTCGCCGGCAAAGCATGGCTGTTCACCCTTGGGCAACAAGGCGCAGTGACGCCCGGCGGGACGAAGGTGGCCGAAATCGGACCGGTGCCGCCCATAACCGCCCCCGAGTACCTCCTGCGCGTCAACTACGGCAGCGGGCCGCCCGGGGCCAAAACTCCGGTCCATTACCATTTTGGCTCCGAGGCCTTCTACGTCATCGCCGGAAAACTGGGGCAGAAGACGCCAAACGGCATCAGCTACGTCGAGACCGGCCACACCATGAACGGTCATATGGCTGGCATGACCATGCAAGTCTTCAACGCCGGCACGACCGACCTGAATGCGCTCATCATGTTCGTGGTGGATGCCACGAAGCCATTCTCAGTGCCGGCCCAGTTTAACTGACGTTGCGACCTTCCGGCTTCGGAGCAGTCGCGCCATCGCGCATCAAAGATGAAGACAAGGCGGAACCGACGCGCCCGACCTCGTCGGGTCGCCACTTTCGAAGCTGTGGAGAGCAGAAGAGCAAGCCAATCATGCTGCAAATCCAGCGTCCCGACGTCTTCCAAATAGGAGAAGCCTACGAACGCTACGTCGGTCGTTGGAGCCGGTCGGTTGCAGGCGCTTTCATCGATTGGCTTGCATTGCCGGTCCAGGGCCGATGGCTCGATGTCGGTTGCGGCACTGGCGCCTTGACCGAAATCATTCATTCACGCGCGGCGCCGCGCGGCGTCATAGGTATTGATTCATCCGAGGGCTTCATCGCCCATGCGCGGCGGCATTTGCGCGACCCGCGCGCGAATTTCGAGTCTGGAAATGCCGAGGCAATGCCATTTCCGGACGGTGCATTCGATGCTGCCGTTTCCGGCCTCGCGCTCAATTTTATTCCGCATCCGGAAATAGCAATTGCAGAAATGCGGCGCACTTTGCGTGCGGGCGGCACCGCTGCGGTCTATGTTTGGGATTACGCCGGCAAAATGGAATTGATGCGGTACTTCTGGGATTCCGCAGTCGCTCTCGATCCTGACGCCTTGACGCTCAACGAGGCACGGCGGTTCTCGATTTGCAAGCCGGAGCCGTTGCTGGCGCTGTTCGAGGCGGGGGGCCTCGATCGGAGCGAGTGCCGTAGCATCGACGTACCGACAGTGTTCGGGAATTTCGACGAATACTGGTCGCCGTTCATGGGCGGCCAAGGTTCCGCGCCGACCTATTGCAACAGCCTCTCGGAGCAGCGGAGATCAAGGCTGCGCGACCACCTTCGCGCCGCGCTTCCGATTGAGCGCGACGGCGCAATTCGACTGATCGCGAGGGCTTGGGCCATTCGAGGCATCAAGTCGATCTAGCACTTTTTCCAGGTACACGATGCGACCAATGAGGATGAGCATGCCCACTATCAAACCCGTCGCGGCCGTCGCAGCTCTGTTGTTCGTGAGCGCACCTGTCGCCGCGCAGGACTGGCCGACCCGACCGATGACCATGGTGGTTCCGACCACTCCCGGCGGCGCCCCCGACCTGCTCGGACGCGTGGTTGCGTCAAGACTATCAGAGCTGCTTGGCCAGCCGGTGATCGTCGAGAATGTCGCCGGCGCCGGCGGTATGATCGGCGCGGCCCGCGTGGCGAAGGCGCCTGCAGACGGCTACCAGTTCTTGATCGGCACTCTTGGCACACAAGCCCAGAACCAGACGCTCTACAAATCTCCGCTGTACAACGCTGTAACCGATTTCGCGCCGGTCGCCCTGCTCTGGCAGGTTCGTTTCATCCTGATCGCCCGCAAGGATTTGCCGGTCGATAATCTGCAGGGATTCATCGCCTATGCAAAAGCCCATCAGGCAGCGATGCATTACGGCTCGGGAGGGATCGGCTCGCCGAGTCATTTGGCCTGTGCCTTGTTCAATGCAGCGGTCGGAATCAACGTCACCCACGTTCCGTATCGCGGGTTCGGCCCCATGATCCGGGACTTGGTTGCCGGCCGTATCGACTACCTCTGCCCGAGCGCCACCGCGGCTGTGGGATACATCGAGAGTAAGCAGGTGAAGGCGATTGCACTGCTTTCGAAAGACCGCTCGCCGCTCCTGCCGGCTTATGCGAGCGCGGGTGAGCAAGGCCTCGCCGATTTTGAAGACACCGGCTGGTCCGGCATGTTTCTACCCAAAGATTCGCCGCCGCCGATTGTCCGCAAACTCAATGCAGCCGCTATTGCCGCGCTCAACACACCTGACGTCCAGGCACGATTCAGGCAGTCTGGGGCGGAAATCGTTGCCCCGGATCGCCGGTCACCGGAATACCTGCAAAAATTTGTCGAGGACGAAATCAGAAAATGGGCGGCCGTTATCAACGGCGCTGGAATCGCCATTCACTGACGATCCGGAACGCCGACGCTCGAAAGCTCGACGGCGGCGACGCGAAAAATTGTTGAGGAATGAGAGTGCGCGCAAAACGCGCCAACGACCGACCGCGGGGTAGACTGAGAGCGTTTGGTTGCCATGCTATGAGGGCGCGAATGGCACGTAGCGGACATCCTGCGACGTTCACCTCGTGTCAGTTTCAAAGATAAGGCGGGACATCGCCGTGCGCTCTTGATCGTCAGTGTAGAGGACGCGCCCGCTAATGCGCCGCGTCCCAGTTGTCGGCGGCCTTGGCCTCGACATGGAGCGGCACCGAGAGCGACACCGCCGGCAGCGGCGCGTCGACCATCACCGCGGTGACGACCGGCAGCGTTTTCTCGACCTCGGCGTCGGGCACTTCGAACACCAGTTCGTCGTGCACCTGCAGCAGCATTTGCGCATTTAGCTTTTTCTTTGCCAGCGCCGCATCCATGCGGACCATGGCGCGGCGGATGATGTCGGCGGCGGTGCCTTGCAGCCGGGCATTGACCGCAGCGCGCTCGTTGAAGGCGCGGATCGAGGCGTTCGAGGCGTTGATGTCGGGATAGTGGCATTTGCGGCCGAACAGGGTCGTCACGTAGCCGGCCTTCTTCGCGGCCTTCTTGGTCTCTTCGATGAAATCGCGGATGCCTGGAAAGCGCTCGAAATATTTCCTGATATAGGCGCCGGCTTCCTCGCGCTCGATGCCGAGCTGGTTGGCGAGCCCGAAAGCGGAGATGCCGTAGATGATGCCGAAATTGATCGCTTTTGCACGGCGCCGCACCTCGGCCGGCATGTTCTTCACCGGCACGCCGAACATTTCCGACGCCGTCATGGCGTGAATGTCCAAGCCATCGCGGAAGGCCTTGCGCAATTGCTCGATGCCGGCGATCTCGGCGAGCAGCCGCAATTCTATTTGCGAATAGTCGGCGGACACGAGCTTATGCCCGGCGCCCGCGATGAAGGCGCGGCGGATCTTGCGGCCATCCTCGGTGCGGATCGGAATGTTCTGCAGATTGGGCTCCGACGACGACAGCCGTCCCGTGGTGGTCGAGGCGAGCGCATAGCTCGTGTGTACGCGATGCGTCGTCGGATTGACGAAGCCGGGCAGCGCGTCGGTGTAGGTGGATTTGAGCTTGGAAACTTGGCGCCAGTCGAGAATTTTTTGCGGCAGCTTGTGGCCCTGCTCGGCCAGTTCCTCGAGGAGCCGCGCGCCGGTCGCCCATTGGCCGGTCTTGGTCTTGGTGCCGCCCTCAAGCCCGAG
>Ga0335081_10010458_pt1 | contig 14999 bp, 8 predicted proteins | sample Lox_Sample_35_FD_206713 | JGI IMG/M metagenome (GOLD analysis project Ga0335081, IMG submission 206713) | Soil microbial communities from Loxahatchee National Wildlife Refuge, Florida, United States - Lox_Sample_3.5 | ecosystem: Environmental > Terrestrial > Soil > Wetlands | place: USA: Florida...
TAGACATAGTTATTGTAGCCGTTGTCTGTGAAGGACGAGGTGCCGAAAGTGCCGAGGAGACTGGTGGTTTGGCTTCCCTGGGTTGGGTCGCTGGTAACTTGAGAAAGCGTGCTCTGCGGGCCAGAGCCGCTCGTAGCCAGATAGCACCAAACGTTGTAAGTTCCAGCCGGAGCCGAACCGCCCGCGCCAAATGTCCGGGTGTAATTCAACCAATCGCCCGGGCTGTTGAAGCCGACTTCCTGTTCCACATCCACCGTGTCGCCATCGGCGGCAGCCGTAATAAACTTTTGCGGAGTGGGTGAAGGAGGATTGCCTAAACCCGGGTTGGCAGCCTGTATGATCACGGCATCATTGGTGCGATAATAGCTCCTGGTGGCCGTGCGCGCGGGATTTTTATTCTCGTCAATCCCTTGCGTGCCGATTTGATTGGTGTAAAGGGCCACCCCTCCGTTGGGAGGAGTATCCATAAACTGGCCGCTGGAGTAGTTGAAATCCGAGGCTTCAATGACCAGAACCGGCGCCAACGTATCGAAATTCCCGGTACCCAGCGAAACACTCACGCCGTTGGCATCGGTGACTTCGACAATAACGGAAGAATATATCGTATTGCTGGCCAGTGCATAGCTGATGTTGGCCGTTGCTGTCCCCAACCCGGTGACCGTCAGGGAGGCCGAATCGAGTAAATTAGTGACGGTATTGGTACTGAGTCCGCCCAAAGTCGTTGATGTTGCAATGACCTGGACATTTGTGATTGTGCTGACGGTTGACGATGCAGTGCATGTCAGAGTCTGATTAGTACAAAGTGTAATCAGGCGGCCGGGCGACATGGTCGAAATCGATGGATAAACGGAGGTGGTTATGGTCACCAAGATGGTATTGCCGCTCACCGATAATACTCCGGTGACTCCAGACGGAAGCGCGACCACAGGTGCGGTAACGGCGCCGCCGCTCATCGAATTGAATTGAATGAGCGGGATGGCGGTGCCGATGGTAGCGGTCGCCGGCAGTGAACTGATGGCCAGCGTCAACGCACTGTCGTCAGCGGGCCAGACCAGCGAATTCGCTACCACGTTGGGCTGAGTGGCTGACGGGGCATCGAATTGCAGCGTTGAGTTTGTATCCAGAATAATCTGGCCAATGGGAGCATTCGTGGTGCCGGCAACACCACCCGACCCCAGACTTAACTTGCCACCACCCACAACTTGGATGACGTTGGTTTCGGCGGCGGCGCCCGTGCCTGCGGCAACATTTGTCACCGCCGTGATATTGCCATTGCAAATTACGGTGCCGTTCGAAATAATCAACGTGCTGGAGCATACGTTACTCGCAGTTTGATTGATCAGAGAAAGACCTCCAGCGCCAACGCGGAGTGTCGCATCAGGGCCGACGGTCAAGGTGCTGGTCGAACCGGACAAGCCTCCGTTTGCGTTCGGGGCTGAGTTGAAAGCCATCACAACATTTGCCGCATCCACTACGCCGGTATCAAACTGCAATACGCCATTGCCGAATTGTCCCCCATTTCCCGAGCCACTCGGCCCGGCCGTGACCGAAACTTCTCCGACCACCAGTGTGTTTGCCAGGATGTCCACCGGGTGACCGTTGAGCAACATCTGTCCCGGCGTGGTGCCGGTGCCACTGCCTACGTTCCGGTTGCCGATGATGATGTTAGCCCGGTCCGTTGCTCCATTGACACCCCGAATCGTGAGACCGCCGGTCGGCCCGGCAAAAACTACGTTCGCCGGATTTTTGTTGTTTGCGATGTTGAAGGTCCCGACATTGATGATATTGGTGCCGGCACCCAGGCTGAGGGTGCTGAGCGGCCCTCCCTGTGGGGCGGTGCATGTGGCCAAATTGATGATTGAGGCGGTAATGAAGTTGCTTCCGCCGGCCAATACAAAATTTCCACCGGCTCGCACATTATGTGAACCCGAGGTTTGAGGCAACGTTGTATCCGCAATACCGATGATCCCATTTGGATTGTTAAAAATGAAGTTGGCCAAACCGGAAAGATCCAAATAAGCCGTGGCATTGGCACCGGCCGCGGTTCCATAATTTTCCACAGCCAAATTCGTTCCGGTAACCATAAACGTGCCGCCGCCCGTCATGAGCGCATAAGTGGCATATCCCCCAGCCCCTTCATTCAGTCCTCCCACAAGCGCCGTATTGGCCACGTTCAGCGTTTGGCCCGATGGAATTTCGGTAACGTCATATACGTTGGGACTCACTGCGACGGAGTTGTAGGTCAGGTTCGTTATCGTGCCGGCGAAACCGGCATCCACAGTGTTGTTTACGGTGGTTGGACTGGTAGTGGTGCCGGTGTTGCCAAAGATCACCGAGTCGGTGCCCAACGGGCCGCCGGCGCCGGTGTTTGGTGTCCAACTGGTTGGAGTACTCCAATCGCCGCTGGTGACATTCCAAGTATAGGAGGCGGCACCAGCCAGTTGAGTCAGGGCTGACGCGGCAACAATGATCAAGCACCGGATTGTCAGAGGCAAAAGAGTTGACCGCAATGAGTGGACTGGATAATATTTGAAGTTCATAAGCGTAGTTTCCAAGCTTGCTTTTTGGGGTGTACTCACGACCGAGCACATTACACGGTTTACCTGGTATCAACCACCCCTCTTTGGGGGGGTAGGATGGGAAAGCGAAGTGGGTTAGTATTTGCGGGAACACCGCCAACCATCAGCCATGACGGTCAATACGATGAGACAAAGAACGAAGCCTTCCGCTTCATGGTCGTTTGCCATTTTCCTCCTGTCCGTTTGCGGAAATTGGCCGGTGGTTGCATATGCCAACAATATACTCACAAATGCCTCCGACGTGTTGGCGCTTTCGGCCAAGGAAGCGAAGCTGGGTGTCCCGATTCTGGTGCAGGGAGTTGTCACCGCCGCCGAAACCAATTGGGCCGGAAGATTCTTTGTACAGGATTCCAGCGGCGGAGTTTTCGTAAACAATGTCAACGGCGTGCGACCTTCCGTTGGCGATCTTGTCGCCGTGTCGGGTGTAAGCTATCCCGGGGGATACGCCCCGGTCATCACCAGGCCGCATTGGAAAAAATTAGGCACGGCGCCGCTGCCGGAGGCCAAACCGGTCACCATCGAACGGCTGATGTCCGGGGTGGAAGACAGTCAGCGGGTCGAGATTTCGGGCATCGTCCGAACCGCGCAGTGGAGCGGAGACCGGATTGGAATCGAACTGGCTTCCGGTGGATACCGTTTACGGGCCTTTTTCCCCATCCCGCCCAAGGTGGACCCACAATCACTGGTTGGCGCGAAGGTACTGTTAAGGGGAACCGCCGCCGCCGCTTTCAACGCTCCCTTGAGACATTTTTTGACCGTCACGCTGTTCATCCCCCGGCTTGCTGATTTTATTGTCAATGAACCTGCGCCGGCCCATCTTTTTGACGAGCCATTGATGCCGCTCAATGGTATCGCCCAATATCGCAAGGACAGTTCGCCCGGCAATCAGGTCCACGTCAAGGGGGTTGTCACTTATCAAAGAAAAGGCGAAGACCTGTTCCTTCGAGACGCGAGCGGTGGATTGCAGGTCAAAAGCAAACAGGCCGAATCGGTCTCTCCGGGTGAAGTGGTCGAAGCCGTGGGGTTTCCCGCCGTCGAAAATTTTCTTCCGGTGTTGGAAGACGCGGTATTTCGCAAGACGGCTGAACCACGAACCGCATTGCGGCCGAAAACACCCACCGTGGCTGAATTACAAAAAGGGCTGCACCACGCGGATCTGGTCACCCTCCGGGGCCGGCTCATTGACCGTCTGGTGAGAGGAATCGGGCAGGGCGCGGACCAGCCGGGCACTCAAACCACGTTGGTACTCCAAACCACCAATTTCATTTTTGTCGCCGAGAAAGACTCGCCCGCGCAGAACAGCTTTTTGACCGCCATACCCATCGGCAGCCTGGTTGAGGTCAATGGCATTTGCCTGCTGGAAAGCGGCGATGATGGGAAGATCAAATCGTTGCGCCTGCTGCTTCCCACGTCGCATGACGTCCGCATCATTGAAAAGCCGGGCTGGCTGACACCGCGGCATCTGTTGGCGAGCCTGTCCGTTGTGGTTGCAATTCTGCTCGCGGCCATCGCCTGGAACGTCATGGTCGCGAAGAAAAATTCCATTTTGAGATCCTTGGTGCGGGAGAAGGAAACCGCTCAAAGGGAACTGCAACACGCTCACGATCAGCTCGAAGAACGCGTCAAAGAAAGGACCGCGCAACTGAAAGTCGAAATGACCGCCCGCAAGGAGTCCGAGCTTCAGTTCCGCGCGGTCCTGACGGAACGGACACGCCTGGCCCAGGAATTGCACGACACTTTGGAGCAGACCATGACCGGCATCGCCCTGCAACTGGACATGGTGGCGAATCAGTCTGGAAAAATCCCCAACAGCGCGGCAAACCACCTGAAACTTGCGCGGGGCTTGATGCGGCAAAGCCAATTGGACCTCCGCCGTTCGGTCTGGGGATTGCGAAGCCGGGCCGAGGAAGAGTTCAACCTGACCAATGCACTGGTCACCAGCGCCCGGCAAATAACCGGCGAAACCGGCATGCGCGTCGAAGTTCAAACGGCTGGCGAGGCCCATCCCTTGTCTGAAATTGTCGAGGAAAACCTGCTGCGCATCGGGCAGGAAGCCATCACCAATGCCGTTAAACATTCCGGTGCGGCTCTGGTGAAAATTGAACTGCACTTCAGCCCGCAGAAAGTCGTTCTGCAGATCCGGGACCATGGAAAGGGCTTTGACCCGGAAGCTTGTGCCGGCCCCAAAGACGGACATTTTGGATTGTTGGGCATCCGGGAACGCATCGAACGGCTGGGCGGCCAGGTTCTCATCACCAGCGCGCCGGACAGAGGCACGACGGTCCGGGTTGAAATTCCGATCAGCCCCGAAAACGGCGATCAGCCTTTGCCGGCACCCGTCGAAGACCATGAAGAAAGAGTCTAAAATCCGGGTCCTGGTTGCCGACGATCACTATGTCGTCCGCATGGGGGTGATCGCGATCATCAACAATGAGCCGGACATGGAAGTCGTGGCGGAAGCGGCCAACGGAATCCGCGCCATTGAACTGTTCAACGAACACAAGCCGGACCTCATTTTACTGGATTCGCGGATGCCGCACAAGAGCGGCATTCAGGCTGCCCAAGAAATCAAGCATCAACACGGCACGGCCCGCATCCTGATGCTGACGGCGTTTGACGGCGATGAAGACATACACAAAGCGCTCGCGGCCGGGGCGCAGGGATATGTTTTGAAAAACTCCACGGGCGAACAACTCGTTCCGGCCTTGCGCGCGGTGGCTGCGGGCAAAAGCTGGATTCCCGAGGAAGTGGGCGAGCGGCTCGCGCGGCGCGAAGAGTATGAACCGCTGACCCCGCGGGAGTTGGAGGTGTTGCACGAACTGGCCAAGGGACTGGCCAACAAACAAATCGCCGGGATCATGGGCATTTCCCTGCATACCACGAAGGAATATTTGAAGAGCATTCTGAGCAAACTTCACGTGGCCGACCGGACGGAAGCAGTGACCGTGGCGATTCAGCGCGGGCTGATTCACCTGTGAACGACGGCGGAAATTTCAAGCCGCAAAATTTTCGGGCAGCCAGCCGCGTTCCACGCAATAGCGGAAGTTCCATTCGGAAGCCTGCTCGAGCTTGTAACTCCAGAAAAACCAGCCCCGGGTTCCCTCGTAGTTCAAAAGTTGCGTGTCGGCGTAGGCGCCTTTGACCGATGCCACCTGGAGCGGCGACAGCCCGCGCATCGTTTGTTCCGGCAATGCCAGCGACCATTCGCCGACAATCGTGGGCAACTCCTCGCGTTGCATCTCATCGAGCGTCTCCTTGCGTTTGATGGCGAACTGGAGTTGTTCCTGTGCGGTGCGGGCCCGGTCCGCTCCACGGAAACATTGATAGAGATGCGTGTCCAGGATCACATTGGTGAACGCCGGTCCCGGCATGAAGTTTTTCCAGGCAAAGGGGCGGAACGAGTCGTGACAGACAATGGCCACACCCGGATCCAGGTGCTTGCGAAGACACGCGTACGCCTCCAGGTAAAATTGCTCAAGGATTTCCAACGGCACCTCGTCGCGCGGCTCGTTCAACAGTTCAATTCCGAACAGCGCCGGATGTTTTCCGTATTTTTGCGCGAAACTTTCGAGGACGCGCAAGGTTTCCCGAATGTTTTGCGGATCCTTCGGCCAGTTGATCGGCCCGCTTCGCCCGCTGTGATCCCAGCCGTTCTGGCTGCCGGGTGCGCCATGCAAATCCAACAGCAATTTCAAGCCGTTTTTGTATGACTGGTCCAGCGCAAAATCGATGAAACGGGAAGATTCGACAAATGGTTTCGGCGCTTCCAGCGCCCAGAAGCCCACCGGCAAGCGGACGGCATTAAGACCGCAATTCCTGATCCAGCGAAAATCCTCGGCGGTGATAAAAGTTTCACGGTGACGGTTCAGGCGGCTCCTGGCCTGGTCACCCAATGCGAGACACAGGCTGTATTCATCCGGCGCATCAGAGCCGCGAAAAACATCCGGTACCATCCACTTTTCAAGAATGAGCCACGCGCCCAAATTCACGCCGCGCGGATTTGGATAAACCGGGTCGTCATGTCGGGCCGGTCTTTCTGACGCGCGCGCATCGGAGATTTTTTGGGCCAGGGCAAATCCAGACGCTTCGACGGCCGCCAGAGCGACAGCGCCACCAAGGGTTTTTTTAAGGAAATTTCTCCGGTGCATAGCTTTAATTCAGTTTGAATTGGGCCTCAGTCAGTCAATCCAAAGCCGAAGGGAAATGGGGGGTCGGTCGGTGCAGTGTGCATCAGAACCGAAGCCCGGGAAAACACCGGAACACCGTTCCCAAGTGGCAATGTAAATCCCGGGCGGAACGACAGGCTGGATTGAAACATATTTATTGGAGTAGTTGAACAAATCCGGCAGATGTTAACCACCCCCCCTTGGAGGGGGATGACACTGATGCAAGTCCGTGCAATACTGGGGGAACGCTGACATGAATCGCCATTATTGTGATGAAGCCTGCTTGACCACAGGCGATCCACTCGCTGAAATTCGTTCGGCACCCTCCACATTTCCAGGTCACCGGTTTCGGCGAATTTCCATTATTACTTTGAAGCGCATTCCGAGCGCACTCATCCGGTCGGGCAATCGGAGCATATCTTTTCGATTAACGGCCCCTTGAAACGACGATCTGGTCTCACTTACATATACCGGACTTTCACTATGGACTTGCTCATCGCCATTGTCATGCTGGGTTCAGTCGTCACCGCGTTCAGTGCCGGCTGGCCTTCAAGGGTTTTCGCGCCCTACCTGTATATCGGAGCCGACGATAATTTCCAGATCACGCAATGTGCAGATGCCTGCGGCCAGAAGTTTTACACCATCGCTTTCATCATCGCCGACAAACAGAACAATCCCGCCTGGGACGGACGGATTCCAATGGCCAGGAATCTTTATGCCGGTCAAATCGACGCGATTCGCAGCCGCGGCGGCGATGTGATTGTCTCTTTCGGGGGTGCCGACGGAACGGAACTGGCCATCGTCGAAACGAACGCAGCGGCGCTGGAAACGAAATATCAGTCCGTCGTTGATCGTTACAGATTGACCTGGCTGGATTTCGACATTGAAGGCGGCGCGTTGTCCAAAGATGATGCCAACGAACGGCGCAATGTCGTTCTTGCCAGACTCCAGGCGAAAAATCCGGGACTGATCATCTCCTACACGTTGCCGGTTGATCCGCAAGGCATGCCCGGTGACGCGCGAAAACTTCTCGCCGACGCCAGGTTGAAAGGCGTGAAGGTCCATTCTGCCAACGTGATGACGATGGATTTTGGTGCGCGCTTTTCCAGAGGCAAAAAGATGAGCGATGTATCCATCGCCAGCGCGCTCACGGCGCATGAACAGTGCGGGAAAATTGATCCGGCGATTCAAATCGGCCTCACACCGATGATCGGCCAGAATGACGAACGCGGTGAAGTTTTCACACAGGACGATGCGAAGGTGCTGAAAGAATGGGCGCAAGCGCAACCGTGGGTTTGCAGCCTTTCTTTTTGGGCGATCAATCGCGACGCCGGCGGGGACGGCAAAGCAAATAACAGCAACACGACCAGTGGCATCCCGCAAAAGCCCTGGGACTTTACTTTAATTTTCAAATCTTTCACGACCGGGCGCTGACGCTCCCGGAAAATATTTTATCATGATCCAGCCGCAGATGACTTCGCTTTTTAAAACCGCAAATGTGTTTGACCTTTCGTCATTCCGCTGCCGGAAGTTAATGCGCGCCTGGACCGCGGCCTTGTTGCTTCTCCTGGCCCTGGCGACGGTTTCACGCGCCGACCAGTTCGATGCACTGCGGCTGTCTTGGCAAAAGTATTTGATCGGCAACGGCGGCAGCCCGGCCAGCATCGCGAGCACGGCGAATAGTTACTGGAGCAGCATGAACACCAGTCCAACACGCACCGACCTTTGGAGCGATCTCCCTTTCGGTTCCGTGTCGGCAAACCTTGTTTCAACTTTCCAACGATTGCAGGCCATGGCGCTGGCCTGGGCCACGCCGGGAAGTTCGCTGCAAGGCAACGCCAGTCTGGCAAGCGCGGTGGCCGGCGGTTTGGACTGGATGAATACCAATGTCTATACCACGAAGGCCGTTGAGTATAACAACTGGTTTCATTGGGAAATCAGCGGGCCGCAGGCCCTGAACAACACCATGGTGTTGTTGTATCCCGCGTTGACCGGAACGCAGATTACGAATTACCTGGCCGCAGTGGATCGCTTCAGTCCCGGAGGTCCCGGCGCGACCTATGGCTGGATGACCGGCGCCAATACGTCCGACAAGGTGCTGGTCGTGGCTATCCGCGGCATTCTCGGCCGGAACAGCGACAAGCTGGCCTCAGCGCAAACCAACTTAAGCCCGGTATTTCTTTATGTGACGAGCGGCGACGGTTTTTATACCGACGGTTCCTGTGTCTTTCATTCCAATATCGCTTACACGGGACATTACGGTTTGGTGTTATTGGGCGACATACCGGAGATCGTGAACTTGTTGCAAGGCTCGGCGTGGCAGATAACCGACCCCAACCTGGCCAATGTCTATAACTGGGCCATCAATTCCTTTGAACCCTTGATCTACAATGGCGTGATGATGGACTTGGTGCGCGGACGCGCCGTCTCGTGGTCATACGAAACGGAATCCGGCGACGGTGCGGGCGCTCTTTCCGCCATGCGGCAGATCGCGCAGTTTGCCCCCGCCGCCACTGCGGCGGTGTTGACCAATTTCGCAAACTCCCCGCGCCTGCCGTCGGGGCAATTCCACTTTGCGAGCATGGACCGCGTGGTGGCGCTGCGCAACGGCTTTGGATTCGGGGTCAGCATGTCCTCAACCCGCATCGCCAATTACGAATCCATTAACAGTGGCAATTTGCACGGCTGGTTCCAGGGGGATGGCATGACCTATCTTTACATCGGCGGCACGGAGAATCAATTTAACAGCGACTTCTGGCCGACCGTAGATCCGTACCATCTGCCGGGGACGACCGGCGAAACCAATTCCCTGAACAATTCCTACCATGAAGCCAAAACGACGGACCAGAATTGGGTCGGGGGAGCGCAGGTGGCAAACACTTACGGCGCCGCCGGCATGTCGCTGCACCCTTATCAAACCGCCTTGTATGGGAAAAAATCCTGGTTCATGTTCGACAACGAAATTGTGTGCCTCGGCGCGGGAATTACCTGTGGCGATCCCGGGGGAGTTCACACCACCGCCGAGAACCGCCGGTTGGGAACTCCGATCACGAGCACCTTTACATTGAACGGAACCGCCATAACACCAACAGTGGGCTGGAGTTCAAATCTGCCCGCGGCAATGCCGTCCTGGTGCGCATTGAGCGGCACCGGCGGTTATTATTTCCCGGCCGGCGCGTCCAATTTACAGGCGACTTTCGTCGCGAGCAGCGGTTCGTGGTCTCAAATCAACTCCGGTGATTCCGGGACTGTTGATGCGGACAACTACCTGAAGCTCTGGTTCAATCATGGACTGCAACCCACCAACGCGAGTTATGCGTACGTCATCCTGCCCGGCATGACCGCCAGCAGCGTCAGCAACTACGCGCTTAACCCGGACATCCTCATCCTCACCAACACGCCGTTCGTGCAGGCCGTGAAGAAACCGACGCTGGGCGTTGAAGCGGCGAATTTCTGGTCCAACGGTAACAGTTCCGTTGACTTCATCGCCGTAAACAACAAGGCATCGGTCATTACCTGGGATCAATCCAGCAACCTTCTGGTGGGAGTTTCGGATCCCACCCAAACCAACACCGGTCCCATCACCGTGACCCTCAACCGGTCGGCTTCCGGGCTCCTGTCTGCCGACCCCGGGGTGACGGTTCTGCAGCTCTCCCCGCAAATCATTTTCTCTGTCAATGTGAGCGGCTCGCACGGAAAGTCATTCCAAGCCGCCTTCAGCTACACGGGGCCCGGAATCCCCATCATCGGTGCGGTTTATCCGGATGGTGCAAACCTGTTCCAATCCACCAACACACTGGCCTTCAGTGTTGCCTCGGGATTTGGTGTTTCCACAAATAACATTATAATCACTTTGAACGGGGTGCTCGCGACCAACCTCCAGTTCGGCGGCTCAACCAATAACTGGAGTGTCCGTTGTCCCTCCTTGCAGCCGGACAAGACCTACATCGCTGTGATCACCGTTACGGACGGCGAGGGAAACATCGTTGTGACAACCAATTCATTCGATACTTTCAGCGCCGCAAACTACACGTGGGAAGCGGAAGATTTTGATTTCGGCGGCGGGCGTTTCATTGATAATCCCCAGACCAATGCCTGCTCCGGTTTAAGCGCAATGACGAATGTGGACACCCGCCAGGTGAACTTTGGCGGGACTTTCCTCTACCGTCCCAATGGCATGGATACGGAGATAAATGGAGATGTTGTCCGATCGCCATACCAGGGGACGGGGTATCCGGATTACAGTATCGGATACTTCAGCCCCGGGTCGTGGGCAAATTACACGAGACATTATCCGGCAGGCAGCTATAACGTTTACGCGCGGCTGGCTTCCGGCGGCACTGCAACCACCTGTGCACTTTACCAGGTCACTGGAGGCTGGGGTACCACCGCTCAAACGACCAACCTGCTGGGAACCTTCTCCGTGCCGAAGACGGCGTGGGAAAACTACAACTTTATTCCATTGCAGGACAGTTTGGGAAACCTTGCGACGGTCGCGTTTGATGGTCTAACCAATACCCTGCGGTTGAGCCGGCCCGGCACGGCCACCTCTGATTGTAATGCGAATTTCCTCATGTTGATTCCCGTCTTTGCGATCCACGCGGTCCAAACCGGAACCAACATCGTCATCTCCTTCCCGACTCAATCCGGATTCAACTACCAGGCGCAATACAAAACCATTCTGACTGACACCAACTGGAATCCGCTTGGCACCGGGGTCGCCGGCAACAATGCGGTCGAGTCCGTTGGAGATCCAGCCACCGGCTCCATTCGTTTCTACCGAGTGCAAATCCAGTGAGGGATTTATCGGCGCGCCTCTTGGCGGGGCAAATGGCGAAGCCGGTGAACTGCCCGACCGACGATGTCGCCATTCTCGTCCACGCCGGCAAGTAGTAGGCGCAGGGCAAGCCGAAGCCCAACGCCGTGAAATTCTTTAGCTCCATCGTATTGATCATCCAGTTGACCTGCTGTTGCTGGCAGATTCCGTCCAGCTCTACGACCCTCACCGTCCGGGGATCGGCGAAGTCAGCGTCCGGCGGATCATCGAAAGCGCTGTACCCGTTTTCGCCAGAGCGCAGGCAGACCGGATTAACCGCGTTCCCAAACTGCGCTTCACGCTGTTGTCAGGCAGGCCGGGAAGAGATATAACTCCGGCCAGGCATGACATGAATTTGTCATTAGCAAAGCAAACATAATTTTATTTGCGAATAAAGCTGCTTGTTGTAAGTTTTTGACGTGTGGGAAAACATTAATTTTGAAAGCTGTCTTTCTTACCTCAAGCGCAATGCCGCGACCTACGCCTACACTGATAGCAAAGCCGGTTCCAGAACTTTCTTGAGCAGTTCCGACGCTTCAGAGGGTAAAATCCATCCGGTTGCCAGGCCGAGTGTCACAATTTCCCGAATGTGCGGATCGGGCGGGCGAACGGTGGCGTCCGATCTGGCCAAATACCTGCAATCACGCACGTCATCCGAGCATCACTGGACGATCTTCGACAAGAATCTGATCGAGAAGGTGCTGGAGGAACATCATCTTTCCAGACGAATTGCTGAATTTGTGCCGGAAGGCCGTAAATCCCTTTTGGCCGAGACGATTGAAAAATGGCGAGGTTTGCATCCGCCGACCGCGACCATTGTCAAACAGACTGCCGAAACCATCTGGAATCTGGCCGCCAGTGGATACGTGATACTGGTAGGCCGCGCGGCTGATGCCATCACCCAAGAATTGGACAATGTTTTCCATGTGCGGCTGGTGGGTTCGCTGAAAAACAGAATCGCCCGGGTGGAGGAAGTTTATGAAATGGGCCGGACCGACGCGCGGGATTTCATCAAGTCACAGGACACGGCGAAACGGCGTTATATGAAGGGATATTTCGACCGGGACATTGATGATCCATTGCTCTATCACATGATCATCAACACCGATTACATTTCCTACGAGCATGCGGCGCGGCTGATTGGGGACGCGGTCATAACCGCTGCAAACCGGCGGCCAGCGCAGGCCTTGACGCCGAATTGAGCAAATCCCGGTTTTCGACAGCCGGGCTGGCGTCTGCGACTTTTTAGGCGGAAGGTAACACTGTCATGCGAGACGTTATTCAAAAAATCATTGCGACTGAGGCCCAGGCCAGACAAAAGGTACAAGCGGCCAATTCGGAGGCGGAACGAATTCTTTCAGAGGCCCGAAGAGACACGCAGGAACTGGTGACCGCAGCCCGGCAGACCGCGCGGTTGGCTGCGGAAAAAATGCTGGCCACAACGCTACAGACGACCGAAGCGGAGAAGCAGGAACGCCTGGCCCATGCCGCCGCTGAAATTGAAACGCAGGTCAAGGTTGACGAAGCCACAGTGCGGCAGGCTGTGGAAGCGGTGGTCCGCTGTGTGTGCGGCCTCTCCGGGCCAACGCGCGAAACAACACCATAATGTTCACCACGACCAATAATCTAGATTATCTGGCCACCCGGCTGCATGCGCGCCGCAGCCGGATGGCGGAAGAGCAGCGTCTCGACGCGTTGTGCAATATCCGTACCCTTCCAGAACTCAGCCGGGCTGTCCGGCTGGACACCGATTATCAGGCGGTCGCGGAGTTTCAGCGTCGGCTGGTGCAGGACCTGGTCCAGGAACTCGCCGGTTGTGTGAGACACGTCGGCGGCGCGGGGGGCGAAGTGTGCGCCTGGATACTGGCTCGCTTTCAAGTGGAGAACATGAAGACGCTCGTCCGCGGCTTTGTGAATCAGACTCCGCCTGAACTTTTGCAGGAACATCTGGTAACTCTACCCGGAGGACTCGCGTTGGAGGTAAATAGACTGGCAACGGCGAAATCGCTGGAGGATTTTGTCGAATCGCTGCCGCCGGGAACTCCGCGCCAACGCTTGCGCGAGGCGGTTGCCATGCAGCGCGACCAGCCACAGCCGTTTTTTCTCGAAGCGGCTCTGGACTGCGGTTATTTTCAGGAATTGCTGGCGAAGCTCCACCGGCTATCAGGCGAGGATCAGGCCGTTGTCAGAGCCCTGGCGCTTCAGGAAGCCAACTTCTTTCAATTCATGCTGGCGGTGCGGGGCAGGTTCCATTTCGACCTGCCTGCCGACACGTTGCAGGCGCTCCGCCTGCCGGGAGTTTTCGATGACTGGTTCAAATTCCTGCTGACGGCTCCCGACCTGCTGGCGGCCGCAAAAGCCAGTGTCGGAATTGTCTTCGATGAATTGCCGACCGAACCGGGTTCCGATGAGGTGGCCCTGGAGGCGCTGGCCTGGAAACGTTTTCTGCGCCTTGCCAACGGCGCCTTTCGCCGCGACCACATGGGACTCGGAGCGGTTATCGGTTACGCCGGACTCCGCCGCGTGGAGACGGCCAACCTCATCACCCTTTCCGAGGGCATTCGGACCGGCATGACGGCTGAGGCGATACGCGCGCGCCTGGTCCCCCGCAAAGAATTGGAGGCGGCGTATGTTTAAGCCGGTCGCCATGACGCGCTTGAGCATCATTATCTTGGAACGGGATGAACGTACGGTGTTGCGGCAACTCGGACGGGCGGGGGTGATTCAATTGACGCGCGCGGTTGCCGGCCCCGAGACCGCGCCGCTGGCTCCACGCAATTGCAGCGCCGACCTGGCTCGATTGGAACGTCTTTCCCTCCGCTTCGGCAGTTTGCGGCAAGCCCTGGAGCTGCCCGCTCCCTCGGCGGATCAAACCGAGCCGGCCGAAACCTCCCTGGACGAGGCGGAAATGAATCTTCGGCGGATGGAAGAACAGTCCAGCGCCGCGCTGAAGCGCCGCCAACAATTGATGGGACGCATCGGTGAACTGGTGGCGGTCGGCGAGCAGGTCTCGGGCTATCGCGAGCTGGCCATTCCGCTGGACCAGTCCGACGAATCTTCGTTCCTGCATTTTGTCACTGGATCTTTGTCGGCCGAAAACTTCGCGAAATTGGAGATCGGCGACAACGTGGCGATGCTGCCGATGCCGGAACGAAAAGGCCGGCAGTTACTGGTGGCCATGACCACCCGTCAAAACCGGGTGGCCCTGGAGCGCGCGCTGCAACAGGCCGGCTTCCAACCTGAAGTCCTCCCGGTCGCCGCCGGCGCGACCACGGAAACCATGACGGAAGAAAGCCACCGCGAACTGGAACAATTCACGGCCGAATTGCAGCAGGTGAATGCCGCGCGGCAAAAATTCGCCGAAGAATTTGCGCCGTCGCTGGACCGGATTGAGCAACTCGTCAACATCGAACGGCGATTGCTCGAAGCGGAACAAAA